>Ga0247774_1000012_pt1 | contig 94133 bp, 66 predicted proteins | sample UWRJL001104B6_FD_179933 | JGI IMG/M metagenome (GOLD analysis project Ga0247774, IMG submission 179933) | Plant litter microbial communities from Arlington Agricultural Research Station in Wisconsin, United States - UWRJ-L001-104B-6 | ecosystem: Environmental > Terrestrial > Plant litter >...
CCCGGCCGTCACGACCTTCTCGAAATACGCGACGCCGTTCGGCGACCTTGTCGTCGATGCAGAGACGACGCGGCAGATCCAGGGAAATAAAGGCGTGAACCAGATACCAAGGGACAATGATGAGGAAGAGCACTCGCTCGAGATGCACCTTCCCTACATATACAAGCGCATGGAGGAGACGTTCGGCCCGGACAGCACCCGGTATCCGACCATCGTGCCTCTGCTCGTCGGCGACGGGCAGAAGGCCGAAGAGAAGGAGACGGGCAAGCTCCTGGCCCCGTACCTTGCCGACACCGACACGGCGTTTGTCGTGTCGTCGGATTTCTGTCATTGGGGACGTCGCTTCAGCTACACGAAATACTCGCCCGACGGGAGTGCCAGCTCGCTGCAGAACCTGTCGAGCCAGCCACGGGCCGGCGGCAAGCCGATACACGAGACGATCAAGGTGGTAGATCAGTTGGCTATGGACGCCATCGAGACGGGCAGCCACGACGCGTTTGTGGACAACTTGAAGCATACCAAGAATACCGTGTGCGGGAGGCACCCTATCGCCGTGATCATGGCGGCCATGGAGGAGCTGGCGAAGAGCGGAACGGAGGAGGGGAAGCTGAAGTTTAAGTTTGTGAGGTACGAGAGGAGTAACCTCGTCCAGGGTATCAGCGACTCGAGTGTGAGCTATGCTGCTGCGTATGCCATCATATGATGAGTATCATGATGTCGGCCAAGCTCTAGGCAAGAGCGCCTTCGGAGGAATAGAGCGGAGGGACAATAAGGAACAACGCTGGTAGGATTTGTGTAACTATGGTGGGTGGTAGATCCGGTTATTGTTGGCAGACGGCGCATCAACGGATGATCGACCATATTAGCTTTTAGAGCGTGGTTCAAGGTTTACTTTCATTATTTTTAGTCTTGTTTGCGCTGGGATCTTGATGTCTCAGCTGTCTCACGGGCTACGGCACCATGATCGCATTCTAAGACGCACTAGTACTGTGATCCATCAATGGCACACCAACAGTTTCCTTCATCATCCCGAAAAGAGCTCCGGAAGTTCCGATCAAAAAATCTGGACTTGATGAACACGATTCCCAGAAAGAAGATCGGATGATGTAGGCTTAAAAGATAGGCCGGCGCCCGAAACCACAATAACCATTCTGCCTACGTAGGAGATCTTCATCAAAGGGGTGTCGAAGTGGGAACGGAAAAACCGGTCAAAGTGTTCGCTTCGGCAGAAAAAGGTTCTTGCTGTAAACATTTGAATTGGGAGGAAGATCCCAGGCAATCCGAGTACCAATCGGGAGACGCAACAGGCTCTTAAGTTTCAAGAGTCTCTGGTTGCGACTCTTCTGGTGCCGCTTGGCGGCATCGACAACACAGGTGGCCTGACTGGGAGCTGGGAGATCGAACAGAGAGGAAACGTAAAAGAGGTGGAGTATTGGCGTGCCAAGAGATTTTGCATAGCCTGGTCCCCAGATCTATGAAGCCACATCGAGTCGAGGGCTTTCATTTTCCCAGCCTTGTAGGATTCGTTTATACTGGACCCGGACCAGACCTTCAATAGAGAAAAACTTCTAGGGATCATAAGCCTCACGTTTGTTATCTGGTCAATATCTATGAATCTCGAGGCGACTAAAAGTCGAATGCAGTAGAGAGAGAAGGAAAGAAAACAGCATTAAAATGTCTCCGAGAAGAAGTATGTAGTAAGAGGTCGCCGCGGTCTCCCCTCTCGTTCGTGGAAGAAGCAACTGCCAACCCACCATCCGAATTTCTTGGCACCATTCTCGAGGAAGGTTTATGGGAGGCGTCATATTCGCGAAGTCACAGTAGGAAAGATCCAACCTGTGTTATCGTACTACCTAGTCCTATTCTCAATAGTGCAAGGGCGGAAAAGCGCACTGCCGAATCTCCTTGGACAGAATTGGGCCAAACCAGCGATGGCTGTGCTGCCGTAGCTTGCGCGGCGAATGTTCGACTTTCCCTTGGTGATGTACAGGTACGTACTCTCAATATGACTGCGGGACTAGAAGACCTTGCAGAGAGCTGAAATTCCCAAGACTGCCAGTTCAGTGGATGTCGCCGAACACAGGCACCAGATAGGAAACAAGGCGGGGCAAATAGAACGGTAACGTGTGGCGAGCTGGCCTGAAGAGGAAGGCTTCGGGTTTTCAGCGGCTGCAAGATCTTCGGCGGCGTCCTGCAGGTGAGGGTGGTGGCAGCAGACAGCCACGACGAGTCGCGCTGGAGATGGGATTGATTCTTCGCAAGCGTTTCGTTCGTTTTTGATATCAATATTGTCCGAAAAAATTTCCCTACCTAGCCTTGCTCACGAAGAAGCCCTCTACTATCTTGGGTGCTTTGGCCATTCCCAACCGGATGCATACTGAAATGTTCGCGCTTGAACGGCACGGACGTTTTGCATGTTCGAACTCTCAGCGTCTTGCCGCAATCAAATGGCCAAGACCCGTCTCAGCTGCCACAGGCCGATGGTCGCATTGCATAGGATTGGCTCGCTCCGTTCCCTCGTTGTTACAGGAGACCCTCGTTGGCTGCTGCGCGGACTGCAGACACTTTAAACAGCCGGAAACCGTGGTCCTACCAGCTGCTTTATTTGTAAGTCTCTAGACGGACAAGTCGTATGGACGGCTTTGACTTGAGACGAAATCAATCCACCCAAGTGTAAGCAATCGCGGTCCAATCGTCGCAGCTCTCTGTCATAACCCCAATTTCCTTGTTTTCGGAAGATTTTCGATACTTGGGGTCGTTCGCTGTTCGACATCCGGTCCATTGGGATACCCTTCCCCCTACCCCATAGCTCACAGGTTTTTAATTGTCGGGCTGTGAAATATAGTAAGGAGCTGGTTGAAGCTCAATGAAGTGAAGATAACGCAGAAGCTAAGAGGTACCGTGCTGATGATTCTGTGTGTTCTTTTGTTCCTTCGCTGCTGGTATTGCAGCGACGGGCCGGACCTAATTCCACTCTCAAAAAAGGACCGGTTGTGGTAAACCTTTGCACACTCAACCTGCACGTGGGAGACCAAAGGTCTTGCCTCGATGGATATCCCTATTTTGAAGTTCGACGGCCAGGTCTTCGAGTCAGGAAAATCTGTCTAGAATAAAACTTTCCAGATCATTTCGCTGCTACATTCATCCGTTTCGGTCAAACTCTCCAACGAGACCATGTCGAAATCCAGAGCATAATATCAGCTACGAATTTGCAGACGCCACGCAGACTAGCCTGGATTTAACACCATGTCAGCACGCCTCTGCTGCTGCTATAAGCTGACGCCGTGCCGAGCTACTGCTTGTATCTCTATCCCTGCAGCAAAGCCTGGGTGTACCGCGACATTTGAGAACCAGAGGTACCGCCGATCCCGAGCCAAGCCACAGCCTGCTTGTCTCCTGCGTGGCCATGTTACCGACCCACTCCTGCTAAAAGCGATTTTCCTTCCCAAACAGCAACCAAGGCAAATTCCTCACATCCCTCTTCATTGTCACCGGCGCCGTGCTAAAAGAAATTAACCCCAAACGATTGAATTCCTATCGACATTTCTTCCCTTTACAGTCTTCCTTCTTTTTTCCCTGTTATTTTTGCGAGCGAGGAACGAATTCGACCGGCATCGATTCTTCACTTCAGGCGTATCTGAAGAAACCCCTTTCGATCGCCTCCTAATACTAATCTTCGGCGACGGACTCGCAAAGCAGCAACCATGAGCGTAAGTGTTTCAAGCCCAAATCGTGCTCACCACACTGGCGGTCGTTTCAATCGGACACCTATCTTGATTGAGAATCTGGCCAAGAGAGCTTTGATCCTTTGCGAATGCAAAAACTCGCCGCCTCCAATTCATATGTTCTGATGGTCGTCTTTGAGATAATTTACTAACTTGATTCTAGTACGGGTTAGTATCCATCCTTCAGATGCCACGCCTCGACCGAGCCTGATGCGGACTTCACGAATCCGAATCCTGCAAAACCCTTCTCGCAACACGATGGCTAATTGATGATGGGAATAGTTACGGAAGACCAAACCCCTTCGACCAGCGGGATGACGGTCCCGGTGGCGGCGGCGGCGGCTACGGTGGCCCTCCTGCTGGCGCCTCTTACGGCCAAGGCCCTTCGCCATATGGCCGGAATGGTAAGCTACAAGTTTCCAGCAGGAAACGGACTGGGAGCATTCCGCTGATCCAGTCATACAAAAACAGCCGGTAACAACATGGAGATGTCCTCGTACCCGACCAGCAGCCAAGGCGGCTATGGCGGCGGCGGCGGCGGCATGGGTGGCGGCATGGGCGGCGGCTCGAGCGACCCCAACGTCATCCTCAACGAGTGCCGCGACATTGACCGCGGAATCGACGCCATCGACCGCAACCTCGACCAGCTCAAGATGCTGCAACAGCGGTCGCTTGACGACGCGGACAGCTCGGCCGGGTCCATGACGAACCGACAGCTGGACCAGCTCTCGTCGGAGACGATGGACCTGTACCGCGCGCTGACGGACCGGGTCCGCAAGGTGAAGTCGAGCCGAGACGCGCAGCAGCCCAAGAACGCGCCGCAGGTAAACCGCATCGACCGGCGGCTCAAGACGGCCATCAACAGCTACCAGCAAGTCGAGTCGTCGTTCCGCAAGAAGACGCAGGACCAGATGGCGAGGCAGTACCGCATCGTGCGGCCCGACGCGGACGACAGCGAGGTGCGAGCCGCGGTGGAGGACACGTCGGGCGGGCAGGTGTTTTCCCAAGCCCTCATGCAGAGCTCGCGTCTGGGGAATGCGCAGAGGGCGCTGAGTGCGGTGCAGGATCGCCACGCGCAGATTCAGAAGATTGAGAGGCAGATGGTGGAGCTGGCGCAGCTGTTCCAGGACATGGATACGCTGATTATCCAGCAGGAGGTGGCGGTTGCGCAGATCGAACAGAAGGCGGAGGAGGTGGTGGAGAATCTGGATAAGGCCAACGACGAGACCCAGGTTGCTGTCACGACGGCGCGGGCGACACGGAGGAAGAAGTGGTGGTGCCTCCTTATCTGCAGTATGTTCTTGCCGTCGAATTTTCCTTTCCCTGCCTCCGGTCTCCCTGGATGGACATTGCTGACAACTATCTTTTCTCAGTCCTCATCGTTGTCGTTATCGTCGCTGCCGTCCTCATTTATCTCGCCGTCACCGGACAACTGGGCAACAAGAAGAACGACAACGGCAACAACAACGCGAAGCGAAGCATGGCTCTCACCGTTGATGATATCGGCAAGATTGTCCTCCGAAAGACGATCCCTTCGTTTACTCATTCTCGTGTTGCGAGGAGAATGATTGAGAACCCCATCAACAGGACGTAATATGGAAAGGCTATTTTGACCATCTTGCAAAAAAAGTGAGCTGGATAAGCATCAGAGTTCGGACAGTGCTCATGTTCTCGGAGGCTGCCGAAGGCGGGGAAGATATGCATAGATATCGATAGCCTGGGAACCAGAGGCTTGATGGGTCTCTTGCTTCATTTGTATAAACACATCAAGTGCGCTCGGGAAGAGAGAGAGAGGCAAGGCAAATGCTTCAAGGTTTTTTTATATCTTTTCTTGCGTCCTTTTTTGTTGCTCTCCTTGTCTCGTTGTTTCTTGCAAACTTATATGCGGGGGTTCCTTTTATTTCCTTGTCCGGCTTTTCCCTGTTGCAACCGCTTGTTACTCGGAACTCCCGGGTTGCGGAACGGGGTGGGATGGCGAAGGAAATTGAGACATCCTTCATTTTTGTTATTCCTGACATTGTCGTGTCATTATCCTCTTATGTCGACTCTTGACACTTCTACCGCGTTAGTCCATTTAGTATAGGGTGTTGAAGACGAAGACGGGGCGCCGAAATCTTTTGTCGACTTGATAGTTGATAGAAGGGTAAGACAGAGGTAGAGTAAAGTGGGGAGGGGGAAAAGAGGGTGAGTTTGTCTGCTGGTTGGTTCTCTTGATAGAATGGCACACAAGGAAGACAACAGCACAGGAGGCGGCGGAGGTGCGGGGGTGCTGCGTTTTTGTTTTGTTTCCCCTAGCTCAGCGTATCGCTTTCACGCAGTACCATTCATTTGACGTATCTTCCAAGAGCTGGCTGGGGGTGTTGGGAGGGGATTTTCTCTTCTCTGCATTGAGGGCGTTCTTTTTTATAGCTTCGCATCCAAGTTCGGTTTTCATCTTCTATCAATAAACTCCTTGCAGGTTTTTTTTCCCTTTCTACTTCTAGTTGAACGTGAGAATTTACAACTACAAGGCTTATTCTGACGCATTGCTGCCTCGGTTGAAAACAGGCAAGCTCCTTTTTAAATCTTACAGCGTCCAGATGAGGAGGGGGTAGTAGAATACAATCTAGACATGGGAGTTGAAAGTGGGGACTAACGGCAAGCATTGACAACCTCGGCGCGGCAAGATATTGCAGGCGAGACGGACGGCAGAAAAGGCCCGTATATTTTATTTAAATCACAAACCGTACAATGCGAATCGAGCCCGTCAATTATCTACAATTGAAAGGAGATGAGATATGTGGGGCAGTTGAAAGTCCATGTGATAATGACATGGTGGCCCCAGAGGTTCGACACTCCTGCTGCAGTGTTTGACTATGATCCCGGTGCCAGCTATACCACTGACTTCCTGTATGGATACACACTCATGTGTATAGACGGATGATAGAGAGTATCGTTTTATGACACACCGCATGGTATCTAGTATCAATGCCTCCCCGTTGTGCTGCCAGTGCTGTGGACCTGGTTGGCCTGTTAAAGCTGTTAGCAAGACTTGGCATGGACCCTAGTAGGTGCCTGGCTGACCTTTCCGGATGGCTTTTCTTTGGTCTTTCTAGTCCATACTGTGTGGACCTCGACGGCAAGCGGCCAGGAGAAAACACCAAGACGCGAATGCGGAAATTCTCTTTCCTCCGACAAGACTTCCAGCTACCGAGGTGTCCGTATCTTAGTCACCATCTTTGGCATCGGAAGGCTTTAGGTCTTCGGCGGCTGCAGCGCCTGGAGCCTCGGCCGCTCGTTCTGGCTCTACAGCCTCGGCCTCGGCAGCCTTCTTTCTCCTTCCTTCGCCAGCGCCGACAACCCTCCTCATGACGCCCATCCGCCGCTCAAATTCCTCCATCAGGGCGGGATATTCTTCCTGGCCAGCGCCACTTCCCGTACTCTTGCTCACGCCGCTGCCACTGGTCCTGAGGTCCTGAAGTGATGCACTGCCACTGACAGGTTCGCCCTCGATGCCTTCTATCCGCAGCATCAGGGGTCGAGTAGGGTCGGCTGCCTGGCCATCGGTGCTAGCTCCTGCTGCCACGCCTACCGCGGCCGCGGCCTCGGAGCCGTCCTCCATACGATGGAGGGAGGCGTCGACGACTGCCCAGTCGGAGCTCAGCGACGACGCGTGTGCAACGTTCCAAGACCCATCGGCGCCTTGGGCTAGATCGAGGAGAATGGCTCTCGAAGGGTGGGGCGACGGATGCGCGGCGGTGGGGTCCGAGGCCATCAAAGTCTCCGTTAATATATCCGGGTCGTCGTCGGAGAAAATGTAGTGTACGCGAGGGTGATGCGTCGTGGACGAAGACGGGTTCGTGACGTCAGAAACGAGGGCGAAGAGGGGCGTGAAGGTCGAGCCGGTTTGTTGCCCGTGGATAGCTTCTTCTTCGGATGGTGGTGCTGCTGCCTGCTGCGCGTGGGCATCGGCGGCGGCGGGGTCGGTATTGGTATCTTGAGCTCCGGTCTGCTCGTCGCTTGCATCGGACCCTTCTGCCCGAGAATCATCGGATGGGCGGCTTGCAGGAACAGGCTGCAAATGCTGCGGCCGTCTGGGCGATGCCGGCGTGGGCCGTGGAGACGTCGGGAGAGATCTCGGTAGCGCTGGGGATGCCATCTTTGTAGACAACGATAGAGACGCTAGGAGTTCGGGACGGTTAGGCGCTCGGCGGCTTCGGAGGGGGGGTTGGGCAGGTCGGGGCCTGCGATGGGCAGCATCGTTATTTGTTAAGGAAATGCTGCGAGTCGGGGGTGGGGGAAGGTCATGAGGCTTTGAGTCCGCCCTGCGATGAGGTCGGCGCTGTTGCTGCGGTTGCTGGCGGGACTGGGGGTCCATGGCTTTTATCTTATCGCCACGTGAGCTGCAGGGGTGTTGGCGTGGTGGGGTCGTGATTTTGCATGTGAAGGCAGTTGCGATGAATGAATAACATAGACTACAACAAATGGGCTGAAGAAGTGGATGTTGCTGAGAGGGGAGCCTTCCGGCTTCTTTGGCGGAGTTTGTAAGCCATTTGAATCCTCAAGACATGGAAAATTCTTTAAGAATATCCCAATTTTGCGTAAAGTTCGGTCCTGAGGCCTTCATCACGCCATTCCTAACAGGCACCAGAGTTGAAGGGCACTTTGAGTGGACAAAAATCTTGCCACATCCTGGGTATTTTCCTTCCTGGACGGAAACATAAGCCGAGGTAAATATTCTAGAAATTCTAAATCTCCACGAAAACGTCGGAGGATTAATTTACCTCCCCACTCGGGGAAGCACAAGTCCTACGCGGTCACTAGGCTGCGAGATGATGTTGTTGCATGAGGCATTGGCCAATAATTGCCATGTTGGGTATCAATAAATAAAAAAGCCGCCTAGCTGATTACAGGAATCATTCCATCCTCTTGGTCCCCCTATTCAACGCCAGACTCTCTCCATCTTGATGCCAAGGGCCCCATCTTCTCCAATCTACTCTCCAGTTGTATCCTCAGCTTCGCCTTCCTCTCCTTGACCCGGTTCATCCCATTCAAATTCTACAGAATCCTGGTCAGAACTAATCAAATAAACGGCGTATTAAAATGGGAAGTAGTGTTCTCACTTTGTCGGCACATGGGGCATTGACCCTTGGAGGATTCCTGCTTTATCCACTCGAGGATGCAGTGCTAGAGGTCTCGATGAGCGGGGCTCTCACCACCCCAAAGGATCTAGGGACCTACCATGTGGAAGCTATGACCGCATTTGCCTGACACTATGAAGTGACCAGTTAGTTCCAGAATTGAAGCAAGGGCCGTATTGTTTTGACAGAGACAGACTTACGCAGACTACAACTATCTCCGGGGTATTTGCATGTCGGACATGTGCCATCGAAATGAACCTGGCAGATGCCGCACACATCATCCTCGGGGATGTCCCATCGCCAAGTTGCGACCGAGTTCCAGTGTTTGATTTTGACTTTCATACTGACCCTAGATCTTGATAATTAAGGAATAGGCTTTGGGATTCGATTACTATGCACTTTTTGCTGATCTTATCGATGGGAGACGGTGAAAGAGGGTCGATAAGAGGTTCATCGCAGGGAACGTGTCTGTCCGAAAACCAAGAGGCGCTAGTGTTCCACCAGACCACTAACAAAACAAGGAGGGTGGCCCAAGCTCCTTCTTATCACCACCACCTGGATCGGAGGCTTACCACTCGATTCCCCACGATGGAACCCGTCAAGCCGTCCACCCTCAAATTCTTGCTCTGAACCTTTCAATTGCTGAGCCAAGGAAAAAAATCGCCCACAATTCATCACTGTGATGCGCGGGCCTCAGCCCCTCTCAATTGCCCTTTCGTAGCCTCGGTCCTCGTAGGAGTTGACCCTGTGCAGACGAAGTACGAATAATCGCTCGTAACCTGGGGGAACTGATTCTACTCCGCCTTTGGCTCTCCAACCACCGACCGCTTGACAAGCCCACAAGCTAGCAATCGAGCATCGATAAATAGAATCGCGATGGCCTCAACACTGGTTTCCCTGACCCGCCGCGCCGGCCTTCCCCGGCAATTCCCAACCTGTAGCAGAATCTCCTCTCTCCGGCAATCGATCTCTTCTCCGACCCGCCGCTCCTTCTCCTCCTACCTCGTTACACCAAAGGAGCTTGCCGATGCCCTCGCCAAGAACCCCCCCTCCCGCGTCGCCCCCGATCCCCGCACCGTCGCGGTGTGCGCCTCGTGGTTCATGCCCAAGGCCGACAAGACCGGGATGGAAGTGTACCGGGAGAAGCGTATCCCCAAGGCGCGCTTCTTCGATCTCGACAAGGTGGTCGACCGCCGCAGCCCGTACCCGCACATGCTCCCAGGCGCCAAGGAGTTTGCGTCGGCCATGAGCGAGATTGGGGTCCGGCGGGAGGATACCGTCGTCGTGTACGACTCGAAGGAGCTGGGCATCTTCAGCGCCCCGCGCGTGGCTTGGACAATGAGGCTGTTTGGGCACCCGAATGTGCACATCCTGAACAACTTTCGGCTCTGGGTTGAGGAGGGATTTCCGACGGAGAGTGGGGAGCTCTATAGCGTAGAGTGCTGTACGTATCCGATTAACCAGGCAGATGAGAAGAGAGTTGCGAGTTTTGAAGACGTGAGGGAGGTGGCCGTTGATTACAACAAGGAGGGGGCGGAGGGGGTGCAAGTGTTAGATGCGAGGGGCAAGGGAAGGTTTGATGGGACGGAGCCGGAGGTTAGGGAAGGAATGAGATCGGGGCATATGCCTGGGGCGATTAACATTCCGTTTGGGGAGTTGCTCGACCCTGAGACGAAGACTTTCTTAGAGAGGGAGAAGTTGAGAGAGGTCTTTGAGAAGAAGGGTGTTAACCCGACAAAGCCGATCATTAGTACTTGCGGGAGCGGTGTGACGGCTTGTATTATTGACACGGCGCTGGAGGTTGCTGGGTATGGATCGCCTGAGGCGAGGAGGGTATATGACGGAAGCTGGACGTGAGTTTTACGTCTTCGATCCCCATTTGAGGACGCATTGACTAACAAGATCTTAGCGAATGGGCTCAACGCGTCAAGCCGTCGGATAGCCTAATTATCAAGGCAGATGAGAGTTGAGTATTATCAAGAAGAGGCTACGATAGCCCGTAAGGTTGGTGGTTGGTATGGATGTCATGGGAATTTCCTTTATGGCCAATACCTTGCTGTTTTGGCGTTCCACGCTAGGTGTATATTCATTCCACTCGTCTCGTCACAGTAGCACAAAGAGCACTAGGTTGGGGATCGTTGCGTCTATAGTTTCCTAACGGCATTGACATGTACCTAACAGAAGAGTTTCCACTCTACTGGCTGTTTCGCGTGATGAATGAGATCATGTAGTCATAAAATTTCGGAGACGGCGAAACTTTTCAACTAAATATGCTCTACTTTGGCATCGCGTAGCATTCTCTCTCCGACTTATGCTAACCAGGACGGTTCAGCGGTTTACTCGAGGTTTGTAAATAAAGCGATTTTTCATTTATCGAAGAATCCCCACTCTTCACCGAGACTCACCTCGGTGAGCTCTGCAAGTGGGGTGTTCAATCCAAATTCGCAACGCACGGGCCATGTCACTTAGGGCTCGCAGTTTCTTCCCGAACCAGCACACCAAATTCTACCACCAAGTGCCCCGCCAAAACTTTGCAACCTCGTATCACCACGAACTTTTTGCTAGAGTTTGGGAAAACGAACCCCAAGTTGCATTCGCATCGACCTCTCTCCAATTCGAACGAGTCTGCTTACTATAGCCACCAGACAGCGCGAATCGCATTTCCAAGGATACTTATAATCGACAACCATGGCTGACCGAGGTGGTGCTGCTCCGGCTGGCGGCGCTGGCGGCGCTGGTGGTGATCGTGGCCGTGGATTCGGAGCTCGAGGCGGTGACCGCGGCCGTGGACGAGGTGGACGACGAGGCGGTCGTCGCGGAGGTGGCAAGAACGACGAGAAAGAATGGCAGCCCGTCACCAAGCTCGGCCGGCTTGTCAAGGCTGGCAAGATTAGCAACATGGAGGAGATTTATCTGCACTCCCTGCCCATCAAGGAGTTTCAAATTGTGGACTACTTCCTCCCCAAACTCAAGGATGAGGTCATGAAGGTGCGTTTTTGAAAATCCATCTTTGCGCATTGTGATGTTTAATTTCCTCGCTCGAAGGAGAGCGGCACGCCTCATTGGAACTATTCCATGGCAGACAATATTGGGACGGTGATCTAACATGCGCTTTTCCTCGGAATACAGATCAAGCCCGTCCAGAAGCAGACCCGCGCCGGTCAACGTACCCGATTCAAGGCTATTGTCATCATCGGCGACTCTGAGGGACACGTCGGTCTTGGCATCAAGACATCTAAGGAAGTTGCCACGGCGATTCGCGCCGCCATCATCATCGCCAAGCTGAGCGTCATTCCCGTCCGACGAGGTTACTGGGGTGCCAACCTTGGTCAGCCGCACTCGCTTCCCTGCAAGCAATCTGGCAAGTGCGGTTCTGTCACCGTTCGTGTACGTAATTTTTCCATCCCCCCGCTCATATGAGAGCTTACCGGGAATATATGGAAGGAGAACTCTTGCTGATTACTCACTCCGACAGCTTATTCCTGCTCCCCGCGGTACCGGCCTTGTCGCCTCCCCCGCGGTCAAGCGCTTCCTCCAGCTCGCTGGTGTTGAAGACGCCTACACTTCGTCCGCTGGCTCGACCAAGACGCTCGAGAACACTCTCAAGGCCACCTTCTCGGCTGTGTCCAACACTTATGGTTTCCTCACGCCCAACCTTTGGAAAGAGACAAAGCTCATCCGCAGCCCCCTGGAAGAGTATGCCGATACGCTGCGGGAGAAGAAGTTCTAGATGTTGGGGGTCCGCAGTTGACGTAGTGAGTCGTGATGGTGGTTAGACATATCGCTTCTCGTTGTAGCAAAGGGTGTGCTCTGCGACAACTAGGAAAGATGGCATTGTTCTCCCCGAGCCAGAGATGGTCATTGGTATTTGGCTGGCGGGAAACTTCACGGAGGCGTTTGAGGTCTGATGAATAAAATAAGATTCTTCCATAATGGTGTGCTCCTTGGCGAGGTCTACGTTTCTGTCAAACACTATGGAGTCAAAAAGACTACTGGAATCGGCGATCGGTTCCAGTAAGAAATCTCCACTTTGGAAGCAACTAACCGAGCACAGGGACAGTACAGTCCACCACAACAAGTCTGAACGAACACCAAATCAACGGCGCCAAGCACAAAGATCTCATATACCAAATTTCTCTAAATTGGCATGCTAGTCAACGCCATCCCTTCAAACTCCAAACTCGCAGGACTACCCAACTCGTATCCACAGAATGAACGAGTTAACCAAATCCTCGTCCTAACCTACTGCCCACAGATCACGCATACCGCTCAAAGCCACCCCGACTGTATTGGCTGGAATTCCCACCCGTCCCGTTAATCATTAGCAGCGTTGGAAGCGGTGTCGGGACCATGAGCCGACCCCGTGGCGTCTTGGTCCGGCCCGACGAGACGTGAATCCTCCGCGGGCGCCCCTCGGTCTGTCCCACTGGCTGCTGGAGGCACTTGCGGCTGATGATCTCCCAGGTCCCCGTCCTCCTCCAAGCCGCCCATCTCCACATCCTCCCCCTCCTCGTCAACGGCAACAACAACCACCCCGCACCGCCGCTCCCACGCCCGCCTCTCGCTCTCCACCTCCCTGAGCGCCTTCTCGATCCACTCCGGCCCGCGCTTCCGCATTCTCTTGGCATGGTGCTCCTCCCTCGCCCGATCGGCGTCGGGGTCGCGGCGGAACAGGCGCTCGAGCGTCCCCGACGGCAACGGTTCCGGTCGGGGGGGAAAGGCCTTGTGCCAGAGCCGCGTGGCCATGCTGGGTGGGGCCGGCCTCTTGGGCGAGGGCGGCGAGGGGGGCGGAGGCGGGCGGGGCTTGCCGAGGACGTCCTCGTGGTAGACGAGGCGGAAGGGGTCGGGTTGTTGCGGGTCGGGCATTTTTTGGAGGGGGAGGCCGAGTTCTGGTTTTTTGGTATTCTTGTCAGCGAATACATAATATATGGAATATATCTGAGAAGAGGGACGAAGGTATGTAGGGGGCTTACGCTGTCTCGCCATGTTCTCAAATCCAGCAATCACCCACCGTTTCTGCGCCGGCGTGTCCCCATGCCAGAACCGTTGCACCCCGTGCCTGTGCCGAAACTTGCTCACTTCGGGGTCCCAAATGGGGATTAGCTTTGGCGATTTCGGCCTCGGCGGCGCCGGCGGATCTTCGTACGTGATCCTCGTGGGCACTCCGCTGCTTGCCTCGATATCCTTCCTCGTAGTCTCGCTCTGCAGATTTACCGGCCACCGATCTAACGAAAAGAACCGAGAGACATGACTCCCCCGGACCGAAGGCTTGGCCCATGACCAAACACTCGCGTCCCGCCTTCCGACATTCACCTTCGTCCCGTCATGTTGCGTAGCCCAACACTCGCGCGCCGGCCAGAGCATGGTTCGGGCCAGGCTCGCTTCGCGGACCAGTGCTGTGTTGACGATCTCCACCATCCGGCGGAATTCATCTTCCTCGACCGGGTTGTCGTCGTGACCCCACTGTGCTTGATACGATTCCGGGTCTGCCCTCTTGATTAGGTCCTTCAAACTCATCATGGCCGTGCGCCGATCGTCTTGGCAGTCCCGCTCGACGAGCCGCTCCCATGATATCCGGCCCGCACGGCTGGCCCGTTGGAAGAATGTGGCCTGGGCTTCCGTCAAGGGTGACGCGAGTTGGAGTTTTGCCCTGATCTCTCGAAGGGTCTTGCCTAGGCGAAAGGCAGTGCCTTTGAGGTACTGCAGGGTGCGGACGTACTGCCGGTCTAGGGCCGTGTGGGTGAGGGCTTCGAGCTCTGCGTATGCCATAAGGACGGGGCGGGAATGCGGGGCCAGGCCCGGGGTGTGCCATTTCAACCGGTGTTCGGGGTGGAGGTCTGCGGTGGGACGGCTGTAGGTGTAGGTTACCCTTTGCTTGCTGTCGGTCCTGGATAAGACGAGGATGCGGTTCTTCAGACCCAACTCGGCGAGGATGGAAATGGTGTCTTGTTTAGAGAACCACAGCCCTTGCAATGTCCCGGAAATGTTCCCGTTGATGGCTTTATAGATCTCGTCCTCGGACACCTCAACGCCGGGATCCCGGAAGATGCTGGTGGGGGAAATGTTATCTAGCAGAGCCTGCAGACGGTCCGCAAAGAGGAGCTTCTCGGGATCCCACTCCGGTGGCAACGGCGTCAACATGTCGCGGTTGAACGACCCCTCGGCAAGCAATTCCAAGAACGCAAGGTCCGGCGAATCAAGATCCATGCCCAGCGGTTCTCCTTTGCAATCATCAAACGCGTCGGGAGGGAACGCATTGTCGAACAGGATCGACCTTTCGCCACGGGTTGCCCGGTCGATGAGGTCGAGACACTGCTCTGTCGCTTCTCGTGGGGCCATCCTGTGAGTCGTCTTGAGACGTCTATGAATCTTCTCTAACGCCTTCACCAGATCCTCGTCCATCTCGCGTTCGCAGTTGACCATGGAGGGAATGAAAGGGCCCCTAGCGTTTTTTGTCGGCACCGTAACATGCCTCTCCTGATCCCGTCCCGCGCGCGATTTCCTCTCTAGTTCGGACACTTCGCCGGCCGTGCGGGTCGCGACGTCCTGTTCGATTTCGAGAAGCTTCCCGTGCCAGAAGAGGTAAGCCATCGGGTCCAGGTCGTGAGGCTCCGGGTTCTCGACCCGATGGTCTGGTTTGTATACCAAGCCTGGGAACCCGTCAGCATGCTTCCTGCGCAGGGCCTTGGGAGGCAATGCAACACGACGCCAGGGGCTCTCCACGGCGGCAAGCTCCTTCTGCATGCCCCCGATGAAACGCAGCGCAGACATCAACCCAGCGCGGGTGGCGCCCCGGAATTGGGCGAATCTAAATAGCTGCTCCTCGTGTTGGCCGTCGAACGTGCTGTCGTGGTGGATGACGGTGGGGTTCAAGGTGAAGCTGTGGTTGCCTGAGAGGTTGGCGGCCGTGACGTGAGGACCTCGTCGGATGTTAGAAATGAAGGCCTTGTCCTCCACGTCCGCTAGGTTATAGGCTATGCGTTTATTTGGTATGACGCGATGAAAAGCGTCGCTTACAAGTGGCTGCGTATTGGTGGGTTCAATGGTCCGCTTGGGCGTTTCCCAGAGTAGACATTCATCGCTCCAGAGCTCCTCGAGGAACGCTTTGAGCAACCTTGACGGTATTTTATACCGATCACTGATGAAGGCTTGGTGCTCACGATGGACAAGTTGTCGCGGGGCATATAGATCGCTGTCGAACATTTTCCCGCGATGCATTTCGAGTCCGACACCCTTCCTGGTCCTTAACCTCCCACTCTCCTTCTTGCCCGAAGCATCAAAATCTAGAACCAAGTCCCTCTTCCCGTAGTAATACTTCTCAAATGTCTCGTGTACCTTGAGCGCCTCGATAGCCTCGCGCAGCTCAAAGCTCCACGAAGGCTTCCCGTTTGCGGGAGCCTTATCGTAGTCGCTACTCAGTTGCACTAGGTACTCGTCGATTTCGGCAATCTTCTCGCGCCAGCCGATAGTGCAGTCAATATCCTCGGCCGATAAGAAATTGCAGATGCGGATGAGGCACACGCGTGGAGCTGGCATCAGCCAGCCCTTGTACATATGGGTCTGGAGGTCTTCGGCTGTGTCATCGCCCGTAGCTCTGAGGCGGTCTACGAGCCAGTTTTCGTTGTATGCCTCTCTTATGGCGCTGCCTTCCCCTTCGGAGTCAACAATATCCATCTCATACGTCCCGGCTCCCTTTACCTCGAAGCTCCCTAGCCCATAAAAATAGCGGCGCCTGATGTCCTCCATTGTGGCTAGTATGCAAGCCGGGACGCACTGGCTTAATTTATGATACTTGTTGTTCTCATGCAGCGCTTTCTCGTAGCAAAAGGCATCATCTGCGGCGATGCCTTGCAAATCGAAAGAGTATAACGGGCCCGTTTCCCTCGGCCCCCGCTCCGTCATTGCGTGAGGAGCGACTCTAAGTTGAGTGGCTTCCTCGGCGATCGGATTGTCGTTGAGGTCCCCTAAGTCTATATCTCTGCATGGATGCCTCCCCATTTCCGCATCCCTCCATGTGAACCCCTCTTTTCTCAACTCGTCTGTCATCCAATCCTCCCGATAGTCCCCAGCTTCTCCTCGATGCGCTCGTTGGATGGCTCTCCAGTAACGTCGGTACCGCTCATCCGGTTCTCGCTCCCGGTGTCGGCCCAAATCCTCCTCTCGTAGCCAAGGTGCTAGGGGGCCGTAGCAGTCCAGCATGACGGCGCTCACCTCGCCATGCTGCAACATCAGGTCGTCAAGCCGCCGCTTCTCGAGAAGGCTTTGCACGGTACAGAATAGGACATAGTCGTCCGTCTGAGTTGATGCATCCAGTATCGGGACCACAAGGTCCTTAGGTAAGGCGAATTGATACTCCTTGAGGATTCTTCGGAGGATAGCTAAGGATGGGCGGTGTGTCAGATTCTGTGGAATAAATTATGGAGGACGAGGTGATTGCCAAACCTACGCATGTATCGTTCTGCCATGGCGATTGAGATTTGAGCCACTTGATGCAAGCTTCTCGTCCACTACTTGAGAAAGAATCAATGTCCCCTAAGATGAAATTCTTGCCAAACAACTTCAAGTAGTGACATCCACAGTTGTCCAGAAGCATAACTCTTCTCAAAGTCAACCGAAAGGATTGATGACGCAAGCCGCTTGTTAACTGACCTCTTCTCGGAACGCTTTCCTAACATCGTTTTGTAAAAGGAAATAAATCATTCACCGGGAAGATCAATCCAGGAGACAGCAAAAAGGGAATGGCAGCTCCAACTATGCGCAGAAATGGGGTTTTGAGCAAACAGTCTCAACAGAAAGATATGATAGCAGCATTGTAGGTCGCCTGGAATCCAGAATCTGAGTCGCCGTCCCGGCTTCCGCCTGTGGAAGGACCAGCAGCATCCTTTTTAAATGCTGTTCGGGTAATGAATATGCTCAGGGTCCAGTGAGCGCCACATGCGCAACAAGGCGCCCAAATACGCTATAATGAAACAAAGCCGTGTAAAAAGGGTTGAATAAAGAGGTTGTAGCGCATTGGAGCTTTGGTCTGGCCATTTACATTCCAATCCGCATTGGACTCCTTTCCATCCTAGAAGGGAAGAAGACAACATCTTGCGCACTATTTGCCGCTTCCGGGGTCATGCGGAGCAACATACCGTTCCAGAATATTAGACTGGACACACGACCCTTTTCCCTGGATTTCTTGAAAGAAAGACAGATCAAGGTGTGTCTTTCTTAGAACTTTATGTCTTCGAGGGGTTTTCCAAAGAAATTGGTAGAGAACCAAAAATAAAATGAAATCACGCCGAATGGGGACCACAAGCCCCGAGGAAGACACCAAAGGAATAGAAGAGAATTGGCAACATACGAGGCGTACAAAACTAAAAGACAAGTCGTACTACCTATCTAGCTCTTTTCCTAGTCGACCGACGACATGGAGACAGTAAAAAGGAACAGCGAAACAGAAGATTTGAAGGAAAAACAAATCAGACAAGAAAAAGATGCCCATGACCACGAGAGCCCAGGCTCGGTTGTTTGAAACCATGCCGCCGATAGAGCAGGACCCTGGTTACGACCCTGGTAACGAAACAGTAAAAACCGAGGCCGGACAGAGAAAGAGGAAGAGAAGCCATCATGGTGACCATCAAGGTCGTGCTAACCCTGCCCAAACTATAAAATGCCACGGCTCCTCCACGAAGTTATCAAGCCCGTCGTCCGCTCCCACGCCACATGGACCGAGACCGGATGCTCTGCACCCGCTATTGGAAAGCGTACGGGGAGGACCCGATGGCGACCAAGGCTCCTCTGAGGCTCCAACGCTGCCAACCAAACTCGCGGTGAGCGCAGGCCGTCCAGTTACAACCCATGGCCACGGCGTCGACGAGGACGCCGATGAAAGGTCCCCCGGAGTAGGGAGGTTCCTTGCTAGCGGCGTGTCAGCGTCGTCTCCTGGCAACACGGCCCATGAACAAGAACAGACGCGAAAGCGAGAGCTTAGGACCGCGAGCTTGTCCCGGCTGTCACCTCGGCGTGGTCTAGAAGAAGACAGCGAGTGGCGGCCAACAGCCGTCATCGGCCAGCCGCTGGGCGGGAATCTGTCCACCATGGAGGAGGCCGAGAGGATGGCGAGGTCGCTGCAGGAGGTGTATGAGCAGACGAAATTGCAGCAGACGAGTGCCAAGGGGTTGAGAGGTGTCGTGCAGGAATTAGAAAAGGTTACAAAATGGCGGGATAGGCTCAAGGCGGAACGGACCCAGGAAGATATGGCCCCGTAGTAAGTCATCTTCTCTACCTTTTGTCCCTTCTTCGAAGGCGAACCAACGAAAATAGCTACGGTCTCGAGAACGTGCGGAAACAGGCTGTTCAAAACCGCATCAACCATCTCGATAACATGATAGACAAGGCTATCCTGGAGTCCGACTCCAACGAACAGGTAAAGAACATGCTCGCGGCTAAACGAGGATACAAGGATGGGACAATTCAGTACTGGGACAGATTTACCCTCATCTTCGCGGGCAGGATCATGGAGACAGCACCGTCGTACGAGGCCTTCACTGTTGACCGCCACGAGCGCCTCGACCAGTATGCCCGGCGGTACGGCGAGGGCTGGCTCTGGTGGGAGACGCCACTCGCATTGGCCAGACCTGATACCGGCCGAGCCAGGGCCATGCGAGGTACTTACGCCCAGCAGTCTCCTGATAGCTACAACGTCGGCAGTTGGAGCATCGTCATGGGCTTTCAGCGGCTGAAGTCGATGGTATACCGACCCGACATGACAAAGAAATACTCAGCTCCCAAAGGCAAAGAGCCTGTTGAGGTGGCCAGCGAGCTCCGTCTACAAAGCTCCGGTCGCATCTCAATACGACGCCAGCCAACAGCATCAGCCGGGCAGTGGCAAAGGGTCGATAGAAGAGGAGAGGAACGTCGTAAGGGAGCCGAATCTCCCCCGAATTGCCCACGACCCAGATGGGCCGCGAATCCACTTCGACATGCTCCTCGACACGGGCGCTAGTCACCCAATTTTAGCACCCCGAGACTTTCGCTACCTCGGCATCGACCCGGAAGACTACCCGGCCTGTTCAAGCATCGAAATCCAGGGCATCGGGTCAAATCACTTCGTGAAGATGTACGAGATGTACGTCACCGTCACTGATCCTAATTGCGTGCCGCTCGTAGACCCTGATCGGCCCGTCTGGCCGCAGCAGCGCAAGCACATCGGCATCGTCGCGCCGGTGATCTGCATGAGTCTCCCAGGAGTACGCCCGATGGGCCCCGTCAAGGTCAACGCTGAGGGTGTGGCGGAAACCTCACGGACACCCATCGACGTCGCCAGGGAGGAGGCTAGGACGCGTCTCTCGGGAATGCTCCCGTTCACGGCCTGCTACATCAGCAGCACGCCGGGGAGGGGTAACGGCCGCATCTGGCTGGGCGAGGATAGAAGGGATGTGCTGGGGGCGCATCGCATGCCCGGCCAACAGCGGTCGGCCATGCCCAACGAGTGCAGGACGAACCACCCTGCGTGGGATCACGTAGAGCGAATTTTCGACGATACGCCGTCGATCCGCTTCGAGCACAGTCTCCTTGACGGCGGGAAGTTAATTGACGAGGAGTGGGCCAATCGGCCTGGTCGGAGCGTCGTTCGAGTCCTCGATGCCCAGGGGCGGGAAAACGCGGCGTTCCAGATCTTCCCCGGGCAGGGGTACCAGCTGAGCAAACTCGTCAGGTCTCATGGAAAGGCTCGGCAGGGACCCGCTAAGAGAGGCGCCAAGAAGGCAAAGGGCGGCCGGGAACGCGGTGCTGGTGCAAAGAATGTCGGATGATGCTACTCTCCCTCGTCTTGGATATTAGCTGGGCGCAATTCGCCGAGGCAAGCAGCGGGCTGATCGAGCAGCAATTAGACTTGGTAGGAAAGACAGCGTGGAAATTTTCATGCAGCTGCATTTCCAAAGGCCGACGACGACGGGCGGTTTGTGGTAAGATTCATGTTAGATAGAGCCAATAAACGAAGACTTGTAAACCCTCCTTTTCCTTGCATCTGACGCTGCCCATAAAACGTGCAGACCAGTAAGCCAGGCTTGCACGCCGGTCAGGGAAGGGCCGGTTCTGTGGTTTGAGTTCTGCTTGGACAACTGGCATGTCGTTAAATTACCGCTCTGCTTTGATTCTATTGGTTAGGACCCCTGGACCGGCGGGAGCAAATAAACCCTAACCCTAATAAAATCACGTCATGGCTTTAAATACGCATGCCAACAGCGGCAGGCACATTGCCTTAGAAGTACGGAGGTAGGGGCGTCTGAGACACAGGATTCTAGGTAGTTGACTCAAGAAGGACTACGGTTGGTGCGTGATTGGATTTGGTCAGAATGCTGTTTTTCTTTTACGGTTTGCTGGGATTCCTTTGTAACTTCGGGTTTTAGTTGCAGCCGATGCCTGACAGTTTCTACACCCCTAAGGTCCCAAGAGACAGACAAACAATAACATTCACATCCAGAGGCAGTTGTAGCCTTCAACCTTAAGGTCGCCCGCAATCTTAGGAGAGGCTGCTATTGAGCCTGTCTGTATCATTCATCGCGACGGTATCGTCACTCCAAATTATGAGAAGATAACCATTGTGAGCAATCCACTTAGAGGAGCGGAATAGACGACGCACCATTAAACTGCCGCAAGGCTGTAGAGCTCTCTACTCTAGGTAGGCTGGATGCCAGATCTGCCACGAGTAGGCGTTTGGGATAGGCACACTTGAAAAGCCAGACTAGGGTTACGGTTATTTCCAACAACGCCACAAACACCCGAAAATTCTCCGAGAATGACGCAAATTCAGGGGCTATCTCTCCTTTTCCAGCGTATGCTCAACGATCCATATCAAAGCATTCCATTCCCGCTAGCCAACGAAGTCCTTCTGTCCGGGCCACGGCGCACCATTCCATGCAAGTTTCACATGCATCAGACATAGGCCTAACAGCTCAAAGGGCAATTTTAAAGGTCCCATTAATATCCCTGTCACCAATACCGCTGCACGTGTCTGGCAGCCCTGTGTCCCCACGCAGCCCCTCAAGTGGATTCCTGCCCATGCAGGCACCAGTATCGGAAATGAAGCCCCGGGAATCTCCAACCCCAACTTGGTAGCAAGTTTCCGATTTTCTATGGTCTATCCGAAATAGCAACGCCAGGGCTGCATAAGAGCTTGCATATGGCCGTACTGGTCGCATGCTGCTACTACTATTGCTGCTGGGTCCGTCTCGCTGGCTCAGCACTAGAGCAGCTTCAAGATGAAGGTCCTATTAAACCCTGCAGGACGTTATATGAGTTGTGAAGGCGAACTTTGGTGAAGATTGCTCCCCTATATCCGTGTTCCGTACCTCTGTACTGAGCGGTGTGGTATTTCGAGTTCCAGTGGGACATCAGTTGCGGCGCGGATCGAGATCCAATCGATGGCGTGGGTCGTAAGTTCAGGCGGGCCGCCTCCTGAGAGTATTGGGGCCGGGATGGGTGGCAGGGCATCGATTCGTCTGAAAGGCACGCATGTTGGGCAGAAACAGGCACGTAGACAGCTAGACTTCCCACTCAAACAACTTCCACGGACGTTTCAGTGTTAGGGCCGCCAAAAAGGTGGCAACCACGAGGAACGCTGAGGGGAAGGAAGCACGTGGAAAGTATCCTACGTTCTTGAGCGTGCCCCCTCCCACTTCGGTTCGCCGCAGTTGGTTGAGGTACCGAATGCGTACCCTCGTGGAGCAGCAACCACCTCCGTTGGCACCGGGGAGAGCCGCCGAGCAAAGATCGCAGGGCTTGCGTGCCCGTGCTCCATCTTTGTCGTTTCAGTCCTCAGGATTCCTTATATCCGCAAACCAGATAGTCACACGATCAAAGGGTTAATTCCGCTCCGGTCATGGCAAGAAACATGCTGGAAACTGGGGTTGACAATTCGTTCTTTATTTGTGGACATTGCCAGGGCATTATTAACTATATCCCTTACTTAATCCCACGTGCATGTGTGCAATTCCCTGCTGCCCCCAATTGGTCCTGGAAAGCGGACGGATCCAAATGGCCTTCAGGATATCTGTGGGAACCAGGGTATTGGGTTTCGTGAACTCGGTCTTGTGATGAAGCGAGTCAAGGTCGAAAGACGTCCGCGGGTGTTCATTCCACTTCGCTTCAATCATCCTCATTCCCTCGTCTGCCAATACCGGTCGCGATCCACCCTAGTATCCCTCCTTTAGACCAGGCATTTCCTCCGCTCCAGTCCTGGTATATTGCCACTTTGCATCCTCCTCTTGCGATGCCGAAACTCGAGCCAATGAAGGCTAGCTTCGGTCCAAATCCTCCTCTTTCGTCGGATTTCCGTCTAGCCAAAGACTTTCCCATTTTAGGTACCATTTTAACCGTGTCTCTGCGTTCCGTTCCCTCACTTCCTGCTGTCGAAGCAGGTATCTCGGGAGGAAGGTCCGCCAAAAATCCTTCTCGTGTCGAACGTAAACATATTGGTGATGTGTAGCAAGCAGAAAAAATCGATGCGCTAAATAGACCCGTTGCATGCTAAATGACAAAAAAGACAAGTCGATAAAAAAACCAAGGGGTATGAGAACGCTTCCGTATTCTTTTTGGTGGCCAGGCGCGAAATGAAAGAGGCCTAGCCGAGCAAATGCCATGGACGTCGAGACGTGAAAGAAAACACTGATCGCTGGAACTCATTCTGTATTCCATGCAAAAAAAACGTCGCTTCTTTTCTGTCTTCTCATTCGGACGGAATGCAAGAAACGTGGCGTCGGTAATCGATGATGGCGGAAGAAGACCAAGTTCGGCGCAGCGGCTCGAATCGTCGTATCAGGTTTCAAGTGACCTGGAATGAATTATTGGTAATCCATCACCATCGCCTGCCGCGAGTGGTGGTGGCTCTGTTGCGGCGTTGGTGTCATTGGACACCGAGGTGGGAGAGGGTACGAGTCCTTGGGGACATTGTTGCCGAAGCAGGCACCATCAGGTGTGATCGGCGGGGTCATGTAGCCATCGAAGCCCTTGACGGCTTGGCCCTTCGCATTAGGAGTGGCGTAGAGGCTATTCTCGGACACACCCGAAGCTGGTTGCGTGCCGATGGGTTGCTGGGCAGGAGCCTGCGTTGCGATGGCGGCTTGCTGCCGCATAAAGTCGGAGAGTCGCTGGGCGACCCTGGAGAACTGAGAGGTGGAGTACTTCTTCGCGAGTGAGGGGGAGGGGGTATGGAGAACCCGAGAGAGGGTGACAAGCGTGAGGTTCTCGGCGTGGTCCCACTCTCCATCGTGGACTTCAGGCCGTCGGAGGATTGCTCGGGCGAGGGCGAGCGAGGAGCGGGCCATGACGGATGGCTTGGTCGAGACGAAGTCGCGGTGGTAAAGGGCGATCTCGCTGATGTAAGCTGCCATGTGTTCCACCTCCTCATCGTCCCGTTCTGTGGCAACGAGGAGCTGGGTGAAGAAGTCGACCGTGGGGTGGCCTATTGTCCACTCGAGCGTGTTAAGAACATGCATCTCCATCTGAGTAAACATGCCGGCATCGTAGAGCCCGCAGCACATGTTGTTCAGCTCATGGATCTGTGGAACGCGGTCTTTCTTATCGCCATACTTGGCAGCGATCAACAGGGCTGCACAGCCGACGAGTTGGTAGTGCTGTTTATACACCACCCGTTTTGAGCAGTACCGGTCGAGGAGGTTCACCGTCAGGAAGAGGGTCTCGGGTAAGAGATTGAAGCAGGTGTGCGCTTCGATGAGGAAATCGATGAGGTAGGGCCGCATGAACCATTGGATCTCTCGTTGGAGATCAATGAGGTTGGCATCGGGCAATGTCTCATCCTGTTTCTTTGTTAGGAGGTGCGGTCCGTGGATGAAGAGGAGAGGGGGGACGATGAGTTCACTCTTACCTCCATCTGACGCAAATGCTTCATGATGTCCTCAAGATATTCATCGCTTGCAAGCCGTGAAAGCTCGTTTGAAATGAGCTCTTGCCGGTTCCATGCGATGAGCTTCGCTGCTTCCTTTGCATCCAGCCACCGTGCTGGCTGTTCTTGTTCGTAGAACATTTCGGATTCGGGTTCCACTCTTCGGTAAGCCATGGTGGGCAGGTTTGTGAGGCGGTCAATAAGCGAGTTTTGAGGGCGGAAAAAATTCGCCAAAGTTCGAGGTTAGAGAAAAATGATGGGTGAATTCGGCTTCGCGAATTGCCGAGTTGTCTTTTAATCGAGAAAGAGCGGCTGTCCGTTTTTCTCCAGGAAACTCGGTCGAAGTTATTCGGAAAGAGCGTACGTCCGTGAATGTGCGGTACAAATTACTGCGTGCCGAAGGAGCGACTGCAACGCGGAACCAATTAAACTAGTATTAGGATTATAAAGAGTGTGTTGAATATTAAGCCGTAATGAATGAGTGGCTGGGGGAAAAAAAAAAAGGCAAAGAACGACTGGGCCGAAGGACGACACAAACTGGCAACTCCCTTCCGACTGATCCTAGGTAGGAGAGAGGGCAGGTCGTTATGGCCGGGATGTGAGGCCTTAAACGGGACGTCTGGGCGGCTTGGTTCTGTAGATCCACGCAAGTCAGTACTGGTCTTCAGCCCAAATTTCCTGAGAGCTATAAATGTAGGAGGAATTCGGCGGATTCAAGGGCGTCCGAAGTCCAGTGAATGCAACATGCACGCTGATTTGTCGAGCCTGTCGACTGAGGCAATTGGCACCAGCGGCACCGGTGTCGAGGACAGGCGCCGCAGGCGTCGGTGGAGAAAGGTTGATGCTCGGGGCTCCAAGTTGCGTCTAGTCCTTTCCTGCATCTGCTCAACACGCCCCCTCGGGTCCATCCATCCGGTGATGCATGCTCGATTGGTGACAAAATATCGTAGATCCGGAGACAAACGGAGCCAAGAGAGAAGTGTTTCTTACCGCCACGGTTGATAGACAGGATGAAACTAGTCAGTTCCTGAGGATGTGGGACCAACGAGTTAACGTCTCCCACTGCGAATCCCCAAGATTCAAGTCGATCGCAGATACGCAAAAGTTCGAAGGCTGAGAGATCCTCGAGGCAAACGCTGAGAATCCGATCGAGGCACGTGTCTGCAAGGGAGGAACAGCAAGTTTGCGTTAGAAATCGTTGCTTGGCTCCCCTTTACGCAGCCCAAATCACATGGAAAATTCCCTTGGGATCCTTTCCACCATCCAACACACCTAGCACGAATTCTTTTGGGACATACCTTTAGCGTAACGACCCACAAAGCTCCAATCTAGCTCAAAGAACTAGGGTTTGCCGGAGCATAAATGTTGGACTCCTAGAAAGCCACGAGTATAGACCTCTGCTGGCTTCCAACGTCTCGACTTTTTTTTCTTTCTGACCAATTTCTCGTGGCGACAAGGCACACACGCGGTCTCGAGGTCTGGGATGCTGAAGCCAGTGTCAGCATGGGGATCTTCTGCATCGGCCGAGAAGAGCTCAATCGGCAAAGTTCCAACTCGTGAAGGGAGCGTCGGTCTCTGGAATGGGACGTACAGTCGGTGGTCGACTCGCAAGACAGCCGAGAACGAAGGGAGCGCGGCACGTCTGAGCTTGTTGGTTGGAGGTAGGATTCCTTCGTGTCGGAAAGCCGAGGAATTTTCTTCGTCGAAAGTGTTCGTCTCAAAAGACCAGGCAGGTACAAAACCCCGAATGCAAAAAACAAATTAAAATGAGAACTCGCTTGATAAAGGGACTTGGGAAAAAAAAGACTAGAGCGGAAAAGCAAAAAAAAAAAGACCCAATTGCACTTCTTTTTTAATTTTCCGTTCCTGTTCCCTATAATCTTTCTCGTCCTCTTTCTTTCATTCCATCAAGCAAGCCTGAAGCTGTCGATGGAAATCCGGATGGCCTATCCTCTTTATACAAAAGGTAGGGCTGGGTTGACTTTCAGGGACGGGTGCCGTTCGTCAAAGAGACAATGGGGACCTGTCGACCTTTCAGTTGAACCCAGTTGAGATTATCTCCGCCTTCCCTATCCTTTTCTGCTCGGGGGTTTCGAGAGAAAAGGAATCTTGTCTTCTTTTGAAAGAAGGTCTGGGAGGAATGGGCGGGGAGAGGGAATGAATGGATGGGGAGGGAGGAGAGTAAAAGGGTGGAGGAGAGGTAAGGTGAGAAGAGGACGGTCGAATTGAAAAGGGACAGGCAGGCGGTTGATGTATCGCTGAGGCCGAGTAACAGCTGGAGGGAGCTGGGGCCTGCTTTGGTGTGGACGCTCTGTCGCCTGGCGCTGCCGTGGTCCAGGAGGGACAGGGCTCCCGCTAGCGCGTGCAGAAGCTGGGCACAGAGATTGAGTGGGTGCGGGATGTAGTTGCGGCAGAACGGGGATAGGGCAGGTGCGGTGGTACCTACTCTACAGATGCAGCCGCTCAGCGTATCGAGCGTTTCCGCCGTATTTGCCCCGTAGCTCTGACCTTTTTTTGGGATTAAATCGTTCTTTGGTTCCTTGGTTTCCTATCTACCTTGGCTCGCCTGTCGCTGTGCCCCGGCCCTTGCACCCAAAAGATTGCCCGGCTCCTGCAGCGCGTCCTTCAATGGTAAGACTCGAAGTGCTAAGCCTGCCGCAGTCCAGACTCCAGTTTCTGGTAGCGCGTGGGTCCCCTTCTAGGTTCCCCCAGCGAAACCGATGAAGCATGTACGGAGGTACCAAAGCTTCGATGGGTGTGGGTGCGCGTACCCTGCAAAGGTGATGCTGCCGTTATGGCGTTAGACGGTGCGAAAGACGGCGGCCGAACCACGCCAATGAATGAAAGATCGAGCAGGGGCGTGGGCTAGTTTCCTGCCAGCCCGGGAGGGGAGTGTGAGAACGTTTTACCGAGTCCGTTTGTGAAAGGTGGTTGGGAGTTTTCCCCCCCAAGAGCTCCAGTGGAGGTTCAAGCAGTGTGGTGCTGCGCTCGAAGCGCTCGACCAGGAATTTGCCGTGCTGGCGTGGTGCATACAATCTCCCCCGCGCCTGGAGAGCCCCCTGACTGATCCGTACGGAGTACCTAGACGATAGACGTAAAATCGGATGTCCTAAACGGACGCTGGCGATACTGTCACTGACGACCAGAAGCCATTCGTCAAGGCGCAAAAAAAAATTGAGAGTTTTGAGGCGGCGTTGTTGGATCCAATGACAGGATGTGACAAGACAAGGAACGTATTCGAGGTGAGCCTAAAAGTGGAAGGCCTTAAACCTATCAAAGATATGTCGATTGGCCTTAGATAGATCGGTTTGAGAAAAATGCAGTCTCGTCGTGGAGGATTTCACGAGGCTGAATGACACCGGCGGTGTAGCCAAAAATGTCGCAACAGAACAAAAACGCCTTCGACTAGGGAGGGAGGAGGAACGGAGCACAAATATAAAGAACTACCATTACGAGGCCTGCAAAGTCGATTCTAGGAACCTATCGTGTATCAAGACAGGGGGGGCACTTGACCATGATGGTTTATTTGTTGTCAAAGCTATCAAAGAAGCGTTCAAAATTTGTTTGTTTAGATCTCCATTCTCTCAATGCATGAATTCCGGGCCACGCCCAGAGGGCCACCTAATACAACCAGTATGCGAAATGAGAATGGATTGGAGCGTAAGCCTGTGTCGATGAGGCAAGCACCTATAGCAGCGGCCACCCGCTCTACAAAGGAATACTCGTTCCCGTTGATATGGCCGTGGGGTCTTCATCGTCAAACCGCTTGATGGGCCTCTTCGGGAACCGGCCGGACGGCCGCCTGCGAAGGCCATGGTATCAACCTGTCCTGTGCGCCGACTACATCGCTTGGTGTGGCTGACTAGAAGACACGAGCGGTATTTGTGAGGTGGACGAGCAAAGCAATCCATCTGGCATGGACGAAGATCACGCTGCCCAGAGAAAGGGCTCAGCGTCTCGTCCATTTCCCGCGCGCAAGGCTAACAACCGGCATTAAAGCGAGTAGAGTCCTCGTGGCCTATCCGTTCGCTTGCTGGCATTAATTTGGGGGAAGGGGGGGGGCAAGCACACGACCTGCCACCCAAAACTTGGAAGGACACGAAGTTCGAAACCAGTGCGAGATCGATCGTAAGCGAAGTGCCGAGCGTGGACCCACGGCGCCAGACGAGTTAGTCGTCGAGTTCGACAAAGTGTCACGATGCGGCTGCTTAATTCATCAAGCGCAGATGGAGACTTGGCTAATCGTACGCCGAAGCTCGACATTGCTGCCAAGGCAGTAAACGCTTCGCGGGAGAGGATGAATTGAGAAAGCGAAACGGCAGGAGGCTTTATGCAGGCGGTGGTGGGCGTCCGTCCCACCACGGTGGTCTTCCGTCTTGGGATCAGCTTTGAATAGGTTGTAGCTATATCAGACGTCAAATATGACCCTACTTCCTTGCTCGAGTCTTGCTTGGTGCTGCAGCTGGATCTCAATTATCGCCAATCTCATTCGAAGCAACGCACCCCAAATGCGCGTGTCTGACATTGTGCACATTGCACAAGCAGGTGCAGAGTTGATGGTGAGACTGGATTCGATGTTCGGCAAGTATCATCTGCAAAGACGGACTCGATACAGCTGAAAGCAATCGGCGGACAGTGCTAAGTGGTTCGTCTGTCTGGCTGCCAACCAATTGATCGGATAAAACGACAGCAAGCTGCTGCAGCACTGCCGCAGGAGCAGCAAATGTCGAACCATTGTGTGGTGCCTGGATGCCTCGGTTGCTTCTTTTGGCCTGCCCTCCGCTGAACCAGGATTCAGCAGTGGATGAAAATTCCGAAAATTCCGCAAATCCGTCGTCAAAGTTTCCAAGGCCACAGAACCTTGGAAATGGCCCAGCCCAGTCCCGAAAGAAGCTTGGGGTGCCGCCCAAAAAGAGGTCGACACGACCAATTGGAGGCCCGATACGCGGTCCTGCACGACTTCTGAAAATCAATTAAATCATGCGTGTCATGATGGCGCCGGAATTTCTAGCAACAAGATAGGCGTGTCTTCTGTGGTGTTCCCCACTCAGTCGACGCTGACGCTTCACTCTTTTCAAATCGTCAATGAAACATCAGATCGTGTCTGTCCAGGTTTTGGTATCCAGTCACGAACGGGGTCTGGAGGACGCGGTCAAGGATCAATCACGGCTCATTTACCGCTGCAGCTCCCTGTTCAGTTCCTGGCAATCCCGGCCTCGTTCGGCTCATCTTCTTCTTTTGGAAGCCCAAATCTCTCTCACGGCCTCAATTAGATGTGGTTCTTTCTTGGTGGCTTTAGTACCGAACCCAGCCCTAAATCAGGGCCTTGTTGGAGCCACTGGGAAATGTCGTCAACGAGTGGATCTCGGTTCTGTTGGCGGGTCTGTCAAAATGACGACGATATGCCGTATCGCTTTCACCGAAAGGCCCACTAGGGCCAGGCCTGAACTAGCAGCTTGCTCCTTCCAGAACGGCAACAGATGACCAACGCTTTGCGATTGGCAAAAGCGCGAAGATGGGGGTACGTGCACTCACGTTAAGAGGCGTGGGTCGCGGATCGTGAATCCCTGTCAAACCAGAGATTAGATGTATTTTTCTTTTCGATCTCCGAGCTAGGTCGTCCTGTCGAGATCTTCGCGACAGTCTCTAGAATTTGTTTTCGTTCGGCCTCGAAACAGCCGCAAGCCATATCGCAGCGACAAGGAGCCGTCTGTGTTGGTAGAGACGTGTTCCCGTCATATGTTGTCAATCAATTTGAAGAATAGGGAATGGGATTCTTAAAAGCCATCTCCACTCTCTCCGCACTTCTCCAGCATTCCTTGTGGTGTGGTCATCGTATCTGCAGAGGATGGGATGGAATTTGATTGATTGCTGCCGCATTCCGTGGGGACCTTTTTTATGGATGCGAGCAAGTCGTATGCCCTACCGACGGAACTAACATCTATCCGCTGTTTGTAGGAGGCTGACAGGCTCACAATATCCAAGCAATCAAGCTGGAGCGAGACGAGGCCGTGGGGATGCACCGTAAAAATATTGGCTTGCTAGCTAGTGACTGCCGCGGCGGCTTAACATGACCCTACTACTCTCTCTTCACATGACAACGCCGGCACTGGGAAAAGGCAAGTCTCGAAGCAATTCGAGATTCAAAACGCGAAAGATGCGCGTCACCAGTTTTTGCGACGCCGTCAAACAATAGAGCAGAACTCAACGTCCCTGCTTGGAAAGTGCAAAATAGTAAGATTGATCCTCCAGATGCAAGCCACAGACCTCCGTCATCTCGCTGACCGTTCACCCAGACTCCCATTGGATGGCCTTCCACAGCGCTTTCCCTGTAATGGCACGCAGGACGATCAGCTCTCTGGAAGCTTAAAAGGCTACCACTATCGCCTCGCTGTTCTTGACAGACAAAATGGAAGTAAGCGACTCGCGGCCAGGTCGCTCAGTGCAGCAGCACCGTAAATGACCGTTTAGAGCGACCATGTATTTTGGTGGTATTTTCTCAACCTTTCGCTACCTTGTATTTCAGAACTGCACTGCGTTGTCCAACAGCCGGCTAGAGGAGTGGACATTTAATCTAGCCTCGTTGACCGGCCAATAGACTTTATTATGAACTATGTCTGAATTTGAACAAAATACAGCTGTCTGATCAACGCAGCAGCTTCCCTTTTCGACATTTGACAAATTAGGACAGCTGGCTGCCGTCCACTGAGCAAAAAAAGCCTTTCGACATCGCCGAACTACTCCACCCTGAGTCGAGCGTCTCTCGCGTACCTGCAGAGCTGTGAATCTCGTCACTTGCCGCGGACCTGTGATAGGGTCGTTTGCGCTTTCCTGGTTCCACAACTAGTCACCATGGTTGTCATTGTCAAATGGCAGGACACGACACGGGCACAGTAGCCGAATCGCAGTGGAGCTTTGCGTAATAATAGCTTGCGAAGCTTCAGACCTATGCATCCGTCCAGGCCAACGCCGCTGCCTGCTGTGAACCATGCTTGTTCTCCGCCTCGTTCGACACGGATGATACTCCATCGTCCACGCCTCATCTCCTTGTTTGCTCTTCTGTGCCACCACGACTTTGTCAGACGTCGAACAGGGGAGGTAGTAACTTGTGACAGTTTTAAGCCTCATTGCCGAGCTATTCCCTTTCATGGGACCGGGAACAAAGCCGTCATCTTTGTCTCACCCTTTTAAAGCGCACACACAGAGCAAACCCCGATTCTCATCTCAGACCCCAGGCTTAGGAGGAGGCGGCGATCCTTGGATATTTCAACCTTCCTCTCTGATTTCCGCCGTCTCTGCATCCCCGCTGCCAGACATAAAACAAAGCGTTCAAGCCAGCAGCGTACAGATTTGCATGTGAACAAACCCCAAATTTTGGCGCGCCACGGACACGAAAGGTGTGGAATGTGACGCGCCAAGGCTTCCACAACGCTCAGCAATCTTCTCGACGCACAGAATGTATCCACATAGGCACAGTACTATCAAAAAGGCGTCAAGAGCGTGTTGCACAGTTGGATCTAAGGCGCTTTTAGCGTCCCGTCAAGCACCAGTAACCTCCTGGGCGGGAAGGCCGTTTGGGCAGTGAATGCGATTTGATAATTGGCAGGCACCTTCTACTCGACAACGATCTGCCGTTTGATTCTTTGATATCGCCAATGCAGCCGAACCACCAGCCAACCGCCTCGTGCACTCTCTTATCAAAGCTTGGTAGGGGCTCGCTACGTCGCTGCGTCGTCATCTTGAGCCTCAGCCTCTATAGCTTACTTCAGACGTTGTCTGGTTGATTGCCTGAAGCCTGCGGTCCTTCTTACCCCTCTTGTCATGGCAGCTGGGTCTCCTCGCACGACTTTCTTGATAGCAACTCCGCTTTTCTTTTCGCCGCCCAATCGGCACCAAGTCGAGAAGGTGCCACGAGGGAACAATATCGAGCCTTGTCGCTCACGTCTTTAGCCGTCTTCCTGCCTCAATTGAAGACACCAATGGGCCTGGAGAATTGAAATTCAAAAGCCCGGTATACTTTTGACTGAAAATGGCCGAACCTGATGGGAAAATCTTTCCCCACATTTTATCTTGTGAATGTGTCTTCCATTGTTGGTAGAGGACGTGTTGGGGCCTCTACTACGTACGTACTACTTCAAAGCTTCTCTCCGTTTTCACTTCCCCACGACTGTTTGCAAAGTGGGGGAGGATGGTCGCGGGGTGGGGCACCTTCTGCCCTGACCCCCGCCTTGCCAGCTGCCTGCCATCAAATGCCATCTGGGAATACCGGGAAAAACCCGATTCCCTCTCGCCTCAGCATTGTCGTCCATCTTTTTGAAGACCAAAAAAAGCTGCTAGATGTGTCGCCTCTCCATGGATGTAACTTGAAGAAGCATTCGGTTCGCAAGCTAGCAAGGACATGCGTGCACTCACACACGGCGCACAGCAGACACCACTTCCCTCACCTTCTCGGCGTTCCTCTGCCGGCGACGTGCGTCCTCGCGTCGGGCCTGCGCCGCTGGATGGCCAATGGCGGGGTTCACTCACGCAGGATGTGAAACTTGGGGTTGCCGCCCAGCCTAGCCAGCGCACGAACTTTCCTGGAGGAACAGAATACACTGCGGGGGGCTGGACGAACCACGAGGCCAAAGAGCATCTTTTCCACTATCTTGGTCCCAACAGCATCGAATCCTCCCGCAACTGGTGGCATGGCGGTGAAAGAGGAGGGATCGTCGATACCTGGATAAAAAGGGCAAAGACGCAATTTTGCCAGTTCGTGTTTCTGGCGTTGGGCTGGCAAGATTTGGAGGCTGGCGCCAGAAGCAGGTCAGGAACATCACGAACCACAACACAGAGCCGTACACCACCAAGCACGGGATATTCCCGGACGCCAGCGAAGCATTCAAGAATGTGGGTGGATGATCTCGGTACTCGATACCCAAGTTGCTCCATAGCCATTGCTTGCTTTCCCATTGCAGATTCCCCCAAATGGGTGGAGATAAAATTGGCAATGTTGGAGCCCCTTCTTCGCCCGGAGCTTGCCGCTATCCTCCCACCCAGCATTAATAAGTACAGTACGGAGCACTACAGTCCCGGGTTCTTCAACTGCATTGAGCAGGGAACCGGGGCCATGATAGCCTGGAAAACAGGTACAAACTGCCGTAGTGCTGCGGCGGCCTTCAATAGATCAACTAGACCAACCAGCTGCACCTCTCTCGTTTGAACACGAAACGCACATTGCCACATTAAACCACATCAGGTGCCCCATCTAGGCCTTGAGGCAGGTCCCCCAGTGTATCAATACAGCAGGTGCAAGATTTCGGACTTTGCAATCTGCACCTATCACAACAACATTACCATCGCGGGTCCGAGACTGAGCGGGGAGCCACCGGCCGGGTGGCGGAACCACAACCTAGAGAGGGCTGTAGCAACTGGCCAGGAACCATCACTCATTTCGAAGCGCCCGACGGCCATCTCGTGCGGGGTGACCGCAGAGGTAGCGGCAGGTCGTGGTCAGACTTTGATGGCCACTGGTTTGCATGGTTAAAGAAACACAGGCATTTAACCACGGGCCTGGTCGCGGAAGATCTGGCCCACGCACGTCATTGACGCCAACGATCACCTGCCAGTCAAGACAGACGCTCGTCTTCGCTTCTGACGAGGGGGTTGTGATACCACGTTGAAATCGTCTATCTTGCTTCGAATTCTGACACGAGACTGCCATCCATAGGGCAAGCCATCTGCAGAGGTCGACTTCTGCATAAGGATCGTAATTCAGGTTTATCTATCGATGCATGGCGGATGCCGCGGAGGGCTGCAAGCCACCATCGTTTCGACACACCGTCATGTGCAAGTCGATATTCGAAGCCGCCGGTTGGCAGGAATCCCCGCCTTCTTTTGCACCTCTTTCTTGCTGCGGCTGCTGCCTCTTGCAGCTTCTGAGGTACATGAATCAAGACGCACGTAAGCAAGGGCATTCAGCGATTGTCGGGCAACCTTTGGATCCAGTCAGCAGGCGGTGATATACTTTCTCGGTATTACTTGCGGGCCTGTACCTTACCATCCATACACCACCCCGTTGACAGGCAAAATCCCCGGGGCTGCGGCAACAGGCCGGTCGGTCGTTTTCCAATGTCCGGCCGCCGCCAGCTAGAGTTACCGGATCTCGGCAGGTCGAAAAATGCTCAAAATCGCCAACAAAAATTTGGCATTGGTACACCGTGTATCGTATCTACGCTTGATTCAACAAAATGCCGTGCGGGACGCGTCCGATCAAGTTTTCTGATGCCGCAGAAAGGTTTGCTTGTCCTCCTTTCAGGTCTTAGCTACAGGACTCTACTGCACGGCAAACATTATTGAGGTAGATCGATGCCACAGGTTCCAGTGAAGTTGTGCTCAAACGAGCAATGTGGGGGGGGGGGCCTCTCTAGTTTGGTTAGGCCCACAGGATGCAGCTAGGCGGCTTGGCCAGGCCAGGCTATGCAATTTACAAGTCACCTGCCCGTCATCGAGCAGTACTGCTAGTTTAGCTTGTTCTAGTACAGGCGTCGAAATGGAGTTTACCGATAGGACCGACTGAACTGACTGATTGAAGCTATCATGGTCGTGATGACAGGCTTTCCTTGTCCGCAACCGAGACAGTTGAATGACGTATTTGTCGCCGCCTCCTAAGGGGAAACGCCCGCTCTCGACTCAAGCCAGTCACCTCTGGCTGCTCATGGTTTGGGCAACGAAAAGCGGCATTGCGCCATCATTCAAAGCCGCACGAGCAATGGAGTTTGGGAGCCACAAGTCCTCAGCCGCCAAAGCAGGCGGCTGGGAGACTCAAGCCAGTGACGAATGAGAAGGACTACGGAAACATAATCCTCATTGGCGATGTTCTCAAATTTCCTGGTTCATCCGGAGAGCAGGGCTGCGATACGAACCAGAGAGAGGTCTGTTATTATTATCCTCTGGCCATACTGGTAATACTGCTCACAAAGTACCCTGTTGCATTTTTTTTATGGAGTAGGCGACATTTAGCCATCAATGATTCGACGTTCGTCAACTACAGTGCCGATACGTATAACTACGGAATTCCTAATGATTGTTAGATATTTGCATTTCAAGACGCGGTGGTTCCCAGTAACCAGTGCATCGGAAACAATAGACTGGGCAGGGACAGGGCCACTTTCATCTCGTCAGTTTTGAGACAAACCATTCGGCGTGGTCAAACAAATTCGGTGTTTTCTACCCTGGCAAGATGCCGAGGCGGTTGCTTCAGCTCAGCTCATGTGGTTGAACTTGACGCGCTCCAAGAAGCGGGGTTTGGAGAAGCGAGACGCGTAAAGTGCAGCGATGGACGACCGCCCAGCCCGCTTATTAAAACGCCAGAGGCGTGCGGCGACAGAACGTGTCGAGGCAAACCTATTTCGACACAGGCGGTGTGACACGTATTTTGCCTTGCGCGGGGAACGATGAGCCCAGGAATGTCAGACCTGTGCAGGCCTTGCTTTGGAGGTCGTACGAACTTCGGTCAGAGTTGGAAGGATGAAGCTTTGACCCAAACGCCTCTCAGCACTTGTTCCCTCATCACCGTTTCGAAGTATTCGACTGCAAGCCCTGTGCCTGTTCACGGCGACTGGTCGATCCTTTCCGGATGCAATTGATAAGAGCGTGGACCTAGAATTTCGGCTTTGAACATCGAACTTTTTGTGTTCGGGTTGAATGGCTTGTTTCAACACTAGCAGGCCCTTTCCTAGCCATCCGGGCAGTGAGAGATGACCGATGTGACTGATCAACAAGGGCGGAACCTGGTAGGGCGGCAGCGGAATTGCAGCCGATGGGATCCCCAGGCATAAGTAGGAACTCGGGGCGGATGTCCATTAAAACGTGTCGATGCAATCCCAAGTTTGTTTATTCCCTTCAAGATTCTGGGGCAAAATAGACATTTCAACAAAAAAGAAATCTCCAAATATTGAAGCCATCCGCGACATCTTTTGTTTGCAAGGTTTGCGTCATGCCCAGATTTGATCGCCGAAGCCCTGGCCACCCGCAGATCCAAGCTCGTGGACCAGCGCTAGCCCCACAAATTGTTTCTAGAAACCTTCCACTGCCAGGTGACAGGGTCCCGCTCGCACCAGCTGCTGCCGTGCCCGTGGCCGTGCATGCGTGTGGACCGGACTTCAAATTATCTTTTGTGGAGGGGCGGGTACCCGAGATGAGGCTGAACCAGACGCACGGGACACTCCCTGACGCTAGCTCGGGTAGGCACTTGGCACCACCCGGCCGGAAAGCACCGCTGCAACCCGCCAGCCGGTGTGCCTGTTCAAGATTGTGTGGGGTCTGGGCAGCGTGCCATTTAAACTTTTTTCTTTTCTCTCATTAAACCAGTTTGAAGGACACAGACATCACAGACAAAAATGAAATTGGTCTCGAAAAGAGAAGAGGCACTTCTTCTCCAGCCTACGACATAAAAAGCCCGATGCTATGGCCGATCTGGCTAATGCAACGTTATCCCTGACGTGGCTGTTCGGTCGGCGTCGGTCACGAACAGGGCTTCTTAGTGCCGAGTAACTGGACGAACGTTCGACCATGTTCGATGTCGATCCCCTTTTGACCTTTTTTTTTCGGGAGATGTGATCGGTCACTTGGTGCGAAAGCGCCGGGCAAAAAGCCAATCAACAAGGTTTCGGTCCAAATTTATTAACGACCTGTTACTATTACCGCTAGTACTTGTGGTATTGCATTCGCAGCTTTAACGGGAGGAAAGGAAAGCTCGCCGACACCCATTTTTTGTGTTCAGCATTACCGACGGTCTTATTATTGACCCAGTCAAGCTCGAGAGAGACGGGAAGGCAAATGTGGTTCCAGGTCAAAGCACCACTTTGCGGTAATTATTTCAACCGCAGACAAGGAAGAGAGCTGTTGCTTGGGGAGCTTCGGCGGGAGGTTTTTTTTTCTGCCTTTCAACCCTTTTCCAGATTGAAAGCTATCGATAGGCTCAATTGCAATTAAGGAGCTCTCTCGCTCGGTCTGCTTCTGTCGACCGGGCAGCGAGCCACGTTTTTGGTGGTGGCTCTACCGAGGCATCTCGCCACTTTCCGTACTCGCATTTTACTGGTCAATTCCTGCCGAGCAATGCTTCCCGGTCAATGAAGGGCCGGATTGACGACTTGTTTTTTACTTCCGAAAGGGCTCCTGGACGGGCCGTAGGCCGCTTTCTTTTAGACAGTACTAGTACTATCTGTAGTAGGGCCTCATCAATCGGCTTCCCTTGGCCGAGATGCCTGCCGAATTGGCTGTTGGTTGCTTCGGGGATTGCTGACCTGAAGCTTTCTAACAGGGGCTGAGACCTCGTACCTCCATCCGTTGATTTGATTTGCAGTGGCAGTACTACTATGGAGGGGACCGGTACGAATACGTGTGATAGCCATTACTCCTCTTGTTGAAGAGTTGCCGACACGTTTTGGGAACCATGGGAAGATAGACCGATCTTCTCGCGACGTTGCCCGATTGCAAGTAGCCTCGCCTCAATCGTGCGGCGGGCAAGGACAGGTTCGCTGGCCAGATTGCGGAGCCAGTTGCCGGCATTGTCGAAAAGGCTTGAACGACTTTCAGCACGGGCAGGTTCTTGAGGGAACCCCCCAGCTGAGAATGACAGTCCGTGACAAGGCATTGCCGAAAGGAAGGCAGGGGTCAGTTTTGTGCAGATATGAGTTTGACCATCGACGAAGACGATGATGCTCTCAGATCGATAGCATACATTGACGTGAACCAAGGACCCTTCAAAAATGCCACTGTCGCTTGAGCCTCCTCCCCAATGCATGTGTCAAATTTCCCAAAGACTGAGAACTCCAATCTCGAATTAGACGGCCTGAAAACCCAAAGCGCTTACGAGCCGTGTCGAGCCCATCCATGGATCCATCATTCCGCTGGGCAGCGAGCGGATGGCATTTGTGCAACATCCCGAAGGCAATTACCACCCAACCAGCTCCACAACTTTACATCCCCGTGCCGTCCTAGCAGTCGAACGACGCCGAAACAAACATCGAACGAGCAGCGTAAACTCGCAGGATCGCTGCAGATTTGAGTGAAGTGACACAGCTAAAAAAGCTGCTTTTGGATCGTTCGGCTTGCTCGGTGGGTCCCTGTTTTTGATTTCCAAATTGGGGTAGACTTTGCAGCTTGCATATTGCCTGATCCGGAGAGCTCGAGGGGAACGGCCTCAATCATGCAGGACGGCAGAACCAGAAATAAATGGCACACTCTATCTTCATAGTAAGGGACGTCTGAATAGTTGTCTCCTTTTGGTTCTGCTCTTCGAGTACTCCCTCCTTCCCGGGACCTCTTGCTAGTTGATTGATCAATCGAGAAAGGGAGAAGAGACGGTTTGCCCCGCACCTCCCCACTGAAAGTTTCCTCCCGTCTCTCGTGGCAATTCCGAGGTCTGTCTGCTCATCAACTTTCAGGGGTATTTTGCGTCCAGTTCAGATACAGTGGTACCTTTATCCGACATCGATATCCAAATGACTAAACATGGAAATTCTCTCTCCAATGTTTTTGGCCTGCTGTTCCCCGGACTTGAACAAGGGAATCAACTTGAGAGAGGGGCGGGAACGATTGATATTGGGCCTCGTCAATTTCATATTGAATCCCCTCGCCACTCTTCCTACCCGGCTCGCACGTCTCGGCCGGTAGACGATTTTTTCCCTGCCATCTGTCCTTTTTAACTACCACTCACGTGGGGCATCCGCAATGTTCAAACCATGTATCAAAAGCATTACCTACGGCTTCATATTTGCATGTGCAGCCTCTGGGCAGTCTCCGCATTTACACCAACAAGATTCTGCAGTCTGCACCCTGTAAAGCGGCCACGCATAGCATCTTTCCACCTCCCCGACAGTCCAAGGATCTGCAGCCCTCTCTTCCGTACGTCCAAGCTGCCGAGCGTTGCATATGCACATGACGAGGCCTTGTTCGCGGGGAATCGAACGGTGCATCCTGATAGGTCAATGGTCGGGGTTGCAAATGGCGTCCGACGAAACTCCCAAACACGCCGAATTTCTCAGCCGTGCCATTCTTTAGATATTGTTAGCCTCTTCAAAATGTCGCCACCAAAAAGAGATCGTCCGGAGGCGTGTGTGGTCTTCACTAAGGCTGTTGCACCGTAATTGCCTGCAGACTGAACATCAATGGGCCCGGGGTTCCCCGCCAACCGTCAACCACCAACCGCCGAACCCCGGGATTTCCATGGAAAGAACTTCTTTGGTAGCGGCGCAGTAATAGCGTTACGGGGCGTGGCGGGCGGTTGGGCTTTGCTGGAGATGAGTGCGACGTTCTTTTTAAGCTGACATAGCGCGGCGTCATTAAAACGCCTCCGTAAATGAATCCTGAATGGTCAGCCGTTTTGTGGGCGCTGCATCGCAAAGCAAGGCTGAGATGAGAAGCCCATGATCGACCAAGAGGACCCCGGATTGGCTTCGCGGGCTGATGTCTGCGCGGTAGGTAGGATCCTCTGGGGAAGGCCAGCCACGAGGCGGGTCCCCTTAAAGAGACCTTGACATGGTCTGGCACTTACGAATAAGGATCGGCTTCTGCCACTCTCGCCACGCCATCCATCGCTCTGTTTGTGCAGAGATCAAAGCCATGCTCTTGGATTGGGGTAAAGCCCCCCCCCCCAGCCTTCACACATGCGGCTTCCATCATTCGGCGTTTTCAAGTGACGAGAAGCTAAAAGCTTCCTGCTCGGATTCAAACAGGAGCTTCTTCATCGCCCCGAATCAGAGTAAGTTGAGACAGACCGACAACCAGATTCGCGTTGGCGTAGATGACCCTCCCAAGCAATGGCATGTCCGTTCGTTCTTGGGACGTAGTTGAAACGCCAGACACGAACACGTTGTGCTCACGTCGCCCGGCGCTCGGGCATATGCAAATCTAAGTGGTGTCGGCGTCCATGTCCCGTTCCGACGATGCGACCTTCCATCGGGCGATTTAAGATGAATATTCTTTGATTCACGCAGACAAGGGAGGGAAAAAATTTTCTCCCTCGTATCGTCATAAATATGAGATCGTGTGAGCCTTGCAGCATTACAAAAAAAACTATCGTTGGCAAGGCAGCCGACGGACTCTTTCATATTGGTAGTTCGACAGGCGATAAGAAGCAAGAAGTACCTGACAGAACTGCTGACTTCAGGTGTGGAGGTACCTATCTCTAGAACATGACAATGGCCGTAAATGCTCAAACCTTCGAATTAGCAAAACCACTTCTCAAACGATTTGAGAGAACTTTCGACACTTTGGGGGCGGTAGGAAGAGCCAGCGTACGGGAAGGTGACTCCAGGCCGTCACTTGCAGCGGATAAGTTCGGTCACGCAGGCGCTCTCAATGCAGAGGTTGCACCGGAGTCTTTCCCCACAGCAAGCCCTTATAGCCGTTGCCTCAGCCGTGGAGTGCGCTGCACCCCCCAAAGCCCCTAAAAAAGCCGAAACGCTGGTTCTTGGCTGGCGAGCCAGCCATTCACTATGACGCGTGCCGTCTTCTTTAATGGATTGGTTCTTTGGTTCGTGGATCGCGATCTCGCGCTGTGGGAAATCCCTTGCCAAAACAACTGATGGCGTGCTGTTGATCACACAGTTTTAGCAGTCTACGTAGTGAGCTGCTCCTTTTCGAAGATGGCGCCGAGGAGAGCAACATTCGCATACATCAGACATGGAATGATCCACGATTCTAATTGAAACTTTCATCTTCTTCATTCCGGCACGATCCATTGGCGATGTCTCTCAACCCTTGCCTCCTAATTTTTTATCCCTTGATCCCCGCCTGAGTCTTTTTCAAAATTTCCTGGTTCAAAATCTCACGGGAAGTGCGAACGCCTCCGAATGCCCCATGTCACGTCAGGGACAAAGCAAACGGCACAGGAGGAGACGCTGTTGGAATGCTTCGTCCTAGAATTTGGCACCTTCCGCAGTGGATCGCTTGGGCTGGACTGGAGCCTGTCAGACAGGCCTAGTCTTGGCCCGGGGGGTTCCCCTTGATAGCTGGTCTCTAATTCCCACCCCATTCCGTAGGACGCGAACCTATCGCCAGCGCCATTGAAAATGTTACTAAAAATTGCGAGCCTTGTCCTTGTCTGGCTTTGCTACTTGCCTTGCCGCCGTACCGACCGGGCAGAAAACACCATTTGAGGAAGGATTACGGAATAGGGGGGTGTGGCGTCGCCCAGTCCTCAGTTCCCGGGCTTCAAGGCATTCATTGGTGGGTGGCAAGTAGTGATTCCGGGATTTAAACCACCTTGCACTACACCCGGTGAACCTGCTTAATGGGCGGATATCCATGGTATGAATTGAACCCTCGATCCTTTGAATCTTGTCCATGCGCAGCTCGTCTGTTCAACGCCGTCTTGAGACAGCCGGTTAGTGGGGTAGTGATCGAAGGATCCCTCTAAGTCTTGTTCCTCGCCTCATGTCTACCCCTTCAAGCTGGTGAGATGTTCGAGATTTTCCTACCGTCTCGATTTGAGCTCGGCGTGTCAGATAAATTGAAGATGCGAGCACGGAGAGCTATCTGGACAGCAACCCTGTTCAAAAGTGCCTCCCTAGTTAATTCGATCTCCGGCCGAGAGTGAGGCAAGAAGAGACGAAGATAGGGAAGTATTTTATCCTAACACTACCAAATGCATCTTGAGCCGAGTTCTTTTGTTTTGTTTGTCGTAACGAACGGTTCGCCCTTCTCTCGACGGGCGGTCACTAGCCCAGTCTGCTATGGATCCGACGAGACAACCCCCGTCAGAGCCTCGAACTCTAGCTAGTATCTCTAGGAAATGCCGAAGCTCGGCAACAAGGATCCTTGAATCCTGAACCAGGAGGAAGCTCTGGCCAGAAATGGGAGCGTAGTAGTTGGTGTGTTGAGCTCTGTACTATAAGTGTAATAAAACATTACTGGCGGTCCGTGGCAAGACATTCTGGCTTTTTGGTTTCACAAACTCCACGTCACCGTCATCAGACCTCGGTCACAGGATGAAGATCTCTCATCACCTAAGAAGGGCGGCCATTAAATCGCAGCACGACGAATGTAGCACTATGGCACTATGGATCCTTTCTCGTTCCATATTGTCGTCCGGTGTCCCCTCTATCTTCAGCCTCGACCCGGCAACGATCAAACAGGGTCCACACGGCTGTGTAGGCAGGCTAGCCTCCCCTTCGGCTGCTGGGACCCCCACCAATAACGCTAATATAAATCCTGGTTGTTATTCTTTTGATCTCTCACCTCCAGCGGCTCTTCTGGCCGATGTGCCTCCCAGCACCAGAATACCGACACGGCTGGATGGCTTCGTTTTGAAGACTGAGCCGCGTCTGTCGCTCTTGCCTTGCCCCAGACTTGTATGTGGGGCGGACGGCAGCCCGTTGTACGAAGTAAATACCGCGGTGGAGTTCGACGCCTTGAAACAGCGAGTTCTTGCTGGCGTGAAGAGGTATCTTTGCTCCAAGCCCGGGGTCGGCGAATTTGACTTCGTTCGATGGTGGCTGGTACGATCTCAAGCTGGTTAAAAAGGCACTTATGAGCCCAGTGACTTTAAAACACAAGATAAACCCTGTCCTTCCGACTCGTTCGGTAAGTAGTTCGCCTCGTCTCAATCGGTCAAGTCGTCAACCCAGTCAAACAATCGGGACCACTTCTCAGTGGTTCGGAAAGCGCAGCTCCCCCTCCCTTCCTAAAGCCTTCCGGCGGTGGAAAGCACCGATTCGGATATCCGCCTGCAGGTCCTGATGAAGGTCTGCAAAATCGGCAGCTGCAGTAAAGCTCATCTATCTGCAAGGAAGGGTTTTCGAACCTGCCACCGGAGCAACTGCATTACGCGGAGCTTGAGAGTTTCAGGGAGGAATGACATTTAATTGTTTGCCGACAAAGTTTGACAGGTCACGCACGGCGGTAGGACAGGGCAGAGTAACGCCCGAATGGACACGCAAATATGCAATGTCGGCTGTTGCTTGCGCATCCACCTTTGCAGTTTTCCATCAGTCGAACAGACGTGCGTCCAACGGCTGGCAAACGAGTTGGAGAATAGAACAGTCAAAGAATCCTAAGTTGTACTACTACTAGCTCAAACAGGAAGTCTCAATTCGAGGTTCGAGATGTCAGCCTTCTTGCCTTACTAGGCCAAGCTTCTTCACGTCAAATGTTTCGAAACAACCGCCAATCGCCAGCCCTGCTGTCCTGCAATCGAACGGGTCATGGTAGTGCCGGGAACTACAACTCCCGACCTTGAGACACCGAACGATGAACCATGAATGTCTGTGCGGTGACCGGTTTTTTTTTCTTCTTTTTTTCCCATCTTTTCGACGAGCTTCCATCTTTATTAACGGAGGAGGGGAGAGGGAGCCATTCTGAAATTTGAACTTTGCGGGGAGGATTGCCGTTTCCACCCCCCTCCCCCAAGTCGCACGGACATGTGAGGCCACCTAACTGCTCACCACTTTGAATGCAAATTGTTTCCCGTTGGAGATGTTGCCTAGGAAGCGAAGAAGCATCTGTGCGCCGCAGGTTCACGGACATTTCTTCGCGCGTTCTTTCTGCGCCTTGGCAATCTGGACGGATGGAAAGATTGCAGAAGATCCGACGGGCCTGGCCCAGCATGCTGAAAGAGGGACATATTGTCCGATGCAAAAGTTTCGCGTCGTTCTCGTGTCATTGACCATCGGGTCAACAAGCAACAGCCTTGAGCGGCCTTGCTATTGACGATTCATATATGCCATCACATCTTCGCAGGAAGATCTCAGGTAGCACAGATGTGAAATAAAATACCTGGTACAGCCAGTAATCAATTGCGGGCAAGAAATTCAGCAAATAGGAGGACCTTCCAGGTCAAGACCCGGGCTAGCTGATGGCTGTTGTTGGCCATTCCGCGGCTGTCGGTCGGTGAAGCCACTTAACGCGCCTTTCCCCGCCCATGACGCGACCTCGACGCGGGAATTTTTAGTTGCCCATTAAATCCCACGTCGTCATTTCAACTAAGGCGTCCAATCCGTTCCAGCCGCAAGCCACTTTCGTGTTTTTTTTTACTGCGTTGGATCTAGCAGTGACTTGATCTCCGTATCTGCATGTACATATGGAGGAAATCAAGGAAAGATGGAACAAAGTCAAGCGCCTTGCTCCCCATCTAGCACCAAGTTGGCGTAGCTTCATCACCAGAGCCCCAATTCAGGCGCCGTGATGCCGCGCCCCCAGACTACGCCAAATGGGAGACGCCGAAAGATGGAGAACATGCTTCACAAGCAGCTCCGGACTGGACGGCATCCACCTTTTTGGTCAGCCCGGGCTGCTGCAGTCTCCAGTTCTGCAGACACGGGCTGGAAGGCTGGTCGGAACATGCCACCTGCTCATCCTTACCGCTCTGGTTGAACACTCAACCGAGAAACCGACTTGCCTTGTGCCCAATGACGAGCACGTCTGTGTTCTCGGCTCAACGAGAAGCTGCAATGTTTCCCATTCTCGAGACCGTAGGGAAAAGAAGAAAAGATGCACGCATATGCAAGTTGGCCGAGTCCGAGTCCCTCCATCCTCTCCGAAAGATGGTAGTAATCCACGGTCAAGGGAGTTGAAAATTCCCCGATCGTCTCTTCTTCTCCTTGGTCACCGACAACCCCACACCTTCTTGTCGCGTGCCTTACCGTCCTCATGACGCGATTGTGGTTCTTGATTTGCTAGCTTTCATGGCTTATCACCAACGTGCCGTATTCTCCCAGCCTCCATCCCCCAATTCCGCCCGACCCACCTCTGCACCACTGAAGCCTTTTTCCTTTTCTGGGAAGGGCCGTGATGAGAGCTTATTTTGGCTCGTCGCACACGCCAGCACGCCAGAAAATGGACATCTGCAGGTTCATTTGCAGCGCGTTTGGCCCCCAGATTGCCCTCGAGGCGCCTCAATGGCCAATTGGGCGAAAGGTGCAATAGAACTTGTCATCAACGATGAACCTTCCCGCCACGGTTCACGAGAAAGGCAAGGATGATGCGTCGAAACCAACAAGCAAAAGAAGCAAAAGTACGGAATAGGAGGAGATTGTGAGCATCCCCACCCACCCAGCTGCCAGCGTCCCGTTGTATCCTTCGTCCCGTCTTTCCGCCCCGACGAGTGAGGAGAGAGCGGCGTCAGCACGAAGCTTTGTTGCCCACCTCGGTGGAAATCCTATGGCGCGAGGAGCCGAACAGGGAATCGTTCACCAGCGTGTCTAGACTTTTGGCAGGTTCGCGTGTCCCCCACGCGCGAACGTGGGGAAATTTGTAGATTTACGGATTCTTGATGAGAGGCCCAGCGTTCAACCGCCGGAGATGAGCTGAAGGCCGCACTGCCAACTTCTCAAGTCTAGCCGTACCAACGCGTATAGATACAATCTTGAAAGATGGCTTGTCCAAAATCCGTTGCCGTCGACATTCGCGCTCGCTTCTTCGCTCTTCGCTTCTTAATCCCACTGACTTATCTGACTGCATATTGGATCTCGTTAATACACCAGTGATCGATAGGCCCACAAGGCGGCGCCAATTATCAATCCTCGTCTCTATTTCGTTTCTCGAACCTTGAAGCCAGGAAAATGCGCGATTTTTATATTAGCGCTTCAGGCCTTGGAGAGAGTTGGCATTCGAGAATTCAAACGGGACGTTTTCAGGCCGCCACTAGCAAGTCCATCCAGATTGTCCGGGCTCCTCTCGAGGGCCGAGATTCCATTGGGAGTGGTATGAGAGAAGGCGTTGGATGCCAGGCGACCAGAGAGGCATCAAAGGAGACACGAAAGGTAGGCTTCGTAAAGGAAGCCGCATCCGTAATCTGCATGTTCTGCCATTGCTGGCGTAACTTCAGCAAACCTAGTTCCATCCAGAAAAATCCAAATGGGCTTGGCAGCGAGCTATCAAATCCTTCTAGTAACGGCGAGGGATCTGATCCGGTTTGGGACAGTGTAGGATGAGGGCAAATGTTCTAGGTCTTGGAAATATGTTCCAGACACGTCTCGCCTGGCCCGCCGAATAGAATCTGTAGCTGGACAACCTCCACGAAAGAGGTATATATATTGCTTAACTTGTGTTGCGTTCTTGTTTCAGTGAGAACGCAGGTTTGGAAACGGGGAGAAGCAGGAGTTACGATCGGAAGGATGTTGATCAAGATTTGGGTACTTCCCGATGGAATGCTCCGGCCGCCGCACTATCTTGAGCTTGGGTATTTTTCCTTTAGACCTACCCGATTAATCGAGGAAATGTTCGAGCTTGCCACCTCGAGATGCTCGCAGTTTCGATGACATCTAACCGGTACCGATGCTGGCGTAATGCAGTACCTCACGCTCGCGGCGAGGCTCTGAAAGACCGAAAGCCGGCCCCGCCTTCACCTCGCTGCTACTTCATCTACCTTCTCACTGCGGAGCGGAGGGCGGTCGCTCTCGTCTCTGCCCATCGCCATGTTGTGCTGCGCCAGCCATTCTTCGAAACTGTCAGAACAGGCACGAACCTGCCTCCGTTCCTCGTAAGTTAGAAGTTCAGCGCTTCGGTTTACCTGCGTTCAAGCGAAAGGGGAGTGGCTTCGAAACGAGAAGGTTTGGGTTGACGCATGCAAGCTGCCTACGTCCTGGGTTGTGCAACGTGAATACCCGTAACGGTCACCGGCTACAGAGCAGGTAGGCGTCTGGGGAGGGGAGGGAGGGCGAACTCTTTGTTTCCTCGGCACGGGGTTTGAGAAGGCAAACGTTACGGGTAGTCCGTACGTGGTGATGTCGAAATATTAAGAGTTGGAATGAACGAGCTTCTGTTATATGATGATGCGGAACAGTAAATGTTGTGACACTAGGGGCAACTGCCGCGGGCATTGTTGTGCCGACGGCGTGCACCTCGCCACTTTTCTTGGCTGATCCTGGATGTTGTTACCTTTCGAAGTTGACGTCGTGAAGAAGGTTCTAGCACAGCCGCTAGCATCCTACCTGGGCCAGATTTCGTTTGTACCACTAGCTAGGCTCCATCGCCGAGAGGGATAAGTCACCGATGGAATCTAGAGGTGCCGTCTTTGGGCCTCCGCTCCCGAGGCGACACGATCGTGGTAGCTCGAGATCTGTCCTACGCGATGGTGTTTATATTCGCCTTTGGCAGCGGCAACCAGTGATAGGCTGACACCAAGTCAAAAGAGGCATTGTTGAGGCTAGTGATGATACTTGACTACGACAATGCCTCTACATCCCCTTCCAGTCACCTTTTAAATTATGACTATCTGGTATGAGGTTATAGCTTGCCCAATTCGCCAAGGATGCATCTTGCAAAGTGAGAGCCCTGTGGCATAAGACGATGAATATTGTATCCGTGATTTACTTGGCATCGATATCGAGTATGCTCGGAGTGTCTGCACGCAGGGAGGCAAGGAGAACCACCAGAGTGAGGTTCTATACTCCCTTACCCGCGATCCCGGACATCAACAGCTCGAAATTGAAAACATCGTAGTGTCCCTCGTGAACAACTATTAACCTTTTCCAATCATACATCACCATTGCCCACCATTCGGTCGCAATGTCCGTGGCAACCAACTTATTCCCGGACTTGATGTCGAAAACGCGGAGCGTGACGCTCTTTCTCTTCGCCTGCGTCGCCCGTGTAATCACCGCCACCAACTTCCCATCGGGCGACGGAACGGGAAGGACATAGTCTAGATACTCGCTCCGAGAAATAGTTTGACCCCACACATGCTCGCCTGTGCCCGTCTTGATGAGATGCATGTTCACGACTTCGTCACCGTTCGGCCCCTCAGCCTTCCGCGACGCGTTGCTGCAGAAGCAGATGAGACCGCACCCATGAACCTCCCAGACCGTGCGCTCTTTCTGGAGTCCCTGGGACCACCGCCATGCCGTCTCGGCGGCCATCCCTGAGTCACGGGGCAAATGGTAACCAACCAAGGCTAGTTTTTGACTGATCTTCATGATGAAGAGACCCGTGGCATTTGAGGCGCTTACAAGGAGATCCCTCCCCGGAAGATGCAACATACCCTTGGCTTCGTTGCCGTCTCTCAAGCTGAAGAAGCGGTAGCGATTCCCGAAGACGTCTCGGAAAATCAAAAGATTCCCTGTGATGCACATATAATCACTCGTGACTCCCTTGCTCCAAACCGGTTTTCGCTGGCCTAGTAGAAAAACAGACAGAGAATCGTCAACGGCCAAGGCGAGGGTTTTTTCGTCATCTGAAAAGGTATAACAACGGGAATTCTTGAACCGAACATCTCGGCCGGCAATGTCAAACCCCTGCCTTGAAAAATCCCATATAACGAACCGCAAGCGAGGTTTTTGCTTGAACAGGGCCTTTTCGGGGCAATTCACCACCAGATACCGTCCGTTAGGCGAGCTTGTGGCATAAAACGACCAAGAATCGTCGGATATCGGGATACTAAGGGGGATTTGTATCTTGTACAGCTTGGTGAGTTGCACGTGTGGCTGTTTATTGAGGGCTGATCTTGCGTTAGGAACCCGAGACGTGTTGTGAGAATAAGCTGGCGTGAGGCGCTTGCGCATGCCATTCGAGTATGGATGGCTGGGTTGAAAAGTTATCAACTTACTATTCCCTCGTCTGTCTAATCAGTGGGACATTACTTACATAATATTGGACCGCGATTGCTGCCTTATCCATGGATGCTCGAAACCAGCTTGATAGGAAAGTCGCTTTCGAGCCGATGCCTTGAGAGTCTGTGCCACGAATTCGGTACATTCTGATGTCACACTCTGCTTTGCCAACGGAGCGGCAGGAAATTCACCCCCGTGAGTAACGTACTCGTAGACAAGTCGCATGTCGGAAAACGCGACATCACCTGTCAGTATGCGGTAGCAAATCTGTCCAAGAGACCAGATGTCGATGGCGCCTGTGTAAGAATCTCGCTGGATGGTCTCGTCTAGAGGGCAGATGCCCATAACCTCTGGCGCCATATACGCCGGTGTTCCAGCAACCGTTCGGAGCGTCATTGTACCAAAGTCCTTGGCAATTCCAAAGTCTGTAACTTTTATCCACCACTCCGGCTTGGTCGCGACGACTAGGAGATTCTGTTGACGCGAAACCGTTTAGTCAAACCGCAGTCTAGCGATGGGGCAGTCACTAACACTAGGCTTAAGGTCTCGGTGGGCGAATCCGCTTTCATGCATGAATGCGATAGCCTCCAGGATTTGGTGCGCGATCTGTCGCGCCTGAGATTCCGGTAGTGGCTTGTCCAGGTATGCTTCCAAGTCACCGAGGGGAAAGTACTCCATAGCGATGAACACAAACTCGTCGTCGTCAAACCAACCCGAAGACGCTACGAAGCAATGGCGGTACTGTTGACCTGTCAGCGTCGGCAGACTCCGCAAAGACCCCCTCTCCCTCCGAGACTCGTTGGGTGTTACCTTCTCCTGCGAAAACTTGAAGATTGCTTCAAGTTCCCTTCTGCATTCAGCGACAGAGCCCGTAACTCGCTTTCGTATCCCCTTGACGGCCCTACATTGTGATTCTTGGCTGCCCTCGACGCATTTCTCAAGCCACACGGTCCCGAAGCTGCCGGAGCCCAAGTGCTTGTCTCTAAGCCACGTGTCCGTCACTCGCACCCTTCGATGACCGGCCGGCACGTCCGAGGTGATGTACGTGTGGCGCGTCTCTGCCTTGTCGATTTCCGTTTCTAGGAGAGCATCGCGCACTATCTCAGGGAGATTGCTGTACTTTGCTGTTGGAGGAAGCGTGCCCGTGCTTTCGCGGTTTGGATTCGGCGAGAAAATCGGGGGCGGTCGAGGCTGATGGGTAACTTCATGGGTTGTCCAGGCGAGGGACGCATCGACGGGAGTTTGATCCTCCATAGTGACGATTCATGTCGTGATCCGATCCAGCCTCGCCCTCTCTGCTGTACGGCACTAGGCGAAAAGACACCTTCCAGTTAAGTGAACTAGGAGAGAAGACTAGATTGAGTTGGGCAATTCAGTGGCCAAAGGGAATGGTAAATTTTGTTTGGAGTCTGGCTAGTTTTAAGGCTGCTTAGTGTCTGGACAGGCTGGACCGACATGGTGGGGGGTAGGGAAGGCTCCACGGAAAGCGTACGAAATACCGCGGACATGTCAGGTACGCCGGTGTCCAATAGAACGATCTTCATCTGCACCGCCTGGGGGCGAAGTTTTCTCAATGTGTTATTGGTATTGATTTCACAGCCTCGTCATTCTGCCATCACCCACCCTCATTCACTTAAGAGGTCGGAAGATGCGGTGGCTAGTCAACGTATGGCAATTAGACGCCACCGTCGCTGCTGTAATCTACGAGGATGTTCTCTAGGTTAAGTGAGCCAATAAGATCGGGCTTGCACCGTGACGGCCGGCTGGTCTGGTTTTCCGTACTTGGCTGGCTGGCGCACCTTTGACATCGCCGGGGTCAATGAACCTATCTAAATTTAGAAAAGGGTAACTGGAGGGGGTGGCTTGATGAGAGATGCTCATGATTCACAGTCCAGCTGGGCAACCACACACATATCCGCGTGTTGGTCGATGAATTGGCCCATTCCCTTGAACAAGTCGACGCTTCGGATTCCAGATGGATGGCGACATCCACAGGGACCGGCCGTGAGAAGAACACAGCTGAGAAGGCACCGTCGCTAGGCTGCAGATATCTGCGGGTCGCGTTGCATTAAGCATAGCTGGCAGAGGGTTCTATCTCTGTACCTCCAACCGTCGAATCGTGGACGGGAATGGCCCGATTGATACACGGCGCCTGAAAGCTTGCGCCTTATACTAAATATCCACGAAGTAGGTCTGAATCTTGGATGTCATTCCATATTTGGGTAATGAGGGTGTGCACTAAAAGGGAAGTGTCCGGTGTGCACGAAACGGGGACTTTTAGCCGTCTCAACCATCAACTTCTGTCACAACCATTCATGGCCGTACCCACTGTTAACAACATGCACACAGGGTCTCGATCTGATCATTTTCAAAAACCTGAGCCCTTCTTTGCAATCACATCGTACTGGGTTGGACTGCACCATTTTTGGGGTTGAATCCGCTCTTTAGCACCTGGATGGTAATTTGCCTACCGTTCACTCGGCCAAGCTCCGACGCCGGCAAATGCCCCCTTGCTGTGAAGCCCTTTGATCGAGGTGCCAGAACGTTTTCCTTGGCTGAGTCGTGGAGTGAAGAGGTAGCATCACGATTCAACCTCAGAATTGAACCGTACTGGCTGTCCGAACCTTCTTTGCTAAGGCGGAGTGCTTAGAAGCTTACCTCTGAGAGCGCCATTGATTCGACGGATCTTCGTACGACTGCGTCGCGCTCCCACACCGACCAAGCCTGAGTGACGGCAATGTTGCGCTGGTAAGACAAGAGCTAGAACATTGTCCTTTTCATAGCTCATCTGACAACATTTATTTTACCAAGGTATCAAGCCAAATTGGCCACCCGGCCATATCTCACCCAGAGCGTGACGACCGCCATTCTGTTTACCATCGGTGACGTCAGCGCTCAGCAGCTCGTCGAGAAAAAAGGCGTTGACGGCCATGACTTCAAACGGACAGTAAGGATGACATCCTACGGCGGCTGTAAGAGAACTTCTTTCTTTATCCCGTAGCCTCTCTCAAGTTCAATTGCCTCCCTAGAAAAAAAACTTACACAAGTTTCCACAGTGGTCTTCGGACCGGCCGCCTCGATGTGGTACCGGATCCTCAACAAGAGAGTCGTCATGAGGAACAAAAACGCCGAGCTCGTGGCCCGCGTCGCGTGCGACCAGTTCATCTTTGCGCCTGTCTTCCTCGGCATCTTTCTCTCTAGCATGGCGGTCCTGGAAGGGAGCGATCCGAAGGAAAATCTGCGCAAGAATTATAGCATGGCGCTCAAGTCCAACTACCTTGTCTGGCCGTGGGTGCAGCTAGCCAACTTCAAGTTTGTACCGCTGGAGCATCGTGTAACGTTTGTGAACACCATAGCCATTGGGTGGAACTGCTATTTGAGCTGGCTGAGCAATCGGTGATGGGGAGGGTTAATCTTGTGTTTAGTTGGCGGAGGAAATATTTCGCATCAACTTGGCATCTGCAACGGCGTCAAATATTATCCTTTAGAGGCTGTAAATAGAGAGCGGCATGAAGGCGCATTTTACGTAGATGGGCTAGCTCCCTAGATCCATACACTTTTGGTGAAAAATTCCGAAGGTAAAGCTTTGGGATTCAGATCTAGACATTAGGAAAGCCGTCGTGATTGGGATCGATGTTCGAGTGCATACTTTTTGGCGAATTCTTTCCGGTCCAACAAAAAGATTGCGGTCGGAATGGTGGTTGAAAAGTATCCATGCGTCAGGCCACCAAACGACGGCGCCTACAGAGATAAATCAGGTTGCTGCCTGAGGCACGAATGCAAATTTGCCGCCCGCTGCTGCGCCAAGGCTGATTAAACGGTCTCGGTTCGTGATGACAACATAAGCCACGGACAAGAACGTAAGACTTCACCCTCAATTCTTTCCTCCCCAAAACACATGGCTTTTGGCAGTGTCAACCATGTTGTCAAATTCCGCACGGGTCACTGTCTTGTCGGCGTCGCTTGTGGCCCATTCCGTCGGCTGCCACGCAACGAGGGCTGCGGCGTCGGCGTCGGCGTCGGCCTCGTTCGCAATATGTCGCGGGAGCCTGCACCAACGGAGATTCTCGTCCTCGTCGTCGAAGCCGAGTAGTCCCAAGAACCGGCAGCATGGGCCCAAGGCTCTCCCTGCGCGGGAGGTGGCTGCCGGGAGCGAGCCCAAGAGCACGAGCAACGAAGCGAAGAACAGCAACGGCGGCACACCAGAGAAGCGAAAGCGGCGAGCCACCAAGGCGAGCTCGGAGAGCAGCAGTAAGGCGGATGCATTTTTAACTCTTCCAAGCGTCCCAAACACGCAGCATCTTTCTCAAGAAGGTATAGACCCGAACGCTTGATCTAGATCGGGAAGAACAATCTTCTGATGCAATTTTTTGCCCTCGCAGCTGTTGGTCTGACCAACTTTTTCTCGATGCACCGCCCGATATCCATCACCCACAGCATCCCCAAACACATTACCGACGAGGCCTTTGCCGAAATCTTCGCGTCGCGGACACGATCGAACCGGCCTACAGAGGTCATCTCAACGATATCAAAGGTGGTGGATAGTCTCGACGGCCCCATGGCTAAGCTGACACTGTCGCCGTCGGAAGAATTGAACGGAGACAATATCCATAAGGTCGAGATTCGACACGAGGATGGATCCGATTCGAGCATGGTTGTCCATGCGAAGAACATGGGCAGCCAGTTCTTGCCCTTCCAGCCTCCGCCTCTGCCCGTCCCTGATTCTACGGGGAACGCAGCAAGGATGGACATGGGCACCCGCACCGAGGATTCCCTCGACCTGCAGCCACAGCACCGTGTCTACCAGGCTATGTTTACGATTGAAGAGACTATGGATGAGGATGGGAGGGTGCATGTCATGGCCCATAGCCCGGAGATTCTTCACGATGGCGCCACTTCGAGGCAGTCGCGGAGGGTGCGGTACGAGAATGCGTTAAGGAGGAGGCATGAACTTCATGCTATTAGCGTCATTAAACGCAGGAAGGCCAAGATGAAGAAGAAGAAGCTCAAGAAGAGGAGAAAGGCGCAGCGGGGACTTCGCGAGAGGTTGCATAAACTTTGAACAAGATGGGGCTGGTGCATAGAGAGGTTCTCTCTCTTTTTTTTTTTCCTACCGTCACCGTCAACTAGAGAAGGCAACAATCTGCATCTCGGGCACGTTAGGGACTTCATTTTTTCGGATGCTTCGTAGGTACATAGAGTGGCAAGCCAAGTAAACTTTATTATTTCCAGAATTAACTAGCCAAGTCGGTCGTCTTCTGTGTCATTTCTGCTTCACCGATTGACACTAGAATGTTGAAGTGCGGTGAATAATGTTCCGAATGTCTCGTCTTGTTGCTATTATTCATAGAAATCTGTATACTATTGATAGAAATGGTATGGTTTGAATTCACATCTCCTGCTCTTTCTTCTATGAGGGGTTGGAGCTGTCTAGTGGCCTCGAAATCCTAGTCACAAGACGAAATGCCGACTCGTACATATGTATCGACTCCATTGTGGTTTAGAAATAGCATGCTGCTAGCAGAATCGTCTGCGTCCGGGTGCAGTGTGAGTATCAGGTAGTGAAACTCTTCACCCTCCTCCACAATGTCCTCCTAACTGAGTGATCCATGTAGGTGCGGCCTAGTAGTGCATCCTGTCTATTCAAGAAATATAGGAATTCTCAAACGTGCGGAGACTTGCGGCTGTCGGGATTAAGTTCATGATGGCGGTGAAATATGGCCCTTATTATATCTACATGATATGTTAAATGCAGCCTCGTCGCAAGCCAGGTCATGACTGAAAGCCTGATCTCAATCAAACAATCGACTATCCCTATCGGAGAGGTCCACCGTTGGATTGTACCTTCGTACTCATACGCAAACCTCTTGCTATGGATGACGACGAGTTGAATGCAAAACAGCCTTTCTTTATGGCCTGGCTGCCAAGGCGCTTTTTCGGTGTATTCGGTGAGATCGTACATTAATGCGGTCTCTCGCAGTGGGAAATTCGGTGAAGACCCCACTCTTCGACTCTCTCACCGCCTGGCAGAAAATACCTAAAAAATCTCCGCCAATTTTTTGATCTTCAGAAAGTGAAGTGGAGACCGACGAATATTCAGGAGCTTGTCACGAAATCTAGCAATCGACCTTGGCGGAGAGTCGTCAAGATGCTGCCACAAAGAAAGGCCCTGTATGTATCCTAAGCTGCGCGCGAACCTGCCGCCGAACTTTTGCTAACTACATATCGGCAGAGACTCGAGAATCCAAGCCCTCATTCGCAATGGGCTCCAGGAAAGGAAGAGAAGCTTTATCGTGGTGGTGGGCGACCATTTCAAGGATGTCGTGGTGAAGCTGCACTACATAATGTCGAGCACGGAGCTTGGCCAGAACCGATCGATCTTGTGGGCATACAAGCACAAGCTGGAGGGATTCACATCGTAAGAGCACCTCGCGATCTAAGCAAGCGGAGTAGTGGTGGTCTCAGAGCTGACATTGCGGCTTCGGCAGACATAAAAAGAAGCGTGAGAAGAAAATTTCGAAGGAAATCAAGCGCGGTATTCGAGAGCCCAACCAGGAGTCGGCATTCGAGCTCTTCCTGGCGACGCAGAACATCCGATACGTCTTCTACAAAGAAACGGAGAAGATCCTCGGAAACACGTACTCTATGTGCATTCTACAAGACTTCGAGGCCATAACTCCCAATATACTGGCACGGACGATCGAGACGGTTGAGGGCGGCGGTTTGGTGGTGCTGGCGCTGAAGGGCATGAAGAGCCTGAAGCAGTTGTACGCCATGACCATGGACGTCCACGCGCGATACCGGACCGAGGCACACCAGGACGTCGTCCCGAGATTCAACGAGCGGTTTATACTTTCTCTGGGTAAATGCGAGTCTTGCCTCGTGATAGACGACGAGTTCAACGTCCTGCCAATCTCCGGGGGCAAGGAAGTGAAGCAGCTTCCGCCGCCGGACCGTGATCAGCCAAAGACGGAGAAGGAACGGGAGCTGGACGAGATCAAAGAAACCCTCCAAGAAGAAATACCGGTGGGACCCCTGGTGCGCTTAGCAAGGACTGTCGACCAGGCAAAGGCTCTCCTCACCTTCGTCGAGGCCATCGCCGAGAAAAAGCTCAGCAGTACCGTGACGCTCACGGCGGCGCGAGGGCGAGGAAAGTCTGCGGCCATGGGCGTCGCTATCGCTGCGGCGGTTGCACACGGATACAGCAACATCTTCGTTACATCGCCGTCTCCGGAAAATTTGAAAACCCTCTTCGAGTTTGTCTTCAAAGCATTCGACGCATTGGATTATACGGACCATATCGATTACACGATTATCCAGTCCACAAACGCGGACTGGAATAAGGCCATTGTCAGGGTCAACGTACATCGCCAACATCGGCAGACCATCCAGTACATTCGGCCGCAGGACGCCCATGTTCTTGGCCAGGCAGAACTGGTAGTAATCGACGAAGCGGCAGCGATTCCCTTGCCTCTCGTGAAGAAGCTCCTGGGACCGTATCTGGTCTTCATGTCTTCAACGATTAACGGCTACGAAGGAACCGGCCGTTCTCTGTCGCTCAAGCTGATCAAGCAGCTTCGAGAAGACTCTGCATCTAGGACCGCGAATGGAGAAGCCGATACTCATATTGCCGACCGTTCCACCGGGAAGGCGGCGAAGGAAACGAGTTATGGTCGCCGAGTTCTGAGAGAGATAACCTTGTCGGATCCGATCCGGTATGCCCAAGGAGACGCCGTAGAAGCGTGGCTGAACGGGCTGTTATGCCTCGACGCAACTCTACCTCGTTCTAAGACGAGAATACAGGGTTGCCCGGATGTGTCTCAATGCCAGCTTCTTAACGTCAACCGCGACGCGCTCTTCTCGTTTCACCCAGTATCGGAGAGATTCTTACAGCACATGGTGGCTCTCTATGTCGCCAGTCACTACAAGAACTCTCCCGATGACCTTCAGTTGATGAGCGACGCACCGTCACACGAGCTTTTTGTCCTTGTTCCCCCGATATCCGAGGATATGAAGAAGTTGCCCGAGCCTCTCTGCGTCATTCAGGTGGCCCTGGAAGGTCAAATCAGCCGCCAGAGTGTTCTCGACAGCCTTGGGAGAGGAGCAAAGCCATCTGGAGATCTCATACCGTGGTTGGTGAGCCAGCAATTCCAGGACGAGGAGTTCGCGTCCTTGTCCGGTGCACGAGTAGTCCGGATTGCGACAAACCCGGAATACACTGGCATGGGGTACGGTTCGCGGGCATTGGAGCTTTTGGTCAACTACTACGCCGGGAAGATGGTAAGCCTATCTGAAGATGATGTGGTCATGGAAGACACCATGCCCCGCATCACGGATTCCGACTTGGAAAATGCCTCGCTGCTCAAAGAGGAAATCAAAGTCCGGGAAGAGGTACCTTCGCTGTTTGCCAAACTCGAGGAGCGGAAACCTCCGGCACTGGACTACGTCGGGGTTAGCTACGGTTTAACATCTCAACTCCACAAGTTCTGGAAGAAAGCATCATTCGCCCCGGTATATTTACGACAAACGCCCCACGACTTGACGGGCGAGCACACATGTGTGATGCTCCACACGCTGGAGAGTGGCGCCGATCCAGCCTGGCTGGGAGGTTTCGCCCGCGACTTCCATAAGAGGTTCCTGTCGCTCCTCTCGTACGACTTCCGCGCCTTTGCGGCCACGATGGCCCTCAGCATCGACGAGTCTGCCAACGCCGGCGCTCGGCTCGACTCGGTCGAGGTCGAATCTCTGACAAAGCTGGAGCTCGACAGAAGGTTTACGCTGTTTGACCTCAAGCGTCTCGAGGCTTATGCCAAAAACCTGATCGAGTACCGCGTTATTCTGGACCTCGTCCCCGCCATTGCGGATTTGTATTTCTCGGGCCGGGTGTCTTCGGAAGTTAAGTTGATGGGTGTCCAGAAGTGCATCTTGCTAGCCATTGGATTGCAACGGAAAGACTTGGAAGCGGTGACGGTCGACCTGCCCAGCTTGACGACAGCGCAGATCCTGCCGCAGTTTAGCAGGATGATGCGGAGTTTTGCGGCGCACTTCTCGGCCGTTCTTTCATCCGCGGTCGAAGCCGAGATGTCAAGGCCTTCTGGTGTCGAGGTACGCACCAGGAAGGTGATGGAAACTGGGCGTGATGGCGATGAGGTCGGCGAGCAGTTCCAACCCCTGCCGATATCGCAAGATAAAGAAGAAAGCACAACCGAGGAGACGGCACTCATGAAGAGGAAAAGGGAGCTTATTGACAGCCTCCCGCTTGACAAGTGAGTTGTCCTCCCCCGTCACGGGTTCGCTCGCTGTATTTATTCGTGCTACTCCTTCCGTTTTTTTCCTGTTCTTCGGTGCACTGACTGGCAATCCAAAGATATCAGATCGACCCGGATGCTCCTGGGTGGGCCGAGGCGGAGAAGCATGCGCTGCAAGCGGCGAAGCGTGGGCAGGCGAACCCGACAGTCAGCGTCGTGTCGCACAAGGAGAAGAAGCGGAAGTCGGGCCAGACGGCGACGGAGCTTTACGAGAAGCGGGGGCAGATATATGAAAAGGAGATTTTGCAAGGCAAGAAGAAGAAGATCAAGCTGGGTAGGAAAGCGAAGATGAGCTAAATGAAAGGTGTGAGGGGTCCTGGCATCGAGAAGCGGAGGAGGTGTGGCATGATGTATCTTATCTGGGAAAAAAATATGATGGGGAAATGGAAGACACGCAAAGTTTTGCCAAAGCTTTTGACGCTTATGGTGGTGACCTTGCTGGCGTAGTACGTTGGTCTTCTAGTCTCGGATGCGACAAAGTAGGACGAATGTAAGCATTGTTTGCATTCTAAAATCAAAAATCTATATGAATCTAGCCCAGATACTATGCAAGAACCGTTACAAGTCATTCATCTAAGGTCGTTCGAATGTATCCTTGTAGTATTTCCCATTACAGACGCGGTGCATCAATGAAACCCACCACATTCACTGGTTGCAACCTCGCCAGCCTCCTCAGCTTCCCCTCGGCTACCGGGCCCAAGCGGCCAGCCGTGGCGGCCCTCGGCCGAACCTCGATGCCCCAGGGATACAGATGCTCAATCTCGACCTCGTCGCCGAGCGCAAAGAGATGGGACCTTTCGCGGAAGCACCACGCCCTCCCGTCCTTGGCGATCAAGTCGTGCGTCTCGCGCACGTCCTTTGCATGGACGGAGCGGTACTCGCCGTCCACGCCGACGGCGATGGCGCTGTGCCAGGGCGTGCGCGGGAAGCCTCCGGGGTTGCCCCGCTCGACGAGGAGCGGCACCGACAGCTTGACGGTCCCGCTGGACGGGTGGACGGACAGGCGCACGTAGTCCGGGCACCGGGCGAGGATGATCTTGGTGAAGGACTCGGCGCGCATCATCATCTTCATGGCCACGTCCTTGACGATGCGGCGGTACTGGTGGCCCGAGCGGGCGTGGGCGGCGACGGGGCTGTGGCGGAGGTCCGTCTCGAGGAAGCGGATGAAGCCGCGGTAGGTCTGGAGGGTGTCGGCGTCGGTCTCGATTAGGTGCCGGACCGACTCGAGGGGGTTGCCGAACTGGGACTCGAGCTCCGCGCGCGTCCGGCCGACGAGGGCCATGTATTGGTCTTTGGTGAGCGGTGTGGTTTTGTCCGCGTAGCCGAGCATGTCCATGACGCGCACGAGCTTTACCTGGGTGAAGCCTTTGTTGGCGGCTAGGGCCATGAGGGCGACGCTGTACTCCCAGGTCTCGTCGTCTGAGATGCCAACCACGTCTAGAGAAGTGGCGCTTTTTGTCAGACCAACGCTTGATCAAAGGGAGCGATGAGATTTGAGGAAATTGGAATTTGCATACCGTTGAAAACGAGGCCGTCGGTGGCAATGTGGACCTCGGCGCCGTGTTCGTATACCTTGCCGATGTCGACGCAGAGGGCATTCAGCCTCGCAATTGCCAATTCCTCGCCCAAGTCTGGGAGGGCGCCGGTTACCTTGTCGACTCGGTTGATGCTCTTCCACGGGAACGAGGGCATGATCATCTTGACGGTCTGCTGCTTTCGAACCTGCTCTTCCACCCGGGGGAGAAACTTCTCGCGTCCAAGCCATCTGTGTCCGTCCGGGCCGGCGGATTGAGTGTGTTTTCCGTATACTTGAAGAACGTCCATGATCTTGTGGGCGACGCCGTGCGGGGCCGGGACGCTCGATAGCTGTGGCTTTCCTTGCTTGAGCAGCGGGGGGAGCTGGGGTGTGGCTCCCTCTTCGTCGACGAGAGTGCTCGTACTTTCTGTTTCATGTTTTAGTAAGTCCCTCCGAGAAAATTAAGCAACTAGAATTGAATTACCATGGGCGGCAAGCAACGTCGGCTCCTTTTCTACCACTACGGGGGTAGGCGGGATATGGGTGGCGCTCATCCGGCCGTTGACGGCACTCGGCACGACAGCTAGAGTCCTCCTTCGAAAGGTGGCAGATGAGTCGCAAGCGGGCTGAATGGCATTTGCAAAATTGGCGAGGATCGAACCTTTCCAGGCAAGGAGAGCTTGGATCTGGCCTTCTAGCTCGGCGACTCGCTTCTCATGCGAGAGTTGCAAGTCTAGGCCCATGGCGGACTCGGTAGTGAAATAGGAGGTAGCCACGATAGTTGCCATTACGGCCACTGATAGAATGAAGGGGGGATATATATCAAGAATATGCTCTTGGAACGAAATGTATTGAGATTTATTTGAGGAGGCCCTTTGAGATGAGAGCTGCGGGTCTCTGTATTAATTAAGAATCGGAAGACTGAACTGGGCAATGATGGTGATGCTGATGAATAAGAAGACTGACTAAAGTTGGAAGTTTACTGTTCTCTTATGCTTCACTTATGTAGTAAAAGGTCTCGCCACAGGGCCGCATTCTGGGTTAGTTCATCTAAGTGATAACACATCACTAACCTCATGGATGCTATCGGCTTCTCTATTTGACATCCGACATGGGACCATTGTATAACTTTCCACAAGGGTGACGCCTCAAGATCCAGCCCAGAGACAGTATGGCCGACTATCATGTGCAGTTAGCTCAGAACAATATAATGTCGCCTTCGACTTTGGTTAGTCGGATCATTCAAGCCACTAACTTAACCATGGTCAAGTGCAGGTAACGAGTAGGGATACATGCACGAACCGTCGCCGTGGGTCTGTGGGACTACCCTGGGATCACCGATTAAAATGCGGCTTACAGTTTTCGTTCGCTGATGGGGAAAGCCGGAAAGGGTGGCTGCATTGCACCTAACGTGCTGCGTTTACGCAGCATAGACAGCATTTTCTTTCATTTCTGCGAGGCGACGTGGCGGCTCGTCCGATACCGAACCTCGTGTCCGCCGCGAGAGTTTCGGTTGAGATCAGAATCGCCCAATTGCCTGGTTGCGTTACTTTTGGACGCGTGTGCTGGCGTAAACCTTGGCAGGCCAGGAACCCTCGTCAAAGCAAGGGGGTATCTAGATTTGGTGATGGCTTCGACTTCTTCGAGAATCGAGGGCGGACTTGAATCCGATCAATGACAAATAACCGCGTGATGAAAGAAGATGCGTCCACCATGTTACTCTAAGTAGTAAGTCTATTCCGTCCTTGAGCGTGTTTCTGCTAGTTGATATCGGTCCTATGATCCTGTTTATAAAGTTCGTCTTTGCCGGGTTTCCACAGATAGAAACTTGGGAGAACCACTGATCCATTCAAATTATTTTCTTCCGTCCAAAGAGTACAGCTTCGGCGTCAACAAGACCGTACCGCACAGAGCTGGAGGGATTATCAATCATCGCGGCCCCTTCAGCATCATGCAGAGCAATGAAGGCCTCATCGGGAATATAGACTCGTCAAGGATGCCCGATAGTAATCTCGGCGACCCCCACAGACCGGGAGAAGAGAAAGACGAACGATTAGCCCTGCCAGTCGATGAGGAGAAGGCCGCCGATATACCCGCCGTGCAAGATTCGTCCGATGGAGGTTTTCTCAGCTGGGTCCAAGTCATGGCGGCTTTCCTTCTTGTCTTTGACGGGTTCGGTTTTATCACCGCATTTGGCGTTTTCCAGGTTTACTACGCGAAAATGCTCCCGCAATCGCCGTCTGCGATATCCTGGATCGGGTCGATGCAGATCTTTCTTCTCTTCCTCCTCGGAACCATCAGCGGCAGGGCAATTGACGCAGGCCATTTTCGCAGCACCGTGCTTCTGGGGTTCGTCTTCCAAGTCGGTGGCATATTTGGCGCCTCCTTCTCCAAGGTCTACTGGCAATTCCTCATCTCCCAAGGAATCGCGACTGGAATCGGCAACGGGATGCACTTCACTGCTTTGGTCTGGTTGGTGTCTCAATATTTTACCAAGAGACGCGGCCTGGCTCTCGGATTCGCTTCTTGTGGTGCTCCGATCGGAGCGGTGATCTTCACAGCCATTGCTCGCGAGCTGATCCCTAGGGTAGGCATTCAGTGGACACTCCGCATCATGGGCCTTCTGGTTCTTGGAAACAGCATTCTCGTCTGGATTATTTCACGACCGAGACGAGTGACGCGGAAGTTGGGGCCGCTCCTGGAACTGCCTGCATTCAGAGAGCCTCCATACCTCCTTTTCACTATTGGCATGTTCTTCACGCTGCTAGGGGTATACTTTGCGTATTATTACGTGCGTGCCCATTCTTCTGCCTGGCTGACCTCCCGCGCATCTAGCCTAAGCTAACTTTTTCTCATCAGCTGCCTGTCTTTTGCCGTGATAAGCTCGGTTTCGATGAAAACGCCTCCCTAACGACCCTCATCGTTATGTCCGCCGTCGGAATTACAGGACGCCTGATCCCGCCCTGGCTGGCGGACCGATTCTTCAAGCCTCTGAGGACACTGGTAGTATTAACGCTACTTAGCAGTGTCAATGTGTTCGCCTGGTCTGCCGTTCGGTCCACAGCCGGACTGGCCGTGTGGGTGGTTGCATATGCCTTTACCGCGAACGCGGTGCAAACTCTATTCACGGCCGCCATGACCGAGGTGACATCAGATCTCACGAAGTTGGGAGTCAGGATTGGAATGGTTTTTACTATCGTCAGTTTCGCTTGTTTGGCCGGTCCGCCGATTGGTGGGTGTCTGGTCGACTACGGACACGGCGATTTTTTGTACGCCCAGTTGTTTGCGGCAGCTTCTATGCTTGTGGGTGGCTCGCTTATTGCACTGGCAAAGGTAAAACAGGTCGGTTGGCAAGGATTCTGGCGTACGAGGTGATGGTTTGGCTGGTTGGGAGGGATATTCCATTTGTGATATGGTCGTCACGTCAACATGTCGTCGATATGGTAGTAAGGAACATTGCTGTAGGGCTGTTAGTGTTTTATTAGTACACTGGATGAAAGCTAGATGCGTGGCGCTGAAAAAGAATGATTTTCAAGATTGACTGTCTCTGATTGCATGTCGTTTTCGATAGGTCTGAGACTGGCGCAGCTGCACGGGCTAGAAGTTTAAACTCTACCGGGGATACTCATTTGTTCCTCCATCGTGGCCCGTAGTGGCACGGCCTTGGAGCTAACTTCAAGAAAGAGCCTTTGACAGATTTTCTGGATATGGAGAGTGAACTGCGGGACGGGGCGAGATGGCGCCACCTGACGGCTTAAGGTTTAGGGCTAGCTAAAAGGCCCGAGCGAAAATTTGGTTAAGAGTAGACGTTCGGAACCTACGAAACCCACCCGCGTCATTACCGTCAGACGATTTGCTACTAGACACGCCTAGACCTTGACATGTAGGGTCTTTGGAATTACGTACGATGTCTCTTGACGTCTCACGTTGGATGCGCTTCGAACTTTCTGCGGCTTGCGGCTAGCCCGTTCTAGAACAAGCCAAGCATACTAGCACAGGCTACAGGCCCTACTAGATCGAGTAAACCGTGCCAGACGGCGCTTCCCCGGCGTTCTGTTCTGGTTCTGGACGCTATTGCTCGGTGCAACTTCTAGATTATGGCGACTGAGGGGGATGAGAACCGTGGTCGTGTAAAGTCTCTGGTGCAATATTCTAGACTATAAAGATTACCGAAACCGACTGGGAATTAAATGCTTTCTCTCTGCGCTTAAACTTGAACTACAAATCCACGACCAATCAATAGGTGAAAATGGGTAGAGGCTAATGTGTCAATACAAAGAAACAAGTCCGGCATAGTGTTGCTTGTTCTTTATATCCTTAGATTATTCTGTATCTCTCTTCGATGATGTAATTGATGTCAGATTCGTACGCATCACAAAGGGTTCTAACACACCTTCCTAAGCTAAGTATGTCCCTGAGAGTAACCAACTCCAACTTTCCATATCCTTGCAAAAGTGAAGCCTGAAAACGACATATCGCGAGTTTTGTGTGTTTTTCAGTTGTCCGTGTCCTCAACTCTGTGCTCCAACCACAGGCCCTTTACAAACTGTACAAAGCGCTGTCCTGCCGGCGGCTTCTTGAAGACATCCGCGATGTTTTCCTCCGTAGGCACATGAGATATGAAATCTCCCCTTCTTTGCATTATTTGTCCTGTGATGCTGGACAGGGTTCTTTGTCAACGCAATAGTTGACTGGCCGTCACATTTGTCGCTAATGGGCTTCTGAATCACGACGCTGATATCTCCTAAGTATCTGCGTATCTGGGCTGCTTCTTGTTCTGCATCTGAAGCAGTAGTGCATTCTGCTTCCGTAGTAGATAGAAGCACCATCTTCTGCTTTGTGGACTTCCATTCCGCTGGTCCGCCAGCCAAAACTGCGCGGACGTGTCGGCCGTGGGCGGTCCCTCCGTTCACATACACCGGCACATTGCGCGGCGGCGGTGTCTTACCTGCGAGGTAGATGTATCCAATATCTTCCGGAACCTCGATGCCCTCAAGTATCACAGCTTTTCCAGTACATTGAAGCATGTCGGGTGCTAGCACGAGCCCGCGCTTGGAGCCGCTCACTGGCTGCATCGGGGCCACGATGGGCCGGCCGCTGATAGCGATGGTTCAGATGCCGCGCTCGCGCGCTAGGCTGCCAACAGAATTCCGCGCACGAGAAGCGGCGCGTGCTGGCTGTTATGGTGATTACGCTCTCCGGGTTGGAAAGACAGCTTGGACTAGGGGTTTGTCTGTTTGAAGGGCCGGCCCATGAACCGCAACGTCTTTAGGGACGGAAGGCGGCGAGGTTCGCGAAGTTGTTCCTGGCACCCCCGTCAGGTCCGAAAGTCCCTGCGAAGGAAGGGAAAGGGGAGCCTTCCGCTTCGGTGACGGCCTAAGGCCGCCGCGGGCTGGATCGAGAGAGCTCACCGCTAATAGAGTAGCGCCTCGGGAACGTTCGAATCGTTGTGCGATATCTGACCCCGGGTGATGAGTTCCTTAAAGATTTTTAGAGCCACTCGAGTTGGAGAAAAAAAATAGCCCTTGTGCGTGTTCGTTCGGGGGGATCATGGGAGGAATCGGGGAAGAGAAGCTATTTTGCCGCGACGAGCTGGAAGAAGCTGCCGCTAGAGTTTCCTAGCATATTGAGAGTGAGATGCTTCATGGCTCAATTCCGCGCTACTTTCATCGTTAATTCTACCACCTCGGCATAATGATTGATTCAAAGTAACTGGCTTGAGGCTTGGTCCCGACCCATGGATACTTGAGAGAGGGGTCTCCGCAGTCAGAAGACCTAAAGGAATTAAGAGCTTATATAGCCGTGTCGGACGATTCGTCGTCACTCTAACCAAAGGATTAGCTTGCCGTGAATTTTGTTATAGCTGTGAGAAGCCAGTTTCGGGTAACCTAGCCGCCGGAGATAGACATCCTCCCCAAGGATACCTCGGACGCTAGATCGTGGGTCGAGTTCTTTATAGTCTGTTCTTGGCCGATTCCGTAGACGTCGTGCAGCTTCTGCCCCGAGTCGACGAAGATGAAATTGGCACGAACATAGGCAATGGTTTTCACTTCTAAAGCAGTACCCTTGTCGAATTCTATAACTGCAGTATCCGAGATATTGAAGGTATGTGTCACCTTCATGAAATGACTACCCAAAGATCCGTGACGAGGGATCGAAAGTTGTCGTTGTACCTCGCACCAGGAACGTGGCACTTGCGGCCTTGTGAGATGTGGTGTACATTATCTAATTGGTCAAGTTAGTATATTGCTCAATATCTACGGCCTTAGTCACGGTAAATTAGCGATAAGGATGAGATTTGCCGCAAAATGTATATTCCTCGTAGGGAACCCTATCTGCAGATGTGTCACAAAATCGACGATTGGTTGAAGCTAAACAAGCCTAGTAGCTAAGGTTATAGAAATAGTGTGCATGCCAGAGAAGAATAGATAATAGAAGCGTAAAAGGGTCCTGGGAAAAGTCGTATTGATGCTCGTACGCCCTGCCCTCGAGCTTCTCAGCTGGGCTGTTAAGTCTCTCAAAGTGTTGAGTGCACCGCCTGGGTGTATATTTTCACGAAGGAGTTTCATCATGACAAAAAACCTCCGGCTGGTTTGGTGCCAATTCTTAATTTCTTGCATATTCAACGGCGCGATAATTAGACGCCCCTGTGGAAATTCGGGAGAAATCCAGAGAATAAGAGGCTATTGCTAGCAGAGTATACGAATTCCCGAGTAATAAGCCAAAGCGTTCAATACTGCGGCACTACTACCGTCATTGGCCAGAATCCAACTTACACGACTACGAATGCATTCATCCTGCCAGTCAAATTCCTGTCCTTTGGAAAACTGGCCATCGTCTAGCAAAACACTGCCGACATAGCCTCATATGTGCCATATCGAACTATAGCTTCACACATAAAATATTTAGAAAATACGACCACCATGATAGGTTGAAATGTCAATCAGGGACCTTTCACCATCTTTCGCGGCCGTTTTCCTCTAGAAGCCGGATAATATATCCCGAAATGCCTCTTTTCAACACAATGTGCAGCGAGACATGATGGGCAGCAGTTTCCCGCTATTGCTATCACAGAACTGCCCTGGGATAGCCCAAGCGCAACATTCCTCTTCAGTACTGAACTACCCACCATGGCCACATGCGGAATGTCGTCCGCCGGCGCACCTAAAATGCCCCACCCTATAATAAGTCCTTCCATCGACCAACGGTGAAAGACAATGTCATCTCGCGTCTCCGGCTCGTGTGAACACGTCAATGGCTCTGTCAAGATACTGCCCCTATATATCGAAAAAGGGTCAATAACTCGCAGCCCCTGTCCCACCCTGACCATGCACAGCATACGGTAGAGGCTTCCGGTGTTAGAGAAGACTACAAATTCGATATCCGGATTTTCTGACTCTTCTGCTTTGCATTCGGAGAAAGGGACAGTTTGAGGCGGATCAATGTCCCCAGACCCGCTAGTGGTCTGCGTCTCTATGACGCCGAACTCGCTCTGCAAGCCTGGAACTGTTCCGACTAGTCGCTGCACAGCCCACGAACGCTCGAAGATGATGGGCTTAGTAAAGTCCAGCCAGATAGGCGCGATCGTCATACTGCCAGCACACCAAATCAGGATGCCCCCCGACACATCAAATGTCTCCTCCTCATCCCCCATGTCATAGTCCAGCCCCGTGATTGCGCAGCAGACGAGTCGGAACCAAATCGGCCAGTCAATAATCCCGTTCCCGGCAGTGGACCCCAGGACGGCCACTGTCGCCTTCATGAGACTCTTTGCAGAGTCCTTGCCCTTGAGATTGGAAATGTCGTCGGCGCCGCCTGCTTCGGCTAGCGCGTGGCCGATGGTTAGAATCGTCTCCGCGAAGGTTAGGGTGACAAGACAGCCGCCGTCAATCCCTTGTTCGAGGATTTCGTGCAGATCTTTGTCGTTGCAGCCGCATGCACAGCGTTCATATGCCAGCTCGATGGTGGCGAGAATCTCGGGGTACCAGATGCAGATCTGGCGGGCGGTGTACAGCTGGCCGCCTTCGCTGTCACTGTCGCTCTCAAGATATATAGAATCGATTTCTCGAGGAGAATTGGGCGAAGTATGAGCGAGGAATCGGGGTGCGGGTCGTGAGCCAACATTCCCCTCCTGGTATGCGGGTCGAGAATCGAGATTCTTCTGCAAGAGTGCAGGCGTCCTAAGAACGAATGTGCCGAAGGTCTTTGAGGAGCTTCTATCGAGCTTCAGGTCCAGCCCACTAGACATAGACACTGGGGATTTCAAGATGGCATTTACGACTTCCTGGGCACTCCTTTGGACAGATTTCCGCTCCTTCGCATTGAGGGACCCCTCAACGGTCGCAAAGGGATTCCGAACCTCATAGAGCGGCGTACGATAGAGAGGGTTTGTCATCGCCGCATCGAGGGGGTCCGAGACTCCCATGACTGGCTTCCCCTCGGTCAACTTAGACCCGATGCTTCTGCCAATCTTGAAGTTGGCAATGTGATCCTCTGCCTTACAGTTGGTCTCGGCGATGCAATGGTTTTCTATGACCAGGGAGAGCCTATGAGGTGCCATTCCGAGCGCTTCTTCAAAGACGACTCGATTGTTGACCGTTGCGCAAAGAACACCCATCCAATGATGGAATACCCAGTCCACCAGATCGACGATACAAGCCTCCATGAAGATGAAGACATCGCCGTCGGCACGGTCTTGGATTGCCTTGATAGCTGATGACAATACGAAGGACGCCGTGTAATGCTTAGGAAGCTCGTCGATAGCCCCAGGTAGTTTCGTCGCCTCGTAGCCCATGTTCGTGATGTGCAAGTGTATGCTGTCCACCACTCTTGACAACACCGGGCGAATCCGCGCATTAAGGACTGCGACCCGTGGATCCCCTTCTTCTAGTATCGTTGAGGCAAAAAGACCGCACAGGGTGTCCACCACGTACTCGCACGTCTGGTGCCGCAGCAGCACCGTCTGCGTGGTGCTGATCCAGCGCAGACTCTCATCATAGACAATGGTGCGTCCCAATGCACCCGGCATTACTAGTTGTAACGCATAGAATCGGCTCGCCGTCTGTTCCAGACCGTCGAGGACGACGAGGGCATTGTTGTTGCACTGAGCTATGTTGCGGCCAAGTGACATGGCATGCACGAAAGCACCCTCAGAAATTCGCTCGTGGGCAAGCCAGCGGACGAGATCGCTACCTAGCTTAGCGGCTTCCGAGGTCGCGATGCCGACAAGGTCGACCGGGGTGTGCCTCGTGGCGACGGCGGCGAGATCCAATCCTCGCGCAATGACATCCAGCTTCTGAGCCTTGGGGCTTTGGCCCCTGTCAGATGCTGAATCGGAAGACATATCGACTGTGTTGCATCTGATATCTGATAGGGATTGACTGATGGTCTAAGCGGTAACCTCGACGGTCTGTCGGTCGACGACTGTGGCGGTACGGGAGGGGAAGGTGCAGATGGAATGCTGGTTCAGATTCCGTAACGGTTATTGGACTAGCTCCCTGGGGTGGGTCTTGGAAGTTCTATAGACAGGCTCCTAGGCTTGGCAAGCTCCCAGGCTCGGCAGGCTGGCAGCTTCGATGAGGTCGCCCTTTGTTGAACTTTGGAAGACTTCGGGTTAGGGTTAGGAGCCAGACGCCCGCAAATACATTCTCTATTAGCAGATTCAAAGCTCCACTAGTAATCTACGAAAATTCCTAGTCTCCTAATATCTCTTAACACTACCCTTTTCATTTGGTTGAATATACGCAGACGGCGGAGTGTGGAAGCGACGGCTCCCGACACCATTTCTTTCGTGGAGCTGGCGTGAATATCCCATTAAATCGACAAGTCACGATGCTGGAGAACTAGCCATTGGGATACCAAAATTCGACGCGGCCACCCACGTTCACGACACGACCGACAGCCGATTGCGGCTGTTTTTGGCCGCTAAATCGATATGCATTTGCGGACACCGCTTTTCTAGAAAGACTCTGGAGCGTCGAAATTTACAAATGTACGTTTTGAAGTGTTAGATGGTACATGCCAGGACAAGCCGGACGGCTTGACAAGCCACACGGTAAGACATGCAGCAATAGTTTGTCTCTAGCCACCGGAGCCTTGGCAACGCAATACCCCTTGTTGCATTGTGGTGGCGATGATGAGCTAGGGGTGGCTGGTTCGGATCCTTCGAGCCTGATTATCATAAGACACAAATCCATTTTGCAATGGAAAAGTCGGTCAGGTTTCCGGCGTCGGCAGGACACATACTGCTTGCTTTTTTGTTCCCCTTTTGGCTGTCATATAAATACACGGGTAGGAAACATTCTCATCAATGTCTTGGATTGTTTTGTTAAAACAACGACAGAAAATTACGAGTGGCGGTCTAAGCGCTAACATGAATGTCAGGTGAGGTTAAACAACAAAAGTACAAGAAATCTTTGCAAGTCGTCACACACTAACTTGCTCGGTCGTAGCCACGAACCCCCTGCGTCTTTCGAGACGCAACTTCAACTCAATGGCTTGGGCAAGGATCAGGCAGCTCTTCTGGACTTGATATCGGACATTCAAGGCGACGGGACGGCCGGCATTGAGTTACCCCAAATCATCGTCGTCGGCGGCCAGAGCGCGGGCAAAAGCTCTACCCTGGAAGCCATAACAGGGCTGCCGTTCCCAAAGAAAGCCGAAGCATGCACTCGTTTTGCCACCGAAATTCGACTCAAGCATGCATCCGTCGAAGGCTTCGCGGCCGAAATCATCCCTGATAAGGGCCGTAGCCCGGAACAGCAAGCGGAGCTCAGGAAGTTCGGTAAGGGCAATCGCGCCTATAACAAGAACACACCGGCTGCAACGGTGTTCGAAGATGCGCACGCCGCAATCGTAACGCCCTCGGCGCCGTTCGTGCTGCGCGACAAGTTAGTGGTTACGCTAGCCGGTCCCAATAGAGGCCATCTCACCCTGGTGGATCTTCCGGGCCTCTTTGTCAACTATGCCGACGGGCAGCGGAGCAGCGACATCCCTGCCATCCAAGCGCTCGTGGACGAGTACATGACCAACAATCGGAGCGTGATCTTGGCCGTTATCGCAGGCGACGAGGACCTCGGCGGGGCCACCATCATGAACCTTGTGCGCAAGCACGACCCGGATGGTCTGCGTACCATCGGCGTCGTGACGAAGCCAGATGCCGCGACGTACAAGGAATTGCACCACCGGGTCGTCCAACTCGTGCAAAACGAGATTGAGGGTAACAAGCTGCGGCTCGGATGGCACGTGGTACTCAACCCGAAGCAGAGTGAGTCTTGGACCTCGCCCGAGCAGCGCTCCGCCGAGGAAGATATATTTTTTGCAACGAATCCGTGGAGCCAGCTCAGGTACGCGCAGACACGCATCGGCGAGCTGCGCAAGAAGCTTGGCCAGCATCTTGCTGCGCATATTGCCAACAACATCCCCGAGATGCGGGTACAGATCCAAGAGCGCGTCGATGTAGCTGAATCGATCTTGAATTCCTTGGGTGACGGGACCGATGACCGGGACGAAATGCGGGTAGACCTGATTCGACGTATCAATGCTTCGAAAGAAGTGTCGTCCAATGCTGTCAACGGCATGTACTCGTATTTTGACAAGGCGGGGAAGCAGTTCTTCCCCCGCGAGACTCCAACCAACAATGTCGGCGAGGGGGCGACGACGCCGTGGGAGAACTTACGGGCACGCGTCGTGTGTGAGAATGAGCTCTTTTCAGACGACCTACGGCTTCAGGGGCATGGTCTGCCGTTTGTGTCCGAGACGAGTACGCTAATGACGCAAGAGCCCGCCGTAATTACCGAAATGGAGGGTAAAAAGCGGGACTATGCCCAGAGGTTTGTCAAGCTCAAGATCCGCGACCTCCGTGGCACCCACAAGCCCGGAGAAATCAGCCACCAGGTTTCGTACCATCTCTTGAACGAGCATGCCACGAAATGGGAGCAGATGTCCAAGACGCACCTCAGCAAGGTCCTGATTATTTGCAACCAATTCGTGGGAAAAGTCCTGGAGAAGTTGTGGTTACCGCACATGCGCGGCCCGTTGAAGGAGCAATTCCTCGACGCGCGAATGGACGATTATAGGAAGCAGGCGTTTGAGCACTTGCAGTATCTTATCGGCGATATCGGGTATGAGGTGCAGCCGTATGATCCTGAGTACGAGCGTCGAGTGGAGGAGTGGGAGCGGAAGCGGCGGCCGGGCTCGTGGGGCGAGAATTCGGACTTTGATTCCCGTGAGTATAACGCGGAGCTGGTTCTTGAACGCGCACTAGTGCTTTATGACGTGAGTGCTATCCCTACACAACAATGCATCATTCATGAGTGTGGAATCTCAGCCCAATCGCTCAATCATCACCATTACATCTTTCCCCCTCACCCGGTTGGATTGATCCAAGTACACCATAGTACTGACAACCATGCCTCTGATATAGATCAATGCGAAGTGTTTCATCCGAAACGTTATTGTTCAAGTCGTCGAGCGTGTTTTAATGAACCGCCTCCGTAATCTTTTTGACTCCGAGGAGGTGGTGACGGCGAAGCAGATGAGCGAAGATGTTGTCATCCTCATCGTTGCGGAGGATGAAGACACCATAGCTCTTCGCCGGCATCAGAAGCAGGAGGTAGAGAAACTACGAAAGGTCCTTAAGCAAATGGAAAGGATCTCGATTGAGTACAACCTCCCTCAGGTAAAGTTTCCTCCGGTCATTCGGCTAAATCACAGGACGGGATTTGGTGAAGGCGCCGTGCCCAGCAGCGACTAACATCTATAAAATGATGAACAGAGACCTGCGGATGTGAAGAGCTACAAGAATACGAACAGAGCTAGGACGGCCGTAAGACGGAAGGCTGCACCTAATATTCACACGGCTAAACAGACGCCCAGGCACGAGACCCCTCAGTCTACAGAGCAGCGCATCCATCCTGGTACTCAGACTGAGACGCTCTTAGGCTCACGCCAAAGATCTCTTAGTACATCTACAACCCAACAAGATGAGCCGATGGTCATCTCTGAGTTGAACAGTGGTTTCCAACCTCCTCCGCGATCCACCCCCACAGCGCCCGAGACGCCTCGTCAACAACCGCAGCAACAGGCTAGACCGGGCTCGTCGCAGAGTGGACTGTCGTATGACCACCAGAGATATTCGCACGAGAGTGCGAGACTGCCGACATCATCTTTGGAATATCAACGAAACGGTGCACCGGTCACGCCGCAGCACGATTACCAACAAGCCGCCCAAATATATCGGACTCCGTCGGGTACCTACCCGCCATCTTCGCAACGCAGGGGGTAATAAGTGGCATGGCTTAGATATACATGAACTTTCGATTCTATGTCTAAGAGTATGGGATGCTTCAGGCCACAGAAAGTTTTCGGGCTAAGAGAATAATACGACCTAGAATAGCGGCGTTATAGCGTACGCTTCGCGAACGATAAAGTGACTAATAAAATAGTAAGTATTTCCTGTTATTATAAATGGAAACCCCGGCTTACGTTAGCATTAAACGTTCCTACGTAAAGGAGAGGGGAGTTATATTACGGGTTAAGCCCCGGATAATAGTATCGGTAATGCCTATGCGGGTACGTCCCTTCTGCGAGGGTCTACCGGACCTATACGGACGGACTAGCACTCTTACACTAACCCCACCAGTTTTACTTCCTTTCTTCTTTAACTAGCTTTAGATAAACAATCTTAAGGCCCTAACTAACTCTTTATAAAAGTAAAGGTTTATATTCGTTATTTTTAGAATAGCTAGTTATATATTTTACTATTTTCCATTATATTTTTAGCAGTAAGGTTTACCTACTTATAATTCGCTATAATTATAACCTACCGGTTAGCTCTATTAGCTAGCTATAAGCGATTTTCTACTCTGCTTGGAAAGCAGATGGAACAAGCGAGTAATTCCGGTAACTAAGGCCAGGGTTAGGGTAAGACACGACAACGAACCGCCCTCGTCCCGAGGGCACCAAGGCATACCGCGGCAAACCTGGACTGCGACCCAACGGTTGGGCAGCAACGCATTAATGCCCTGGCACCCCCGCTGCTTGGGAGAAGAGGAAAAAGGGAGGATTCAAAAAGGGTGGAAGGAGGGGAGAAAAGGGAGGAATCAGAGTTTAGAGTGCTTCGATAGTAGGACTTATTATTGACTTTTGATGCAATACCGTTGCGACTACGCTACTTCGTCTCACTTCACTCTACGCAAGGCCCCTCTAGGAAAATACGAGCCTGACATAAATTTAGATCTATACCGAATAAGCAAGTGTTGGCCGTGAAGAATGTGGACTTCAAAAATGTAGAGATCTATGAGATATCCTATAGCACTAGCTAGACGATCGGCGTTCATTATATCACGTACAGCGTAACTACTACTTTTAAGTATAAAGGAAAAGAAAAGAAGGTGGCTGAATACCCCGTATAACGTAGAATTTTTAGTGGGGACCTTTAGGAGGTGGAAAGGCACTGAACTAAGGCCAATACTGCCAGGCCGGGTTCTGGCCAGGCCCCATTCCGAGTCCCGACTAGCCCCACTTCGAGGCTTCTGAGCTTAATTTAAGGGCCTGCTCGCTAGCGGCGCCGCTTAACACGTGTTATTATCGTGTTTAGCTAGCGCTATAGAGCACGATTTCTTTTTTTATAAAGAATCTTATAGTCGCTAGCGAAATCGGCTTCCGCTTTTCTCTGTTATATTTTCTCTGCGCACGGAGCTTTTATGCAGGTAACCGTCCGCACCGTGCGAGAACGCACGTACTAGAGTGCCTGGCTTCTTTCTTGCACTTTCTGAAGCGTTTGGGCATGGACTAACTGTACTTAGGGTACATAGCGTGACGCTAATAACTGCTGACATTTTCCAGCTTTTCACATGCTGACATTATGTGAGGCAGGTACAGTACTTGACTTGTTCGGAGCATGAATTGTGGAACTGGTTGCAGCGGCGGCTTTCAGGCAAGTTCTCTTAGCATGCTTGATCCTAGGCTCCAAGAATGTCCAAATGCTGCGATTCGTTGCAGTCCCTCTCCTGACGTGGCTTCGTAATAAAATCAAGGATGCTTTCATTTGCTCATCGTATCAATACAAAGGCCCTGGAGATCCATGTCCGGGAGCCTGCCAGTCCGGACATGCCGCTTGGTGATGTTTTCCCTGAGAAGGCTCTAGGGATATATTCAAAGTGTGCCCCACAGTGGCTGTGGAATTCCCTCCCCACCGTCAACCAACTTACTCACACCTGCTCGGAACTCAACTTGAAATTGCGCTCGCCATGGCGTCTACTGAAGGACAGTACAAAGAAAAATATCGGGAAGATGGACAAGCCGTTGTCATCAGCAAATTCCGTGACGCCAATCGCTCGTCATTCAAATGGCTGAAACGAGAGGCTCGAGGTAGGTTTCTTACATTTCACACTTTCACACTGACTGCAACTAATCTGACTCTGCGGGCTTGACACTCAGGCTCAACCTACTCTAGCTACACTCAGTTTGCTGACCGGCCGGCATGCTCGTTCGATTTCGGATCAAACGGGTATACCGCGTCTTGCAATCTTGGAGGTGAATTGTGTCAGCTCACTGTGCCGTCCGAGGCGCACGGCGTCATCACTGCGCGACGAAAACCCGAGCACTCTCTCAGCTCTCTCATTGCTTCGACGCAGAGATATGCCAGCAACCAGACCACATTTGGCCTCAAGCTCGTGTCAATCAGCAAGCCAGGTGTTTCCAGCAAACCAGAGGTCGAACGCGGCCCGCTCATTGAGCGCGGCTCTTTCAACTATCGATGGCCGTTCCATGAATATGCCCTGAGGCAGTCGGATTCGCAGTTTGAGGCGGGCACCTACGCTCTCTTTTCTTTTATCAGAGAGGGCGCCTTGTACCAAGTGATGCGTCTGGAGCGAGACTGTCGACGAGCCTGCATTGCCTTTGATTTCCCAGCGACTTCTAAGATTCGGCTGGAGTTTGGCGTCCCAGAATGTTTTACTGCCTTTCCGGGACGAGAAGAGGTGTCTGCCCATGTCAAGTTTGAGGCGCACATTTATCTCATTGGCACAGGAGAGCCAGAACTGATTAAGAAAATTCCGGAGCCGCACGATCCTGATAACCCGTCCAAAGCGTCATCAACTCTGAACGAAGCCTTCGACGTGAATATTGATCGATCGGGCTCAAAGACAGGGTCCGATTCCGTCATCTTCCTGCTGGCAATGAGGGCTTATGAACCAGGAGCTGATAAAGCATCATTGGAAAGGCTTACATCCGAGGATATTTTCGACTGGGTCGGCGCCGATCCATTGAGCTCGTGGGCAACTGGAGCCATGTGGGAGACGATATTCTTTCGCAGAGAAGACGAGACAAACTGCGTATCAGAGCTCAGCGAAGTCAACCTGGTGGCTCGATGTCTCCAAAGGGTCTTGCACGTGGATTTAGTTCCCCAAGGGCTGAAGGTGGAGGGCAAGAAGCGTCCGCTAGCCCTTCTCAGCAACATTATTCTCGGAGCAGAACTCGATATGCAAGCCTTGTTGTAAGTTCACTCTACTAAAACCTACTTGTCTTGTTTGAGAGGCTAACAGATTACGCAATCTTAGCTGGAAGGTCCGCTTTCTCTTCAAGACGCACAAATTTCTTGTCCAGCATAAGGAAGGCTCCGAATCGAGTCATGATGTCAGCCCCAATCTGAGAGGTGACGCTGACATCGAGACACCTCAGCTCTTGTCCAAGGAGCGACGGCAAAATTCTGCCCCTGATGTGAATTTTCCCGGCCACCCAAACATTGCCGGCCTTCACTCTGAGCTTATCAAGGAGGATGTAGAACGAATCCTTTCTTTCGTGTGCCTTTTTCTGGAGCCCCGATCGGACGAGGAGCCGCCACTATTCAAGACCCCGGCGGGCAATTTGAGGTCATATTACTACGTGATGATCACAATCTGGTATCTGGTACACAAAGGTATCCAGTTGTCTGCGGGTATGACGGCAAGTCTGAAGAGAAGCGGCTCTCGGTTATCCGAGGTGCTCCCACCTGATAATTACCATTTCAGCCAGGACGAAAACGGCGAGACCTTGTTGCTCAAGTGGTATTATTACGGTTCCATTGCAAAGCTCGTCGGAAAAGGTTTCCTTGACGATTCTTGGTGCGGAGATGGCTTGAATCACAAGGGATTGAGCGATAAGGTTCGGAGGCTGAGAAGGGCAACGAAAATGGCATTGGCGGCAGCCATTTCGTCCAAGAGACCGTATCTTCCCAGCGATGAGATTATCGACAGGTTGGCCTTCTTGGAGAGCGAGCTCGGCCTGGAACACCACAGAGTCGACATACGTTTTCTTGCGGCGAACCGAATTCTCCAGCGCGAGTATACGTGATCGATTAACCCGGGATACTTGCGCAAAGGCCAAAAGGGCAATATCAGCGCACCATGGGAGATCTACTCGCTATGCCATCACAGCCGCCTCGCCATCGCGAACATGGAGAGAGGAGAGGTCGGTGCCGAGGGCAGAAGACTTCAACCGGATGAAGAGGTAGAGGTCTATAGGGGGAAGCTCTCCCTGTTCCTCACTACCGATGCATCTCTTATACCTTGCTGGGAGAGAAACAGCATGACCAGCTGTCAGGCTTGGCTCCACTTGGAGCCAACAGCGGTTTTGGCCTCGACTCTCCTCGACATCTACCTCTTCGACATGGGGGTGCCGTCCGAGAAAGGGCTCGATGGCAAAGTATCGAAACTGGGTTGGAACTCTGGGGTTTCCCAAAAGCTACCACATTCCAAGCTGGATGACTTCCCATCAATCGATTGGACCATATTCAAGCCGCCACGGCGCTACCACCCCTCAGAGTTTTCCCGATCACTGCATGATACTCCCCAAAAGTACCGAAAGGCCAAAATGGAGTGCATCCGCGTGCCCAACAACATGAGGCTTTATCTGGGTGGCGAGACGAAACGTTTCGAAGCTTGCGAGTGGGATACGGCACGTCTTGATGGCATGGCCGACGCTGTCAACATATCTCTACTAGACATCATGGCTTTTGACTCGACCCAAGACCAACGTAAAGGACTACGCCAAAGAGTTCTTGACAAGCTCAGCAGCGCCGGGGCTTCGGCAGAGCGGGATAGCCCTGGAGCCAAGGGCGAAGAACCCTACTCAAACAGAGACCAAGAAACAAGCCCAAGAGTTTTGGGCACGCTCAGCAGGGCCAGGGTTGGCGACTCGGTAGAGTGGGACAGCCCTGGGGCCCAGGGCGAACAATACTCACCCAGCGATCTTAACCCAACTGGAGTACCGGATCTAGCGGATCTAAAGAAGAAACTCTCTCGCAGTGTGAGCTGTTACCTCCAACCGTACTTAGCTATGGACATTTGCAGCTGAACTGACCACCTTTTAGCTTGTGAGCCAAGGCGTCTAACACCGCATGCTGTAAGTTTGTCCCCGTACTTATAGACGTGATTTGCTAATTCTTTGCAAGTATAATACCAGAGGTGTCGAAGGAACTTGTCGAATTACTCGTCTTTGTACTTCATCCAGAATCGGTTGACTGCTTGGCGAACCATCTTCTCGGCTTCTCGCGTTACTCATCCCACGCTAAAGAACCGTGGCTTGCTAGGATTACGCTTAGAAGCTGGCGGTTGGAGGATTACGCTGGGGATTGGGCCTGTTCGGAAAATGAGGGTGATCCAATCTTGGTCCCGGATAAGGTCAAGGAGGCACTCATGAACTCGAAACTCGACCCAGCCAAGAGGGTTGCGCCACCGCTTTCGTCGATTGTCATTTCGACAAACGCCTTTGGGGACTTTACCAAGACCACAATTGTCTCCAAGATCATGCCTGGATCCAAACTCCGGTACGCCGGCAACAAGGCGCAGGAGTTGTGGCGAATGTTTGTGCACCAACCCCAGACGGCAAGGTGTCTTGTGTTTCTGCTATTGCTTGAGCTCCTTATCCTGGAGATTGAAAAACAGTACAGGGACGCGGCAGACTACTTGATCGGTATCCTGAGACTCGATGTAGGTCTATGACGCAGAAAATCTACAAAGTATCAACACTCACAACAAACAGGATACCCTATTCCGGAACGAAATTAAAAACCCCGAGGGTCAGGATTCGATCGAGATTAAAAACTTTGAGGGCCAGCATTCGATCGAGACGTTGAAGTTGATAATGTGGTGCTTGGAATCTCTCCGCAAAGTGCAAAAGAGCCTCGATGAGACAGTCGGGTCCGTTTCGACAGCCATGCCTGATCTCATCGCGCAAATATATGTTCAGGTTAGTACGCTGATTACTCAGACATACCCAGACATGGCGTCGTACCGAATTTCTTAAATTGACTATATGTCTTCTCTTAGAGCACCGGTACACGGAGTGAAGCATTGGAGAGAGTGTGCCAGGAATCGATAGAAGCATTTGAAAGCAGGTTATTGGAGCTCGAGGCTACCAAAGTGCGAATTTGCCATATCGTCGATTTGACTGACAAGCAGAGAGACGACGTGAGTATCACCATTTCCTCTCGTGGAATTTCAGTACCCGGACTAAAAGTGCCCAGACATCGACCATTCTTCAGTTCTACCAGAACCAGAATGCCTTTGAACAGAACAAAACCATCGAGAAGCTTGCGTACTTGACCATCATCTACCTCCCGCCGAGTCTCATGGCAGTACGTATCCGTACTTCTCGCTCATCGCTAACCTTTTCTCAATACTTTTGCTAACTTTGTTCCCAGGCCATCTTCGCAATCCCTGGTACACAGCGTGTGGTGCAAGACAGCATGGGTCTCGCCTGGTTCGTCGCCGCCATTGCTTTCCTGCTCGCCGTCACCATCATTGTCGCAGTTTACCTCTCCGAGCTCAAGAGCATTTTCAGGAAAGTCGCCACTAAGACTAAATCGAAGCCGAGCAGGTTTGATGACCCACCGCAAACCCTGCCAGATGTCAAGACTCCAGATTCTAGCAGTGTGCCAACATCGCAGGATCTTGTCTACGAGTCGGTGGAGAAGGAAGGCGAGATTCAGCGAGCCATTACCCATGATCCCCGTGCCAGGGCGCAGGAAGCAGCCACTTTAAAGTCCGGTGCTATCACTGGACCAGGGCCTACTCCAGGATGTCGGACGTGGCTTGCAAGATTTCCAAGGAGGTCTCGGCTCCGCGCGGATTCTCAACCTGAGCAGGATGTCTAGTGTCTTGAAAAGCACATTGCATGAGTGGAAAGGAAGCCTGAGCAGTGCCCCGATTCTACAAATTTAGCTTCAGTTTAAGCTATAGCTGTAGTATTGTCACAATTCCATGGTGTTAGCGAAGAACTGAAAAGGAACAATATTAAAATCACGAGGTATGAGCTAGATCTGCCATCGCCAAGATAGTATAAATATTGCTAGTTATTACTATAGAATGCAAGCCTTTGGAAATTCAAGTTCGCCGGCGGGAAAATAACTGGATGTGGGTAACAAAACTAGCGCCAAAGTCGGAGTTTCTCCCCACCCCAGGGCAGGACCTTTCACCTCCTTGCCCGTGCAGTCAGAAAATGTAGAACTGTGGTCACGTTTAGGCTTAGGGTTTATAGCTTGCCATTAGCATTAATATAGTATCACTAATTACAGACAGAAGAGTTTATAATCTGTTTAAGCGCGAACATCGAAAGCTGTAGATAAACCCAGAAGTATAAAGCTAACGGTTCCCCCAGAGCCATCTTCTGCAAAGATAGGAAAAATATTGAAGGCAGTTACCATAAAATCCGAGGTCTATCTTAGTATTTTGCCCCGACAGCTAGAAGTTGCTGCACAACTATGTTGTGACCGTTTCGGGAAGCGAGCTGAAGCGGTGTCAAGCCATCGTACCTATCATTGGCGTGGATATCGGCCCCGGCCTCAAGAAGCCGCTTTACGACCGTGTCGTGGCCGTTTTCGGAAGCGAGGTGAAGCGGTGTCCAGCCTTTACTAAAGACTCCGCTAATCTTGACGTGGACATCGGCCCCGGCCTCAAGAAGCCGCTGCACGACAGTGTCGTGGCCCTTTCGGGAAGCGAGCTGAAGCGGTGTCAATTGGTCGTTATCCCAGGCGTGAACATCGGCCCCGGCCTCAAGAAGCTGCTGCACGACCGTGTCGTGGCCGTCCCCGGAAGCGATGTGAAGCGGTGTCAAACCGTGGTACCTGTCATTGGCGTGGATATCGGCCCCGGCCTGAAGAAGCCGCTGCACGACCGTGTCGTGGCCGTTTCCGGAAGCGAGCTGAAGCGGTGTCGAGTCGTACCTATCCTTGGCGTGGATATCGGTCCCGGCTGCAAGAAGATGCTGCACGACCGTGTCGTGGCCGTTCTGGGAAGCGAAGTAAAGCGGCGTCCTGCTATTCTCATCCTTGGCGTGGACATCGGCCCTGGCTGCAAGAAGCCGCTGCACGACCGTGTCGTGGCCGTTCTCGGAAGCGAGGTGAAGAGGTGTCGAGTCGTACCTATCCTTGGCGTGGACATCGGCCCCGGCCTCAAGAAGCCGCTGCACGACTGTGTCGTGGGCGTTCTCGGAAGCGAGGTGAAGCGGTGTCGAGTCTCCGCTAATCTTGGCGTGGACATCAAAAAGCCGCTGCATAACTGTATGGTGGCTGTGTCGGGAAGTATCCTTGGCATGGACATCGGCCCCGGCCTCAAGAAGCCGCTGCACGACCGTGTCGTGGCCGTTTCGGGAAGCGAGATGAAGCGGTGTCGAGTCGTACCTATCCTTGGCATGGATATCGGCCCCGGCCTCAAGAAGCTGCTGCACGACCGGGTCGTGGCCGTACTCGGAAGCGAGGTGAAGCGGTGTCGAGTCGTAGCTATCCTTTGCATGGACATTGGCCCCGATCTCGGGAAGTTCTGCAACTGCTTCTACCATCCCAAAATACCCCACCACGTGAAGACTGGTTCTGTGCCTCGGAAATTCCTGGCTATAATTCGAATACCGTAACTGTCGCTTAGCTACATGCAGTGCTTGGCTGGATGCCTCGGCCAAGGCAAGGTTCCCTAGAAATCGGACGGTTTCTTGAGTTGATATTGAGGCTTGTCGTGCATGGTGTCCCCAGTTCCGTGCCGCATAGTCGTACAGCGGGTTGTTTTGCAGACGCTGCTCGAACTTGTCGTCTGTATCGCATGCCCCTGTCTCGAATTCACTGAATGAAAGGTACGTAACGCAAATCATCGAGATGTCCTCCTCCGCAGTCGGGAACCATTTTCCTTGCGTCCGCTGGAAGTACTCCTGCGTCGTGAAGTGAACCAATCGGATAATAGCGCTTTCTTCGTCGACTGTAACCAAACCAGCACATACTGCGACCATGTCGTTAACCTGGAGAAGGTCGTCTTCGTCTAGTTCCGAGTCGCCATCTTCAACCGTGAGAGCATGCTGAAGCTCGGTTGTGTTCAGTGGTCGCTTCGCACAGGTGATCCACGATAGCACCTGATTCGCAAGATCTCGACGACTTGGCTCTTGCTTGTTGATCCTCTCCATTGCATCGTCATAGGCATAAATTAGCACCTGGAGTCTTTGTTCTCCTGCTAAGCCTGCGATTTGCCTCCGAAATCCTTGTAGTGCTTTTCGGATTTTTTTTGGCTTAATTTCGCTTTCAAGAAGGTTGAGGTATATCCGTGCCAAGAGAAACCTATTTTAATTAGTTATATCTCTACACCTTTTTTAAAGTAGTACATACATTCCATCAACAGCGTCTGAGATGATCGCGGTAATCTCACCCTGCATACCTTGGATTATACGTGATGATTGCTTGATGCGGTCTTCGAGATATCTTTCCACATCCTCCTTGGTAGCACGAATTTCCAACCAGCAGGATTTATCGAACTTGTCGGTGATCTCGGGGATAAATCTAGATGTCATGAAAAGAGTCACTCCACAACGCGCTTGGAGGCTGAATACCTCCTCGATGAACCGCGCCCGGCATCCATTAGATACTTGGCACTCGTCAAGGGCGTCGACGAGAATAAATGCTCTTGAAAAAGAGGCACTAATATCTTGTAAAGCTTTTGAGAGCTCGTCTGTGGATGGCCGTGTCCGCTTCGTCTTGTGACGCTTGTAGAGCTCCGTGACGGGTCTTGGCAGCGAAGACCGTGACTCAGCAAGCTGTCTGAGGAGGCTGGCAAGCAAGTCGTCTAGTCTTTGTTCGTCATTTCGACGGAAGTTACAGTAGATATAGGCAATACCGACGTTCGGGTCATTATAATAGTGGTTAATAAGATATTCGATAACGACAGCCGTGAGAATCGTCTTGCCGGCTCCCGGGATACCGGGACAGAAGAGTGTCTTCTTGTTGCCTTGTAGCCATTCTTTAAAGCCTGGGTTGTCTAAAAGCCATTGGCCAGTTCCAGACTGCCTCCTTTTAATGAAATCAATTTGTTGTGGAGCGTAGTCGATCAGAGTGAGCCATTCGAGGATAAATTTCCGTTCCTCTTTTTTGTCTTGGCTGAGTTGGTGTTTGTGAATCTCCATAACCTTGCAATGAGTACCTGCACCAAGAGCAATGGCGTCTATTGCAGCTATGCTATTGAGAGCTTGACACTGTCGATTGAGGTTCTGTACTGCTTCTCGCGTCTTCTTGGCAGCGAATGCTCCTTTCAATGTCTCCCAACTCACGCGGCTGCTCTGGGCTCGCTTGGCCAAGTCTTCGACCATCTTTCTCAGGTCGGCTTGGCAGGTTGAGAGCATGGTCTTTGCAGCTGTCTGCGGTGATGGTTGGTCGCCGAGTTGTGATAGGATTGTCGAATCGCGGCCTTCAAACGCTTTGGTAAATTCTGGATTCTGGAGTACATTCTCTTTTGTTTTTTCGAGCACGGTTTGGAGTGTGTGGAGTTCGAGCATGAAAGCTCTCACGTCCGATGGGGCATCTTTCAAATCTAGCCCCAGCCCGACCGTCTTTTCGATGATCTGAGCCGCGACGCCAATGACACCAATGATTCCCAATGGTTCAGCCATGCTGGCGGCTCATGTGAGAGGAAATTTATTGATGAAAATAAAGGATTGCATATGTTCTGGGCAGAGAACTCAGAGAAAGGGTAGGCTTTTCTCTAGGTTATTTTCTGGGCCTAGTGGCCAAGTGAATGGCTAGCGGTCAGCCACGAAACTTCCTCCAAGGTCACGAGCCATCCGCCTCAGCCACAACGTCGTCCAATCAAACAGGAGCTATCAGTCTCATCCCGGGAGAAACTCGGAAGAATAGACATGCTGGCACACTGGAATGTCATTAGTCATATAACTTTTCCTGCTGCACCAAAGATCTCCGATAATATCAATAGAATAGTATATATACCTATCTAAGCACTATGGCGGGGTCCAGTTGGACCCTTATCGGTTACCTTGACTACATGCAAAATTTGCCCGGAACCAAGTAACTTAGGTCGTAGTTGTGACAGGAGCTTAGCCGAAGAAGAGCCGAATCAACGGCGAGCCTGAGTCGGCATTAACAAAGGAGGCAATGGGGAGGTGCCTAGAGATAGGGGTCAATAACATGTATTGTTACTATCTATAACTAACGAGAGGCAGAATCTAACAATTAAAGTTGTAACCCCCGACGGGGGCACCAAACATGCACAATCAGGACCAGCCCTAAACCCAGAGCTGAGCAACTTGTTCCTAACTTCACTATCCTGCCATAGCATCAGCTCCGTTGCACTTAATATTGAAAGATGAGACATATTGAATAAGAGGCTACTAGAGGCAGATCCTAGCCTCTAACGTATGTCGTATATACTGTGGCGGTGCTTCTTTAGCGTCCCGGTCTCAAACAAATCCCAGTACCTAGACTGTTTTGTGTTATTGTCCCAACAATTTGGCCCGAAGTTGATGGTATATTCAAAGTTTGGTAACATCCGTCCTCATGCTGACTGCCCGGCGGGAGTAGGTAAGACGGCCATGAACCGATTTTGAAACACTCCCGACGCGAGGATTTGGTGTTATTATCGATTGAGCTGGCGGCTGGGGGCTATTTTAAATAGCCATCTCCGGATTTCGTATGAAAAGGGGAGCGGAGTTCTTGCAATCTATCGTAATAGAAGCTGTGGCAGGCAAGTGTTAGATCCATGTTCAAAGATGAAGATGGCAATCTCGACATATCTGTCCCTAGTAACTTGGGTTACTTCCAACCTTGGAGCCACCCTACCAGGCAACCTCAAACCAGAGGAGAAGTGGCCCGTGGTTCTATGACTGTGACGAAAGCAGCAAGGGAACATATTAGAAACATGGAACGAAGCGGGAAAGCTAGCCCAGGACTACTTTGAATGGGTACTGAAAGGGAAATGGCAGGATACCATGTCTAAATACATTGGCGAGGATTCTCGAAATGACTCGAGTTGCTTTACCGACAAGATCCCATGGGAAAGTGAGTCCATCTCCTGGCTATTGCAGAAGTAAGCAGCCTGAAGTGAGAGCATTCTACCGAACTGATGTTGAAATATACAAGGAAACGTCCGATGCCAGTATGCAATCCATTACGGCTGGTGGTTGAGTGATCCCGTCTGCACGTAGCCGTTTGTTCTTTTGCGACGAGAAAACCTCTTCCACGAGACGCACCACTTGTGAGACCGTGTCGGTGCTCAAGTGCGACCTGAAACTCGAAATTTACGACGCCCGCGGAGTCAAGGAGCTCGCGAAGAGGGATATGAGCGTGGCCGCCCGCAACGCCGAGAACTGGCTGGTAGTCGCCATATCCGTTTGCCTGCAGAGATATTAACCTGGATAAGCCGCCAAGTTTGGCTAGCGTGGGCGCCACAGACGTGCCGAAGATGACGGGAGGATTCATCAATGGGACACCCAAGGGGTTCCAGCGGCTGGTGGATCTCGAGGCAAAGGAGTTCAACCCCCCCCCCCCCCCCCAGGTGGCGTGTCGATGGCAGAAATTCCGGGCTAGACGCCACGGCAGCCGAATCTCGGCCTAATAAGAATATGCAAGACGAGTGCCAAGTAGAAGTCGGCCTGCGGCTCAGACTCAAATCAGTACGCAGAACTGTTCGTCGAGAACCAGGATGGGAGTATGCTATCCGCGACACAATCGTTAACGACAACTCTTAGGGTCCCAATTAATGGCGACGGCGCTAAGATTCACAAAGAGGATGTGAAGAGGGATCTCGTCGTTGTGGGTAAACGTCATGATCCAACGGAGTTTACCTATAGCGACGTAGAGTAGAGGTCGGATGAAACAGAGGGTAACGGAAAGTGCAAAGCAGCAGACGAGAAGCATCCAAATGGCCCCAGAACAGCCCGAGTGAAGGGCTGAATGTCCGTACCTTCGAGTGCCAGTTCAAGAATTAGAGTTCATATTTCGTGTGCGTAGAGTTACGAGGGGGGTCGGTTGTGTTGTACAAGTTCAGTTGAATCATTTATGAAATATGTCTAAGACTTTCGTGTAGGAGGGTGTACTCCTAAATTGAAGTGCGTCAAAGGGTATATTGATATATGCTCTCGTTTGTTCTGCTTTCATTTGCAACATGTTGCTTTCCGTATGTTTATTCTTCCCTAGCCATTATCCCGCCACTGGCCTGAACTCGAATTCTGCTGCCTTGGCACCTTGTATAGCTAACGGCTCCAGTCACCACCCCCTTCTTTTTTTTGGCGCTGCTTGCTAAGGGCAAGCATTTTAGAGCCAGCATGCGAAAACTGTATTTTGGGGCACTTAGATACAAGCTCGTCAGGCTGCCCGATCTAACGACATGAAAGAGATGCATTTTCATAGTAGCAAGTTGAAAAAAGTGATTTAGTTATTTTGAGACGCCAAAGTTTGCATCGTTGGACTCTAGTGCCAGTAGCTCTTGTACATATGTTCTTGTGTGGTATAAATACACCTATTCCTATTAGCCCTGTCGACTATTGATACATATCAGCAGTCGACAACTCTCTGCATATTGTCATCGGCAGCAGCGCAAGAGTACTATCCATGCCAGCTATGAGCAAAAAAAGTAGTTAAATGAAAATGCAAAAGGGTATGTAAAACGAAATGCACAGAAAAATCGCTCATTATAACCTCCCCACACTATCGGCCGTCCGTAAAGAAGGCGCTAAGCAGATAACTCTACTAGCGGCCGATGTACATTGTGGCTCACTAGCTCTTGCGGTACTCCCTCCGGATCGAGCTCGTGTCTCTGCGGTGGCGTTGGAGGCTTTGGTCCCGGGGTGGTGGAATGGTCCCAGACAGCTGCTGCTGCCGCTGCTTCTATCTTCTTGTTCTTTTTGCGTCGTATCAGGTACATGGCCACCAGAAGCGCAGCTATGCCGATCACGCCAAGAGCAACGCCAACTCCAATCCCCACCGACGCGCCCGTTGACAAACCCGAAGGTCCCGACGAGGCATCCGCCGAGGAGTCCTGGGCGGAAGAGGTCGATGAGGACTCCGAGGCTGTTGATGAGCCTGTTGTTTCTGGCGCAGAAGTCGCCAGCTTGATGTTCCATCCCACAACGGCAATCGCCCCAACCGTCGAGTCCGAACGCAGCGTTGTAGTGGCTGTTGTCCAATCTGATGGTTCAGCAGCAGATGTCGACGCAAAGGTCAGGGTCATGCCGGAGCTGACATCAGACAGACAGTCTCCAACGGCGGAGCCGGGCGTTCCATTGGCAAGGTAGTAGTCCCTAATGCATTTCAAGAGCCAAGATCAGCTGATGTCCAGACCAGAGTGATGATGAGGTCTACTGACTTTGGGCAGCACATGTGCAGCGTGCTCGACTCGTCCTTGACCGAACTCGCCACCGTCGCCCACTGGTCTGGACATATCAATGGTCCCAGGCTAACGGCTGTGTGATCTGTGTCGCCAACTCCAAGCCTCGCTTGTTCCCACCACGAAGTTACAGCCGATGGCTGGCATACCACCCTTTTATCGATGTCCAAGCCGTATCCCGGATCGTACGCGACGAGACTGGGGCCATTGAGGCGGAATAATCTGGAGCAGCCCTGCGTAGGTGTAAAGGTCGTTGTTAGTGGAATGTACCGCACCACAGCGCCATTGCTAGTGTCGGCAGGATAAGCAGACGCCATCACGAACACAGGAGTCGTTGGCAGCAGCGGCAGCAGCGGAAGAGTTTGTTCGTAAATTGGGTGGATAGAAGGAATGTGTCGCGTTCTCCTCCGCACATTGCCCGGAAATCCGACTCGGGTGGGAATCCCTCCTCCTGTTCACCGTTCCACATCGTCACACAGACCTCCCAGGCGGTTGTTGCAACGGCGTTAAACACCCCAAACCAGCGAGACCAGGGCGCGGCCCCACCAACCCAGCATCGAAGATCTAGCGCCACCCCCATTCTTCCACGCCGCTCCCGCTGAAGCACCCGCATCTCGGACAATTCTGCAGGCGTTGTGGGGTCTCTCTTTTGACTCTAGGGGTGTCCCTAGCAACTTTACGCCGCAAAGGATGCAGTCAGCAGTAACTTTGAAACCAGCAACGAATCCTACGGACAATTTGGATCTCCCATTCGGGAGCTCTTTTGTACCTGGATCGACAGCCAATTTTACCATGTTCACTCTTCAACAGAGGTCCCGAAAAGGAAGAAAATTTTCGCAAACGAGGGTACTTAACAATTCAGCAGTACAAACTCGAGCCGAGGAGTCTCTAGCGTAAAAACTTAATCGCTCAGAAAACCCCATCGACAAGTACGCGACGCGATGGGAAACCGAAAAGCCAAAAACTCTCGTGATGCACCACCAAGTAAGGCGCGGCCCGCCGCCACACGGAGGGGGATTTTAAGACCGGTGCGATTGTCCCGCGTATTTTTCGGCCTCGCATTGGCTCTGGGATGGGGTTTGACTCGGTGGTCTTCGGACAATCCAATCGGCTTCACGCAGTACGGCACCAAGCTCGTAAATTGGGACAATCGACGCGATGATGTCAAGAAGGCCTTCCTCACTAGCTGGGAAGGCTACGCCGAGCACGCATGGGGTCAGTCTCGGCCTCCTTCTCCTTCCTAGTCACAGGCCATATTCTAATAGAATTTTCTACTCTCAGGAGACGATAGGTACCACCCAGACTCGAAAACAGGTTCTCGGATGAGCCCGAAAGGCCTCGGTTGGATCATTGTCGATAGCCTGGACACGATGATGGTCATGAACCTGACGGAGCCCCTCGCCGATGCTCGCAAGTGGCTCCAACGAAGCTTGACCTACGATCAGGACCAGGACGTTAATACATTTGAAACCACCATCCGAATGCTTGGTGGTCTTTTGTCGGCCCACTACCTCGCATCGGTGCTTCCGGGCGTGTCCTCTAGCCGCGATGCCGTATACTTGACCAAGGCCGTGGACTTGGGCGACCGCCTCCTTAGCGCGTACGAGTCGCAGTCCGGCATCCCATATGCAAGCATACACCTCGGCAACAAAGTTGGCCTCCCGTCGCACTCTGATGGCGGCTCGTCGTCCATGGCCGAAGCTGCCACCGTGCAGCTGGAGATGAAATACCTCTCGTACCTGACGGGCGAGGAGAAATACTGGCGCAAGGCAGAGAAAGTGATGAAAGTCTTGGACGACAACGCAATGGACAGCGGCCTCTTGCCTATCTTCGTCCATCCTGAGACGGGAAAGTTCACGACACGGGAAATCCGCCTGGGCAGCCGCGGCGATTCGTACTATGGTTAGTATGCCCCAAGCCAAGTCGGTCCGAGGGTGATTGCTCGAGGCGCAACACGTCTAACCCGAGAGCAGAGTACTTGATCAAGCAGTATCTCCAGACGTCGGGCCAAGAACCCATCTACCGCGACATGTGGGAAGAAGCCCTTAAGGGTATCCAAGAGCACCTGATCATCCCTGTCCGGAAATCCGGGGTGAAGATCGTTGCCGAGCTACCCCGGGGCATCGGTGGCCCATTATCGCCGAAAATGGACCACCTGGTCTGTTTCCTGCCTGGATCTATCGCCCTTGGCGCCACGGGCGGCCGCACCCTCGCCGAGGCCCGCAAATCTCCCGAGTGGACAGCGGAGAAGGAGAAGCAGATGGAGCTAGCGCGGGAGCTCATGAAGACGTGCTGGGGCATGTACGCCGTGACGGAGACGGGCCTTGCTCCCGAGATCGCCTGGTTCAATGCGGCAGATGCGGATCTCCAGCCAGGGCCCGGTTGGCGGCCGTCCCGCCCGACGAGGGACTCGCTTGCTGAGTGGAAGGCCGACTACATCGTCAAGCCGCTTGACGCGCACAACCTGCAGCGCCCTGAGACGGTCGAGAGCCTGTTTATGATGTGGCGCATCACCGAGGACCCTCTCTACCGTGAATGGGGTTGGAAGATCTTCCGGGCTTTTGAGAAGCACACAGCTCTTGGGGCAGGCAAAGGCTACACGTCTGTCAACGACGTGAACAGCATCCCGCCCCCTATCAGGGACAACATGGAGAGCTTCTGGCTGGTATGGAAAAGCTGCTACCGCATGCCATGGCATGGAGACTTGCAAAAGAGTGCCAACTAACTTGTCAATTGTGTAGGCCGAAACGTTAAAGTATTTGTACCTCCTCTTCTCGCCGACGGATTTCATTCCTCTCTATGAAATCGTTTTCAACACGGAGGCACATATCTTCCCTCGTTTCAAGCAGAGCAAGTGGAAGACTGGGTGGCAGCGGAACCGGCCAAGTAAATGAAACATGACGGAAATATCGTGATTCTCTCTGTCTCTAGAGCCGAAGAAAAATCTAGATGCAAGGCCCTGTAAGATGCGTGCGGCGATCTATTTATTATCGCCGACGTAATACGCAAGTTTTGAACCTGCTGCAACGGCCCACGACGCCACAAGCAGTTACTTCCTGTCACTTCAACCGAACTTCACATTACACACACATTAGTGTTAGAATAGCCGGTTAAGAAAACAGGCACACGATAAGTGTGGGCAGCTCAATTTTGGCGCTGCCGTCATCATTTCAGAAATCAATCTTCCTGAGCTTCGTTCCACTCAATACCTCAACATCCTTGATCACAACGGGAACGGAGTAGCCACATCAGAAGGCGGCGGTGGAAGTGGCGTTGAGCGCCATAATTAGTGCTAGCTTTGCCAGCTGCATCTTGAGTTTCCTATTGTTTTTGTCGACTTTTGAACTTCAGGGTGAGAAAACTTTGAGGAGTTGAAATTTAGCGGCGTTTTTGAGGATAAAATTGTGAACCCAACTCGGATATATACATCTACCTCTTACTACCTTTATCACCTATGTAGAACTGACTCCTCTAGAGGAAGCCAAGAAAACCTCGCCCTCTGCCCCCCTCGGCCATTCACTATCAAGCTGCCCAAGACGACCCGAGGTGCGTTCAATGCAACAGTGCACGGTTAGTTTCCTTACAATCCCGCCTGACGTTCTATAGATTGTAAAGTGTGGTGGACGACCTGGTAGACACCCGAGGGATGATTGGATAACACGACAGCGGACGTCCCACAGTATGCAACTCTGATCAAGATGCTTCTGCGTTTACAATTCAGCAATGGGCAAAAATGGCCCGCGTTGGGGTAGGGCACTAGTTATCGGGGTCGACGCAGAGGGCTCGGAGTTCGAACGGCTGCGAATCCAGCATCGCATCGGAGAAACTTTCATAAAGCAGAAGGGCTTAACCACAGGGCCAAACATACGGAGCAAGCTAGCTAATATTATTCTGTCAACCTCGCAGTCAGCTTTGAAAAATCACCTCGGAAATCGATCGGACGTCATGCGCCTAACTGCTGGTGTTCTGGCCTTCGCCATTACAGGAAGATAGCTGATACATGTGAACCTCGCAGCCGCAGATTCTCGAATCACAAGTTTATTCAACAACCGTCCTTCGCCATTTGTATTGCCGAGTTCTGAGAAAATACTTCTAAGTAAAGAGTATCCCGTTGTCTCTACGAGGCCTTCTGGCCACGTAGAGGCTTAAGGTCTCGTGAGATGAATGAGGATGCCTTAGACCCGGTAAGCTAGTAACCCCGCTGTAGCTGCTGGATAAGCGCGATTTCCGGGGCCACGTCTTGTGGTTTTATAAGGGTTACCTTCCGATATGGACTCTAGGCCGAGTCCGTCTTCAAGGGAGTAGTATATTGTCTGCAGCAGGCGGATAAAATCCGTAAAAGTATCGAGCTTAACTAGTGCCCTCTAACTATTAGGTTGAAATAAGAGTTTGAAACCCCAAGATGCGGAAGAAGCCTCATTCGTGTAACAAGCCGCGCCTTTAGTAATATATATATTAATATCTAACTAGTCGAGACATTGCTGCTACTAGCTCATTATTTAAGCCAAAATTTCTGGCATGCTTTTACAGGTTAAAACTAGTAAGTAGGTTATGGGGCTACAACGCGCATAAAGACTAGTAGTGTTGTCACCGCTACCTCGGTACAGCCTCGGCTATTACACAGTTTCCTTAGCCTGTCTCCGATCCATCTGCGACGTCTCTCCGACAGTCCCAGGTATCCCATTACGAGTTCTGCTCTAAAGCTTGAACTATATAGATATCTGGATCGAGCTGAACGCCGGAGAAGCTGTAGATACCGTTCCACTAGCGAAACCGACCTTTCTCGATCTTATACCCAGTTGCGGACGCGGCTAACGGTGATGTTCTCGTGGCTGAAGTGCTCCTTGCCAAGCTGCTTAGCGATGTCCCCGAACGCGGCCTTCGCCGCGTAGCTTTTGCCCTCTAAGATAACCCCTACCGCTTGAAATCAAGGCATAATCTGATGAGGGAGAGGTTCTGGGAGATATTCCGGATCCAGCGGCGAGGAGCTATGCCTTTTTGACGGCTTTCCCCCCCCCGGATTTGCTCTCTTTTTGGCGTGTCCTTGAGCGGCTCTTCGGGCATCGGCAGCAGCGGCAGCAGCAATAGCAGCAGTCCCAAAAGGGAGCTCGTCTTCGCCCTCTTTACGTTCAGATCCTAGCCCCAACGCTCGAATATCACGAACCGTCTCTTCAAGTTCTTCGTCTAGGTCGTCAGCATCATTATCTTCATTAAGGGCATCAGAATCTTCGTCATCTTCGCTATTTTCGCTATCTCCTTTATCGTGAAAGTCATCGTATCGGTCCACTTGCGATTCGTCTTCTTCCGGCACTAGAGCGGTGGAACGCCTATAGGGCCGTCTCTGGGACGACGGGGTCACCGATGCCGACAGCCGACGGCTACCACGGAACCTGGTATTCATTTAAATATATAGGTGATTTAGTAGTGGAATTCGATATCTACGATTCTTTTTCCTTTTAAAAAGGGCTATTTAATACTAAGTGGCCAAATCTACCCCACGATTCCACGACTTAACAAGGCCGATACTCGTATAGGGCGACGGGTCGGACCGGCTAGTGCCAAGTCCATATTTTCACAGCTTTTGAGTCAGGGCAAAATTTCACATCGCGAGAAGATCTGGGGGTAAGCTAGTTTTGGCAGTACCTCCCCGCCACAAGTGTATCCCGCGTAGTCACACAAGCCATAGGTCGACACTGCGGTACTTAAAAAGGTTTATCTAAAATACCAGCGACACCCATTTCGCCTTCCACTGCAGCAAGGTAGGTATTCATACTCAGTGTCCTGGGATACGTCCTTCCTCAGTATACTGAGACTTGCAGTGAGGATTACAATTGGCCGTGGTTCCGGATTCAGGATAAATACTGTGATTAGACTCGAAACGGATATTTATCAACTCTAAGCAATATTGCATCTCTCACTATCAAACTATCTCATGCGAAATACAGATTTTGAAGTAATCTCTCCTATATCACTAGTTAAATCCACTCTTAGCCTCATTGGCGTGCCTATGCTAATCGTCGCCGTCGTCGCCGTCATCTCCCGTCAGGTCAATTATCTTGGTCTTGCTGCAATACACGTCACGCCTGGCGAAGACGCAGTAGTATTCTAATGTGGAATGAACGACGTCCATTGGTTAGCCCCGTCTATGTGGAGATATTAACCGATGACAAGATGGTAACCACCGACAACACGTCGAGAATCGCAATGAGATAGACAAAACTAAGTGATCATAGAAGCAAATTTCATCCAGAGAAAGAGGTATCATTTGAGACTTCGAACCTGGTATGAGCCCAATTTCGGGAACCTGGCCCTGGATTTGGCCCTATTGATACGGCGGACGCGCACATGGTACATGAGCCTAATTCCGGGTCACCATATCCGAGATACCTATAAAATTTGGTGGTCAATCGGAC
>Ga0247774_1000013_pt1 | contig 85254 bp, 90 predicted proteins | sample UWRJL001104B6_FD_179933 | JGI IMG/M metagenome (GOLD analysis project Ga0247774, IMG submission 179933) | Plant litter microbial communities from Arlington Agricultural Research Station in Wisconsin, United States - UWRJ-L001-104B-6 | ecosystem: Environmental > Terrestrial > Plant litter >...
AACCGGCCCGCTCGGGAGATTCCACCGCCCGTTACATGCCTCGCTGCCCAGGGCCGACTCGCCACAATCCCCCAACACGTCGTCCACGTCCACCAGCCCACCTCCCTCGTCAGTCACGCCCGGATCCGGCAGCAAGTCGTACTGGATCCTGCTCTCGGGCGCGCCGATGAAGCCGGCGAGCCCAAACTTGTCCACCAGCATGCCGTTCTCGTCGACCACCTTGGCAAAATAGCGTGGGAAGCGGCGGGCAGCCTCCAGCCTCGCCTGGGCCGCCAGCCGGGCCTGCTGTAGATCGGTCGCGTTGCGGAGGGTGCCTTCGCCGCCGTGCGACGCGAGCATGGGGCTGGTGGGCGTCTTCTTTATGGGCATCCTCGTCGGCGAGCTCGGCATGGAGAGCGACTTGCCGGACCCGCTTAGGCTCCGGCCGTGCATCATGCTTCCGCGAAATCGGTCAAGCGGCGTGTCGCACCTCTCCCGGGGCCTGCATAGGGCCTGGAAAATGCCCTCCGGGTCGTTAGGGGCTCGCAGACTTCGTAGGGAAGGAAAGCCGTTGGCGGCAATGCTCTTGGCCAAGAGGCTGTCGGCAGCGTTGGCGCAGTGCGGGTGGCTTGTGATGTCCCAGTGGATCTTCTGGAGGGATGCCGACGCCAGGTACGGCATCAGCCAGATTGCGTTGTCCTCGGGCATCATAGGCGGGAAGGATTGCACGAGGGCGAAACTCTCGAGCTGGGTTAGATTGGACAGGACGCGGGCTAGGGCTGGCATCTCGTCGAGATTGATGTGGCGGAGGACCAGTTTCTGCAGGGCCTGGCTCTCGGACCGCGTGGCAAAGGCAGAGAGGCCATTACTCGTGATTCCTGAGAGGTGAGACAGGCTCAATGTCTTTAGGCGAGGCAAAGAAAGCATGCCGTTGTCCTTGAAGGCGGTGAAGGGCAAGCGGGAGAGGAAGAGATGTTGCAGCGAAGGAAGGTACGAAACAACCGTCGGAATGAGGCTGTCGGGCGTGATGGTACCTCCGGGGAGCGAGTGGATGCTGAGCGTTGTCAGGTGCGTCCAGTTGAAGTGATGATCCAAGAATGCAGTGCTCTGGGCTGCTGAAAGGTCACCAGGAGTCAACCTGGGAGCAGGAGCAGCCGCCATGGCCGCAGCTTTGTTTGCATGCTTCGAACTCGGCCGACCAGACGGCGGCGTACTGGGTGGTACGGCCTCCACAATCCACTCCATCTGCTTCAGTCTCACTCGGGTCGAAAGTGCGTGGAAGAGACGATCGAAGCTGTGATTGTATCGTGGATGAAGTCCAAGCAAGCGTTCTAGGTTTGGGCAAGCCATGACCACCGAGGCCACGAGATCGTGATACTTGTCCACCGGCGTTCCTTCGGGCACGGGCGGCACTTTCAGCAAGTGAACAATGACGGCGATCTGCTGGCTTGACCGGAGGGTTCGGCGAAGAAGTGCCAGGCGCGGGCTTGGGCAGCCCTTGTATCGCTTCTTCATGGCAGTTGAATCGGGCCCGACGATCTGGATGTCCTCATACAGTGATGTCCGAGCAAACTTGTGCCATTTTCGCGAGGTAAGCGAAATGGAACCCAAGTCTCGCATCCAGCAAGTTGCACAACTCTCACTTCCTTTCCCCAAATGGAGCTTCTTCAGCTCGTCTAGTATCAGCTCGAGCACCTCGCCTGGAAGAGTAGCAAACATCTCTCCTGGTCGTGATTTTCGCAGTGCCTTGATCGGGGCTGGTCTCTGGTAGCTCGGCCACCGCTGCTGTGCCTGCGCATTTATCGACTCCATCGAGTCAAAGCTGGTCTTGCTTCCCCACGAGGACATTCGCATACCGGATCCGAAGCTTTCTCTCGACGTGGTGCTGTTAGCGCTGCTGGTGACTGACGTCGATGAGAGCTTCCTTGGGTGGTTGAGTAGCATCGGATATGAATCTAGATAGCTCGTGTTGTCGACCAGCGGCGTGAAAGCTCCAGGAAAAGCAGTTTTCGGGGTCGTCCAGTTTGCCAGGGACCTTTCTGTTCGAACCACAAAATCAACCACGGACTGTTCTTGCGTTGAATAGTGCCCCTTCGGCACACCATAGAATTGCTGGCCCTTCTGACCGGTCAAGAAGCTGTTCACTCTCGGCGGCGGTCTTAGGAGACGGGCATCGTAGGCATTGGATCGCGAAGTAGCCGGGGAAGCAGACTGAGCTCTTCTATGCGGTGCCGTTCGTGGACGTCTAATACGACGAAAAGGTTAGCGGGGGCAGCAAAGACGTGAGCATCAAAAGTCTAGCGCCGCAAAATGAGCAAACAAGAGGAGGCCTTCCCCAGGAAATTCTTCGTGATGGAAAATGCCCGTTTTAAAGGTAGGGCAGAGAGGAGATTCCAATGTTTTTAGCTTCCACTGCCAAGGCAGCTCATTTCAACAACACGAGGCTAGCAAGGTCGAAGAGTCCCCAACTTGGTTACCAGCTAACCATTAGCGCCAACGTTACGCAACGAAGGAAATAATTTTGCATCTGCATTTCCCAGCTGTCTTCAGGCTTTCAATCGAGCAATCGGGGTTTTTCTCTTCATGCTCAAGGCACTTGCTAAAACTCGGCGGGTACCGGCACGAGGCTGAGTTCTTCCAGACCCATGAATTAGGAACCCGGCGCCACTGACGGGATGGTGGAAATTGGCAACAGGATCCCTGTGGGTTGTCCTTCCGAAAGCCGCTCAGTGCCATCACCCCAGGTTGTCCCTCTACCCCTTTATTTCATCAAGGCAGGGGGTTCATATGGCTGCAAACTCGCCATTGTAGCTTGTGAGGAATCGTTGGATTCCATGGCAGGGGGATGAGATTTCGGGGTGCGTTGAAAGGAGACTGTCGTCGACTTGTCGCTGCTTTTGAAAATCCAATTTGCCAGCCCTGTGCAGGTGGCTTGCTCAAATTCCCCGCTTGGAGAGGGACAAATACCCCTTTTGAACAAACTGGGGAAAGCGAAGTCCGGATCCGAAGCCAAGCACAAAGCCACTAGAGTAGGGTGTGTAGTGAAAGACAAGATGAATGCATCAAAAGAAGGCTACTTACACGACCGCACGTGCTGATTCGCGAGCATTATGAGCGGGCCAATGATGATGGCGCTGCGACTGGGAACGAGGCTGATGTTGAAGAAAGACGGGATTCGCATGCGCTGTCACCGGAAGTGGCGGGTGGGAACTAGCATGAGCGAAAACGCCGTTCCGGAGCTCGTCGGCTTGTTTATCGTCGAGGGCGGAAAGCGACTTCCGGCCGGGCGGCGGGATCAACGGCTGTGAGACCCGACGGACCACCGAAGGTGGGTGTGCGTAGGGATGATGGGCCGGCTGAGGGCGAAATCGGTCATGATAGGCCTCGTAGCTGTATTGCCGTTGGTGAAATTGATATTCGTCACGGTTATGTTGGGCTGTTCCAAGAATGATGCTCTGGCGGCCATGCTTCTTCTGGGAAAGCATCATTCTTCGCTCTGCTCTTGATGGCCTGTATCGGGAATGGATCCCGTTGGCGTGGCCTGGCTGCCCCGATCTCTATGCTCTAGGCGGCCGTTGGCGGAAAATTTTGGTACCTGGGGAAGCGGCAGAGCGCACAATGGGCGAATAGAGATGGCCGGGTCGCAGACCTCGATGTTGAGCAGTCGTTCGGCGGCGTCATAAAGATGCTTTTGGAAGCGTCTTCGCAGGGCTGCAAAAGAGATGGAAACCACCTCAGGTTAAAACCGAAAAAGATAACTGCAACAAAGCTAAGTCTTAAACTGCTCCTTTCGTTTCGATTTTTTCAGCTTTTCATCGGGGCCAGGGAAGTCCGGCCACTGTCAGTTGTGAAATAAGATGAGATGGGGTCGCATTCGCCTCATTTTCTAACATTCATCTGCCTTGAAAGTTGAGGGGTCTGCTAGACTCGGCCGCACATCAGCAAATTGCGCGACCTTGTCAAGTGGTCTGGGGTCCGTCGTTGGCCGACTGGGTTTCTTGGGTGCAGGTGCACAGATACCTATAGATCTCTGTCCCCAACTCCCCCTATGCCCTCGTTCGAAAGGGCTGGCTTTCGGAAGTGTTTCTGATGTTTGGACCCAAAACCGAAGGTGGCACCGCGGCAGGGCTGCAAAGGAGCGAGGGTGCTCCAGACAGGGCCCCGCAATTTCCAAGTGCAAATGTCGAGAAAAATTCCGAAGGAGGTTAAGGCCTGGTCGCTTTGGCCTGGGTTGACGTTTCCTGCGACGGGTGGCTGTACGAATACGTTGGTTTTATCGAGTCTTGAGAACGGACGTAGCTGAATCGGCTCCAACCACATCTGACGCAATGGAAGGTCGAGAGAAGCCTGTCAAGATCTCCCACATTTCATGCCCAAGAGCCAGGCAACCAGGGTCGGTCTGAGCGTTTCGGAGGAAAGGGAGTCGATCCTGGGAATTGATCAAAGAATGAAAAGGAAAAATACTGCGTTAGGAAGTTTTATCAATGAAATGGAAGAGAGAGATGGACACAATGGACGGAAAAGCAAGAGCCCAGCGTCGTCACAAGCTCCAAGCTGCCGCCGTGTAAGTGCTGCTGGTGCCCGCCCTCCTTATGTACGAAGGACGTCAAAACAAGTCTCAGTCTCGCAACTTAATTTCCAGGCATCGAATCGAAAGCTGCATGCCAAAGCAGCCTGGTCCAACCCACAGGAATTCAGCTCGCATAAAAGATTGAAATTTGCGCTGCACGGAGAGCGGGACTGGTCAAGACCAGGTCCATAGGGCGGGATTTGGCCAGCTGTCGGTAGGTTCCTGCTACACCCTTCATCAACGCGTTCGGGGGCAGCTCTTACGCCGTCGAAGGCAACACAAGGACGGATAACCAGTCGGCAGCCCGGCAGCCAGCCACCCCTCCCTGCCAGGGCCCGTCATCGGTCCTGATGACGGATTGGAAACCTGGCACCGCGGGTCAGTCTTGTCCCAGACTCCAAGGTCGTGCACAGTTGGAAATACCACGGTGAGCTGCACGCTAAAGTGGGTGCGCCTGCAGAAGACCTTGCTTCATGTTCGCTGCGGCACTCTCCACTATCATCCAAGCTCAAACTGCCCAGTCGTGGCGGAGCCTGTAATTCTGCACTTTGAAATCCACCCAGATTGGTCCAATGAGAATCGAGATGCGGGCCAAGACTTTGGCACCATGGAGGACTTCAGGGTGACGAAGGCGGGGCCAACTTGCCAGCTAATTGTCTTCTGTTTCTGCTCTATGGGAAAGTGTAAAGTCCGGATCACCCTAGCCCAGTCACCTGCGGAGTACGAATAGACTTGTCTGCCGAGCTCTTCAAGGCGTTCTTTGCCGTGTCAGGGAGCGATGGGGTTCTCGGAGACGCGAGACACGCAACGCCCTTCGTTGGCATTTGGCATCTCCCATTCGCGACATGGCCCAATTCAGGCGGCCTAGTTCTTCTTGAACCGGATCCTTGACTTATAGACGCCCTAAGATAGTATCATATGCCGCCTGCATACAAAGGTGATTCCCGCACTTGCCTTTTAGCCAGCGAGAAGAATCGAAACAAAAACTTTCCAAACTCTCAACTTCCCGTAGTGCGTGGTATGCTCCACAAGCACCACGGCTTCGAGGTAGCCGCGCCAAGTAAACATTAAGTGCAGCGGGCTCCTCCATTAGCAAAGTCTTTGCTAGCAGGCTTGTAAACGTGCACATACCGTGCGCAGCTGCCGATAACAAGGCGTTCTGGCGTCCTTTCCTTCGTATGATACAGTACACTACTCGCGACCCGAATGAAGGCGGCCCCATTGTATCGAGGCTCATCGAGCATGACGTGCTTCGCCAACGTCACTTGTCACTCTGCTGATCTTTGAAATTTTTAATACTTGCAAAAGACTTCTCTCTCCTTCTTTGACAGGCGTTATTGGGAAAAAAAAAAGACATCTCGTTGGCTTGACTCTGTTCTTTCCACTCATATTGTGCCGGTACCACGGTACTTGCCCAGAGCGCCGAATGAAATTAGGCGTCGATTTCCGATCTAGATCCCACAATCGACAAGGGGATCTCACCTCTGCTGTAGGCGGGTCTCGGACCAGGAATTGGCCCGCACATTCGTGATATAACCAAATTCGGCTTGGAACCAGCTGCTCTCCGACCTGCACAAGCACACATGCAACGCGTGGCCAGTTGGGAGCTAGCAGCCTGTTGAACCTGGAATGGTGCTCTCCTATCCTACAGGCCAAACTGGTTCTGAAACCTCTCCACTCAGGTCCTGGTGCTAGCCATCGACCATCAAAACCCGATTCTCTTTCCAGTAGGAGCTGTTCATGTGGAACATGCAGCGTCAAAGTTCCAACGGGCGAGAAGCATGCGCGTATCCAAGCACCGTACATGTCAGAGTTTGAGGAAAGGGATAAAAATCATTGGAGAGACGGCTTCATCAAGCCAGAATGTTTTCAAACTGGCCAAGCTTCCAAAGTATCAAAGTCTAGAGGCGAAATCGTCCCCTCCAAGGCTCTAGTAAAATAATCCTACCAATCCCACCATGACGCGCCTCTTTGCGGGGCATGGATGAATCCGCATCCCCCACCCGATTTGATGTAAGATGCAGCTGGGTTTGCAATGCGTCGTCCTCCGCATCCTCCCAGCGTCCCGCCCTCCTTTCCAATTGATCGGAGCTTGATCCGCAGGCTGCTAATTTTAAAATTTCCACCACCCCCATCATCTTCAGCTCCTGCGGTAGTAGGACGTCTTTTGTAGAAATTCTCGGAAACAGATCAGTATCCGTAAATCCTCCTGGATCGGTACCACCGACTCCTCCCTCTGTCTTATCGGAGTTCGGGCCTGGACCCGGTTTTGTTCAAAATGGAAGCCACCAGTCACTCTCTTCTCATCGACAATCCGTCACTGATTCATGCACTATCTGCAACGACATGCAACAGCAACCAAACTTTGCAGATTCTTCAGGATACATTTACTAAGCCCAGTAAAGTTTTCTTGCCAACAGAATAGACACGGGTATCCTCTCCAATGGTGGTTTTGCTCTTATGCAACACAACATCATTATTACCTCAAAAATAAATGCTGCCTCTCGTCTCCACTACGGCACTAGCCCTTCGCCACGGGAAGTGGTTGCCTTCTTAGCTGGTCTCTGTTAATATCCTTCTTTCCCGGGATCAGGGCAACGAAACCGGTTCCTGTCCCTGCTCCAACCAAGATATGGAGGATATCAAGCACCTAGTTTACAAAGTCGGTCCTATCTGTAAAGTTCCAACGGTAGGCCCCCCTGCCCGGGAACCTTTTGATGAAACACTTGCCGGGAAATCTACCCAAGATCTAAGGATGTTGCTATAGCTTCCGGACGAAATATTCCTAGAGCCTAGTAGATCTCGGCCTACCGGCATGCCTGCCTGACTCGATTGTTAACGCCCTTGGCTGGGAGAGATGTTTGTGAGAAAATAAGAGCGGTTGCATTACTTCAGGTTGTCAAATCTCCAAGATAGACCATACGCGTGTAATAGACTTCGTCCCGTCTCCCGCGCTGTCAACCCAGGACTATTTACGCAACGAGCCGAAGAGCTGCATTGTCCAGTAGGCTGAAAGACTCCAAAGGAAGCCTCGCAAGGTTCAGCATTTTCTGGGAGGGTAGTATGTCATGAAACTGTTACACGATGTTGCAATCATGGAATCCGCTCGGCCACGAATCCGGTAGGTCCAGATGTTGTTTCGTTTCAACTTTTAACAGTCCGCGGTGTAGAATGATACCGCTCGCGACACAAGAGAATGATGGAATTTATGACAAAATCGTAGTGTGCACTCCCTCGAGTGAAAATAAGAGGCGTTCCGTATGACCAGGCGCGGAAACATAGTTGGTAAAGCCTACTACCACCAGTAGTATCTCTATGTACATGTTAGAAACTCTCAGCAAGCGTACCCCTAGTCTCCTGACATCTCTCGTCTGATAACACTTAATTCGTCCCAACCTGACTAACTTTTAACTTATATATTGTATCGTCGATCACAACCCGGCCGGACATGTTCCCTCGAAAGCACCAGGCTGTCGCCTCTGTTGGTAGACTAGCATGCCAACCACGACGAGCAAATTATGGCGTTAGACCTTGCCGACTGGCTTGCTTGTCGCAGGAAGTATTGCCCCTCTACCGTCTGAGCATGCATGCTGCCGGTGCGATTTTGGTTGCAAACGGTAGCCTTTTCCCGGATCGGCTACGAGGAGCGCGTAAGGCTATGAAAGTGCTCCCCTCGAGCCACGAGATCCTCTACGCAGCGGCAAGAGGCATGCCTTGATATTCTGTGACCCGAGGGAATGGCTGTCTGCCTCAAGCTTATTGTCATATCAATGAAGCGTTAATGGAAGCAACGATTAGCGGAAGAAAAGAACTAGCCAAAGCACATTCTGCTAACCGGCAATCACTTCATGAGCCCTAAATGCCGCTCTGCGCCCACCTGTTCTAGTCTTCCTCGGCAAACCGAACGGCTCGTTTCTTAGGTGGCTTTGATGGAGTTGGAGAGTCCGAGGAAAGGTCCTCCCCGCCAGGACCAGCGCTGAAAGGCCTCTTCGCACCGTTTCCCGTGTTTCCGCTGATTAGAGGAAGGGCTCTACTGCGTACGGGCGACTCGGCAGTTATAAGTCCCTCATCTGAACTGACAATGCGGCCGAAACCTTTCCCAAACACCAATTGCGGCGTCTGAAGTGGCGCCATCTGTGAAAGATTGCCACCATCAATACCGGGGAGAGAGATAATATTGGCCTTCCGTATCCAATCGTAGATGGGGCGGTCGTCAAGGATTGACTTGCATTTTCGATGCTCGGCCTGGCTCATTTTCTTCTTTCTAGAGACAATAACTTCTTCGATGCTGCCTTGGAGGACCAACGTTTCCACCGTGACCGGCTTCTGCTGGCTGATACGCCTGGCTCTGCCAATCGCTTGCGCCTCCACCTGCGGGTTCAGAACCGGGCTGATGAAGTAGATACGGGACGCCGCACGCATATCGAGTCCAAAGGCTGCCTGCGTAATGTCCATGAGCAATACTCTGGAGACACAGTTAGTTCTATGATGACACTGGGAGGGTAAAGAAGACTGGAACAAACCTGAACGTAGGGCTGCGATTGAAGCTATTGACGTATTGAGACTTCCTTTCGCTTGTCAACGACTTGGCGTAAATGAGGTGCTGGATTTGCAGCTGTGGAAATAGGATCAGCATTTATTCTGTCACGGATCTGGGGGGACATTTTAACGAACCATATCAAGCATGCCGGCTAGATGCCACGCCACGTTTTCGTTGTCGTAAAATATGATAATCTGCTCTTCGCCCTGATATTTGACAATCGAGTCGATGAGATACGACAGCTTAGCCGACGCAGTCGAAACAACTTTGGTTTTGGCCAAAGCTTGCGGAATTTCTCGCTCGCCGTCCAAGTCAGACAGTGCTCCAGTTGTCTTCTCCTTGTGCTTGGTTGGCGTCATGAGGGTGCGGCTTCTCCCCGGAATGACGGTGTCGCCGAGTTTCGTGTTCCCAGCTAACACGGCAGACCCTCTGTGGGGTGTTGCGGAACCTGGCTGGTTACCACTAGCAGTTCCAAGGGCTTTGGACCTCTGCCTTCGTCCTTCTTCCACCAAGCCGCCATTCAGCAACGCATTGAGCTCGGCTGCATCGTTAAGACTCTCGCGCAGCACTCGCTGAAGAGCCACAAGCATGCTGGCGTGTGAGCAGATGAGGTCGGCCCCCTTAGAGTCTATGGACCACGCCTCTCCCGCGCCGGCTGGAAAGTCGCTGACGTACAGAGGCACTTCGTGGAACAATTTGCTGACATTTCGCAGGTGGTTGTCGCGAGCCACGTGGCCAAACTCGATAGCTTTCCGGAGAAGAGAGTCGTCCTCGGTGCTAATGGGGATATTTTTCTTCTCCAGGAACTCCTCGGCGGTTGCGATGGCTTTCGACAAGTCGCTATCGGTGAAAATTGACCCGCCGAAGAAGCTTGCTTCCCTTAGATTGTGCACAAGCTCGTTCAGCGCCTTCTTTTGCTTGGGGTGGAAGAGGTAATCCTGATCCGTCCTCTGGGACTGGACAGAATTGAAGATGATCATCATGGAGAAGAGGTTCAGAGACAGCTTATCCTGGTATGACCCGTCGAGGACTACTACCTTCTCCTCAACTGGCGGCAAAAGGCTGCTCAACTCACCCAACCGATGGCGAATAATCAGTGAATTGACCGTTGCGCGCAGGCAATCTCTCCTTCCGCTGCTTCTTGAGCTGTGTTCGGGCTGCAAGACGTACACGGCCCAATCTGCAGGCGTGTCGCCTCCTTCGTAAGAAGTGTTTGCCCATGGCCTTGCTTTCAGGTAGAGCGCCGTGATGGAGCCGAGTCGCTGCAAGTCTTGGCTTTCCTGCTTCCCCGACAGACTGCGCTCCGCAGGGGTCCCACTTCTTCCGTTTGTCGTGCTATGTTTTCCGTTGGTCTCCTCAACCCCAAAAAGCCCCTGAGCCGGCGTCCCCGTGACAATCCACCGTGACGAGAAGTGCAAGCACTCGAGCCCAAGCAGGAGATTGCTTTTCGCCCCGATCTTACTGTTTCCAAGTCTATGGCCTTCGTCGACAATGCATCGCTTGAAATGAAGCGCTGCGAGTGGCGTATGTTGAATGCCGCTGTTCTTGTGTAATGCCTCGAACGTGGTTTGAGCGAAGATAATAACGTCATATTTCAAGAGTTCCGTTGCTTCTGGAATATCTCGTCCCTTGCGGCTAATAGTAAGGACTTCGAGACCGTCTGTGTGTTTCTTAATCTCCTCTTGCCACTGCTGGACCAGGTTGTTAGGGACCACGACCAAGTTTGCCTTGCTGAGGTAGATGCGTGTATCTGGCAGAGCTACGGTTTGTTGCGTCTCCATAGCAGAACGTCGACCTGACCGACGAGGCTCCACAGGAGGAACAAAATACACTCCTGGATTTCTCTCCAGCGCCTTGACGCAATTTTGGAAATCCAGGCCTTGGTGGGTTTCTGCTGCTGTGAAGATAGGCAGCCAGGGGACCGAGTTTCGAGTAATGGCAGATGCTGCCATATCCAGAAGAGATCCAACCTCTTTCCTCACCGGCACGTTCCCACCACGGTAAAGCTCAGGCGCAAGGGCATAGAGATGCTTTGTTGCCAAGATCAAGCTGAGACAGATGATGGTCTTTCCAGACCCCATTTCCTCTGCCAAAATGCCTCCCTTGATTCCATCGTAGAAACGTGGCTCTTTCAGTACAACACCGGCCGCCCTATCAACGTACCATTTCCCACCTTCCTGATCTCGAACCTGGACAAGCCTCGGATCCACTACTTGCTCGGATGTGCTCTCTCTTTGGAGCATCAGCGCAGCTGAGCGTCGTTGATAGTGATACAAAGTTGAAGTCAATCCATCAACATTGCTGTCCAAGATGTTGTACATGGCATCGAGAACTTCAGGATCCGGTATGGCTTCGGGGCTAGGGTCTGGCGATGGTATGTTGTTGAACAGTTCGAGCAGTGTGCCTTTTGCCACGTCCGCTTCCTGGTCGTAGAGGACAGGGCTCGCCACTCTCGTGTTTCCATCCAAACCCCGGTCGCCGATCCAGCCATCTTTCGAGTAGTCAAGTTGTTGCAGTAGAGATTGCCGCGCCTTCCGCAATTTGGGATCAATCCTGTCTAGGATTCGCCTATCAACGTCATCAGGAAGGAGCCAGACCCTGATAGCAACAAAGCCGGGCAGTTTCACAATTCGGTATTCAAGGCGGATCCATCGGGCTTTTGCAAGGTTGGCAAAAGGCCGGAGCAGTGGGAACATAGAAAGCAAGGGTTTCACGAGCTGTGATTGGATATGGCTGATGGGTAAGTCGGAAAACCTAGAGATGGGATCGAGGTTGGCATCGACGGCAGTCCAACTTGATGATGAGCTTGTAAGGGCCCATTCCTCGTCAGAAATACCGCATTCGTCTTTTGAGAGTGTCAAGCTGCCAGCGGGTACGTAGTTCGTCTCCAATGGTGTTTCTGCTCTGGGGTCGAGACCATCCAGTAAACGAGCAGGTGCCATGATGGCGATCGCCTCTGTGGCTAGGAAGGCTGACCAGAACAAATGATGATGGAATCAAACCATAATGTATAACGGCTTGCATCCGTAGTCATCGATGCCAAAGATTAGAACTTGAGTAAGAGGACTTTTGTTCGACTTGTATGCGCGTTCTGAGGGAAGTGTGGACGGTTAATGGACCGGATTTACTAGTGGAGTGCTGCAAAATGTGTGTAGGCAACATACAGTGTCGATAAAACAGAGCACTGTTAGAGTATGCGTGCAAAGGTCGTATGAAAGGAGCAGCGGGCAAATACGGAAAGAACAGAGGAAAATAAAATTCGACTCTATCGCAGTATCAATTAAGCCTCATATCTATCAAGAAGTCCGACCTTCCATTCCTTGTAGAGTCTTTGTTCAAGAGGTAGGATCCTATTGCTCAGCTCGAGGGAGTCTATGCACTGACGCAGTGCCTCGTGGATAGTAGTGACCTCCTGTATGTCGGATGTCATAGACTCTGTGAGCCTCTCGGCCTCACGTCTGGGAATGACTTTGTATAGAAGCTTGATGGCTCCCTTGATGTCTGTTCTCTGACTTGAGGTGTACTTAATGTGGGGGTTAAGAAGCCATATGTGCAAAGCGGTTTCACTTCCAGGCTGGACTGGGGCATCGGCAGCCAGGCTTTCTTTGCTCTGGGCTGTGTCGGTCTGCGGAATTGAAAATATGACGGATTTTGAAGACCCAGACCGCGACATGATAGATATGAGAAGAGCCCCAATACAATCTGTTGACGAAGGGGCGCTTAACCGCGAAATTGTAGGGCAATGTACTTGCCACTTGAAGAGCCATACTGATGCCGTTTGAGCAAAGAAGAGCCCAATCACAGAGCGGCATCCAGTGCAGCACACTCCCGCTGACTTTGGAGAGCTGATTCCTCCTCCAACTTGCGCCTGGCTCGAAGGACCAGAGGAAGAAGCGTCCGCCCACTATTATCCGTTAGCAATGGCATTGGGCAATTGAAGCGCGGTTGATATGGATGTGCCTCAGTTAATCGCGGGAAGAACACGGCCTCTGTATCATCCCGATGAAAGTCAGAGGCTGCCAATAGAGCGTTGCTCGTATTGGTTCTATGTTGCTCTAGGAGTTGTGTATCGGTGACCGTGTCATTGGAAGGCAAAATCGCCTGACCGGTCACCTTCTTGAACCCCATCTATCTATATTCACGTATATTGCGGATTACCCAAGCGGGAAGAAAAGTCTTACCTCTGTATTAGTTGTGTCGCCCTCGGAGAATTGGAACGAAGTTAGATCAATAAACCCCACGCCGGGTTGAGCACCGATCATAGAGCGGGCACCATATCCTTTTGTTGTCAAATGGTCATGGTCCTTGCCATGCTCAGCGTCCGGCTTGTGGCAATGCCAAAATTCCATCATTTCTGCCCAGTTTTCGCTGGGCAAATCTTTCCAGGCTTTTATCCTCCCTTTGGAGACGGTTGTGCTGCCGCACTTCCGACACGATACAGAAGCGCCAGGCTTGAGATCAGCGGCACTCCAAGCCATAGCATACTGGTCCTGGCCAACGGCTGAGCTCGTCAAATGAGTCGGCGCAAGTGGCAATCTCCAGCTCAAGGTCCGTGACTGCTCATCTTCGCGAATCTGTAGCAGATGGAGGGGAGCGACGGTCCCTGGCAATGTCAGCTCTGCCGAGTAACATCCATGGCGTACCCCTACTCGATTCCCTTCGTCGAAAACGGTGGCTGTTGTGGACTGATCATGTGGTGAAGGCAGCGTCGCCACCACTGAGACCTGGCGAATATTGGAGAGAAGCTCCGCATAAATAGATATGCCGTGTGTGTTGTTCATGATCCTGCGGACGTGCCATGGATCTTGGCGCGACGAACAAAAGATATGAGGTAGCGTTCGTTGCTGTCGAGCCAGAACTCTGCCAAATAAATTTTATGGAGCATCCTATAGGGCAACGCTCGGACCATCGGACCACACTGTCGTGTTAACCGGTCCCTGGCTAGAGGCATCTCTGAAATCACTTCGCTGCAGTCGATTCGTTTTCCTCAGTGCAAAGCTGAGGAATAAAATCCAGCTCGTGTCTACACAGGAACCTATTTAAATCATGAACATTTTAAAATATGTCGTCTTTCGGGCTAGGTTTCCACGGTTCTTCCTGCTTCCGAAGACTAATCATTGCTGGTCTAGGAGCGGGCAAGTCGCACCCAAGAATCCGTTGGGGTAATTAATACCAGCTGACTTCAGAGCGCCCATCACTTACATAAAAGGGCATTACTTCTCTGCGAAGTTTCTCCGCACATCTGTTCAGACGTTAATCTAGCACCGCTAACATCGCCGGCACTGCTGGCTTTGAACTCGTCTACCCCTTCACTTGACCTGGTAAGATGTCGGGAGTTCTCTCTTACATCCCCATCATAAACTTGATGGTTGGGGGTGGCAGTAAAACACCAAGCATTGACATCCCACCTGTTGAGCAACATGACGTCGAGACCAACACGGATCGTCGTGCGCGCAGCCTCAAACATCTTTTGAAGGCAAATCACGTCAATTACTCGATTCTCTACCACGACCTCGAATTCCACAATCACAATGTTCACGTTCTGTGCTCGGCTTACCTCCTCGGTGCCAATGAAAAGCAGCTTCACAGCGTTTACGACGCCGAGGCTAAGTTCCTGGAGCCATGGAAGGAGTCACCATCTGAGATCACCGAGGACGACTGGAGAGACTACCTTGGCGACGGGCGATACCAGCGGGCGTACGTCGACTTTTTTGAAGACCAGATGGTGATGGGTTTCGCCTATGATTGGAAGGCGGTCATCAGGAAATTCATGTTCGAAGGGAAGAACCCCCTCGTCCATGGACTCATTGGCGGCCTGGGCCATCCGTTAATTCACTTGGGTTATGCCTACGAAATCAATTCTAAGGAGATAGCGATGGAAGCACTCGGCATGGCCGCTACCCAGTACAACTATCTTCACAAATACCTCGACGACGCTTCCTTCACCAGGCCATCGGCCTTCTCTTTCAACTCCCTTACCGGACTACTCGACAAGTGCCGCCAAGACAGCCGTTTCGACGGGCTCTTCAAAAAACCCGATTTCGGAAACATTGAGGTGATATTCAAGCAGCACGAGTCCTTGATCCTGGAGTACTGGAATGCCTGGAATATCACGGAGCCTGTAAAGGAGTTCGAGGAGAGTCAAGAAGCTGCCGTGGCGTTGCTGGTTGAGACAGTTGCTCCAGGCACCCACGGTTACAGCTTCTTCCTGGTGCATGTGCTGACCACCAGCCATGCAGTAAGAATTCTTCTGCCTCTAATTCCGAAGAGATTCCACATTGCTCTGGTGAGGGAATGGTGGCTTTTGACATTGGCCGCCTATATCGCCATGCTGCGGCCGAAGATCGAACCGGATTACGTGGACCCTCGGGATTTGAAGGGAAGGCACTGGACATATGTTGAGAATAGGGCCCTCAACTCACCATATTCTACGGATGCCCATTTCGTCAAGGGTAGGCCAGCTATTTCTCTACGCAGGAAGTCAAGCCTACTAACACAAAACAGCTATTCGAGCTATGAAAGAAGCAGCGCGAACTTGGGGTGACGTTCATGAGAGATATCTTGCCTCTGCTGTTAGATTCGTTGATGACTTTCGGGGCTGGATATTCGATTGAGAAAGCCTGCGTTCGACGCGGTGGAGGAAAAGCCCCATTAGCAAGCTCTGGAGAGCATGTAGCAGTATCGTACCCTAACCCCAATTCGAGATGCAATTTTCATGCTTGGTTCTGCGGGCTGCTAAGTTTTGCCTCTATCATCCCTCTCTTCTCCAGAGATATATGGGCTGACGTGCTTGTTGGTATGACGGAAGACGAATGATTGAACAATCCCAACGCGAAGCTGAGAACAAGTATGAGAGGTACGAATTACGGCAATTGGGCTGTGCGTGGGCCTTTCCGTGGGGCGGTTGCCCAAGCAACCGCCTCGCCTTGTGGCGCGCCAATGATGTTCCGCTGCAGTTCAATTATGACTCTCTGCCAAGCATGCCGTCGGGCCCAACGACAAAACAAGGACTTTGGGCAGATGTGCTGAGTTGCCTGATGCTTTTCAAAGCCCGATACCGCTGCACGCTCGTTCATTGACATTCCAAAGATAGTCTGATCGCACCAAGCGAACCAAGTACTACGCCAGAGGCGACACCGAACAGCCAGGCACTATTCCTACTCGGAAGATTCCAACGCAGAAAAAACACACTTAATTGATTTCTTGTGTGCTTGCGACTGCAAAGTTGATTAGAGACAAGCTCAACTTGTGAGTTCTTGGATGTGTTTGTCCCCTGTTTACATGTCATGGCTGAGACTACTGGACTTGCTGCTAATGGCAATTGGACCGATAGCACGCCTCGCCAAAAATGGCAGGCTTTAAGAGCTTTGTGGCCAGCTCCCTGGCAGGCCAGGGACGCAATCGGAATGCACGACTGCCCAAGTACGAGAAGCTTCGGAGTCCAACCAAGGAACGATTCTCTAACGAATACTCGGACTACTCGGCCGACGGCTCAGACTCTGACATCTCGTCGCCCGTAACAAGTTCCCGGCAGTCGTCGAGGTCAGCGTCAGGCTCAACCCCGATACTTGGACACCCAAGACGGCGAACAATACAGCAGCGCGTCCGGCGGTTGTACCCATACCGATTGCCGAACCTGTTTGGTCGCTGTCTTGCCCTTGTTTTGGTGGGCTCGATGGCTGTTATGGCCTTCAGTTTGGTGCGAGCCAGTCAGTTGGAGAACGAGAGGATCGTGAATGGGCAGGTCAACAAGACCCCCTCGGGGCCGCCACCATGGGAGAAATTTCAGCTTCTGACAAGATATTATGGAGGCGTCAGGACGATGGTACCTATGACAGAGAACAGGCCAGAATATCCTCGTCCAGAGGAGGAAATGCCTGTCGACCAGGCCAATATCACGGCGCACGTGAGAGTTTTGAGAGAGATGCCCTCCAGCAAGGCATTTTCGACCGACTATGAAATGTCAATTTTCAAAGAGTTGACGGACGGTATTCAGGATTGCTTTCTAGACGCAGACGGCACGACAAGGGTTCCATCAATCCGATACTACGAAGGTCGTCCCAGCGCCTTCCCGAAGCACATCGTTGGGTCGTACGAAACCCTGGCCCTCCCTGAAGATATATGTCTGGATAGGTTTGGGAGGTATGGACCGTATGGACTGGGCTATTCCGTCCGGAGTGGAGGAGTTGGCAGGGGTGAGTCCGGTCATGTCGAAGGAATCGACGAGATTTGGAGGTCTACGCCGACGGTCGACTACCGGAAAGTCGATTGGGCAGATGCCCAAAGGAGGTGCTTTGCGAGAAACTCTGCGCGGTTTGCTCCTATCCCAAAGAGGAAACCGGAGTCGCATGGATTCTACGTCGACGACCTCCAGACTGATGAGGAGTCGGCTGCCGGTAGGAACCTTGATGAGCCCAACTCGGAGACATCAAAGACTGTACCGACGCCGCGCACGGCCGTTGTTCTCCGATGCTGGGATGACTACGAATGGGGGGCCGACGACACTCTTTTCGTACGCGCTCTCATTTCGGAACTGTCTCTGGCCTCCGGTGGCCGGTACGACATTCACATACTCGTCCACGTCAAGGACGATGGGAAGAATCCGGTATGGGCAGACACTGAAGAGTACGAACGCGTTATTCGGGAGCGGATCCCCAAGGAATTCAGAGGGCTCGTTACCCTGTGGACGACGACGCAGATGCTGTCAATATATCAGGGAATATTCGATCTCTACCCGAAGGGGCCTGAGCTTCCCGTGCACGGGGCTTACCGCGGGCTGCAAATGGCATTGCAATACTTTTCCGCAAAGCACCCCGAGTACGAGTACCTCTGGCACTGGGAGATGGACATACGCTACACCGGTCACTATCTCGACTTTTTCGCCAAGACGGAAGACTGGGCACGCCAGCAGCCGAGGAAGGGTCTCTGGGAGAGGAGCGCGAGATTTTATGTGCCCAGTGTGCATGGCTCCTACGAAGACTTCAAGCAAATGACGAGATTGCAGGCCGAAACAGGCGCCCCCGATGCCGACAACGTCTGGAGAGCCATGCCTGGAAACAAGGATACCGAGCCTCCCGGGTCGCTACCACGAGAGAAAATAGTTTGGGGCCCGGAACGCCCTGCAGATGAGGCAGATTGGTTTGAGCACGGCAAGGACCCGAAGCCGCCGACAGCATATGGGAGTGACAAGTACGAATGGGGCGTCGGCGAGGAGGCAGATCTCATCACCTTTAACCCCATCTTCGACCCAGAAGGCACGACCTGGGGCCTTGCCGATGATATCACCGGGTACAATACCACCGGCGGACAGCCACCTCGAAGGGCTCACATTAGCACCGCCTCCCGTCTCTCCCGCCGCCTCCTGACGACGATGCACCGCGAGACCGTCTTCAAGAAGCACTTTGCCTTTACAGAGATGTGGCCCGCGACAGCAGCACTGCACCACGGCTACAAGGCCGTCTACGCGCCGCACCCGTCCTTTGTCGAGCGCGAGTGGCCGGCCAATTACTTTGCCCAGGTCCTCAACGGCGGACGAAACGGAGCCAGCGGCGGTGCAAAGCTGAGCGTCTTTGGCCAGAGGGAGCACAACCTTCACGGTCTGAGCTGGTTCTACCGATCCAACTTTTCGCCAGAGCTCTACCGTGCCTGGCTAGGCTTGCGAAACAAATGGGGAGCTGGCTCAGAAGACTTCGAGAAGACGGGAGACGGCGCAAAGGACGGGTCTACCATTGCGGCCATGAAGGGTGGCGAAGGGAGAATGTGCCTGCCGCCCATGTTGATCCATCCTGTCAAGGATGCATTCATCCCTGTCGAGGCACCGCCAGTCGAGATGATGCTGGACAGCGGAGGAGAGGCCGAATTTGATGCTGCCTCGTGACGAATTGCGGTTTTAGCTTCATGGTTGACTATTAGAGGGCATTCGGAGTTTAGGATACAAGCGAGGACCGGAATCATTTGAGACAGGACATTTCCTGTATCGGCATTTCATGATGGCGCCACTCGCGTTCGAGTCGGGGAATTTCAACATTGATGAACATGAAGCATGTGAATTTCTTCATAGAGGGTAGAATGACAATACGGTTCATTATTTACCACCAGCTAGAAGTCTTTAAGCCGTATATTAGTACAGAAATTTGAGAATGCGCCTCTCACATTTAGATGTGGACCGACTCGGGTCTCGACCCGTCTATCAGAGATATCCGTCCAGCGTCCCATATGAATTATCCCTACCCTCCTCTGCAACCATATTCATTTTCCAAACCACACGTCGGATGCCGTCCATGCGCACAACACGCCTCTTCCCTTCATTGAATGTGTCTCACGGGTATAGAGCAAAACAAGGGTCGCGGGTTTAGTGCTTAGACGACTCTCTTCACCTGCAGAGTACGAGGAGTCAGCACGCAGTCCAGACTCTAATGTTCCACATTTCCCAACTCTTTTCTCCCTCGCCAGTGCAGTGCGAGCTATGCTTCTTCCTAATGATAGATAAAGTTCAAGGCTTCTACTTTCGTACCTCGAAGAATCGGCGAAGCCACCAAACTTGGAAAAGCGACTCGCCAATAACAACCCCAATTACGAAAAGGTTCCACCATTTTACCCTGCTGTTGGAAGACTCGGCCGTGTTGCGGTGGGTTCGTTCGCGAACGACGATGTAGGATTGCTCGTCCTTGACCTGGTTTAGGAGATCTGAGAGCTTGCGGACTGTGGAGGGAGGCCTGTTAATGATGACATGCCAGGGGCCGAGAGGCCTACAGATGTCAAAGCAAGCGGTACGTACCTTCTACTTCAAGGGGATCGGAAGGCATGTCGCCCTCGCTAACGAAGACGATGCCATGAACATTAAACGACACCTCTTTCGAGTTGGCGCCCCAATGTTCGTTGCCGAAACAGTATGTGTACTTTCCGTCCGACTTGGCCGTAAAGGAAAAGTCCCCGTTCGAAACCGACTTGTCGAAAGCCTCATACTGGCCTACGGGATTTGTGATCTGAAAATGGGATACTGGTTAGAAATTACAGCACCGCCAACTCCCATCTTTCGACTCCGCTTGTCTTGAACCCAGATGGTATTTCATACCCAGAAGTCGATATCCAAATTGCCAGCGCTCCCAAACTCCCTATCGCCGACCTGGAAAGACACTGTCATTTTGTCATCCCTGTGGAGCATCTCGTGGAAGCATTCGCGGCCGTGAGCAGGCAAGGCGATGTTGTGAGCGCGTGCGCCTTGGAAGACGGCCACGGCGGCAAGGAACAACCTCGCCGTCGATTGGAAGAGCATTGTGATTGTTGAAGCAGTCCTCGGATGCTGCTACTCGGTCTCCAAAATATATCGTGAGATGGTTTGGGGAAAAGGGGGCGAGGGACGGTGAGCGTCGTTCTATCGCGGTTTGGTGAGGATCATGAGGGTTGGTTCTTGGGCTCTGGAGATGCGCCAGAACTTTTTTGCTTCAGGAGTTGACACTTTGGCGTCTTTGGAGCCAAAATTCTCCTCGCGTTCTGAGTGGCTACGCCCTAATTACACCAGTTGAACAGGTAGCTAGCTAGAGTGAGCGAGGGATAGGGGATTCTCCCGAGATTTTAGCGAAAAGAATATGCAGGGACAGGAACTGCGATTCATCAAAGAGTGACATGTGACTTGGTGGGGCCGGCGGGTGCCTTCGATGTACTCCAGTCAATGGACTTCGTACCAACAAGCTTATGCGCCTAATGCACGCCAATATCGAGAGTTGCCACAGCATTCCCTAGCACCAAAGCTAGCGGGCTCAAGGGAGCAGTCGCAGTGACCAAACAGCCCTCAACTCCCTGCATGTTACATAAGCTTACCGCCACTGAAAGCCCCCCCAAGACCTGAACCAAGTCTGATGCCGCACCATAAGCAACTTTTCGACTGCCCGTAGTCGATTTCACCAACCCCTCCATTCCCCGTACACCGACAAATATCGCCAAACAATATTCCACGATCGATAAGGGAAACGCGATTCTGTCCTCATCCTCTGCCATCGACTGTCAGGTTCAGTCTTTTTTCCACGGTAAGATTTTCGCTTCGCCCTCGGCTGCCAGGCCGTCAGCCGGTTTGTTAGCTTCTTCATCCCCGCCTGCCCATCATTCGTCGAGGGCGACCTCTCGAGGGAGTGGAAACTCTTCTGCCTGTCTTAGGCGTGCTCGTGCCCAGCTACCCAACCCAGCCAGCCCCTCGATCCAGACCATGCTCCAAGACTATGGCTGCGAAAATAATTTGGCAGCCTGAGCGGTGACTGCGACATCTCCCGAATGGCGTCAGCTTCTCTTATATCTTGATATCTGTCCTTTGTGGCTGGAGGTGCATAAAAGGCTTTTGGCGGAACATTTTGTCGAAGAGAGATGCATGCCACTAAGCACTAAAGAGGACATTAATCTTTCTATTTCTCTATCGGCATTTGCCTCTTATGTCTACGTACTAATCCTGCGACCACCAGGCGACCAGATCAAGAATATCCCCTCTTAACCCCAGAATCAGAGCCGTCGCTACCCCGTTGAATTCGATCACAATTCCCAACAAATCGCCAAGATGGGCCTTTCATTTTCGAAGCTTCTCGATCGGCTGTGGGGGAAGAAGGAGATGAGAATTCTCATGGTTGGTCTTGATGCTGCCGGAAAGACCACGATTCTGTACAAGCTGAAGCTTGGTGAAATCGTCACGACGATTCCCACTATCGGTATGGCCACGCTCCCGTCATGATGCTGTCTTCAATGCTGCCTTGCTTCCCTGCATGGGCGGCCAGTTAGCGCCCACACCCCCCAAGACTTGTAGGCTAACCTCGGTGGCACCCACCAGGTTTCAACGTCGAAACGGTGGAATACAAGAACATCCAGTTCACCGTGTGGGATGTCGGTGGCCAGGACAAGATTCGACCACTTTGGAGGCATTACTTCCAGAACACACAGGGCATTATCTTTGTGGTTGACAGCAACGATCGTGATCGCATTGTCGAGGCTCGGGAGGAACTGCAGCGCATGCTCAACGAGGACGAGCTCCGCGATGCTATTCTTTTGGTTTTCGCCAACAAGCAGGATCTGCCCGTACGTTCTCTTCCCTTGTACTGCGGTACGAATACGATGGTCTCGGACTAACTCTGATACTTTTAGAACGCCATGAACGCCGCCGAGATCACCGACAAGCTTGGTCTGCACAGTCTCAGACAACGTGCTTGGGTATGTTTATTTTAAACTGACCAGGACCTGCGACGGTTTTGCTAACTGCCGTGCAGTACATCCAGTCGACTTGCGCCACGTCGGGCGATGGTCTTTACGAAGGTCTCGAGTGGCTCGCCACCACTCTGCGCAAGGCAGGTCATCAGTAAGGGAAGGTGCCGTCGCCCGGCACAACGGAGAACTGGCTACCACTACCACGCGTCTCCATGAATCAACAACTCGGTTTTCCTGGTTTCGGTTGTAATTTGCAAACTATTGGTCAAGGCAATCGAATAGTCCATAAATATCGCATTTTCACCATACCCCGTTGATCTCTCTACTCAAAGTGGACCATCATGGTGGCTGCGTTGCGGTGAAACATACTACTTCGTTTTGTTGGAGCCATTGCTTCCGATGGATGCCCCTACCTTTTCTCTTGGCAAGGGAATGATGATGTTGACGATTCGCCCTAGTTTTTTTGGTGCGTTTGGCTTTCAGATTGCATTATTGAGCAAAGGGGGACGATGGATCGGCTAGGCGTATTTCTTGGGTTATGCCTAGGCTTTGGTGTGGCTGAAATCTCTCGTCTGAGTTGGGAGCGGGGGTCATGGGGTTCGGGAATGGGAGCTTTCTCTTTCTGATCTGTTATAGAAGGAGGAGGGAAGGTTTTCTTACTCCTCATACTTCCCTGTCGTGCACACTATCCACTAGCTTAGACTCGGTATAAGAATGCTTCTTTTGCTTGTGCTACTATTTGATCAGTCTCTGCTGTTGCTGGAACATGGATGAGGAAACCTGTTGTCAAGTTGTGCATCGTTTCTTGTCTCAGGGGGGGGGAGGCAGGTTTTGATGGCTGGATGCAGGACTATACGCATACGTTTGAAAGATTATAAAACCTCTGCATGCGACGCCATTGCCTAGGTAGACAAATTTACACATATCGATCCTAATCCAATACGCCACGCGGACCTCTTTCAGCCTTGACCCGACCACTTTGACGCCGTCGCCTTGCAAACCGATGGCATTGTTTTAAACATACGGTCCCTAACAAGCAAGCACAATAGAAAGAGTCCACCATCATCAGATCCGCTGTTCCGCTCTTAATTGTCACCGCAATGTCTCGTCAGTCATGCCGCAAGTTTTGGGCCTGCGCATCCATTTCCCTCTGCTGTAGGGTCTGGTTACTCGCATCTTTGAGTGTGTCCACCCTGGACATCTTCTGCTGGGCCTCGAGCTGGGCGCCGAGCTTCCCTTTCGGTTTGGCAGCTTGCTGACGTTTCTGCGGGCAGTCCCAATTGTCAGCCAGATGCCTGGGCTTCGTCAAGGACGAGACCAGATCCTAGAACATACCTGGGCTGCCTCTGCCGCTTTCCTCCGGGCCTCATCCGGGGACGTGTTCCCTGCGCCGCCGCCGTCGCTCCCACCGCCACCGCCACCGCCGCCGCCTAGTGTCCGTGGAGGACCGCCTACCTTGCGGCCGGCTGAGCTTGGTACCGGTGCGGTGCCACCGCTGGGGGGCACGGAACCCACGGCACGGCCTTGGCCCGCGAAGTTGTCCTTTGCGCCTTTGCTGCAAAGGGCACCCATAACGAGAACGATGGCAGAATATTAAGAAATGTCAACTTTCTCGTCCAGTTGTGGAGAGGGTAGCAAAGCGAAATGAAGAGCGCGACAGGTAATTTAAGCAACCAGACGGGAAAACGAGAGCGCGAAGAATCAGCGAGGCTGCAAAGATGTTTCGATGCGTTTGAGACCAGATGAACGGCCGCCGCGCGGTCAAAATGTCCGGCTGCAAGGTGGGGTTGATCTAGCTAGACGTCTTTGTCTCCCCTGTAGAAAGGAGGTATGTCCTATGGTGGGCTTTGTCGGGAGAGCAATCAATTAAGTCGACCGGATGATGGGATTAGGTGAGTCACAACGCTGAGGCAATTGCTGCTCTGGGGAAGACGTTAAAAGAGCTGGTCGTTTGTCTGCTCAGCCTTAAAGCTGACGAAAGCTGCCCCTCTCCCCAGCAGTGTATTTAAGGTAGAGCACACCGAGCTACTCAGGTGTCACACGTCACCAACAGAGTTCTTCCCCAAAGCAAACTGCCCCACCATATGATAGCCTGCTCGGGCCAAGATCCTACTCATTAACTATTCTCTCTCTAATTCATGGAATAATCAAGAGCATGCGAAGATTCATGGCATGTTCGTGCTGGCGGATTTCGAATTCTGGGCGGTTGTGCTGTTTAAAAAATTCTCTTAGCGCACTTGATCTATCCACCTCCAAAGTTTGATTCTGTACCGACAGTCGACCGAGTAAATATTGGCCGGTTCCTGGTAGAGACGGCTTAGAAATCGATCTTAGTCCAAGAAGCTTGTGAAGGGGAGGGCATAACGTTCGCTTCCAGGCGTCTGCCAGCAGCGCTGATTAGTTGCGACCGCTCCAATGAGAAGCACCCCCGCACGCATGGGAACGTCCCTCCTGTTTGACGAGGGCTGACCATCAAGGTGCATGGACGGCCGAGAAGACCGACCGCCTCATCGATATTTGCGGCGTCATACCCCGACATCTTTTGAAGAAATCTAGTAAATACGACGCGCGAGCTGTCTGAACCTCGTGGAAAAGCAAAAATACCATCACGATCTAATTTTTGCCGCCTTCAACCTCTCTATTCGCTGATCCGTTGTTCTCCTGACCGAATTTCGCAAGCGGCGAACCAGCAAACTGCCTGTCAATCGGCTAGCGGATCACACACAACAAAGTGCCTGTGCAGCGGCGAGGCGGGCAGGTCATGACCTGCTTGCCAGAACATTCGGACTACCGAAGCCATGGAAAGGGCTTTTCCGACATTTGATCCGGGTTATTTTCCATTCTCGCATGCGCCCACTCACGAATCCACCAATGTTCACGATAGTCGAAACGAATATGCTGCCAATAAGAGGCATGGAGGAATCAGCGCAGGAACGTCATCGCCCGCTGGCTTCGATCTCAGCAGCTTTGACGGCCGATCTGTTGGCAGTTCGTTCCACCCTCGTATGAACGGGAACCAGATGAATGCATTCATGGCGCAACAGTGGAATGGTCTCGCCATGGATCCTTCGTACCTCCAGATGGGTCCGCCGAACAACGGGGTTGTCCATGGCGGCGTCGTTCGAGGCCGAAGTTCTGCAGCCGGCGTCGGATACCATAGGGAGCGTGCCGGCCAAGACCACGCAATATGCGGTTCTCACTGCGACGAGGAGTGTAGGAGCCAGTGTGGAGAGGCTGGCGAGATGGATGTTTGTGAAGATCCGCATTGCGACGCCGTTGCTATCCCGTGCACCAAGGAGGACTGCAAGGTCCCAACGTGCGACGATGCCGACTGCCTAGTTGCGGAGGATGATGTGGACGACAAGGCAGCCGCTGCAGCTCTAGCTTCCATTGTGGCATCGCAGGCATCGCAGGCATCGCCTTCAGTGCAGTCCCCGTCGATGAACAGCCAGCATCACGTCAGCCACCTCTCGGCTCATGCGCACTCGGCGCTTAGCATGAGCTCGCCAACAGTCTCGGTTAGCACCTTGATGGGCACCTCTCACGTCGGACATGGGTTCACGGCGTCGACACTTGCCCCCGACGTCATGCTAGGACAGAACTTCCATTTCACTGATATGTCCGAGTTCCCTGCCGATCTAGGCATTCAACTTGACTTGCTTGGAGACGCGGTAATGCACCATCTGCCCACGTCCGCTCCACATACGCGGCCGTGTCTGTGGAACAACCAGGCCGCAATGTCGCAAAATACGTGCAGACTCTGTGATTATCCGTACTACGGCTACCGACAATTCTTGGACCACTTCGAGGGCGCACATACCCAGCTGTTCAATACCATCATGGAAGAAGTTTTTCAACAAGACGGTGGGGTCGGACATGTTGACCAGCAGCCGGGGCAGCCTGCGCCAAGTACTGAAGAAATACAAGAAGCGAGCCAGGAACGGGCTGAAACTGCAACACCGTCTGCAGCACCTAGTCCCATGAACTCCGAGACACCGGCCACGATGAATAGTGTCGAGAGTATCGAGAGCCACAGCGTTCCCAGCTTTTCGGGGTCTTTCACGTGCAGGTGGCTAAGTTTGACTGGAAAACCATGCGGACAAGTATTTGAGTCTGAGGAGGATTTACAGCGCCACGCCATGGAACATGGCAAAGAGTTGAAGAAGCCAGAGCCACTGCGGTGCTTGTGGGAAGGGTGTACGAGAGAGATTGGTGAAAGAGGCATATTCTCCCAGAGGAGCAAACTCGACAGGCATCTCCAGACACATACTGGATGTAAGTGCAGGCTGTGCAGCATCTCCGTTCCAAGTGCGTCTGATCTTTAGTCTTGCAGTCACTAACAAAATTTAAACCCATAGACAAGCCGTTCAAGTGCGACATCTGTGGCCTCCCATTATCCGGGGCACAGTCGCTTACCCAGCATAAGCGCACTCATACGAACGAGACACCCTGGATATGTTCCTTTGAGGGCTGTGGGAAGTCTTTCAAGGCCCAGAGTGCACTGAGTACGAACCCCTCCTGCAATGAGAATTTCAGTTTGTTTGTCAGTGTGACGCAGAATCTAATCCTGGCCCAAGCAATGCACGAACGAACGCATACAGGCGAGAAGTCACTCCTCTGTCCAATATGCGGCAAGGCCTTCTCAGAGTCGTCCAATCTGTCCAAACATAAGAAGACGCACGCTCGACAGTTCCAGTGCAACGCCTGCGGAAAGAACTTCAGTCGACATGACCAACTACGAAATCACATGAGAGTTCACGAGGGCAAGAACTCCAGCAGCTCCCTATCAGCAGGTTCGACGGCAGTGACGTCGTGGAGCAAGCCGGACAGCCCTCCAAGCGGGGACATAGGCAGCGACAACCAACTTTCTTGGGTTTTGGGAAGGACAAAGGACTCACGAGTGAGCAAAAGGTAGGAAGCATCGCGTTTTGGATTGTATTTTCCACTTGAGCGAGGCCACGTTTGATAGATGACGCTCTTAAGAGGCCCTCCAAAGACCAGCCTGACGAGTCAAACGAGTTTTCCTGCGAGGCTGGAAGGGCTGGGGTTGGGGAGGGCCAACTGTGCAACTTTGTTTGGCGTTTTATCAGAGGGAAAAGGGATATATATGCATTTCGTAACGACACAAGGCAGACGGTCGGACGTTTATTCTGGGCACGTGGTTCCGAGCACTCTCTGGGTAGAAGAGCTGAAATACCCAAAATCTATGGACGCTTAGCCGGTGCGAAATACTAGCTATCTTGCCGTAGAGTGTAATGGGTGTCCCGGTGTGTCTGGCAGCTGAAGGGGTAGTAGATGTAATGCTTCGCTGGCGTGCAAGCTGTGGAGCAGATACTTTCAACCGTGTTTCTGGATGCTAGGGGACTAATAGATCGGACTCTGTGTCCGAGAGATTCGACATTCGATACTCCAAAACATCCACACATTCCCGTACGAGAAAGACTAGGAATTTTGTTCGGGATAATATTGGTATTGATGCTGGATAGATTGTTGCCCAGGACCATATCAGCTTCTATGCGGTTCTCTTGGTCAACATCCCTTATTGCACACAAAAGACAGGCGAACAAAACGCGGAACGAATCCCTGAGGTTTTGTATCTGTTTATTTCAGATCACCTTAAAGCAAATTCCGAATGCCTATGAGACCGAAAAACGATGCTGAGAATATGGAAGAGCCGTCTCTTCTCTTTTATGCCGGGAAAGAACCTGCGCCGCTATTCCGTTTCATTCCTCCTCAATTGATAATCCATTTAGTCGGCCTGCTCGATTTTCCAATTGTCAGTACTTATTCACGTCCGGGGTCCGCCCGTCACCACATAAAAAGGACGAGGCCCGAGCAAATCGTACCTTGACAGCAAACCGCCGCTGAGGGAAGTGGATATTCCGCTTGCGCGTCTTCTCCAGCACGACGGATTTTTCCTTATCAGAGAGACGGCGACGAATAGCACGTGTCTGCTTCGGGCGGAGGTCCAGAGGCATATACTTCTTGTTCTTGTAGAACAAGCGCAGTTGAGCTCGTTGCTTGGCGTTGAGGATGGTCAGGACACGGGCAATCGACTTTCGGAGGTCGTGACTGAAGTAAGGGAAACTACGTCAGTAATTTTTAATCGCAAACTGCGAGGCGAGCAACATACATCTTGTTCAGCTTAGTGCCCGAAGAGGCGATCTTCTGGATGCGGAGCTGGCCCAGCTCGGTCTTCAGCTCGCCGAGATGCTTCATGAGGTCCTCCTTGTTCTTGGCCCAGAGGGGTCCGGCCTTGACTTTGCCTGACGACTGTGACATGATGAGTTAGTGCCATAGTCTTCTCGCATAACGACGCCTCTCAATTCGTGGCGGTTAATCGGTTGGCCGGGGCACCAAAGTCGTCGGGTATTGATATTGATGGTAGCTCTTTGTCGCCGCAAGCTGATTTGAGGTGGTGGGCGGAAAGTTATAGCGGGTCGTTACGATGCCAAAGTTCGCGGTTGTGCACAAAGGACAAACACCACAAGACAGGACCTACCATCTTTTCCGCTTGTCGTAATAAAACCAGCTACCTTCTTCGTGGAGACTTTGATTTTCCTCCGAGCACGCTTGAAGATGTTTCCCTTCTTCTGACCAACTTAAGTGACCGAAACCGTAGGAAGCACCACAAATTGCTGTCGAGTAAGGCGGACTCAGGCTCGAAGAGAAGCCGTAATCGAAGTATCCGGGGGGAGCACGAAGAGAGGGAACTGCCCAGAGATGTCCTAGAGTGTCTTCACAAAGGTTAGGCGCTTCAAGGGACAGGACTTCTTGTGAGTGTGGAGGACTCACCAAGACGCTCTAGGAGGTGCTCAATGAACTGGCGGCTCACGTCCGTGTATGGAGGAGGGATTTCGGGACTTTCGGCTAAATGAATTTTCTTGTGAACATATGAACTTTTGCCCTACTCTAGAAAGTAGGGTTTCGAATTGCATACCTATTTGTCCGGATCACGTGGAAAACTTATGCCGAACCGATGAATATCCGAAATTTAAGCGAGGTTGGACAAAATTTGTTCTTGGTGACGCTCGCTTGTGACCGCCCTGACATAGGTTGAGTAATGCCAGCTAGTTAGCAGCTGCTGCCAGCTGTATTGACTGTAATTGACCGAACCGCTACGCGGTGGTGACGACTCTGTCAGAGGACAAACACGAACAACCGCAGCTGCTGAGCCGTCCCAAGATCCATCCTGACCGGCCAAGTTGAATATATATCAACAACCATGGCGACAACATCAGGGAATACGGGCTGGACCCAACTGCGACAGCAGGCAAGGAGCCTAGAAACACAAGTAAGATGCCGGTTGCCTTTCTCCTTCAAGATCATCTGGCCTGACGATACTCTCACCTAGACAGAGGCAGTTCTCCAGACGTACTCCCAGTTTTCGCAAACATCAAACCTCCCGCCCCAGCCGACAGACGAAGAAAAGACGACAGAATCCAAACTGAAGGATCTTTTGGAAAAGGTGAGCCTGTGACAAGCGGCCGCCATGTCGCGATCTCGGCACGCTCTAATCTGCTCCCCGACGTAAGAGATGGGGCAACGACTGACGAAGGAACCCTTGCAGCGCGAAAACGTGATCGGGCAGCTCACCCGCCTCCTCGACTCGGAAGCGGCCATCACCTCGTCTGCTCTACGGCAGAACAACCTATCGCTGCTCCGCGAGAAGCTCGCCGACCACAAACGAGACCTCGCCCGACTCCGCTCCGCTATCCAGACGGCGCGCGACCGCGCCAACCTCCTGACCAATGTGCGGTCCGACATTGATGAGTACCTGGCCAACAATCCGGAGGCAGCCGAGGCCGAGTACATGCTTGCGGAGCGGAACCGCATCGACAACAGCCACAACGTCGCCGACAGCGTGCTGAGCCAGGCGTATGCAGTAAACGAGAGCTTCATATTGCAGCGCGATACGCTGCAGAACATCAACCGGCGGATCAACCATGCAGCCAGCAAGGTGCCCGGCCTCAACACCTTGATCGGCAAGATTACGTCAAAAAAGAGAAGAGACGGCATCATAATGGGCGCATTCATTGCCTTTTGCGTCCTGATGTTCTGGTGGTTCATTTGAGATTGGGATGTAATTGGGTTCGATGACGGTCTCGTTTGTGAACAGGGACGGATTGGTCATGGCTAGAAATGCATTTCAGTATTGCGGGGCGTTTTGGGCAGGGGGGTTATCTATCGAGAATTATTTTATCTGGGTATCAAGTTTACATATTGTACATCAGAGTCTCATGGAGGACTCAGAGGGTGTCCCGAAGCGCTAGGAGTGGCGAGGACTAAACCTAGTTGCAAGCAGATACCTATACCCCGACCGCTCGCTTGGCGGCTGGGAAGTGGAATCCTTCGTCCGAGCCTCGGGGGCTAGCCCCGTCGATAGCTTCTCTGACTTCATTGACAAGCTTCTGAAATCCTTTGGCCAGGCTCTCCTTCTCTTCCGCTTGAGCGTTTGCGCTCCCAGCCCAACGTATTCGACACTCGCTATCGACAAGGTATGTGTACCCAACACTCATGTTCAGCAAGCCAATATGTTCTCGGAGGTCAATGTTGTCGGCGAGTTCCCTGGTGACGAGGAAATACCGGCCCCAATTGTTCTCGCCAAGGGTCTTTCGCAACGACCCCCTGAACATGCGAATAAGCATTGCCTTCAGCTTATTGTCCTCGACATTGATGCGCACCACCTGCGCCAAGTCGGGATTCGCCCTTGAGATCTCCTGGACAGCCGGGTTGCTCGTCTCGGATATGAACGTATTCACTTGGTCCTCTCCCCACCGGGCTCGGTAGATGCAGACGACAGACGCCTTCCCTTCTAGGACGGGGGTCGTATCTCTCTCAAGGCCGTCCTTGTGCAGGGTCTGGCCGACCAAGTTGGGGAAGTAGAGGGATTTCTCTGCCTTGAACAGCCGGGGCGGCGCAATCCAAGATTTGCCTTCCTGGTGTTGCAGGTTTGTCCAATCGCGAAAGTACGGCCGCATCCATTCCTGGGCTCTGTGCAAAGTGGTCAGCACGCCATTTATCTCAAAAAGCTGGGCTAGGCTCGTCATACAGCGCCTTTCTCCTTTCAACATGCTTCTCGTAGTTCACAAAGTCGTCTCTGCGCTGCCGGAGCGTCCTCGGATCAATGCCTGAATTCTCACCCGGCCGCGGTGGCGACGGCACGCCAATCGGTCGAGGCAGCGGCTTCGGTGTGAACTTATACGTCTTTCGCCCGTATGATCTCGGTGCTTCGATGTCCGGCAAAGTCGGCTTCGCGATGGCCCCTTCATCTGCACTACTGGGGGTGGGAGTTGGAGCGAGTTTTGGGCCGTGGAGCGGCGGCTTCGATGTTGGGGTCGATGAATAGGCAGCACGCGTTGGACTAAACCGACACGCGATAGGTGCTATGGACACTCCAGATCTGGGCCGTAACAGAGCCAGGGCGGCTCTGCTCCTTGAGACGGTCATTGGTGTAGCAAGGGTCATGTTCGACCACGGTCAGGCAGATGCAAGCGTGGCTCGAATTGAGGCCCAGAGATGCCGCCGCGTGGTTTTTCCCTTCGATCGCGCCGAGCACGCTAGCGCTAAGGTTACTGGGTTAGGTGTCTCTCACCGCTCTGGGGGAAAAATTGGCACGGCAGTCCCAGACCCCGCCACGACCATGAACTCGGCTATCCGCGGGGCATTGGAAGTTATGATGACACAATGCCGAGTCCTCCAGCTTAAGCCGCCATTGACCACTGTCCGCGACCTTCCTCGAGCCCCCTTGGGGCTTGAGGACTTGTGGACGCTTCATCTTCCTTGTCTCTATCGACGATACTTTGAGATTCTCGGATAATTGTCTTCGATTGAACCCCGAAAATGTTTTTGCAAAGCGGATCCCGAGCCCTACGAGCGCGATGGCAGGTGTCCAACTGTATAAGTCGTGCAGCGCTTGCGAGAACAGGTGGACCCGCACGATGGTTCCGCGCTACCAGGGGAGTTCTGGCCGTGAAGCCTGTTCTTCTAGCTGACATTGGCGAAGGTAAGCTTCCGGTCTGCCTAATATGGCCATTCTCTAACTTCGCACCTAACATGGTCCCCGCAGGTATTGTCGAGTGTGAGGTCATCCAGTGGTTCGTCCAGCCTGGCGCCAGAGTCGAAGAGTTCTCGCCCCTCTGCGAAGTCCAGAGCGACAAAGCTTCGGTCGAAATAACAAGTCGGTTCGCAGGCGTGGTCAAGAAGCTCTACTACGAAGCCGGCGAAATGGCCCGGGTTGGGAAGCCCTTCGTTGACATCGACATTGTCGGCAACGCCAAACAGGAGGATCTTGACTCCCTAACGGCGCCAGGCCCTGATAATGGAACGAGCCCGGCAACCCCTGAGGGCCCTGCCCCGGTATCAGCAACCTCCCCTTCAACCATGAAACCAACTCCCGAGCAAGCCTCCGCCCCCCAAGAAACGACCCGGAGAGACAGAAGCAAGAATGGCAATGGGTCCATTGCAACGCCTGCAGTGCGACATCTTTGCAAGGAGATGAATGTTGATATATCGCAAGTTCAAGGAACGGGCAAGGATGGAAGGGTCCTGAAGGAAGATATCCACAGATTTGGTCGGCTGCGCGAGGCGGATGGAGGACAGCAGCCTTACAATCCGCCCCTCTATCCGGCTGCGGCGCCATGCACGAATGGCGAGTCAGCCGGCGAGCAGGAGGAGACGGTGGTGCAGTTTACCAACACCCAACTGCAGATGTTCAAGACGATGACGCGGTCGCTTACCATACCACACTTTCTCTACGCCGATGAAGTGGATTTCACGAACCTGTGTCAACTCCGGACTCGTCTCAACAAGGTTTTGGCCGCCAGTGGCGACAAGCCCGCAACGCCCGGCAACGTCTCGAAGCTCTCGTATCTTCCCTTTGTCATCAAGGCGGTCTCAATGAGTCTCTACCAATTCCCCATTCTCAACGCCCGGGTTGACATCGATGCGGAAACCGGAAAACCTACGCTCGTGCACCGCCGACAGCACAACATAGGGGTTGCAGTGGATGCACCCCAGGGTCTTGTAGTTCCCGTCATTCGGGATGTTGGCTCGCGTACCATCCTGTCGATCGCATCGGAGCTCACGCGCCTGCAAGCAGCGGCTCAGACAGGAAAGCTAACGCCGAGGGACCTCGCGGGAGGCACCATCACCGTCTCTAACATTGGCAGCATCGGAGGCACATATCTTTCACCGGTCATCGTGGAGAAGGAAGTGGGCATCCTTGGCATCGGCCGGCTCCGCACCGTTCCGGCTTTTAGCGCGGATAGGCAGCTCGTCGAGAAGCAGGTGTGCAACTTCAGCTGGAGCGCAGACCACAGGGTAGTGGACGGCGCGACCATGGCACGGGCCGCCGAAGTGGTGAGGAGGGTGGTGGAAGAACCCGACGTTATGGTCATGCACTTAAGGTGAGAGAGTTTGCCAAGAGCATGGCAAAGTTGACACACAACCCTCGACCCGGATCATGGGACACCCAAGCCTGGGCAACAATCGAGACGGAAAATGTCCATTTCATAGTCACCTTCGGGCAGACGGATTGGTGGTCCGGATAAAGGTATTTTGCAATGTGTTCACCGCCGTGGGACTCTGCAAGACGCTGCAAGGCAACCAGGTCGGGCGTATGACGCTCGGCAAGGCAACCTGGATATATCCTAGCAAGAGAAAGAGAGACTTCACAGGTCCTGTCGCAGGCTGTACTACCAAAATTGAACGTGGGTACATAGCTCCCTATGCCTTGCATGCCATGCCGAAGAGAAAAGACTAGTGTTGTTGACGCGACTTCATGCTCCACGAAACACACAAGCTATGTTGTTTTGCACCTTGCTCTTGCTGTTTTGAAGGGAGGTGGGAGGGGGGTTTCCCAACAAAGACTTTGCTTGGCCAGCCATCACCTGCCTTGCGTACAATGCATGCGGTGAGGAATGGCGACAACGGTCCACTAGGAATCGACGTAGCTCTCCCCGAAGGATGCGTAGCTCGGACTGCGGGGAATTACGGATGGAGGACAGACAGACAAGGCCAAGTGCGGAGTGCATATTCTAGGGTGCCCCTACCACCAAAGAGTACTTCACAGACCACGACTTACACGAGAAGAGTGGGCTACGCATGGCAAGTCAGCACAAGCAGCGGAGGGGCGGAAAACAAAGATGGCCTCAAAGTTCCAGAAACAAAGAAACAACAGCAAAGAAAAAAAAAAAGGAAAAAAAGGGAAATTATTCCTAGTTCTTCGCCTAAACTCCCTCATGACTCTATTTCCCGCGCGAGCAGTTGAAACCTTCTTCATTCCAGCATGACTCCTCATTCTCTCCGGCATCCTCATTCGCCCCTGGCTGCGTGTACCCTCTTCATGGCGTCCTCCAAAACAACCTCGGTCGGCCTGCTGGCGTCAATGATGAAGCTGTCCGTCTCGTCGGCCGCGGGACGCTCGAGAACCTCAAACTGGCTGTGGACCATGTCGGCACCCATGTAATGGTTTTGGCGCTTCGTCACCCGTTCCAGAACTTCGGCCTCGGGAACCTCCAGGTAGATGAAGTGGATCACGAGGGACGCGTCGTAGTACGTTGCGACGCGAATGACATCGCGGTACTTCTTCTTAAGAGCCGAGCACGTCACGATGACTCCCTCGGCGCCGTCATTCAGCCTTCTGAGAGACTCCTCCCGTAGCACCGTCAGCCAGTCCCACCGGTCTGCGTCGTTGAGCGGGATGCCATTGCGCATCTTGTCCACATTTGAAGCCGGGTGAAACTGGCCGATGTCAGTTATACGTGCACCCTCTGGACCACTCAAAAGTGGGAGCGGGACGGCAGTTACGAACCTCGTCGCCCTCAATATAGGGCCAGCTCAGCTTGGTCTTCAGGCTCTTGGCCAGAGTGCTCTTCCCGCTTCCAGCTGGGCCCGTCACGACCCAGATATGGTGGCACTGCCGCTGTTCCTGCTGAGGCGGTTTGGTCGCCACCACGTTGTTTGTTGCAGAGGGCATTGTTGTGCTCGACTTGGAGTAAGCGCAATGTGAGTCTGATGAGTTCCCGAGAGCAGGAATCTGTGAAAGCATAGCTATGTTTAGGCGATGAAGGAGTCGAATGCAAGGCTTGGTGGCGAGCAAGCGAGTGATGCTATTGCATGCTTCCAGCGAATCGGGATTCCTACTTGTTGGCTGTTGGAACTTGACAAGGAATACAGAGTGCGCCGAGCCTTGTTACGCGGCCGATGTAGGTCTTTAAGATAGAACGAAGAAGACACTTGAAGTCTAGAGGATGGAGACCAAGGTTGAATGAGGCAACGACGGGAAGATTATATATAAATATGCAGGAAGGACGTTGGCTGTCTAAGTTGTAGTGCTCCGTAGCAAGTGCCGCGGGAAAGGACGTAAGACGTCTTTTATGGTTTTCATGCAAGCATCCCCATTTCGGACAAACCCATGACACAAAGGCGAAAGAAAAAAAATCCTACATGGGCCAGAGGAACGAGACCCAGACGACTTAGATGAGACTAAGGAATGCAAAAGCGTCAGGGACAAACGAGGGGGGTGCAGTCGTCTTTCGGGTAGACTCCTGCAGAAAGGGGTGGCGGACGGCAACTTGTAAGAAGGTCGCTGGAATCCCAATATTCGTACCTGGGTCGTACGCTGGATACTGGGCACTGCTTGAGCCGGCGCCTGGGGCCGACACTGCGTTGCGGCATCGCTACTAGACCCAAGTGCCAAGACCACCATAAAAGACCGCACGTTCTGCCGGTATCTTCGTACATCGTACACCACTCCATGCAATACCAGACGCCGGCCCCGCCTGTAAAGTTCCGCCGTTGACTTTGACGAATAGGACGGTGCCGTTGTAGAAATGAAGCGCCTAAAATCCCCTCAGCCATGGGGGTCGGATTGACTGGGCGTGGGCACAGCAGGAGTCGTAGTCTGACAGCAGCAGTCCCAAGTACCTCTTTAGACCGGAAAAGTACCCTCAATAGATGCGGGAAAAAATGGAGTCTTCCCTGAAAACCCGCGGGAAGAAGGCGTACAGCAAGCTGATGGTTGATGGTCGGTAGGCTACAAAGTTGTGTCTCGTGGGACGCAAAAGTCGTTGAGTATCTCTTCAGAAGAGTCATCGAGTGGCTAACTCCACTTGCTTGGTGTTTGCCAGTGGACACACCTCGGATACGCAATACCACGATTACGAAAAGGGAGCGACGACCCCGGGTAATATCAATGGCTTTTTAACAGGAATTCGTTTGCGTTGGGATGTTGTCGAATTTTGTTGGGTTGACGTTTGAATGCTGAGACCGACACTTTACCTTATATCGCATGCTCCTTACCGAGACCATATTCGGTGAGTTTCGAGAAGAGATTGAAGCCACAGAAGCTGGCATATGTGGCCGGCAGGAACATATTAGTAGCAGCTCGACTAGATTTAGTCTTTATTTGAATCCATTTATACATACCCATAGTTGTTTCAGCATCTCAAACGACGATGCAGCCCTTGGAGTGACATGGGAATTTGAGGTCAGTACAACTCATATTCCACCACCTTCGAGAGAGGTACTCGTCGTGCCATGCCAACGAAGTACTTTTGCTGCCTTATTCCTCGAATATGTCCATTTCAAATTCCGGTTTCGCTTCGACGGGGGAACCGGCTTTAGCGTGGGGGCGGGGCCGGAACTACGATTTTCAGTCCTCATTCCTTAACGAAAGCAAGCGATATGTTACTTGACGGCGTGAGCTTCGCCAGGCTCTCAAGCTCCTGTATCGGCGGCGCCGATCTATGAATTTGGCTTAACATTAAAACGGAGATGGACGGGCTGCTTGTCACTCCTCGAAGGGAACATATATACAAAAATAAAAATTAAATGGATGGGAAATCATCATAACGATAGAATCTTAACGTGACCGTCGGCCGGAAAGTAAATGCCTTGAGCGACATATACTTAAGAGAAAGCAGCTTTCTCTGCATTGCAGGCCCGACCAATTCTAGACTCCTAAGTAGACTATCAATTCGTGCATATCAGACATCCATTTCTGTCAAGTGTACAAAGTATCCACTTGGGGCTTCCCGTATGTGATGGATTTGTAGACCATCCTCAAACCGCTAGGCGCGATTCTCGAGGCGGTTTTTCATATTTCCTCTCGAAGAATTGCTCAAATTCGTGTGACCTTACCTTGCCACCGCCATTTCAGATTCACGATGCCGCCGGGACAGCGTCACGAGACGAATACATACATTTGAACTGCAGGCTCCCACCCGCTGTCGTATCGGCTTGCATTCCGGGACGGTCTGGACAAACGGCCGCGAAAGATGCAACTCACCTTGGCGGCTTCGGGACCTTCGTTTGGAGTGGCCAGCACACTCGGGCAATCGTGAAGCTGTTTGCATCCACGGATGGACCTGCTGCTTGCAAGTACAGACCACGTTTGACAAAGATGCATGAGTTCGGTCAGTCTGAGGTGATTGCCACCTCACCGCTTCGTTCCCCTCTACAATTACTTGGCTTTCAACCTGTTCTCCAGCGTAAATGAAACTGGCCGCCGCTGGCGACCAAAAGAGTGCTGAGACATGCAGCGGCTGGCTGGCCATGGGAATATGTCCCTCTATTCCACCCCATGGATGTCGTTCGGACTCGTTCCACGCTGTTGGGGACTGGAGTGGTGGTTTGCCAGTCACACGCCGATGATCTAATGTACGTGTGCTGCGTGCGCTGGTGTAAGTGAGCTTGGCCTAAAGGGACGCCAGATCGCCCCTGGGCTGTCTGAGCGCGTTTGTAGCATTTCTTGGCAGGTGTTTGCCAGGATCCGGGAACGCTTGGCAAGCGAGGGATGATCCGAAGCCGCACTTCACTGCTCGCAAATCGTCTTGCTCCATATGCTGGCACAGCTTTACATATAGCCTCCAGTAGCTATGGCGGATTGCCTTGACCGATATGCAATGTAAATTGAGTGCATCATTGGCCAGCACGTCTTGTCACGAGGTAGCGGTGTCAAGCCTAGGACGGAGTTCTACCCCAGCTGCCTGGGCCGAAGATGCCGTGCCGCGAGCACTACGCACATAGAGCATGTCGCTGCAATACGCTGTTCCAGAGAGTGTGGGTCATTACCCCAGACTCTGCAGCGACGGGTGCAAAGGCCCCAGTGAACACCTACTTTATTCTTGACCTACGTCTGGCTGAGGGTGATGGTCGATGACGTCCCTGATTCGAGGCTATCAGCAGTCGGTGCTTGTCAGGCCGGGTAGGAGTATGAACGAATGCATTTTCTGTCAAGTATGAGTCTCTGTTTTTGAGGAAGCTGCTCTCTGTCGGTAATAAGACATACACCATCTCACAGACACCTTAGACGTACATGCCGAATACTTCGCTAACAGCCTCGGCGGTGATGGCAAGCCTAGCACAAGTCTTGCTCAACAGGCCTCGACCCCTTCGAAGGAGTGGTGGAACTAGCAGGAAGTAGAACATCTCAGCGGCAGATTGCGGGAGGTCTTAACGAAAAGTAGTATATAAACACACCGCGATTGGAGAATACACCAGACGAAACACATATTACCTTGCGCTCAGAAAAAAGCCCTCGGCTGAAGCTCCTTCTTTCTGGGAACATATTGACATTCTTCCTCAAGCCCGACTGCCAAATTGGGAATGTTTTACTAACGCAGGCGCGACAGAGTGCCTTGCTAGCAGCCTTGTTGCAACCCGGGAAGCCAGCTGACCAGTGGAATTCCAGCTCCTGTGAATGGCTTAGTGGATGCAACCCCGCCAACCCCGCCAACCCCGCCTGCTGTTCGGGTACGATGCTTTGCCCCACGAGCCTATGTGCTAGCAGAGTTGGCAGGGGCCAGAGGGCTAGCCGTGTCCGGTTTGTGCCTCAGGCGATGAGTGCGGAGAAATTAGCAAGCGGAGACTACGGAACGATGTGGTCACTATCAGCAATTGCCATTTGCCCCGACACATGTTGCATCTGCAATGCCAGCGGCCGCCTCGTCCAATGAGTCGCTTCCAAGCCCTAGGAGTCAGTTGTGTTCTGATCCGTTCAGGGCCATCCAGAACTTCCACATTCGGACTTAAACTTGGATCTGAATTTCAACGCCGGTTCACGTCCTTTCATAAACAGCACTCCCCTCTATATGATTCTTTCTCGGGGCTAGACCCAAGGCTCTCTCGCCTTAGCAACAATACTACGACTCATCTCCTAGCTTCACGGCCGCTCAACCAACGTTACTTTGCCACCATGGACACCCAAGAGCTCAAGCACTATCTGGCCGATGCGCCTCCGAGTGTTGTCAGGCTTGAGATCGAGAAGCACTTTGAGGCATTGTCCGACAAGCAAAAGCGCTATGCCCACTTCATCAGCAAGTAGGTTGCATTTCACCCTCGAATTCCCGGCCTGTGTTTGTGCCACTGACCTGAGGCACAGAGCGTCGTTTGCTGGCACCCGGATTGTTCTGAGGCAGACATCGCCCGAATCGGAGCCTATCTATGACTTCATCATGGCCCTTCATGCCGCTAGCGGAGGTGACTGGCATGCATTGGCACAAAAGGCGGACGTGAATGAGAAGGACATGGCCTCGTTCCTCGAGTATGCGGCCATGTTTCTCGGGAACTGTGGCAACTACAAGAGTTTTGGCGACAGCAAGTTTGTGCCACGATGTGACGAAGGCGTCTTCAAGGCACTCGCCGCCACCTCGCCGGAGGCCGACTCGTCTTACAAGGCGACAGCCGGAGCCATATTCGCTTGTGAGAAGCAGAGCATGATGCACATGGGATATACCGACCAAGGGCACATGACGACGTACTATCCTGATTCTCCCAGCATCTCCAAGGCCGAGATTGACGCTGTATCATCCTGGATGGAGAAGAAGGGATTATTGCCCGAAAACACGAGACTGCGCAAGGTGGATGACAGCGTCTTTGAGCTCCTCATCGCTTCGGCCGTCTGCCAATGCCCTCCGGATGGCGGCGACATCAGCTCTCAATCTACCGGTGTTCTTGAAGATGGACCCCTCAAGGGAAAGACCATCAACATTGTCTATGGCGACTACGCCAAAGAAATGAAGGCGATTGCCGAGTATATGAAAAAGGCAGCTGAAAATGCCGACAACGAAACGCAAAAGGACATGCACGAGGCATATGCCAAATCCTTCGACTCAGGCTCCCTACTCGCATTCAAAGACAGCCAGAGATTCTGGATTCGGGACAAGGGGCCCATGGTAGAGTGCAATATAGGATTCATCGAGACCTATCGTGACCCAGCCGGGGTTAGGGGAGAATGGGAAGGTTTTGCTTCAGGCAAGTCATCATCATCCCTGTCCTTGAAAAAAAAAAATGCACCGGCTAACACATTATACAGTGGTCAACTGTGAGTATTGTCGCTCGGATGAACCGTAGTGCACGGCAGAGTAGCCGGCCGATGCGGCAGGAACTTGGTCTAACCATGGACAATATGCAGTGGAACGAACCCGTGCCTTTAGCGAGCTTGTAGCCTCGGCCCCCACTCTGATACCTCTTCTGCCCTGGAGCAAAGAATTCGAGAAGGACGCCTTCTTGTCTCCTGACTTCACGTCTCTCGAAGTTTTGACCTTTGCAGGGTCGGGCATCCCAGCGGGCATCAACATGTAGGCTTATTATTCTGCCCATCCCCCCTTCCCCGAAGGCGCCCTTGGCCATGTTGTAGATTTGATTGTTGACTCTTTGTGCAGTCCAAACTACGATGATATTCGTCAGGCAGAGGGCTTCAAGAACGTCTCGCTCGGAAACGTTTTGAGCGCTAGGGCTTCGAATGAAAAGATTCCCTTCATCTCCGAAGCTGACCTAGGCGTCTACAAAAAGTATCGCGACGCATCGTTTGAGGTGCAGGTTGGCCTCCATGAATTGACAGGTAGGCAAGCATTCTCAAGCATTCTCTTGGCCCCGGACCGCTGACTTGCAGTTAAGGCCACGGCTGCGGCAAATTGCTCCAAGAGACATCACCTGGAGTCTTCAACTTTGACAAGGAGAATCCTCCCATCAATCCCATCACTGGAAAGCCCGTTGCGACTTGGTACAAGCCCGGCCAGACATGGGGCTCACTGTTCGGAAGCATAGCTGGGTCGTTCGAGGAATGCCGCGCTGAACTCGTTGCCATGTACTTGAGTTGCGAGTTCCCGGTCCTGAAGATTTTCGGCTTCGGTGATGGAAGCGTCAACATGGATGGCGAAGCCGGCGATATTCTGTACGCGTCGTACCTGTCCATGGCTCGGGCTGGGCTCGCATCTCTTGAAATGTGGGATCCCAAGAGCCAAAAATGGGGCCAGCCACATTCTCAAGCCCGCTTCTCTATCCTCCAGTGCTTCCTTCAAGCCGGCGATGATTTCTGCAAGCTGGAGCACAAGGAGGAAGACATGTCGGACCTCGTTATCAAGCTTGACCGCTCCAAGATTCTTACAACTGGTCGCGACGGTACGTTCACCCCTTGGCCACGGCTGAAACCTGTCCTGACCTAACCAAACCGTTAGCCGTCGGAAACTATCTCCAGAAGCTGCACGTCTACAAGTCGACGGCAGACGTCGAGATGGGAGCCGCCTTTTACGGCGATATGACCAGGGTCGGCATGGAGTACTGGGGTACCAAGGTCCGAGACGTTGTCCTCAAGAACAAGCAGCCGCGAAAGGTGTATGTGCAGGCGAATACGGAGCTTGACGAGGCCACTGGGAAGGTGAGCATCAAGCATTACGAGGCCTCTTTGGCGGGCATGATGGAGAGCTTTGCCGACAGGAAGCTTTGAACGAGCATTGCATTGCGGGTTTCTCGGGGCCATCATTGCCACGTATTTCAGATGTATCCACATAGCCCTCTTACAGAAGCTTAGTCGCACCTTCCGGGCACCATGCGAGGAGCCTAGAGCCTGCTCATAACAGGAACTTTTTTTGTATCTTTGTTAGACTGTAGAACCTCATTACCTACAGACGCCGAGAATGAGACCACGCCCCTTGCAGTGAGGCTTCCCGATGCATTTGGCCGAGCCTGGCCGCACCTTGCAAGCCGGCCCTCTAAACATAATTTCATTGCCCCTTTGCTCTCCTGTGCCACCCACCAACCGACGAATTCACACCTTCCTGCCATCTATGATCTACCACTTCATCTCGTGAGGCTTGTCCGACTTTCGCAGAGAGAAGGACGAGGCGAGGTAGCTGGCGAGCATAGGTTCCTTCTTGATGCTGGCGAGAATGGGCTTATCGATAGCCTTCTGGTCCTCAACGCGAGTCTTCGCGCATTCCTTCTTCTGTACGACACAAAACACCGTTAGCCAAACGACCTTTGCAACTTGTTCCGCTTCTCCCACACAATCCGGGAAGCGGAACACGAGATGTGCGGCGTTCCTACCTTTGGTTTCTCTCCCTGCTTGAAGAAGGCTTCCTCGCTGGTCTTGTCCTTCTCCTTGTTGCCGACAAAGTAGCTCGGGTCACTGGCCGCCTCGAGCTTCTTGGAGTCGCAGCCGCCGATGTCGACCTTCTTCGACGTGGCAATGACGTACCGGGCATTGATTCGTCGGAGGGGGACGCCGTTGATCTTGAAGGGGCCGGTCACGAGAAGGACGCCCTGATCCAGCGTCTTGAGGAGAATGACACGCTTGCCCCGAAAGCGGCCGGCGAGGAGGATCAGGACGGTACCGGGCTGGAGCGACTTTCGGGGGGTCCATGGTCGAACCGCCTTGCGGACCTATTGACGACGCCAAGTCAGTGTCTAGTAAGCCTATGCCATGTCGCCGACAAGCTGCCATGAAGCTACAATGGAAGCCTCCTCACGCTCCCCAATTGGCTGAACCCTGTATGAAAATATGCCAAATGGTTCGATTCTTCACCCATCTGGGTCATCGTTCGAGGCCACTCCCGCCACCGACTCTGCCCTCAAAAGTGCTCTTCCTGGCCAAGCTGCTCCGTCAAATGCACATACCTTCTTCTTCTCTGCATCATCATGTACAGGGTACCACTTCTGGGCTTTTTGTGCCGGGACCTCTCGGGTCGACGAGCCGAGCTTCTTGGATTTCGACGACATTGTGTGAGTGCTGTAGAGAATGCGGTTGAGTCCGGTGTGACTTTCAAATTGCCGGCCGAATTTCCTCTCAGGATCTTCGCTGCAGGATACAACGAAGGAGAGAAATCTTAAAAGCGGCGGCCCTCAAATGAAAATTGAATGTTGGTTTTCTTCTCGCCAACTCTTGAGTCGCGAGGTGGTGGTAGTGATGTTCGCGCTTGGGACGAATTCTTTGTTGGGAGGTGGAGGCTGATCGATTTGTGTGTCGAAAACCCTCGAAATTGTGGGCTAGCCAGTTTAGGGATCCACCCAGCCGCCACATTCTGTGGCTGATCAGCCACAATGATGCCGTGGCGGGCAATCCGCTGTTCAATCGGCTGGCTCTGATGCAACAGCATTGCCAGGTGCCGACGGGCCGACGTCAATTAGATACAAGCTCATAGCGTAGCTCGGAAAGTGGAGGAAAATCGACGCTTCGAAGGTGCCAGAAGATTTGCCTCTCGAAATCTCATGATGTTTCCCGGGGCATCGACCAACTTCTATGGGTGGGTATTATGATGTAGTCAAACTTTTCGCCCCTGTATGGGCTCTTTGCTGTCTTTAATCACAGGGTTTTACCTTCCCCTCTCTTGTCGTTCCTTCATTGGCATCGCCTTTTCGATTTCTACCTTGCAATCGCAGTAACTACGCACCATCGGCATGTTAGCACGACGGCAGCTTCTTTCCACCACGCGCCGAGCGTCGCTGTACCATGACGCCGTCGTCGCAAGATGTATGCCGATACGTCCATCCCGAGCAGCTTCACTTCTGCGCCATTTTCCCGACCCTGCCCTCTTTGGACGGATACAATCGTCTGTCCCCATAGCTCGGGGCTATGCGAATGGAAGACCTCACCCGCCGGGCGGTACGCACCGCATGAATCTCGGCCAAGAAGAGGAGAAGCCTGCGTTGGAACAATACGGGATTGATCTGACAGCGCGCGCAAAGGCTGGAAAGCTTGATCCCGTCATCGGTCGGGATGCCGAGATTCAGCGGACGATCCAGATCCTGTCGCGTCGAACGAAAAACAACCCTGTTCTGATTGGCAATGCAGGAACAGGAAAGACAGCCATCCTCGAAGGACTCGCATTGAGAATTGTACGCGGAGATGTCCCTGAGAGTATCAAGAACAAACGGGTTATTGCGCTGGACCTGGGCTCGCTCATTGCCGGTGCGAAGTATAGGGGTGACTTTGAGGAACGGTTGAAGAAGGTACTCACCGAGGTTCAGAAGGCAGAAGGCCAGGTCATCCTCTTCATTGATGAGCTTCATACGCTTCTTGGACTTGGAAAGGCCGAAGGCTCGATTGATGCCTCTAACTTGCTGAAACCGGCTCTATCTCGCGGGGAACTACAATGCTGCGGAGCTACAACGTTGAACGAATATCGGCAGATTGAGAAAGACGCGGCCCTCGCGCGGCGATTCCAGCCTATCCTTGTCAACGAGCCCACGGTGCAAGACACAATCAGCATTTTACGAGGCATCAAGGACAAATACGAGGTGCACCATGGAGTTCGCATTGCAGATGGCGCCTTGGTGGCCGCTGCCACGTATTCAAATCGATACATCACCGATCGGTTCTTGCCAGACAAAGCCATCGATCTGATGGACGAAGCGGCGAGCCATCTCAAACTACAACATGAATCCAAACCTGAGGATATTATGCAGCTGGACCAGAAAATTATGACGATCCAGATTGAACTGGAAAGCTTGAGGAAAGACACTGATGTTGCCAGTCGCGAGAGGAGAGCGAAGCTTGAGGAGGATTTGAAGAAGCTTCAGGGTGAAGTTTCAACTCTCGGCGCGCAATGGGAGAAGGAGAAAGCGGAAATGGACAAAGTGAAGAAAACCCAGGAGGAGCTCGATGCGGCTCGCGTCGAACTGGACCGAGCCCAACGAGAAGGAGACTTTGGCCGGGCATCGGAATTACGGTTTGGTACCATTCCGGGCCTCGAGGCGAAGCTACCCGAAGAAAGCGAGAGGGCGGAATCAGGCCGGACGCTGATCCACGATTCCGTAACGGCGGACGACATTGCGAATGTTGTCTCGAGGATAACGGGCATCCCAGTTTCGAAGCTCACGTCAGGACATATTGAGAAGCTCGTTCACATGGAGGATACGTTGAGAGAGTCGGTTCGCGGTCAAGACGAGGCAATCAGGGCAGTCTCCAATGCCGTCCGGCTCCAGCGGGCTGGTCTCAGTGGAGACAACCGGCCTCTTGCATCTTTCTTCTTCCTTGGGCCGACTGGCGTAGGCAAGACAGAACTGTGCAAGAAACTGGCCGGCTTCCTGTTCTCGACCGAATCGGCCGTTGTTCGCTTCGACATGAGTGAGTTCCAGGAAAAACACACCATTTCGCGTCTCATTGGCTCGCCCGCCGGCTACGTCGGTTATGATGATGCTGGTCAATTGACGGAAGCCGTCCGTCGCAAGCCCTACGCGGTCCTCCTCTTTGACGAGTTCGAGAAGGCCCACAGGGACATTTCGGCTTTGCTCCTACAGGTGCTCGACGAAGGGTACCTCACTGATGCTCAAGGACATAAAGTCGACTTCAAGAACACCATCATCGTCCTGACGTCGAACCTCGGGGCCGACATCCTCGTCGGCCAGAACCAACTCCACCCATACAAAGAGACTCCCGACGGGGACATCGACCCAGAGGTACGCAACGCGGTAATGGATGTCGTTGCGTCGGCCTACCCACCTGAGTTCCTCAACCGAATTGACTCCTTCATCGTCTTCAAGCGGCTTGCTATCTCCGCCATCCGAGATATTGCTGATATCCGCCTTCGCGAACTGCAGGCCAGGCTCGACGACCGCCGCATCCTTCTCGAAGTACCCAATGAAGTTAAGGACTGGCTCGCAGAGCGAGGATATGATCCCAAGTTTGGCGCACGGCCGCTCAATAGGCTGATCACCAACGAAATCGGGAATGGGCTCGCAGACAAGATCATCAAGGGGGAAATTCGGACGGGAGACAAGGCGAAGGTGCTGATCCGGGAGGACAAGCAAGGACTGGAGGTCGTGAAGGCGTAAAATAGGGGAGGAAACTCCGCTCATTTCACACCCGGTGTTGAGAACCGCTATTGAAAATAAAAAATACTTACACTTTTGTCCAGTATGTAACCATGTAGAGTCCTATAGGTCAGGTAGCCCATTCTTCGTCTCAGCTCTCAATAGAAAAATTGCTTTTCAACATCCAGTGGCTCTATGACTCGATGCGCACAGGTCATTCTGAGAGGCTGCATTCGTCGCGCCATCCGTGAAGGACAAACCTAGCCCCATCCGTTTTAAGGAACGCGATCGCCGAATATCTTCCCCGAATATGAAGTTCCTGTTGCCTAGATCGACGGCAAGCAATCGTGTGAGGCTATGTCAGGAACCCGCGATCCAATATGAGACGTGGAACGCCGATCGAGCGCCACAGGCTGTGAGCCGATGCCATCATGGGCGGAGTACCCAGTCATGACCGGGGCTCGCCGGGCCAAGTCCTTCCCCCGCCGTACAGAATTCATTCCGCCAAAGCCTGTTGGACCTAATGTAGACTTACAGTCCCGAAAGGAGAATGAACCCGAAGAAAGGAAATGCACCGCCACAGACTGATGCTGGGGCCTACCTAAACTGCATATGCACTGATTCTCTAGCTCCAACACTCGAAGAGGAGCACAAAAATTTCCGAGAGACTGACCATCGATGTCCAAGGGCAGCGGACGCAGAACGGACCGCATACTCACGGATGCCAGTCATTCGGCTAGTAAGTAAAGCCTGCAAGCCATCTTGCCGACGGGCGGCGACCAATATCACGCATAACATGTCGCTCTGGTTAGCATCGTTATTTTCACCCAGTCGTACAGTCAGGCCTCCTGTCTCGAGGGATCCTGATATTGTTTGCTCGTTGGTGGTAGGTAATAAGCAAACATGAATGTGGGGGAACACCCTTTGACTAGAGAACAATGTTCGCCTTGCAAAAAAGCTGGCCCAAGCCGTTGCCAGGACAGGCGATGGTTCGCGCCGAGTCGGAATAGTGCTGGCAAGATGACCAGCCCGAGGTTCAAAACATCAGATCATGTGTTCCTGTAGTCATGTCTTGCGACGACCATTATGCCACTTGACAAAGGCGGTCTGCCGAGATCCGATATCTCGAGGAAGGCGTGGCGACAACCGAGGCGTGACGGTGGCAGGTTAGGTGGAAGGCTCCGGACTCGATTGGAGCGGTGAAGTCGTGGCCAAGCAAGGCGAGACCGAAATGCCCCAGTAAATCAATGACGAGTCTTCACCGTATTCCGATCCCAAGCGGAAAAGGGGATGCTCGTTCGGTGTGCCCGGGTTGTCTGCTCGCGGTAGTACGTCCCCCGCCTTCCCCTTCTTCGGTCCACTCTCCCAGACGGATTAATAGTTAGATCCCGCACGGTGCCACAACGAGCCAAACATAAAATAGCGAGCGGCCAGAAATGCGGCCGTCGAAGGCTGTGAAGGAGGCAAAGGATGGACACGGACGGACGCCGCCAGCAACGTGCAATTGCTTGGCTCAATCTTCCGCGGTTTGGGTTCCGGATCGGGGGCCGAGCAGGAGCGGCGCTCGGACGGGACGGCATGGGTGATGCTTTTGAACCGAGTACAACGGCAGACGGTGTGTGCCAATCGCGCCAGAGAGAAGTTGGAACGGGTACTACGTAGATGGTGGGAGCGAGGTCTCAAAAGTGGCCGCATGAAGTTGGCCGCGACCATGGGCCGGGCGGGAGACCAGGCCTCTTTATAAGTGGTTTTGAGCACTCTAATTGTGGATGCCTTGGATGCTCCAGGGCTATGAAAGCGGAACTTGATTTAAGGAATGGCCGACGTCAAATGGCGCATCGGGTCTGTGTGGCTGTGTAGCTGTGTGGCTAATAGGCATGCTCTGCAGATGGCTCCCTCGAAGGTAGCTGTCGGTATTTCGAAGTTGGGACCTCGAAAGCCCATCGATGTTGAAGTGCCCATTTGGGTGCCTGCCTGGTCGTGGATGGGGGTCAGGTCAGGCCAACATCCAAGCGCTCCGCCGGGTGTTCAGCGGTGTTGGCGGTTCTCGCGCCTGTCCCTTCATCTTAGGTAGAGAGATAGCGCCGAGCGTCAGTCATTCCCGGCCAGCTTGCCGCTTCCGTGCCAAATTTTGCAATTTGTCGGTTTCTGTGCAGGTAGGTAGTTGCTCGTACCTCGTATGAAGTACCCTTGTATGGAGTACCCAGCAGACTCGGCGGTTACGGGGCGCATAGAACCGGGTGTCGGGCATGGAGAGTTGCGATTCTTCATCGACGCAGCCAGGAGTGCATCCAAATTCATGGATTCCAATGTACAATTTTGCAAGCTGCACTGTAGCCACGGCTGGCGGTCATCGATTCTTGCCCTTTGGGCGCAGATCCAAGTTGGATCCAATGGTCCGATGCACAGCTCATCACGGGCGCCTGGCGGTTCCGCGTTGTAAGTGAGTACCGACGCCGCAAGCGCCAGGAACGTTTGAATGCAACGGCCACTGACCCGCACGGTTCCCGGCGAGACCTCGACCCGGCTCTCTTTTGCAACAAACTCGGTGCCGCCACCTGTCAGACAACCTCAACCTGTGCCCTTATCTACGCGAGTTCCGCCGTCTAGACACCTCGAGGCTTTGAGAGAGCATTCATTCCTCAAATTGATCGGTCATCAGCCAGCTACCTCGGTCTCCACGGTGCGGGAGGACACGGTGCTTCTGCAGATCTCATGTGCAGCCAACGTTATTGTTAACGTGCATCTTCAATTCGTTGGTTGTCGGAACGGCCGACCTGGCACAGGTTAGGCTACAGGCTTCAGGCTATAGGTTACAAACCACAAACCGCAAACTACAAACCACAGAACCACAGAACCGCAGAACCGCAGAACCGCAGGCTCCAGTCGAGAGAGCCACTTTCTGAAGGAGTGCACAGAACGGCCCGGATTATAAAGACTTGCTGCACCCTCAAGCCTCATCCAACCTCCACAACTTACCGCCTCCTGCCAACACCTCCATTCCCATCACTGCCGTGCAGTGCTGTATCGTCGCGGACCCGTCGTGCTCCTAGGCAACCCCATGTCCCCCTCTGCCCTCTCAAATTTCAGCAGGCTTTCACTGGAGAGTAGCATGCCCCCCAGCGCCCGCTTTGCCGGCAGCCATCGACCAAGTTTCAGACGGCTTGGGAAAGCAGAGGAATCCACTGACGATGCGAGGAGTGATTCGGCTGCCAGCTCCGGGTCCGGGGTAGACGACGATGGGCCGGAAGGCAAGTCGGTGGTGCGGGGACCGTCCGGCAAGTACTACAATATCGGCCACCTTTCCAAGGAGAGCCAAGACCTGGTTCGAGAAACCTACAGCCAGCCGCCGAAGATGACGCCGGAATGTTGCCGCCAGATCGACGAAGATACCATCGCCTTCCAGTGCACTGAGCATGTTCCCCGGACCTTCCGTGTCAGACGCCAAGGCACCGAATGCTCGCAATGTGGCATCAAACTATGCGCCCACGTCATCGCCTTCTTCGATACGCTGACCAATGCAACGTTATACTCCCACCAAGAGAACGACAGGAACCACCCCCTCACTCTTACGCCGGCGGGCTTCCCCGAAGAAATAGGGGACCCATTCAAGCGTATATCGAGATTTGACCTAGGTCTCCTTGCAGACAGTCTTCATTGCGATGTCATCAACAGCATGCCGGACGGACAAGACGAAGGTGTCAACCCGAACCACAGCCAAGACGAAGGTGGTGGCTCGAGCAACCCGAGCGCCGGCAAACGCGACGCCATCAACCCGAGTCGCTGGCGGGACGCCCGGGAGATGTTGGGAGCGGCACAGTACTACGCCCCGGAGCAACGAGCCATGTCCATGGCCGAGTATGTCGACAGGTATCGATCGGACGTGTTCGACCAGCCCCGGCTAGGGAGGAAGAGGATCAGGCGGGGCGACCTCGACTGCACCGTTGCTCGCATGTTGGCCGAGAACAAGGAGTTCTTCCACTACTTCAAGGCCCAGATGCGCTCCGCTGACCCTATCAATGACGTCTTTCGCAAACTCGGCCAGCGCATCAAGAGCGTCATGGCACAGCTAGACGGGCACGCCACGAAATGCAAAGAAGATGCGTCGTTTGCGTCGCAGGCGGCATCGGCCATGGCTGGCACTCACCACGACGTTGCCTGGGCCGCCGACCACATCATCGGCGTTGTAAATAACATCCATGCCATTCTCTGGTCCAAGGTGCGCGACCAGCCGCTGTCCTACGAAGAGCGCCGGAGCGCTGCCCGAACCCTGCTGCGCATCCTCTTTTCCGTAGTGGAGAAGAACATGGACCTTCACCCGGCACCGTCCCGACGGGATCGCAATCTGTGCGTCCGCCTCATTGCGGCCGATCCGGACAGCCTCTTCATTCTTCAGGACCTGGATGCCCTGGCTGACGTCCTCGCCGAGAAGGACCACGTCAACTTCCTCCAACACATCAAATCGCGTCTTCTCGGAGGGGACGTCGTCCTGGATGCGTACATTGAAAGGGTCAATCGGCTTCTGGCCCGGGTCAATACCACGCGTGAGAGCAGCGTGTCGTCCTCCGCGACCGGTTCCAAGCGCCCTGCCCAAGAGGGTGGCAGGGGCCCCAAGAGACTCAAATAAACTGGCGCCTAGAAACGACGGTGAGGTTTCGGTATGAAAGTCGTCACCCTGCTCAGACAATGCTCTTCATCTAACACGCCACAGCTTGAAAGCCAGCAAGTACTTATTAGAGACGGAACTCTGCCCCTGGTGGGTTGTTTTGTAGAAGAGGGAAAATCGAAGGAACAAGAGGCGAGGGATCCAAATTTTCGCTAGGACCTCACTTGGACGGGCAACCGCCAAATATGTATCTCGCCGTGGTTCCCCTCCCCAAAAAAACCAGCAGCGTGTTTTGGACATTACGTCCCCTTCCCGTTTCTCTTTCTTGGATATAATTATGACTATTTTTATCCGGAGATACTCGTCGTCTTCCCGCCTGACCCCTTGTTCAAATCTGCCTCCTGTATCCTCGGTGTTCTGAGCCGCCAAGCCCATGCAGCGTCAAGGGAACTCTCACGTTATCACCTCATCGCGCGTAGGCCTTGGTTAAGCAGGTGCGGATGCCTGCGGACTCGACAGCAAAGGGACATCAAGCACACGGGCATCGCATTGATGTTTTACTATGCAGACGCGATTACCCCTCAAGAACGATGCGAGCTAGAAACGCAATGGGCACAGTGTTGATGACCTACATGTGCAAGGAACCGAGCCCGTGAAGACGGGGCCCTTCAAGACATGTCAAGTCGGCAGCGAATGTTTCATGCCCTGCAAAAGCCCCTCGAGTACGCCCAGCACCTTCCTCAATGTGGGTCGGTCAAACGGATTACCATCCCACTCTCCCCGTGACAGCGCCTCCCGTCGCCTATCCAGGAACTCCTCGGCATGCCTCACCTCCTTGGTCCACCACGCCTTCGCTACTTCCCGTACCGCCGCCGTCCCAGCTGCCACGTCTTCCTGTCGGGAATCCAAGACGACCAGTTGGCTGCCCACGCGGCCCACCTTCCCCCCCAAATTGGGCCGCCTACCCTTGGTACATGAGTCGATTAGCTCCCTTAGCGAGTCCGGAGTCCTCTGGTAGTCGGGGAACTCGAGGTGCGATTCCCGAGGGTATGACTGCCAAACGGCCGCCTTCTGCGGTGCGGCCACCCCCTCAAATATGCACCACAGCACACGGCCGAGCATGAATACTTCTGCCATTTCCTGTTCCACTTTATTGAGGCAGAGCCAGGCAACGTTGAAAGCCGGAAGTGACGGGTCGTAGTTGCTTGACTCGAAGCGATCGAGATCGTAAGGGAGAAGTGCCCGAATCCTCTGTTCCATCCGCTCTCGTATCTGCGGCGGGACCTTCTCGGAGCGGGCAACGAGTAGAATGTAATCTAGAAAGTTCACCTCCGGAGCGGAAAAGTCGCACCAGACGCCTCTCTGCTCGAAATCAACCAAAACAATGTTGCCTTCGCTGGAAAGTAGCATGTTCTCCACGCGGAGGTCTGGGTAGAACATGGCCCTCGTTTCGTGCAGGTGTATCAGCCCTCTCGTGATCTGAATGGCCCACCTCACTTGATCCCATGGCCAGAGGTCGTTGTGTATGCGCCGGAAAGGTAGGCTATCGCGGAGGTTTCCCGTTCGGTAATATGGCAGCAAGAAACCGACTACGGCGTTCTTGTTTCCAAACTTGCAGCGCTTCGTCGCCACGTATTCCGGTCGCTCGATGATGCTCTGGTGCGACGGTATGGTCAAAAGATTGCGGAGTTCAAGATAGAGGTATTTGGGATAGCTTGTGAGAGCTTTCAAAACCATAACACGGCCATCCTTGAGGCGCACCACACAAACACTGTCGTGAAGTTGTTGGACTATCTCGAGCGAGTCTAACGCTATTTTCTGTGGGAGAGAGATGGCGTATTCCTTCCACATGCGTTCCAGTGTCTCAGCTGATAGAAGCTGCCTCTCCAGATCATGCGTGTGAGCAATCCTGATGTTGATCTTGGTAATGTCTGGGTCCAAGTTTCCCAGAACAATGCGTGATCCGAAAGGAAGCGACTTGTACCACAGCGCTGGATTCGGCAGCGTCGACATCCAGTGCTGGAGTTTACGAAGAATGAGGTTTGAGATGGCAAGTCTGGACACCCTGCATCGATCCTTGGTGTGGAAGGCATCGTTGAGTTGGAGAGTTTTTCGGAGTTCGGCGCGCGTCTCCTCAGGAATGAAGATGTCGACTCGTACCGGTGGCGCCGGAGACATGAAAAGGGGAACAGCAAGGAATTGAGTTCCCAGTCCCGTGCAGCCGTCTATCCGCCAGAGAGGCTCTTTGACATCGCCCAGGCTATCGATGCGATTCTTGGGATTCAGCCACGACTTTTCCCACGCTGGCTCGAGGCCACGGTCGTCTTCCTTTGAGATCGGTGGGGCCGTTGATAACAAGTCGTCGACGAATGCCCCAGTTGGGTGGACAACATCGTGGATCGCTGTCGAATTCAGCTCCATCGCGGATCATGTGGGGTTTTCTGCAGAGAAAGACGCCAGGGTTAGCTAGGCTGCCCTACGGCCAAATCGAGATATGGTTTATGGCGAAGGCCAAAGCAGGGCTCCTGCTTTTGTAAACATCCACGATAATGATATCAGGAAATTCAACTTACGCAGGGACCGAGCATAACAGGCTTCAAAAAACTCCATGCATGAGGATTGGTCCAATGGGCTGGATCGGGGAGATCTGTCGCGCCAGCTTGTGTGCATGCAGCTAGCCTGGATAGAGCAGACTTTGCAGTAAATTAGGATTCCGTGCTCAGTCGTTATGGGCAAACAGGTCCAGCGGTCAAGGTTCGAATGCGACGTGATTGGTCCAAGCTTGAAAGCAAGACGCCGAGCATTCGGGACCCTTGACGGAAGTTCGGAGCTATCTGGCTGGGGGCTCGCGGATGACAGATGATGCCGGCCGATGCGGCTTCAGCGAGCTCCAGGCAGATCGACGTCTGAGATCGGATCGGGATCTGCGTCTCTCTCCACCACTAGGGACTTTTACCCTGTCGCCTCTCTCTGCTTACGGCCGGCCCAAGCCGGGTAGCATCGTGCGAGGCCTCACAAAGGTACACTGCAGAAGGATCTTCTCTCCACTGTGAAGTGAGGGCAATAGGGGCCGCACCTTATAAGTTTTCCGCTGGAATAGAGGAGTGTACATACCCCTACGAGGCGCTCCTGTCGCTTGACAATGCAGTGTATGAGTTGTCGTTGTCGAGGCAAGAAGGGTCTGCACACTTCCGTCCCTGCCGCCTGCGCATCTTCTTACCGACGATATCGCTATGAATGAGATATGTTTTGCACATGATGCTGTAAGGCCGCTCTGCAGGTCGCGGCTAGTCTGCCGGCGGGGAGGCAGGCGGGGAGGCAGGCGGCCGCAGGTAGAACGGCAGCGTAGCTACCGTCGAGAACCCAGTTGTGTGCTTCTCCGTCAGGATGTGTCTAGTGACTGGCGGCTCTTTCATCAAGACTTGTTGGCGCAAGCAGCCCGCCGTCAAGGCGCGACGTGCCTACCTGGGCACATTAACTTTGTACGATAACGCGAATCGGAAAGTAACAGAAAAACACCGAATGGAGGATGTGGTGACTAAATTACCGGGATCCAGCTCCTCTTTTCAACTAGGCAAACAATGGCAAGGCATCGCACCTACAAGAGGCGTTGGAATGTACCTAGCAGCACTTCGAGCTGGGAGGCTCGTAAAGAACCAGAGTGGGAGCTGCTCGTCCATGCAGTTCCATCTCGCATCCATTTCTGCTGGCCCCGTTCCATCCATATCCAGCCAGCTGCAGTAAGTTGAAAAATAGGACAGTGTGAGAAAGATCTGCCACCCACTTACCACATATTTGAGTGTCTCGGGATTTCTTGGTGCTACTTGCAGAAGGATCGTTGCAAACGCACCTCATGACGGGCGAGGCGAAGCTAACGCCGTGATTGCCTGTGACTGCAGGTCTTCTCGCCAACCCATGAATCGACGCCTGAAGTTTCGGAGCCGATAACCACCAGAATTGCCGAGGCCAACCAAATCGAATGAAGCAGAGATTGGGTAAAAGATTCGAGAAAATGCGGCGGCCTCGAATGTGAGGGATCTAACTGCAGGTTACATCCAGAAAATGCCTCGTGAGCCCACGACTAGTGCATATGAAGCAATATGCCCTTCACGCCGCCAATGACAACTCCGATTTCCATCTGTCCATGACGGTGGGAAGCAAGCCGTAGGTATTGTGTTCAAAACTCTTCAACCATACGGCCCACCCAGTGAGGCTTGATGCATGTCGGCGGCCAACGGTCCTCTTCCCCCTTGCTTGCATCTTGCCCGAAGCATGGAGCAGCCGTGATGACTGACATTATCTGGCTAGCACTGGGACACAGTACATAGAGTTATAATCCAGGCAGAGAAGGCTGCTCCAAGCGATACACCTGGAGGTTGACCTTGGCCTCCCAGATTTGGTTCAGAATGTCCGACCTGCCCCGTCCAATGTCGAGGAGCGGCTCTCGTTGTAGGAGCCGACGTTTGCGAACCATACGACCGGTTCCACTGGTGTCAGCATCGAGTCTAATGAAACTGTGGGGTAAGCCTTGCAATCGCAGCTGAAATCATGGTACGTCGCATGGTGGCATGCCAGGCAGCGTCGTAACATCAGTCTGGGGTAAACTGCGCTGTCCCCTGCCTTGTGCCTCATACCCACAACGCTTATCGATTATCTTCATCTGGTATCGCCAGTTTATGAAGCGACTAATGCCAATGCGAAGAGCGCCTTGTGGCTGGACCAGGCGGTTGAGCTTCGGCCTGGATTGTGAGTTGGACTGCCGAAGCTCGCCTCAGACTTCACAGAAAAGTCACGGGCGCAAGCTGGAGAGCGAGCCACTTGCGGCGGGCAGTTGGAAAGAGTCACAGCCTCACAACTAGCCAGCATCTGATGCATTGTGCTCTTCGGCATTGGGGCTTCAGGCGGACTGGTGCAGATGCAGAAGTCCGGCCGAGATTCTCGATTGTGTCCTTCTCCGACCGGTCGTGGTCCGTCCAAGGACCGCTGTGATAGTTAATATGCAAACCCGAGTTTTGCCTTCACCGGTTGGACTTGGTGTGATCCAACCGTGATCGGTCCTGTCCACGACCCCAGTGTCCGCACGAGCTCAGACGCGGGGGACCCTTCTCGCAGAAGCGAAGCACACGGAACCAGAGTGTCAGCTATGCATGCTGCTATTGTAGGCATGCTGCTATTGTAGGCATGTTCAGCAGAGACAGTGCAGCAACGCCCAAAATTGCTTTAGTCATGCTAGCGGGTTTGAAGGTCGAGACGATCCGAATGGTTAGGGTGATGAAGGATGATAGAAGGAATGGTCTGACCTGCAGGTAGACAAGACGCACGTACAGAGAGGTACCTATTGGTACGACTCTGGGAGATATTGGTTGCTAAATTGTTGCGTGAGGCCCACCCAGCCATTACTAGTGCCTCGGCCGGTCGCGAGTTGCGAGTCGCGGTCCCACTTACCCATAATAGGCCGAGAAAAATGTGGACGAATGGAGGAACTGCTCGGCAGGAACTTTCGCATTTGGCTTGTGAAGGGCATGCAGTAAGTGATACACAGAATTTTCTGCGTCGCGTGGTCGAGATTGCCTTCTAAGGCTTCCCTCCGTGCCTGCGTGCCCGCGTGCCCTCCCACTCGTACGAAAGATGAGGCGTCTCTTTTGCGCCTGCCACATGGCAAGCACAGATGCTAGTTGAGATGCCCCACTGACAGCCTGCTCGACTGCCGTTTACCTGCAAGACGGGATTGCCCGTGTAACAAGCAGTCTTGCCGACGTAGCTGCAATCCAAGTCCTACCTACCCTACCGCCTTCGCGAGGGCACACGTCAACGGCTGCTCTTCAAAAAGCAATACTACCCAGCTTTTTGCTTGCCACCTTCTGCAGGTCATTGGCAAATGGTGAGCTGTGTACATACAAAGTATGGACCCTTTGTCTCCCACTCGTCCCAACTTTGTACGAGGTTGCAAGATTAAATAAACTCTGGGTTTGTTGTATTCGCCGCAGCTCCTACGGTTTCGCGCAAGCCGATTTGTCCACGGCTCGCCAGCGCCGGGAAGCTGGGATGGAGCCGCCCGAGCCAGACTTTGCCCTTCCAGCGACGACCTTGTAAGTCTCGGACTCTCAGTGGGCCTTCACCGCCTCTTATATGCCTGCAATGTCTTTCCCAAGTCACATCAGGCCTCACTTGTCAAGGATTTCCCAAACTAGCCAGATCTAGGTATTGTATGTTGCGGCCGAGCGATGCGTGCAACAAGTTTCCCTTTCAAGCCGAGGCTGCAGTCGGTCAAAGAACTTGTGCTAGTAGATTACAGTCCTGGACACACCGTCAGCAATTCTGATACGTCCGTAGCGACATCTGCAGGCTCTTTTGGTGAGTTGGGTAGGTATAAGAAACCGAAATATCTTTCGTATTTACAGGTCACCGGTCACGACGCGATGCAAGCATTGTTTGATCCATCCTTTCCGATTCATGACCTAGCTCTCCAGTCGGTCAACACTGAGAGTCGAGAAGTTCACCGGAAACTTGAATTTGTCGGTGGATAAAATGTTAAGAAGGTACATCAGATCCAAGTTTCGTATCATAGCCCAATTTCTCTTGTTCACCGGTCTATGCCGGATACTGTGGTCTTGAATGTCGATGCCACGTCGGAGAAATACTATAAGGCAATATTTGTTTCTGTGATTCTGATATATCACCTACTCGCTTTGACATGGTGCGAAGTGAATGCGAAGGCACAAGGGTACTCGGCAATGGAAAGCAAACCGCATTCGGGAGGCGGAAGGGATGGACCCTAACCCTATTGCTCGTATATCGGGAAGTCAGTAGTCGTAATTGGTATTATCAATAGAATAAAGGAATAACGAAATGACGAAATATACGAGGGTATCGAGGTGGAGCTGGGGGTTCTGGAACTTGGGACTCTTTATGCCATGCATATTCAATGTTGCAGGAAGGAGCACATGCGAGCAGGGAAGTTCCGGACGTGGGTATGCGTCATGGTTGGCGTTCAAGAATGATTCCGGTGCAGCTTCGAATGCAAGCCACCAAACGATTCATCTTGAATCGTCTAGAAACAGTCTTGCCGATCTCAATTAACGGGTGGCTCGGGTTTGCGTCCGGTCGGCACTTTCCAAGGAATTGGGTGGGATGATATTTTACAGAGTACAAGCTTCGGAGCAGCGCCGAGCCATGCAGCCTTCTCCCCACCAGCCCGGGTGCTCATTTCTAAACCGAGTGCGCGATACATGTGGCGAGTTAGCATGACCTCATAAAAGTTCCAAACCTTCTAATAAGGGCCCTTGCGTGTACCGGTCGCAGTATTCCAGCTGCGTCCTGGTGCTGATGACAGAGAGCCCTGCTGGATGATAAATCCGTTCGGCGCAAATTGTCACTGCTGGAGCGGAGCAAGTGGTAGGATCCTTCGACTAAACCTGCGTACCACCGCCATTTCGTTTCTCTCTTTTAAATCTCCGAGTGGAATGCCTTGCGTGAATGGAGTGTCTATGCTATCACGTATCCGGAGACGGGCGGCTGTAGTATTTAGCTTCCGCCATTTATTTCGTTGGATGACGACGATAGGTTTGAGGTTCTGAATCCCGCCTCAGGCAAGCACGCTGTGTTCCACAACAACTTAGCACTACAGAAACCCATGTGCGGACATACCCCTTCCCTGCAGGATATTTTTGCCGCGTTAACGCCATCATCCAGTCAACTTGCAATGTGTGCATGCTCGTACCTCATAGTCCCGCAGCCCCACTGCTCTGTCCCACTGTCTGTAGGGAGAATCAGGAGATTCCAAAATGATGAGGTGATCAAATGATTCATTCTGGGGTCTGTCACGGCATCCAACAGCGTCACGGGTACCTGTACCCTGGAACTAGAAGGAGCGAATTGCCCGTCGGGCGCCGACCATGCCGCTTCTGCGTGACTTGTCCTGCGTTCGGAATTGGTGCACATCAGGACACATCAGGACACATCAGGACTCGGATTGGACTTTTTGGGGTTGAAGCGACAGGCGAATACCACCGAACTCTCCTTGAAGTGCGAAAAACGGTGCTCGGAGTCCTGGCCTGCCATGTGCGTGGATTGATTAGTACCCCGTACTAGTCCCAAACTCGTCCCAACCATGTTTTGTTGCTTGCATGCCTCCTGCCAGCAAAATAACCTAGCCCTGTCTCAAAGACGGCACAGCGGCCGTTAAGTTGGGGGCACTGTTGGGATGTGGCTCCATGGGTTATTTCCGCTTCCTCATTACCTAGCAAGCAAAATGGTTCAATGGCGCGCGCTGACTGACTCATCACTGACTGTTCCTGGCCCTGAGTTCTTGGCTTTTTGTTTGATTGTACCCCACCACCCCGCGTTGGCGAAGGTGGGGGAATCTCGATCAGAAAAAGGAAAGAAGCTCGCTAGGTTTACAACAAAGTGCAGTACCAGAAGCTCGGGAGAAAGGGGAAGGAAGACAATGAGACATGATCGGATGCCGCGGCATACTTGGTACAAAATTTTTGGCAGCAGAGTAGAATCTGGGCCTTGGATCAAGGCAACGCCCGTTCGCCGTCATGGCGGATTCCACAGACCCGGGACTGCCGGCATGATTGGATGACCGCGAGCCCTCGCTTTAGCAATCCTGGTACTTGGGTGATGAAGCGGCGCATTTCGTGTGTCGAGCCCCCATCTCGTTCCCGGAATGGCTTAAGCTGGCTAAGCATCGTCAAGGCTACTACTCCCACTTTCGTTTGTTGATACAATTGATTCCCGAATTAGTGACGCTAGCGTCGGCTGTGTTCCGGCCTCTGGCTTCCAAGCATCCAGTTTCCATGCGTCCGTCGAAGAACAAACGGGTACCTAACATGACAGGGTTGCCAAGGTGGACAGGAAACCCGCAGGTGGTGACTAGCGTCGCTTGTAGTTTCCCGTCGAGTCTCAGGTTGACAGGTGGCTTGGAATTCTCGACATCATGCAGGGAATTTTCTTTCCATCGCATTGGCATGCCTGGCCCCCATGATTGCACTTTGCAAATCGAAGGTGCTAGATGCCAATCCAGCAGCGAATCCTTAGCCTGGGGGCGGGTACGAGGCGGCGTGGGGCAGGTCGGGGCAGGTCGGGGCAATATGCAGGTGCTGGGGTTATTGGCAGCGACGAAGTACCAAGGTCTAGGCCTGGTGGTGGATACCGAGCTATCTACTCGTCCTGGTTTCAACTAGCTCCTTTTGCCTCAGTAGAAAAACTCTGCCTTGTCCGGACCCAACTTTTCCGTTCATCGGCACCGAGATAAGGGAAACATTCTTGGAAAAAACAGTGGAGGATCTTTGGGGGGACTAGGTATTGGGTTGCGTTTCTCGTGATTGGAGCCTTAACTTAATCCAGCAGCAGAGTATTCTTCTGGCCTTGTAAATGGGGGTACCAGGGTAATGGCTCAATGCAAAAGCGCGAGAGAAATGCTCCATCCCCGCACTTTGGCACCAAGGGATTCCTGTCTGAGCGGCATCCCAAAGTAGGCCTACAGGCTCTACGCAACCAGGAAACAATTTCGGTCGCACCGAATTCTCTCTCTTCCCATCCAACTTTGTTCAGGCGCTGCGAGGTTCCATCGACCCATCGACCCATTCGATGCACGGAGACAAGCAGGGTCATCCTGGCGGCATTGTACGAATACTTATTACTTGGTGCAGAGAGTGTCCTGGAAGAAGTGAGTGAGCACGACCCTCGGAACGGCGTGGCAGGAAGGAAAATTGTTGCAAAATAACTCCTTCACCGAGTACCGTGCGAGTCAAACTTTTCTTTTCCCTCCCTCTTTTCTCTTCCACCGACCCCGTACAATCGACATTGGATGTCAGACCTAAACCCCGGCAGGTCTGCACCTTATTTCCTCTGCCGCGTAGCCGCCCAGACCGAGATATCACAAGCCCAAGGCAATTCGACACGCCAGACGCCGACTCTGTTCACGAATTGTCGTACAGGCTCAAAGCTTGTCAACCAACCCGCAGCCACAAATATTGTCGGCTACATTCGTAGACTTCGGCCGTTTGCGGCAACCTTGGCCGAACTCCGCTTGCATCTGGACCGGCATCCCGACGACGAGCCCGGTCGTCCCCGCGGCAAAAGAAGAAGAAGCAGCTAAAAAGCCTGCGCAAACGAGGTTGACGCGGGGATTAATCAGTTTGAATTTCGGGACCAGCCTCAGGTCGGGTCCCTCGGCAGTGCCGCGCTATCTATACAGTGCTATTAGGTACTGCTTCCATCACCCCAAGCTATCCTACTGGGCCGCCAACGTTCGGCTCGACCCGTCCACCAAGACCCGCGCAACCTGCAACGCGGTGCTGGTTTGTCGCCAGAAAGGAAAAAAAAAAATCGCAACCCGCCCGCCAATGCCTAATCGATCAGAGTCTTCCAACTTCCATCAGTAGCAGTACATTCAGCAGCCATTGCCGCCGACAACTACGAGTAGAGCATATTTTTTTCTCTCACAAGTCTTCATTGGCCTAGGCCACACCATCTTGTCCCTTCTTTCCCATTGTACAAAGTACGTCGTGGTCGCATCGGCAGAGAAGGCGAGAGAAACTCTCAAGCCTAGACGTGCCCGCTCGCCAAGAAGACCGCCAAACAGTTCTCATCAACGCAACTGACGGCGGCTGCTATTGACGCGGACAGCCTATCGCCACGCTTCAGGGTCGTGGACATCGTGGTCCTGGTCTTCACCGCCGGCAGTCTCCCACCGCCCTCCAAGGTCGGACCTGCAAGCACTCTACCAGCTCGTCGCCCGGCGATTGGCCCCAGCCGGACACCAGCCGGACACCAGACGGACTCCCGCCGTCGGCTGCGGCAGGCTGCTTCATTCGTCTTCTTCACTTCGCCGGAGTGTTACGTTCAACGGTCCGAGGACGTCGTGCGGCCACCAGCAGACCGAGGAAGCCTCCCACACTTCCACACCTGCACAAAAGCGAACGAGGCGTCCAGAAGCATCCGCCGATCCAATTTGGCCAGAGAACTTGAGGCCTGGAGGGGGGCCTGTCCGTCATCTAATTCTTCCCGGCTTTGACTCCCCGGTCGATTCAGACCCAAGTTTCCTTTGCCTGTACTCTGCACGCACTCCAGTCTCCGCACTCCAGTCTCCAATCTCCCATCTCGCAGCACGCTACGATCGTGGTCACGGGCGGCTCTTGCTCTGACTTCGTTTAGGAGAACCAAGCACCCTTAGCGACCAGCCATCCTTACCCCCCTTGGCACCTTGGTATTGGCATCAACATCAAATATCCTCTCCGACCCCGTTGCCGCTGGTGGCAAGGTGGGCCTGGCCCGCCGTTCGACTTGTGTCGTCCATTACATTTTCCCTCCCCGAGTCTTCGCCGTCTTTTCTTATTGGACTTCACTTGTTTTCTTCTGGCTTCAGCCCGTCTTCTCCGTCTCCACATGCCATCCACTCTCATGCTTACAAGGGGCGTGTTATTGGAAATCATGGCTCTTGTGTCGTGAGACTTCCCCCTCCCTCGTCCTCGCCGGTGAAGACACTAAGGTTCACCGGCTCGGCCACCACAACGTTTGGTGTGTGCTGGGTTGCAACTGGGGTCGAGTCGCTCAGCTTCTCCTTGTATCGCCCTTTTGACAACGGGCTGCTAGTTGCCAGCCGGGTCGGCTCTGCGTCGCGGACAGAAGACGGAGGACAGAAGATCGAAAAGCGTTGCTCAATTCTTCAGCCACCTTGCAGCCTACCTCCCCCATCCAGGTGCTTGGTCCCCAAGAAGACCCAAGTTCCTTCTCCGGTACTGATACACACTATTCGTACACGCCATAGACTCCGCCACCGCAACCTGGTGCCTGGGTACCTGTTGATTGGGTACTCGGCCATCTCGCCCTAATTGTCTTTGCTTTGAAGAGTCTTGTCCAACCTCGATCATCACACCCTCACCGTAGCAATCATGGTAGGGCCTCCTCGTCCCTGTCATCCACCGGCTGGCGGCAGGCTGCATGGAATATATCAACTCGTCGTTCCCTTGCCTCCCTCGTCGCCCTTCATGTCACATCACCTCATCTCACACTCGACGTTCGTCCTCACCACTCATTGTTTCTCATGTCACCGCTCAAGCAATACCGCCACTTCATCTCACATATCTTCGCCCATGCCCTCTTTCCGTTCCGTGTCTCGAGCCTCCCTCTAACAAGCATCTTAGAATAATCTAAAGAGACGTCGGCCCTATGGCCACGAGGAACCTGCACCGCCATCTCTAGATCAACACATTCCATATGCTCCAGCAGATTTAGCCTACGGCGCATTACCTTTACAGATCCGTCAAGTCATTGAAGAAGCGGGCCAGTTTTACGGGCTCACCGGGCTGCGGTTGCACGAGTTGGCATGCGAAGAACGGGAACGGAAACGGCCAAGGGTTACGACAGCATTTCCCATGGCTCCTCCGTACGGAGAAGTTCACGAGCGAGCGTGGCCGCCTCGGGCAGCAGACGGTCGGCCCCAAGACGGACTCGCATCCCAATTCTCTTTCATGGAGAGTTCTAGGATATCCAACAGCCTGGGCAACTTGAGAATATGGATGTGCCAGAAGTGTGGCGAGGAGAGTAAGTTCGCTGCCTCCAGTCTACAGGAGGCCATCGGCCTGCTAACCAAGGCCAAGATTATGAGCCCCTTCCCGACAGTCCGTCGTTCGGATATGGCCCCAACAAGCCATACGCCGTGGAAAAGCCGCCTATGATGGAGACGCCCTCGTCCGAGGCGCATGAGCCGACTGGCCTCAAAGCTCCGGTGGGCACCTCCTTCATGGATGATGCGGCCATGGCAAACAGGTACTTGGAGAACTACTCGCCCTTGCAACCGCAGCCACGCTCCGTCATGGCGCAACCGGGGAGTAGAGACCCGATGGCGTTTGCAAATGCCGTTGTGCCGGAAGGGCTCCAGGAGTACTACGCTCCGGCCCAGCCCGGCGAAAGCCCCGTGTCTGCAGCCGAGCTACCCCGCGGCTCCTTCGTGACCAGCCACGTCATGACACCAGAGCAAGCCCAAGGCCATATGGGCTTCGGCGACATGCTGCCCTTCCACCGCTCGGCAACGACAGTTCCTGCCCCGGCGTCGGTGGGGCGGTATGCAATGGCAGCACCGCTGCCTTATGCTGGCCGTGACGCTGCATCGGCAGCCCCTGACCTCGGGCCGGGCGGCGGCATGAGCACGGGCGGTCAGATCTTGATGTACAACTCGCAATCTCGACCGACGGCGCGACGGGGGCCTTTCAAGACAACGGATGAGCGCGAAAAGACGGCCCAGACACGCAAGATAGGCTCGTGTGTGAGGTGCCGCATGCAACGGATACGCTGCGAGATCAACGACGACGACGCCGGCGGCCCGTGTCTAACGTGCAGGAAAGTATCAGCAAACAACAAGGTGTGGAGGTTGCCGTGCCTCCGGTACAAGCTGACCGACGTCAAGCTGTTCAAGCCCGGCCAGGTGAGGGGCTTCGAGTGGACGCGCCGGTGGGAGGACACCATCATCGACAACATCACGGGCTGGGCGTCGAGCGACACCAAGATCGTTCATGTAACCAGCGGCTATTCAGAACATGCGGTACAGCTTCGTGTGCGCCAGTTCATCCCGCAGGAAGGAGACAAGCTCGACCGTTCGTGGGTGGTGAACGGAACAACGAAGTCTGTGCGAATCCCTCCCTATGCCATTGTCGATTTGGAGCTGGCAAGGAAGGAGTACAGCGATCACATCGACGAGTGTCTTTTCGATTGCCTCGACGCAATCCTGAAGCCTTGCGGGAACCTCCTCTGGCGGACGTACCGTTTGGCGTGGTATATGGCGATCGAAGACGCATCCGTGCCCGGTGAGGAGAAGGAGCTTCTCCGCCTTGCTCTTCGGCTCTGGATGGCAGTCCGACTGACGACTAAGTCGGCCATCATCGTTGGCGACGAGACGTTGGGCATGCCGCGCGACATCATGGACGAGTCGAGTCCGATGCCCGGATGCATCCCTCTCCCACCCGTCATGGGAGCCCAGTTGGATCTCATTCTGATACATCAGATCCAGGCCGCTCTTCGACGGGAGTTGTTGGACAAGCTCCAAAAGATGCTGCAGACAAACAAGGCGAAGACATGGTTTACCACGTACCTGATCATGTTCATGCTGCTACATAACATTGCTCTCATCACCGGACACGACGCCAGCTACGCTCGGAAGCATGGCATCAAGGTGGGTCGCCTTTGGGGATATTAGCCTGCGCCGTGTGCTGTGAGCGCCACATGACAGTGTTGAGACTGACAGTTGAATTTTGCAGCGGCGATTTGCAAGAGAAGACAAAGTGAGGGAATATCACATGGGTAAGCAGACCTCCCAGCCAAACCGATCAAGCTTCGATTACGCAGCTCTACGGCTCCTCCGGCGTCGGAGAGAGGCCGGCGCCGCTCCCTTCCTTCGTTCCCCCAAACACGTGCGTGGAGCCGGCGGTGCATGGCGGATGAGGCGAGAATGCGTTGGCTGACAAAAAATTGTGGGGCGGCTGGTGTGCAGGCGCAAATATTTTACTCGCTTACTTCCACTACTGCAACAAGCACTATCATCCCTTCTCCAGGGACTGCAAAGATCAAGATCTCCGCGCCCTCGGCGAGCTAGACGAGCAGAAGATTAAATTCGTCCACGACACAAGAAGCTGGGCCCAAGAGAAAAGTAGGTTGATTCCCTTGTTCCCTCGACGATGCCCACATCCACCGTCGCTGCGCAGTGCGCAGTGTTCGCACTACCCGACCAAGCTTGATCGGGTAATGCCGGGTGATGCTCGATTTCGGTTGCTCAAAGGCTCGACCCATCCTTCACTCGTGTTCGTGGTGGATCGCTATCTCGCTACCTTGGAGGCTAACGTCGTTGATGCCATAATCAGAGTACGAATGGAACCAGGTTAGGCAAGCAGAAGCCTACGAGGACAATTACTTTTTTATCAGCCAGCTCTTCGAAGAGACATGGGAGCCACAGCACACCATCTGATTGGATGGGCAACAATTGGGCGTCTGTACAATTATATTAAAGTAGAAGGCACCTGCAAGACTCAATGCAGCAGAACGAAAAGAGAAAGTTTCTCCCTGATGTCTTCCTGCAGGTTGGGGCTTCGAGGGGAGGCGTCGTCGCCAACGGGCGTTTCTAGTGGCCAGCTTCCCCATGTTGTCCAGTCGGACCAGGTTCCCACTGACCGGATCTATTCCGGCCTGGGGCCAGCCGTGAGACGGTGGCAGTCTAGCCTGCTTGGCTGCCAATGTCTCAATGTCCGCCATGCTGCTGGCTGCCCGGCAATGGTGAGTGCGTGGGCAGTCGGCGAGTACTCACACCTTGGAGGTACTGAGGTACTAAATACAGTCCTTCGAGGCTAGTCCGACGCCAAGTGGGCCCGACCATTCGTACGGGAACCCTTGTTTCATGACACCGCAGGATACTATGACGACCGACTGATGAAGTTGGCTTGGGTTGGTTGCTTTTGCCAAGCAAGCGAAGCCAAAATCTTTCGGGGCCTTAGCGTCAAGTATATTTCCTACCTTCGTACTCCATACCGTAATGCTTTCGCACCAAGAAAGTAGCCGGGCGACCTGCAACTTCTTGCGGTGAAGTTGACGCGGCCAGCCATTTGTTGCGCGGAAATTCGTCAGAGACTGCCTTCGACACCCACCATGTACGATAATCATTCTCAACTTTGTACCCAATACACGCCTCGCCATGCGAATCGGCATCCCTACAACGTAGAACCTTGTACCGCTACCCATCTTTTAGGAGATTGGATACTTCAGCGCCCACTGTTTGGTTGCCAAGCTATCTATTGACAAGGCCCTCTCCATTTATCGCCTAGCAATTCGGAGCAAATGGCTTGAGAGAGAGCTTGCTGCTACCTTTGTTGAGAGCTCGAGATGGGGCTATCACGTAATACCATATCTCGAAATTGATCAGCCGAGCTTCTGATATTCTTCCCCGCGCCGCCCCCGCGTCGCGTCGGCGCCGCATGGCCGATTCAAATGGCGCATTCCAGGGGCAGGGCTTCATGTCTTCTGCAAACCTCACGTACTCAGTCCGTTTCTTCAGTCATTAACCTCACAAAAGGAGCGGGCCGGGGCGAGTGGAGGGATCCAAGGCGGCAAGACCTTCCATCGCCTGTCAGGGCTGACCTCGCCTGTCCAGTATTGCTGTTTTGTTTCGAAAGGGCCCTTAATGGGCCTTTGCTGGCTCCGACGGCCGTTCGGGGGCTTGACTACACGGCATTAAGCCATGCCTCTTTTTGGCTGTGCGTCTCGTGCGGCCAACTCTTTTCGACAAACATTCGAGAATCGGGTCACTCATGGGTCAGACGGCCCAACCAGGTAGCCAACTGGGCGTCTGCACAACGACCGCCACGCTGGTCCTTTTCTGCGCCCACCCCACCCACGCTAAAGCAGCTGTTATTTATTAGAGCAGAATGTGACAACCCCGAAGGACTCTGCAAACGTTAAAAATTTCGCCGCTTTCCTCCCAACCTACGAATGCAACTGCACGGTGCAGTACGGAGCAAGGAAACCACAGTGCAGTCGCTGGCCAGCCGTCCAGCAACAGGCCAGGCGAGTGGGCTTTCTACGTAGGCGGCAGTGGAGACCGGAGAAGGCTAGGGCAGCTCCGCAGCTGTACACGAGGGGAAAGGCAGAAGAAAACGCCGAGGGCCGAGACAGCACACCGGCGCCAAAAAGGTTTCATAGCCAGGCCCGTTGCAGGTCTGATGAGGTGCGGCTGGCATGTAATAATTGATCAAACTCATCTGCTCTGGCCATGCTTTCCCTGCATGTCTGCAAGCCTGCATGTCTGCAGGTCTGCAGGTGTGCGTGCGTACGGACGGGGATGTGTGATATATTTCTAGTAGCACTAATGATCGACGCAACCACAGATCGGTGAAGAGCCTGGCCAGCTACCCTTCACAATTGACCGCGGAGCCGGCGAGGATGGAACCTACATTCGCGATTTCCGCCATCTGGACTTTCCGCCGCCCCTGCCCGGTTTCTTCCAACTTGCTACTTCCTGTTGCCTACTTCCTACCTCCTACTTGCCGCCGCTTCCGTTCCCTATCCTTTTCAGCTTTCTTCGTTTTCTTTTCCCTCCCCTCCTGCACCTTCGCATGCTTGTCAATGACTCGATAGCCTCAGGCATGTACCGAGGTACTGCACACCAAGTCTAGCCGACGGCTCATCTCCAGGCTTCTCGCATCGCTTCCCCGTCCGAGTGAACACACGCTTCCGGGCCCTCCCCACCCCTCCCCTTCTTCCCCTACCTAGAATACAGTACGGCGTACGTGGCTTCCTACCGCCTGAAGGGGAGTGTTTGTGTTACATGGGCAATCTCCAAGTCCCTTGTCCATCGATCTGGCGACGGCGTTCCGACCTGACAGGCCAAGTCGGCACGTGTTCCCGTCTTTAGCCCACCCTCCAAGTCATTCCGCCAGCTAGGCCTGGTAATGGGACACCCCTAGCCGCTGTTTAGACAACCATCTATCCGGTTCCGAGGAGTGAGCGGCGGATACGAAGGTACGCAGCAGGTGATTCAAAGAGATATCGGTGGAGATGGAGAATCTATCCTCACGACATGTCTCACTAAGTATATCTTCCTGATATCAGTGCAACGTCAAAGAACCAAAAGCCGTGGCGGGCGCGAGCCGAACTGCGAGAGGGACTGCTCCCACAGCGTACCTGCCTTAGTCTGAATACTCGGCAGATATCCATAACGACCATTCTTCACTCCCGCTAGTAGATGGTTTCGGCCAGCCTTGGACCTTCCCAGCCCTGTCATCCACTGACATCACCATCCAATCCTGGACCTTTCGCAAATTTGCATTGGGAAACACGGGAGGGCCGAGTGCCACGGCTCCCTACATACAGTCTTAGACAGACCTTCGCAGCTGATTCGACAACCCCAATGCTCTATATCTGCCAGTCTAGGACCCAGTGTGAGTTTCCTTCCTGCTTGCTCCTCATGGTTCTTGGCGGCGTCCCTATCGTTCATCCTACCGGCCCATGAATGTTCCTTCCTACCTGCCTCTGCCCGTTTTGTCCGTCCGTTGAGCATGTCTCCCATGTTCGCCCCGGGTTGACCGACTAGCCTCCTGCCTCCCTCACGACACCGCAACACTCCCAACGCCCCAACATCGTATTGTTGCGGATATTGCTTCCCCTATCGAGACCCTTCAGTAGCCGATGGAATCCTTCGACGACGAGACAGGAGACAGACGTCTGGCTTCTCACCATTGCCCGGTTCCGCTTGCTCTTGTCCTACGCCAACCTGATCCCAACGACCAGGTCTCGCTCCGTGCGTACTCGGTATCACGGACTAGGAGCACGAAACAGTGAAAATTAGATTTGTTGAGCTGGAATCCTCCGCGTTGGTTTTTCACCGCGCCGTCCTCCTGCCCTACCCATGTAAGTACCCAGGCGACACTTGGACTGGGACGTCACACCGAGCAGCTGAATTCGAACCCGTCACGGGCAGAAACTCCTCGACGCGCCGTAGGACTCATTGTAGTTAACTTTGTACTGAAGGCGCCCCTCGGGGCGTCACCCGATGCTCGTCGAGTGCCTTCCCCGTCTGATTCCCTTCAGCCGCTGACCGGTCGACCACTGTTGACACCGGAAACTGCAACTGCAGTGGCCAGACCAGCTCGGCAAGCTCTTTCCACCCAAATACAAATATCCTCAGCCTGGAGATGAATAGCTATTTCCAGCCCCCTGACCCAACTTTCCGCAACTCTGACTCAACTTGTAGTCGTTCCCCTTCACCTCTGACCTCTTCATCCTCTGCAGCTCTGCATCACTGCATATTTTCGAACATCTCACTCTCCAACCCCTCGGCACTTATTCGCCCAGGACTCCTCAAGCTCTCTTCCAGCGTTGCCGCTCTTCACATTTGGGCCAACGTTCTTCTTTTTCTGCCCTTCTTGTTATAATTTGGTCCTTGGCATTGTTAGCAAACCTCACGTCCAACGGCTGTGCAGCTGGCCACAAGCTCCACGCGGCGAGAATTGCACTCAGCCTTGCACCGCATTCCATACACCCTCTTTGGTAGCCTTGGAAACCCGAGTAAGTCGACCAGCTGCCTTGGAAGCTTTTAGGGTGCATTGCCGCCACGGCCGCCGCTTTTCCAATTTTCCATCATTGTGTGCATTGCCGGTATTCTCATGACTTAACTGACGCTGATTTAGACCACAATGGCCCTTTCTACGGTAGGACCGGGCATCCCCACGGAGAACATCACTACCACTTCACTTCACGCCAACGAGGAGCTCGTCAGCATCCCTGCCGACTTCCCGCTTGTGCTCAGGACGGATCTTGCCTGGACCGGAGAGACCTTCCACGGCGATGGCTTCATAACGCACCTCACGGCTGATGACATCAAGGAGGCCGATCTAGCCTTGGGCAAGTTCAAGTGTGAGTAGCCGCTTTCATGTCCACTTGTGTGTCGAGCACACATGTGCTGAAACTCTCTTGCGACGCAGCCCTCGAGCTGGATGGCAGCGAGGTCAACCGTGGCAACTTCCCTCTGCCGAACTTGGGGCCCAAGCTGGAGAAGCTGGGCTCCGACATCTACAACGGGCGGGGCTTCTGCCTTGTGCGGGGTCTCGATGTTAGCAAGTACTCTGTCGAAGACCTCACGATGATATGGCTTGGCATGCAGAGCTACATCGCAGAGCAGCAGGGTCGCCAGGACAAGAACGGAAACATGCTAAGTCTGTCGGCCAAAAATTTTCCTTTCAAGCAGGAAACTGCACGGCTTGGCGGTGCCGGATTTGCGGGTAGCGTGGGTCCGGCAGCTAACACCTCGCATTTCTGCAGTCCACATCTACGCCGACAAGTCAACCGACATATCGGCTGAGCATCATCGCCACTCGACTAACGGAATTGTAAGCTGGCATTGCAGACGGTTACACAAAGGCGGCCCAACCTCTAACTAACGAGCTATTCAGACGTTCCATACCGAGGAAGCCGGCGACATTGTGGGCTGGTTGACGAGAAGCACTGCCGAGGCTGGCGGGAAGTGTATCATTGCCTCCTCGCACACGGTGTACAATGTCCTCGCCGCTGCCCGTCCCGATCTTGTCCGTATTCTGGCTCGATCTGACTGGCCCTTCGCTCTGTAAGCTTTCTCCCGCGAATTTTAGATCAAGCGACCTTGAGCCTGAGTATTGGCCGAGTGCATGGTCTAACTGATGGTTCCCGTTAACGGCATATGCAGACCCACTTTCCAATGCAGGCCCATCATCTACTTCCGCGACTCCAAGTTTATTATGAACTTTGGCCGCACACCTCTGCTTGGCAATTCTGCGCATCCGCGCCCGGCTCACTACCCGTCCGTGTCTGCCGTGCAGCTGGAGGCGCTTGACGCCATTGAGACCATTGCCAAGGCGACGCAGCTGGAGATTCAGACCATGGCCGGCGACATGCACTTCATCAACAATCTCGGTGTCCTTCATCGCCGAGACTCGTTTGTCGATGGTGCGTCGGCGTCGCAGAAGCGTCACCTCGTGCGAGCGCGCTTGCGAAACGAGAAGCTGGCCTGGCACCTCCCTGACGAGCTTGAGGGCGAGTGGTCTAAGGCTTTTGGCTCTCGTGGCGACCGGGTTTGGCATGTAGAGCCTATGCCGGACATCTACATGCCCCTACGTATGCACCCCAACTAGGCCAGGATGGTCTTTGATCGCTACGCCCTCCTGCTTCTCTGTATTCTCGGCACAGCAGTTTTGATGACGATGGACGGCAAATGGCATGGCGGACCCTCGGGATCTCAAAGGAAGGTAAAAAGTCTAGCGAGGGCAAATGAGGCGAGGCGTCAAGGTCTGGGTTGTGTATTCCGAAAAGCATTTCATTTCATACCGGCCGGCATTTTTCTCAACATCATGTCTTCAGTCACGTCTTTCTACCTTCATCATGGCTCATGGCACGGTCGCTCGGGTTTGAGTGTTTATTATGGGGGGACAATGGCTACGGCTTGAGAGCAACCTCTGTATCTATGTCTAACAAACTACATTTTGCCTGCTTCCAGGCTTGACTGGTTGTAATTTTATGCATTCTCCAAAATGGCCAGGCATGGCAGTGGTGGTCAGGAGTGCTGGGAAAGTCGGTCTGCCGTGCCACGCGCAGATCAGGGTTGAAAGAAATACCTGTGTTTTCTTTCGTACTTCTGACAAGTATCGCAGTCTCGATACTTGAAGGCAACTCAAGCGGTGTAGGGAAGGAAATTATTTCTAACATTTAATCGCACCAACATCACAGACTGGTGTAGGCGGTCAAGGCAAAGGAAGACAAAAGGCTTGGTATGGACTCCGACGAGCTCGACGACGTGAGAAGGAAAGGGGGCGATGGGTCCAGAGGTCGAGGGATCGAGGGATCGAGGGATCAAAGGATCGACGGGCCGGGTGCAATGTGAGCATGGTAAAGAGATTGGTTCATTTGCTCGACGGCGCAGTTGCAGATGCGAGGGCATGTAGAGCTTAAAGGAAGTGCGAGCTTCTTGCTTGGCATAAGATGCATTCGAGGAATGCAAGCCCTCGTTGGCAGAAGGCACAACATAGTTTTGACATTGCATTGGGCCAGGATGCATCAACGTTGGTTTGCGTTTGAGCTCTTGCGACACTTACGAAGATGGGGTCGGCGTGCCTCACCCCCCCTCCCCAGCCATCCATCCATTCGCATATCCGCGGAGGCTGTGTCGGACGGCCGGCAGGATCAAAAGAGGCGAGGACCGGGCCGCGATTTGCCACATATCTATACATTTATTTTTTCTCTGCATGGCCACCGCACAACATCGAGCTGCGCACAAATTACAGGACAGAGGAGGTTTGCTGCACGCAACGCAACGCAGAAGGAGGCATGTACATGCGTCGTGCCGCAAATAGGAGTCTCCCCTGACGGACCTGTTGGCTATGGGCCGTTTGTGCTAGGAAATCGAGGACATCCTCCTCATGGACAGCAACATATGAGAGGCTGGACTCGGAGTCGGTGGTGTGCGCGCGCGTGTTTGTTACCCTCTTGTTTGCTCATCAAGCTGCAGGGTGGTGTGTCGTCGCGTGTGGTTTGTGTGTGTTGGCAAATATGTAGATATCATCACCATGGTACGTGTTGGTGAATTTATGGAGGAGCCGCGGCGGTCTGGCCTCCTCCTCCTCTGAACGCACCGTGTACATGGCATCTGCTAGCCAGTCGCCACGCAGAGGGTCTGAGCACTCGCGTCCGATATGAGTGCACAAGGCGTTCTACACATGCATGCCAAGAGGCTCACATGCGCTCGTGCTGGCCGGCAGACAACGGAGGTGGACCTGTTGCTTATGAAGGGGCAGCTCTGTGCAGGAAGGGCAGTCAATCGAGATTAACCAAGATTTGAGGTCTCTGGAAGAACGCATCCCGAGAGGCTCAGGCTCCTCTGGCGCCCATTGAGGAGGATTCTGTGGAGGAGAGCGCTGTCGGAGAAAAATGGCATGCAAGACGGCAGGAAGTGTGCCGTACCGTCCGACGTACAGAGGTTGAGGGGCCGTAGCGTCCAGCTCCTGCCGCCAAGCCGGCCACCCCAAGCGCCTGGCCGGCGGTGATACAAGAGGCCGAGAACGACGGAGCAATCCGACAAACGAGTGGACGACAAGAGTTCGACCTTCGAAGCGGGTTACATTTTGACAACGACGACGAGGGGGTGCGGGGAACTGCTTCTTCCCGAAGTTGGGCTCGCACGAGGGACGACAGTTCGCATGTGACACAAGTGAGGACATGGATGTTGTTCTCCAAAATCTCATCGTAGACAAAGGGCCCTTCGCCGTTAGGCGGAAAGATGGTAGGATCCTCGGAGGGCAGAGAGAGCTTTGTCGGGGACGGGTTCTCGCATCTATCTCACCAGATGTCATGTCGCTTGCACCCGTTGCAGATAAAGGATAAGGTATTAAATGTCAATGTAGCCGAATTGATGTGGAGCCACGCGGCAGCCGTGCCTCCTATCCCCTAAGATTCGCATGGCAGATGGATGAGCGGTCGAGCATTTTGGATGAGGCGGCTTGCCGTAAGTAAGGGGCATCGTCTTGATCTCGGGCAAACTGCGGCTTTGCTGCAGACGGCGAGCCTGCAATCAATTTGCTTACAAAGCCCTCCGCAATTACTACTTCAACGTCGCTCCTTGGCAGATGCAGGCACGGAATTATTGCCCCGGCCGGCGGCTCTTTGTCGAATACGGAGGAGACGGGGAAAGGACGGGCCCCATTCCGGGCGGATCCCCGTAGCTTCCCACGGCTTGTAGCGAACACTACCCTGATGGCTAGGTTTGATAAGCTACGGGCAGGTAGTACCTAGCACCGCAATTCTTTATGGGTTCACCGATGATGGATTGCGTTCTATTTCCAGATCCGACGATCCAAGATGAATCCTCCACGGCTGGGCCGTCCAACAGATGAGAGGACGGGAATACTTCATAGGAAAGGAAACGAAATCCGTGCCCACTTTGAACCAGATTTAGATTTCCGGGAGACATCCCCTCCGGCGATTCTTGACTAGGGCAGATTCGAAGAAGAAAAGGATTGCGGTGCGGCGAAGCCTAAAGGTTGATGATAGGTGAGATATAGAAGTGAGAATTGGGACAATTGACCAGTCAGAATGTGAATATCCGTTGCCTCAGATTAGAATACCCCTAACTAGGAAGAGCATGGAGCTCGCCGAGGTTAGCTTACAGAATTGTGACCGACTTGCAAACGAAAAGTCTCGGCCTCGCTCCCAGAGCAACTCGTGAGAATTCCTTGTGAAACAATCACTTTTCGGGTTTTTGAGCTTGACGTGATGAAAAAAGGGTTGTGCGTTGGGGGAACTAGTGTGGCAAGGGTAAGCTTGTCAGTGGCATTCGCAGCCGGGAACAGCTGGCAGTAAGGCGGAATCGCTGCACATGCCACGACCCATCTGCGGGACGTGCCTGCAACCTGCGACCGAATCTACACTAATGCGCGTCCTCGGGAAGGTCTCGATATCGACAGGGGGGCAACGGGATGCCCATTAACCAGAGTTTGCCACGGTCAACTCAATTGTGGAAGGCGCCATGCTTCCTTTAAGGGTCTCACGGAAGGGCAAATATGTGGCGGTGGATCAGGACGACACCGCGCTGGAACAACGCGAAGGTAGCGAGGATGCTCCGCGCGCTGACGGGGAGGAGCGGAGCGGGGATGGGAGCCAAGACCGGAACCGGAACGGGTCCACGGCGCCCGTCTCAGCTTCGGGCACACAGAACGTTCCGATGAGCTTTGCGGCCTCAGACTTGAGGCGGAACATTGGCCGGCGCTCTTACCAAACATTCGTTCTGGCCCTCGTTGCCTGCATGATCATCTGCCTAGTCATCAATTTCTTCTCAGAGCAGAGTGCGGCCGCCGTTCGCAACCTTTTGAAAGAGGAGTGTCCATGCCGACCTTCGGATGTGCCCCAGTATTTCCAGACTTCGCCGGAGCTCTGGCCTGGGCCGACAGCGACTGGGAATGCGCCGTTTCTGGCTCAAACTGTGGCCTTTGAGCCGACGGGGACGTATTTGCCTAACGACCCCTTGAAGACGAACATGCCTATCAAGGGGATGAAGGAGGGTGATGACGGCATTTTCAAGCTCATGGGGTAGGTCCTATGGTGTTCTGCCTGCTTCATTTTGTTCCTGCTTGCTAACTTTGTCCTAACAGAGCTCTTTCGCCATACTCCCCATCGCCTGGTTTTGGCGTGAATGAATATCCACTCCCTCCCGGTGCCGAGATCGTCCAGGTTCAGGTTGGTCGCTACGGCCCTTTGCATGGAAGGCATACATGCAATCCAGTCAAGCCCAGCTACTGACGACCAACAGATGCTCTCGCGACACGGCTCACGATACCCAACGTCGGGTTCGAATGTTGCCTTGTTTGGAAGGCGAATTGCAGAAGCCGCAGGGGAGTTCGAGGCGACAGGTGTCTTGTCATTTCTTAACCATTGGAAGTATGGACTTGGGGCTGAGATTCTGGTTCCGAAAGGTGCGTGTGGCCTCTGTGGAGGGTGTTTTTGGCGATCTACCTTGCTGATGATCACCGGGCAGGGCGGCAAGAGCTGTATGATTCGGGTACGCATATTCTGCACCTCCAACCTGGTATCAGGCTAATTCTTATCAGGTGTTCTACATTCTTACATGTATTCCAAGCTGTACAATCCAAACAGCAAGATCATCGCGAGGACGACGGCAAGTCTGCCTTCGAAACTTCGCCGGGTTCATGAACTAACATTGAAAACACCTTTAGACACAGGACAGAATGCTCAAGTCCGCCGAGAACTTTATGGCAGGTTTCTTTGGTCTTGAATGGTGTGTTAACCCTCCCCGAGCCTGCTCATGCTCTCGCGCTCTGACGCTGATTGAGACACAAGGACCGACAACGCCACCATTGAGGTGATCATCGAGGAAACCAACTTCAACAACTCCCTTGCGGGCTATCTCCGCTGTCCCAATAGCGGGAAGGTGTATGGTGGCACCGCAGCCTCGGAGCAATGGCGAGACACGTATCTTCGGGATGGTAGGCTGTCCGAGGTTGTCCGGATCGATGCCTTTCGCTGACAGGCGCAGCTACGGAGCGCTTCAGAGGATTAATTTCAGGGTACGAGTGGACGATAGATGACACTTATGCCGCGCAGACTCTGTGTCCGTACGAGACGGTATGGAAGAAGATAAGTGGCACGCGACTCAAGACAGAAGGCTGACGTGCTTTCTCAGGTGGCCTACGGATTCAGCATGTTCTGTGACCTTTTCACCTACGACGAGTGGGTTGGCTTCGAGTATAGTATCGACATTGCCTTCTCCGGAAGCACTGCCTTCCAAAGCCCAACAGGCAGAGCTATTGGCATTGGATACCAGCAGGAAGTAATGGCTCGTCTCAGAAATCATACCCTCGGCTACTCGGGCTCGCAAATCAACACGACCTTGGACTCCTCAACCGAAACCTTCCCATTGAACCAGAGCTTATATTTCGACTTCTCGCACGATACCAACATTGTGTCCATACTTACGGCCTTTGGGTTTCGGCAGTTCTCGCAGTTCCTAGATCCGACCCAGCACCCCGGCGCTCACAACCTTACCGTCTCCCACGTGACTCCGTTTGCGGCAAGGCTGGATGTTGAAATCATCCACGCGCCGAGCCCACTGTCTCCGGATCGCTCAGGCTATCAGGATGGCGACGAGACAAAGTACATTCACTTCATACTCAACCAAAGAACTTTACCTCTTGGCGCAAGCTTCCCCGAATGCGGCAACCGCGTGGACGGATGGTGCGAATTAGACACCTTTATGCAGGTGCAGGACGACATGGAGGACCTGGCTCAGTACGAATACGCCTGCTTCGGGGACTACGAACCGGGCGGATTCGGAGATGTGCATGACGGTGCACCACCGAGGCCTGAGAAGAGCTAGGTAAAAAGCAACCGGATAGAGCGGGAGACGGTGTTTAGGATGCATATCGACCTATAGCTTTTTCTTCCTTGTTGTTCACGTTGATGTTTGTCAGAGGCCACCCGCAATGTATAGACTATCCGACAGTGACTCTCAATCCTTTTCTGCCTGATGGCTGGTTCCATCTTGAGCAATGGAGGAAGTGGCTCGGCCATCGCAGAATACTCCGCGATTGTCAGCCCCAGGGAGATGATGTCTTTCTTAGGGCCATAGACGGTGTAGAGAAGCCAAGACGTTCGAAAATTCGTGGTTGGCGTACGGCTGAGGAAGTGCCCAGCCGTTCCCTTCGCGGAAAGCCAGAGACCCAACCATCACGTCGCCACCGAAGAGGGAAGCTCGAGGCCGCAAGTGCAACAGAGAGGCAGCGAGGGTTGTTCAAGAGTTGGCCCAGAGCCGGAACCTCCCATCGCACCACGATGGCGTTTCTTGGCGAGAGCACCGCATTCCGTGCTGCAGCGGCATTTCCATCTGCGAACTCCGGATCCCACTTCTACTCCGCACGCTAGGCTCTTGATCATAGTTCCATCAGTGCTTATTCAGCGGGTTTGTGAGTAACTTGACTACTTAGACCTCGAGTCGAAAAAACAAAGGACATCACAAGACTAGGTTTTTTAAGCCGTCTGCTCTAGACATACGGTCCTTTTTTTGGCAACCACGCGAGTGGCTGTAGCAAACCGATTCGGGTTCCACCCGCTTAAACCCTGTTCCGGACGGCCGATCAACCACCCGGGCGGCGGGAACGATCATTAGTGCTGCTAATTCTATAGTAGCGTGCGGCTCTAGCTAGCCAGCTAGCACTCTGGGTCGCCGCCTGTGACAAAAGGGGGATCAAGCTCTGCGCCGGGCTCTGCGCCGGTCTCAAGGTCCTTATCTCTAGCCAATAGCATGCTTCGTCATTTGTTAAATTTGGCTGAGGCAATCGGCTCTTCCATCACCATTACTAGGCCTAGTAGAGGCATTGGTATGATGGCCAACGATGATGGTGAGTAGGTATCCCTGGCGAAGAGGAAAATGAATGGTTTTCTGAGGAATACCCTGGTTCGGTTAGAAGCGTAAACAACAACCCAAGGATTCCTTACCGTCTCAATTCGCTATTGTCATTGGCCAGTGGTGAGAGAGAGACGCTTTCGATTCACCTTCCCTCTTGCGGCCGGGTTAGGGTTTCGCATTGTGCGCAGTTTGGTTCGTTCGGCATCAAGCAAATCGACGGTCAAGCCCACGACTTTCGATCCCAATAGCAACAACGGTGGAGCTCACGACATTACCCACCGTTACTGTACGGAGCAAAATGGCACTATTAAGAGGAAATGGCGTCGGGGCTGGCTTGGAACGAAGATAAGGATCGAAAAGTGGAAAGAACCCCCCCTTGCCCCCATTGATGTGGATGCCTTGCCAAGAGCTGAAAGATTGGAGTGCAGATGGACCCTTCATTTTGGGCCATGCAGAGGAAACTCAGAGGGAACTTCGGAAGCTCCAGTTTAGACGGGAATCGTCCAAGACTTGGGTGGAGCGAATATTTTCGAGATTGGCGAGCAAACTACCTTGCAACCGCAGAATGCAGAAAACCAGTGGGCGGGTATGGATCAAGTCTCTTTGTACGACTTGGTATTCGTGGACTGGAAAAAAAATGACGCACCTTGAGACACCGATAATGCACGACCGCCTCGCTTTGGCTCCATATGGATGGGCGAATGGTAGGAGAGGTGAGCAGAGCTGGTGAGAAAATAACAGATGGGTATTATACAACTATCGCTATCTATTTCATCTGCATGCCAGTTCCCATGTGATGTCCAAATCCCAATGCCTCCAATGTGCATTTCCCAAGTATGCCCGGCAGGCACTTTTCGTGGTATTTGCGACAGTACCAAAATAAAGAAAGGAAAAATGACGGACGTGGTGTGGTAGTAGTCAGTTAACTATATAAGGTTAGGGAATTAATCTCATCTGCACCAACTCGGTCGTGAAACAAGCGACCCAACACAATACGCGCGCGCTTCTATTCCTATAGGATTCCTTAGTCCACCTTGGTGGCGGCCTCCTTCTCCTCGGCCGAGGTCGAGGTGCTGTTGCCAGACTGTTGCATGTTGGCAAGATCCGTCTCGCCCAGCTGGGGAACGAACTTGGTATCCTGAGTCTGGTCGGCCTGGTGCGGGGCCCAGGCAAGGAAGTCACGGCGGACCTCGACGTAGTCGTACGAGAACTCGCCGTGCTGGTCGTCATCAAGACCGAGGAGCTCGGCCTCCTCGGACGCGCGGAGCTTCAGACCGGGGATGAGGTCGACAAGCTTGGCGAGGATGGCAGACACGACGAAAGCGTAGGCCGTGCCAGCGACAACGACGCCAAACTGAATATAGAGCTGCTTCCAGTTCCTCTGGACAAACCCACCGGGAAAGCCCACGTTGACACCATCGAGGCCAATGATCCAGTCGTAGGTGAACAAGCCGTTGAAGAGGAGACCGACCATGCCGCCGACGCCGTGCTCAGCGAAGACGTCGAGCGAGTCGTCGATCTTGACAAGGAACTTGAACTTGGTGGAAAAATTGCATGCGGCGCCTGCGACAATGCCGAGGACGATGGAAGCCCAGGTGGAGATGTAACCAGAGGCGGGCGTGGCAGCCACAAGACCGGAAATGGTACCCGAGCACCAACCGACCATGGACCACTTCTTGGCCAGGCGGAAATCGAGGAGACACCATGTCATGGCTGCGAACATGGCAGTGAGGCACGAGTTCCAGCAGGCATAGGCAGCGCGGAGGTTGGCACCGAAGGCCGAACCGCCGTTGAAGCCGAGCCAGCCGAACCACAGGAGGCACGTTCCGAGCGTGATGAGCGAGATATTGTGGGGGCGGAAGTTCATCATCATCTTCTCGTTGCGGCGGCCGAGCACCCACGAGTAGGCAAGAGCCGAGACGCCCGAACCGATTTCGACGGGCGTGCCGCCGGCATAGTCGTAGACACCCCAGGTGAAGGCCCAGCCGTTTGCGTTCCACACCCAGTATGCCATCGGGCAGTACACGAGCGTGAGCCAGAGGAAGATGAAGACCATGGCCGGGAGCACGCGACCGCGCTCAGCAACCGATCCTATGACGAGGGCAGCTGTGACGGCAGCGAACATCATCTGGTACAGCGAGTAGAGGATGGCGGGGATCAGGGGAGAGCCCTGCGAAGGGACTGCGAGCGTGTTGCGGAGGACGATGTGCTCGAGGTTGCCGATATAAGGGTTCGTTGACGTGGCCGAGAAGGCGAGCGAGTAGCCCCAAAAGTACCATTGGAACACCGTGACGCTGAATGACATCATGACAACCCAGAGCATCGACAGCGCCGACTTCCTCCGCGCGAGACCCGAGTAGAGGAACGCGATACCTGGCACCATGAGGAGGACCAAGCAAGACGAAACCAGGATGAAGGCCTGGTCGCCAGACTGGTACCACTGGTTCAGGTTCTGCGTGGCTGTTCGGCGGCGAAATTAGTACCTGGAAGCTCGGAGGCTAGGAAGCTCCTTCTCCGCCATGAGACTCACCTCCATCTCCACCGTACGAGTCCGTGCCGTTGAACTCGACCGGAGCTCCCGTATGTGAGTACGACATGTTGGCGGTAGTCGCCTCTGTGGCTGGCGCACTTTGGAATCTGCTTTGCACAAACCAAGAAAAGTAGGAAAATGGCTATAAGAGAGCGTTGATAGAGGCCTCAAGTCCTGTGAGGTTCACTCATTTGATCCGAAGCAGGTCGATCTAGTCGGGATGGAGGACAAAAGACGAGTCAGACGAGCAAGGATGGGAGGGAGGATAATGGAGCTATATAAATGCGGACGACTTCATATCAACCTGGTACAAGGCCCGGGATAGAGGCGATACGTAGATAACAACCGATCTTCAGGTGGAGCGAAATAGCTCTGGGAGACATGGAATTGGAACAGGCAAAGTCACGGACATGCCACCACGGTGCAAGGGCGAGGGCAAGGGTACTAGCACTAAGCTAAACATGGCCATTGGACGTGGGAGGTGCGGGTGCGTGGTGGGAGGGGGGTGGGGATCCAAAGCCGGGGGTGGACGGTACCATCTTCCTATCCATCTCACTTCCCTCGCACTTAATACGGTACCCTCGTACCTGCTCACTGAACGACGATTCCAACTGAATTGATGACCCAGCGACCTGTGTGAGGCACTTTATGGCAAGCGGGACAGCCCACACACCGATTCCAGTTGTTGGGTTCGCCAAGCAATCCAGACTTTGGTCCTGGCGTTCTTATATTGGATGAGTGGATAATAAAGAGGTGCGCGTGGGGAAGACTGGAAAACTTCCACAGTCCAAGGTTGTCAAAGGCGATACCAACTCGTTCGCTTCGTGTGTGTTCTGGCGTCTAAGCCTCGAATTGGCAGGAGATCTCTTCACGCAGCAGGGTCTTATTTTCTTTGCCAGCTGCCGCGACCCATCGACTTGCTCCTCGGTGTCAAGTCGCAAATGCTAATCCGGAGCGTCCACTATGAATACAGGTGCTGAGGTCCAGAGATAGTGGGTGCGGGAATTATTTCTGTCCAGGCAGGCAGGTACTCAGTCGCCTGAATATCGACAGGAAGGAGCAAGAAGGCTGTCTTGCACTGGGGTTACGGCTCGCACACTCCACGGGACGGTTGAACAGGGCGAGAGGCCTGAGAATTCAAGAGTGCAGCAGTGCAGACTGATGCGGAAAAAAACAAAAAAAAACGGCGGGGGCTGCATGGCATCAGTCCGGCTCTCGACATTGCATTCTGCCTGTCAGACGGATCGGCCTAGAGCACCTACGTTCTGAAGCAGAATGGCAGATCAGGAGCCCAATCACCGCGTTATCGCTATCAGTGTCAGGACCGTTCTCGCCAACGCTTCTCCTAACCTTACCGCTTAAGAGCAAGCACGATTTGGAGCAGGAAAGTAACGTTCAAAACGGATCAAGGACTTGCAAACTTGACTTATGTTTGTGCCCATTAACTGCGGACCGTCTCAAACACTAATTGAATGCATCAGAACTTTGATAACGGACATACGAGGGTGAGCGGATTCTGGGTTTGAGCATGGGCATGCAACGGACTGGGCATTAATCGCGCGATAGGATTGGACGGCGGAAGAAGATTGGAAAGAGAAATAAAAAAATCCACGACATGAAAACAAAAGACTCAATCCCATCAAGAGGAGGAGGGGCAAGGGTACGACTCAGTACGCCGGTACATCTAATTCTGGGTGAGAGAATGACCAGGCGTTGAGAAGCTGGGAAATCATCCTTGGAGAAACCAAATGTATTGGCCCGGCTGGCCTGGCCAGCCGAATCCCAACGCGTGACACCTGCATCAACTAAGCTCCCCTCGCAGCACCTTGCCGAGGCAGTTTGATAGGGAGCTGGCCAATGGCAACAAGAGCAGACTCTGTTCCTGGCAATCTTCGCTCATTGCATTTTTTTGGGGGGGCGCAACACGGAGCTGGTCATCCACGAGCGCGGTCGAAGCTCCGTTGGTGTTAATGCCGCAGAGCAGAGCAAATTGGTCGTTGACGGCACAGATGCAGTTGAAATTTCGCTTTTCCTAGTCTGCTCATAGTGTCGAAGATGTCGAAACTCCCGAAATGTCCCGCTGAGCATGGAGCCTCTGCGCACATATCATGATCGAACCTCTCTCACGTGAAATACAGCGCCTTTTGCTTAGGCTCTGGCACCATGCATGAGTAGTACGGTAAATAGTATCCGTACTTCGAGAAAATATCGCTATCTCAACAATCCCTTGCTCCCCTCTGCCTGCCGTCATTTCTTCTAAATTGAGCCGCTGTTGCGCGAACGTGCCATGGCGTCGGGCGACCCTGTCTGTGGTGGCTGGGGTCAACTCTGGCTTGCTTGGATTGGATGAAACGCCAACAGAGTAAAACGGGCTCGTCACCAAACCAGCAGGAGCCAATGACAAGGCCCAAATAAGACCACCCCACGCTTAGGTTTCCTGATATGGCCGCGCCAGGACCACTATCGGTGGGGGTTTCCCACAGGCTCCATTTTCAGGATGAAGACAATCTGCACCGTATTTTGTTACGAAAGGCTATTAGTTCTTGAACGGTTTGACTTCTCGCCACGAGACACGAAACCTGGAGTAGCCCGAATCTACCGCTGTACGGCGGTCGTACTAAACCACAAGCTTGCCTCCGCCAATCCAGCCTCAAGCAGCTGATGCAGATCTCCAGATGCTAGATCGGGTCACCAATCACGATTTTGGTAGAATCGTAATCGGGTCCTGTGAGGATGAGCCACCATCCCAGTTCTATGCGGCCGGTCCTTGTTGCGTTGTTCAAAGGTAATTTTTTGGGGGAGAGAAACGGCGAATGGAAGCACAGCGGTTGAATGGTGCAAGGATGAACACAAAGTATTTTCCTGCTAACGGTTGATGGACTGTGGTTCCGTGTTCACCGAACAACAACTCCAACTTTCGTCTCGCGCTTGATGCACGAATCTATATTGCCGTTTACACATGTCTCCTGGTCGTCTCTGCAGAGCAGACCAAGGTCCGACGCCACAAACGCCTATCTCCCGTGTTCCCCAGGTTTGATTCTCAGCGAGACAGCTAGCCGATTGATGTTTTGAAGACTTGGATCCTTTCTCATTTCAACTTTCAGCTCTAGCGTGTCGTGTCGGTCGTGAATTGCTCGCCTGACAGGCGTGCTCATGCTCCATGTCTTGGGCTTATCTTTGACAGATTTCAGCCAATGACGGCAAAGGCGATTTCGACATGCAAATGCGTAAAACCCCCATGCAGCTAGTCCCCTTTTGCTCATATATTCTAGAAAGCTTCTAGTGCGGGGTTCCTCGACCTGCAGATTCTGGTGCGGAGTCGGGGCGAAACTCTCATGCGCGCCGCTCGTTGGTCGGACCTGCGGAGTGGAAATTTTTTGGCAGCTTTTTATCGCGCAGATTTGCATTGCCTTCGCGAACCATGGGCTGGTTGGTGCTCCCGAAGTTTCCGACATGCATGAAGGTCTGCAATTTTCATGACGAGGGGGTCTAAGCAAGATGGGTGATGGCGGCTGGGGAGGCAAGTGGATAAAGAAACACGAGAGGAGAGGATGCATGTACCTCCGTACACCCCCCTTTCTGCTAGCGACTCTGGCCGGTCGGCGCAACGTCGCGAAGGGGCGGTCAACAAGGTAAGGTGGTGGTGTGTTGGAAGGCATCTCGGCAGCACCGACAAAACGAGCTGAGAATTGTCCATCTCAAAGTATGGGTTTCGATGAAATTCAAAGAAGCTTTGCAAGCGAATGTTAATTTGATATTCAACATTTAAAGTTTGAATCGCTGCCGCAGTGGTGAAAACAACCATCCATTTTCCTACATCCGCCAGATCTCCCGCTGCAAGTTGAGATTTTGCGGGCGCTCAGCCCTAGAGGTGCCACTGCAAAGGGTCGTTGGGCTCGCTCTCCAAAGAAGGACCCTGGTCGCGGAGCCGGGACGGCTGGCCACTGGTCCCCTCTCTTGCCTCTCTCGGAAACTTGGCTCACCCCTCCTTTGCCGCCAGCCTGCACCCCTGAACACGCTGTCCCCCGGGGACCTCGCCGGCTGACCTTCCAATTCGGGTCCTACGATATAATATGCTATTGGGATATGGAAGGGAGACGGAATTGGGAATGAATACACGGCGAGGCTAAACGAGCAATCCACAGCCGGTTTGTGCTTGCTGCTTGGAAATGACATTGCCCCCTACGTCAAGATAATCAAGTCGATGGGGGTAATAGTACTTTGAAAGGCTCGGAAATCACACAACCTTGAAGGCACACCCCATTTTCACCCTGTGTTGCCGTGATTTGTCAAAAGGAAGCCTTCCGAAAAAACAAAAGAGAAACATGCAGGTAAGTGTCCGTACTGGGGGGGGGGGGGGAATTTTTTTTTTTGTCGATAAATC
>Ga0247774_1000014_pt1 | contig 83546 bp, 71 predicted proteins | sample UWRJL001104B6_FD_179933 | JGI IMG/M metagenome (GOLD analysis project Ga0247774, IMG submission 179933) | Plant litter microbial communities from Arlington Agricultural Research Station in Wisconsin, United States - UWRJ-L001-104B-6 | ecosystem: Environmental > Terrestrial > Plant litter >...
TACAGGCAAAAAAAAAAAAAAAACCACCCTGTATCCTTGCCTTCAACCCCTCAAAACTTTGACAACCTATATGCAGTTGTCCTAGGCGTTGCGCAACATTTTTTTCTCTTTTGGAGGCTCAGTTTTCTGCCTTCGACCTTTCCTCCTTAATCAATTCCTTGCCAGTCCCACCAAAACCAACGTCCATTCTATTTGCTTTCCCCGTGCTCTCAGAGCTCAGCGCGCCGCGCCATACGCGAGCAGAGGACTCTTTCCGGGACGGAGCGACATTGTTAGGGGAGGGTTCCCGGTTGAAGGAACTTGACCCTGTTGGAGAAGAAGCAAGCTCGTTAAAGAAGACCGACTTTTGTCCCTGAAGAGGGCAATCACCCACTTGGACAGAAGAACCCCGATAGAACTCTCAGCAGAGAGCTTCAGAGCCCTCATCCGATACGACCCTACCGAGAGATATCCAACTGACGAGAATGGTACTTGAAAAGGGGTCGGAAGCGCCCCCTGGCGCTGGGGAACCTCGGCTGTCGGTGAAGTCAGAGGCACGCTTCAACTCCAATGCGGTAAAGGATGCAGAAACAGGCGAGCTGTACCTTGGCCCTGATGAATTCATGGCCGCCATTGCACCTCCGGACGGCGACTATGTAAGTCCACTTGGCTTCGTATAACTTGGTAATAAAAGCTAATCTATGGTCCTGCTCAGCACAAGGTGAAAAGAGACCAATACAGCATCCTTTTCCATGTTGCGGACCGCCGCGGAACAGCACGCGTAACAATCAATGATTGGAGCGCCTTCGAAAATCTCCTTAACAAGCCCGATGCCGAATACGAAATCGCATTCCGACTCTTTGATATCGACAGGACCGGCACCGTTAATTATGAAGATTTCAAGAAGCTATACCAACTCAACAAGGGGCCGGGGACCATCCCGTTCGACTGGAGCTGCGAATGGGCAAGGCTGTACACTGGCATGAAGAAAACGCGCCAGGAGTTGGACTACAACCAGTTCTCTCAGATGCTTCGGGGGTTGCAGGGGGAAAGAATTCGCCAGGCGTTCCAGCTCCTTGACAAGGACGGAGACGGCTTCATTGATCCTCAGGACTTTGAGCGCATCATCCTCGAGACGGCCAAGCACAAGCTTTCGGATCATCTGCTGAACAACCTTGGCACCCTATGCAACATCTCCAAGGGAAGCAAAATCTCGTATGCAAATGTTCGCGCTTTCCAGAATATGATCAAGGAGATGGATCTGGTTGAGCTCATTGTCCGTAAGGCATGCACCAAGAGCTCTGATGGAAAGATAACTAGGACCGAGTTTCTGAACCAAGCCGCGAGGATCACTCGCTTTACCCTCTTCACGCCAATGGAAGCGGACATCCTTTTCCACTTCGCAAGCCTCGAGAATCCTTCTGGCCGTCTTGGGCTGGCAGACTTTGCCAAGGTCCTGGATCCTTCATGGCACAGCACCGAATACGCCGAGGAGAGCGCAGCCAAGGCTTCCACCGGAGGCTCCATCTTGCACTCAGTCTTGGAGTCAAGCTACCATTTCGCCCTGGGCAGCATAGCCGGTGCGTTTGGAGCATTCATGGTGTACCCAATTGACCTAGTCAAGACTCGGCTCCAAAACCAGAGAGGAGCACGGCCTGGTGAGCGATTGTACAAGAATTCCATCGACTGCTTCCAGAAAGTTGTTCGCAACGAGGGTGTTCTCGGGCTATACTCTGGTGTCCTGCCTCAGCTCGTCGGCGTCGCTCCTGAGAAGGCCATCAAGCTCACCGTTAACGATCTGGTCCGTGGTGTCTTCAAGAAGAATGATGGGTCCATCTGGTGGGGCCACGAGGTAATTGCTGGAGGAACCGCAGGAGGGTGTCAAGTGGTAAGTTCCCATGGATGATATTTGATTCGACTTGGTCGGTGCTGTGGTTGGCTGACACAGGCCGTTTCGCAGATTTTTACGAACCCCCTAGAAATTGTCAAGATTCGACTCCAGGTACAGGGAGAAATGGCAAAGGCGGTCGACGGGCCACCTAAGAGATCTGCGATGTGGATTGTTAAGAACCTCGGTCTCAGAGGTCTCTATAAGGGTGCCTCGGCCTGCCTTCTTCGAGACATACCTTTTTCGGCCATCTACTTCCCCTCCTACAACCACTTGAAGCGGAGCTTATTTGGCGAGACGCCAACTCAGAAGCTTGGAGTCTTCCAGCTTCTGACGGCTGGGGCCATCGCTGGTATGCCGGCTGCCTACCTCACCACGCCTTGCGACGTCATCAAGACCCGACTCCAGGTCGAGGCACGAAAGGGCGAGTCGCACTACAACGGCGTTCGACACTGCGCCCAAACCATCTTGAAGGAGGAGGGATTTTCGGCCTTTTTTAAAGGCGGTCCGGCGCGGATCTTCCGCTCGTCGCCGCAGTTTGGCTTCACCCTCGCCGCGTATGAAATGCTCCAGAACCTCCTGCCAATGCCAGGCAAGCCGACGGAGGTGTCCAGCATCAGCGGACCTTCCACGGCGGCAACTCTCAAGGAAAAGTTCGATTCGACGCCGTTCGGCCGGAGCCGCAACGCTCTGAAGATCATTCTCGATTTGGACGAAGATTTTGGGAAATTTAAGTTTCCCAACCAAGCCGCTTGGAAGTCGTTGCCAAAGACAGGGACGGCGAGTTAGGGCATCAGAGGAAGGCTCTGGCACTAAATAGGCCAAAGTCGGTCGAACGGTCGCATGTCGGCTAATCAGCTCATGATACCGAGAACGCTTGCGGGAAGTCATGTCGGGTTGCGGTTGCGGCCCACTGCGGAAGATTCCCGTCCTACTAAAGATCCACCCGTGCGAGGTAGAGACTAGAGGGATACCTGTTTGCACGACAGCGACACGCCCAAAATTTGCGACTCCCTGACCTGTCCTGAGTTCCGCCTGGCAGTTTCCGCATAGAGAGCGCCATCAACCCATTGGTGCTAATAGCATAACCCCCGAGAGTCGAACCCGACTCAGTATCTGTTTTGTTGTTCTTCTAAAAACTCCTTTCGAGCCCGCTGGGGCCTCAATTAGATGAGAGCAAGGCTAGATCGCTCTGGGCTGACCATCTCCTTATAGAGGATAGACAGTGCGGTTTTTCTTGGTAGCTGATTCGCTTCATACTTCTATTTTCCTCTCTGCACTGGACTTAGACCATGATCGCAGGGACGGCGTTTGAGATGGAAAAGGGGCGGGTTTTCATGGTTCTGATCCATATTTTGTTTCTCGCCTTGTGTCTCGTACATACTCCTATGTTGCGTTTCCTATGGCACCTAATCAGCATCTAGATGGGGCGCGCGCATGCATGAATCTCATAGGCCAAAGAAGAGCAAGTTGCCTTGAGTATAGTTGTCTCTAGGAAAGAACGGTGGTGACGAACACGAACCAGAATAGATTGACTCTTTGTCCACCTACGCTGTTGGCACGACACCTTTCCGTGGATACTGAACTTGTTGTCTCCACAAGGAATCTTTCGAGTAGCAGATGATGCTTCCATCTTCATAAATTATTCTGCCTTGTCTATCATTGGGTATCATTCTCCGTGTTGTCTTTATATGCTGTGGCAGTGGCATCTGGTCTGGTCCTAGACTGTATTCCGCTTGAAATCCCTTCTATAAAAACATCAACAGCACCGGGTTCGTTTCGACATAGGGCTCCGGCTCCAGCCCGACCTCGCTCATCATCGTCGCCTCCAGCCACTCAATATACGGTTCAAACCCGGTTGTGCTGCCCCATATCTTGATCTTCTTCACTCCTCGAACCCCTTCAAATCGCTTCAAGACACCATACCCCGTGCCAAGATACTGTTCGCTCAATTAGAAATCCGAGGCGGGTAAGTATGCCAGGGTATTTGGCGCCGTTATCACCTACCATGGCTTGAAACGTCTCGATACTCAATTCATCCAACCCTGAGAGTGCCCTCGTAACAGTATCCATCTCATACGGCGGGTCGCAGTCTAGCCGCACGCGGAGGTGGAATCTCCTCATACGTGGGTAGAGGCTCGAGTCGGTCACCGCCTTGTAGGAGGTGCGCAGACGCGGGAAGGACGTTAGGAGCGTTTGGTGGGCAAGCCATTTGTTTTGGGAATAGAGGATCGGGGAGGCCTCGGCATGTATCTGGCGGTTCACGCGAAGGAGCGGAGTCCATATTTCGGGAGACGAAGTTTGAGCTTTCCCGACATGACGGTATCGAGGAGAGGTGTTTGCCAGAAGGAGATACGAATAGATTTCGAGACGGAGTTCACATGGGAGGCTTAAGAAGTTTTGTTTCTGGACTTGATTTGCCTGGTCTTGTTCGGCCTCGGTGTTTTGGCGGACTCTATGAATGGTTGGGACGACATATTCGCTCGAGGGGATTGGTAAATCGAACAGCCGGTCTAGCGTTGGCGAGAAGGCGACATCTGACGCCTCATAGAGGCAGGGAATCAAAGCTGCGAAAATCATTGCAAGCGCCTTTCTTCCACCTGGATAAAAATCGTGGAAGAACAGCAAGGCTGAGGAACAGTAAGCACAGCGTGGAAACAGGCCCTTTTAAATTCAAATGCCGCTTTGTCTAGACTAGCACCTATCTTATCGACCCTTGCTACGTGCGGAAGCCATCCGCGATGTTCAGTTGGCTGACATTGATGCAGCGCCAACGGTCTGCGGCCGTGTCGGCCACGCCGTTGTTGGGCATGTAGATCCTTGACGTGAACCAATTGGGCGGGTCCTCAGCTAGCTAAAATGATGGCTCCCATCTTGCAGGGTGTCAGCTGTATTCAGTAGCAACTATTGAAAGTCCCCGGCATTCCTGCTATCGTGGTAAGTTGACTGCTTGATGGGCGAATAGGACATATTTTAATACACCCACTCATGCTGGAGGGAACTGAGAAAGTGAGACGTTACAACTTCGGGACAAAATGGAATCTTTCTAGATTGTTTCCGTGGCTGTCGTATGGTGCTTGGAATCATTTGTCGCCGACCACCACTTCGGCAGTGGTAGCTGTGCGGTGCTTACAAAAGTCTGCTTACTATAAAGGTACATTGCATGTAAGTTGTTACATGGGATTCGACTGGCTAACACGAGCCCGTTGAGCGATGCTTACCCTTGTAAGGCGGCCTTGACAGGAGAAAAGACGTTTTACGAGGTTAAGGTGTGCTGGTGCTGCGGTATGTAGAGTACGACGTAGCAGAGGGGAGGCGAAGAGTACCTGGATCTGAGCACTCGCATTTGTAGTACCTCCGTACGATTACTTCGTAGCTTTCATGGAGTGCAAAGACTAGCAAGCTGGGCAGCCCAAGCCTTGTTCTCTCTACCGTCGTACCCAGGTCGTAAAACAAAAACAGTGGGAAGGAAATGAGGAAAGTATCATCTCGTAGCACTATCCGTCGTCACCTGCATGTGTTACCTTCCTGCCCCGCGGTCCCCACCAAGCTCAATGCGGCGATGCAAATGACGCACCAAACCCAAGGCACCTGACCGAAATGAAACCTCCTCGGTCCTCTCTTCGAGAAAGAGCTTCCACGATGAAAGCCAAAAATCTCCAGCGCAAAAATTTCAGAAGCGCGATGGTGGTGTTCGTATCCTCTTCGAAATTACGCCAGCCCTTCTAACGCGAACGAGTCGACGTCGTTGATGACTAGTGGAAGTACTCCGTGTGCCGTCATCTTTTATCCTGTATTGTTCGAGCATCTTTGAGAGCGGATTCGACTCAGGCACATTCGAGACGCACGCGAGGAGCTTGAAGACGGGCACAAGAGTTTGGCGATGGAAAATACGGAACTTCTCGGGGGGCTGTCAGCCTTGTTCGGTTGGGTGTACACCTTCTGCTGGTCCCTATCCTTCTACCCACAGCCTCTTCTAAACTATCGCCGAAAGTCAACGACCGGAACGACAGTTGACTTTCCCTTCATCAATGTCTTGGGTACGTGCGAAGTCTTCTCCATTCTGCTCCCACACCATGGTTGCTAACTAGTCACGTCAACCATGTGCAGGCTTCTTCGCGTATTTCATCTCCAACGCCCTCTTCTACTATTCCCCTCTCATCCGCTCCCAATACGCCGCCCGTTATAATGGCTTGACCCCCACCGTCCAGTTCAACGACCTCACATTCGCCTTCCACGCCCTCATCGTCTCCATGGTGACCACGAGTCAATACTTCCCCGGCATCTGGGGCTTCCCACCAACGACACAAAGCAGACCCTCGAGCATCATCCTTGGTGTCACATGGGGCTGCCTCCTCAGCGTCGCAATAGTCGCCACAGCCGTCGCCGGTGTCGCGATCCGGAAGGGAGAGAATCTGGACCCCCAGACGGACTGGTGCGCGCTCGATGTCGTTTATGCCATCAGCTACGTCAAGTTGCTCATCACGGTGATCAAGTACACGCCGCAGGTGATCACAAATATTACAAATCGGAGCACAAAGGGGTGGAGCATTGTGCAGATATTGCTAGATATCACGGGTGGCGTGCTGTCTATTGCACAGCAGGGGATCGACTCGTGGCTGCAGAGAGACTGGAGTGGCATTACGGGGAACCCCGTCAAGTTTGCGCTCGGGAACGTGAGCATTATATATGATGTTATTTTCATCACGCAGCACTACGTGATATACCCAGCGAGGGAGGAGGGTGAGGAGAGAGGTGAAGAGGAGCCGCTAATTAGAGGGCGAGGTGAAGAGGACAGGAGTACTGCATAAAAGGCATGGTATCTAGCGTGGTGGAGTAGATATTAGCAGCCTCTTACCAGTGCATCCGTGGGCGAAGCGGCAGATGAGCCTGTCACTCGTCGGAAGCATCCTTGCCTCATTGTCGACAGAGGCATTGCGTTTGTACTCTTAGCAATAGACTTAGAACCTGGCGGGAATATGCCAGGTCGTGTAAGACTTAATTAATACCTCTCTGCCGTCGTTTCCTCGAGTCTGAGAGGATCCAGAGAGAGCGAAGCATCAGCTACTCTTAGCTTCTGGACACCCAGATGGTCGAGTGGCCGCCACGGTTGTAGTGCGAATACGTGCAAGCTGACCTGCGTCTCTAGCTGGGATGAAGCAAGGCTGACAATTATGCTATGGTATAAGTACAAATCTTACTAGCGCTACCTCTAAGGAGGCTCTCAGGCAACCTGTCAAACTCAGATGCTTGCCATGCCCTCGACTTAGGCTGCATGCCTAGTCATGCGTGAAGCCCCATGATGTGTTAAAGCGACTTCTACCATACAGAGGAACAGCAACCTAGTCCTCCAGCTAACCTGGATTACTTATACATACAAGAAAGCTCAGGGGGGAATACTGAACGATCTTATTAGGATTCCCATATTTCCTGAGGTTCGTCGTCATCTGTAGCAGGTGAATCCGGACCGTCGGGGCCGGGCATCTCCTCAGTCATCATGGGAGACCTTCTCTACATTTTTAGGTTTCCTTGTAGGTGGGATTTTGGGAGAGAGGACCTTCCTGTGGTTGCCACTCTCCATTTCGGGAAATAATGCTGGCAGGGGCGTGGCCACAACTCGTGTGGGAGGGCGTTCGTTAGTCGCCAAGCCTTTCGTCTGGACGTAGGCACTTGACCGAACATGGTTGGGGTTCTGGTCAAAGTATTGGTCTATTATCGGATGGACGATGGCCGTCTGGTGGTGGATGGTGAGGATCGAGTTCGTTGGGACGTTGACCCAGTTTTCTACCCAACCAAGGTGTTAGAACGGCGGTACGGCTCCCATAGATAGGGCCAGGCTCTCTCACCTCGTTCAAAGGTCAAGGGCTCGCTTGCCACAAGGACGATATCCCCACCCTTGTCATTCCGTTCCATCTGGTAGTTCTTGACCGGCGTAGCGGATTCTCTCTCGTCCCATTGCGTGCCAGACGAGTAGTACAAGCTAGCCGCCTGATCGGTGGAGCTGCTGATATACCGAGTGCAGATAATCGTGTCCCCATCACTCATCGCAAAGTTGAGCAAGCTCTTGGTATCAACATTCTCCCGCTGTATGATACTCTCAGGGATCGAGTCGGTGAGCTCGTTGATGATAGCGACTGTCTTGAGCATCGCTTTCTTTAGCACGCCGGGGCCAAAACCTCCGTCGCGGGGCTTATGGTCCGGATCATAGCCCATCCTCTCGAGAGTGTCGAGGAAGAGAGCAAACGACCATTCGCTGTCGGTGCCTCCAACGACGCCCAGGTACCACTTATCCGCCAAGCGCTCCCCAAGCCGCCGTTTGATATACTTCCAACCTCCAATCCCGCCATTGTGCATCCACATCAAGCTCCCATGGTGGAAGGGGTGGCAATTGTCCTCACTCAGAGAGCCTTCGGTCGTGGCACGAACGTGGGCAAAAATGAGTCGCGAGGCTGTCTTGGATGCGATCCGTTGGAGGTTGGTGCAGTTCCAGGCAGGTATAATCGAAGTAAAGAGGCAGGGAGCATCGCCAAGCTTGGGGTCTGTGTAGAAGCCTATGCCGAAGCCATCGGCATTGTTTTGCCCGCGGCGCGTGTCCTGCAGAGAGTTGTATTTGTTAGGCAACATCCTCCCAGGGTGAGCGTAGCAGCACGACCCCAAACTTACCAGACGTAGTCGGGAGTCGAACGACTGTTTGAGAATAGAGTGGCTAGGATTTAGAATCAGGCTAGAGAGTAGGATCTCGTCGCTTCCCTTGTATACCTATTATCAGTAGCCGCGCACATTGCCGTTAGCTCTGCCCACTCTAATAGCTCTCCAAGTTTGACACAGCCAGAGCTTCCTTCCCTATTCGGGAATCCAGGGTTGATACGTACCAAAAATCGGCACATGATGACGGATTGAATGGCGGAGCTGCAGTATTGTACGTAGGTAGGCAGGTCATCGATAGGTTTGCTAAATTCTTTGCGTAGGTTGATAGAGGGGACAAGTGAAGACTTGGTTGAGGGATCGGATGACCACGGAACCGTTTGTTAAGAATTTCCGAGTCTTCAATACGTGATAGTCCCAGTTCGTCACGCCATGTACGCAGGTAGCCATGTCTAAGAAGAATCGAACTAAAAACATTCCACGAGAGAAGTACCTCTGTACCTTGCCATGTCCCTGGCCGTCTTGAAAATGCCGTTTGTAACGACGTAATTCCGTTAGTTTCTCCCAAATGCGCAGGCTAGGTGAAAATGAACTCGAACTAGAGCAAGCAGCTCAAGGCGGCCACTTCCACCTTCATTCCCTACACCATGTCCAGTTGCGAAGCGCGGTGCCACAAACACAGGACACCTCCTGGCCGGCCCAAAATTTTTTTTTTTGGATAGGCTCTCGAGTACCCCTGAAGGCCGAGGCTGGCCAGTTGGCCTATTCCCTATCCTGCCAGCTGTGCTTCTGTTCGCAGAAAGGACGATCTACGTCGTAGATTACGACACTCCAGCCTAGTAGCAAAGCAGCAGCCAGGGCGGGCGTAGCGGGGGTATTTATCTCTACAGAGGCTAGGCTGGCCCTCAAGCATTCCAGGCTCTAATTCCTCTGCTGCACACCACACTGTGCTGGTCCGCATGAATCTGTTGGTTTTCCTGAAAGAAAAAGTAGGAAAAGCATCTAGATTGAATTGATTCTTGATTTCCATGTAATGCTGTCACCTGTTCACTTGAAGTTACATTGACAAACTATGCCAGGCAAGTGGAGATCATCTGCCGTACCAAGGTGAATAATAAGGATGATAGGTACGCCGCAGCACCTGCCAACTGACACACCAACCTGACACGCAGCATTGGGCCGGTTGGCTAGCAAACTACAGATGCACTGTGCACGGGAAACAAGCTTACTTACCGACCGGCTGGCACCCGAGAATAGGGATTGGAAGGCTAGCCTTTTAAATGTAGCGAGTCTCGGGTGTTCCAATCAACGAACTCCTGCACCATCGGGATAAATCCGTGCAGGGTTCAGTAAAACATCCACGACGCCAACCCGCCATCCCGTGTCAATTAACGCCAGAACCCAACCCACGTGCATTCTAAATCCGCGTCGATTGGGATTAGTATATCGTCAGGTGAGTCCCATTGATTCAACAAAACGACATCTGCAGAACGCCAGAGTTCCAAATTGTATGAGACAGTAGGGCCGGCTTTCTCTCCGTCACTCGTTCAGCGCCATCTCGATGTCTGTATTGAACCAAGTGAGCGATAAATTGGATGCAGGGGGTTCTTTTTGTCTAGTTTGTTTTCTGAAATACTGGGTTGTTTCTCCATATCCATGCAACCAAGACGTCGAATAGAGGCTAGTCAAGTCCATTGGTTGTCTATCTCACTCATATTAGTTCGAGAATGACATCTAAATAGGTCGGACGCACCCATCCAGACAGTCTTGGTAGGGAGTTCTTGGAGGTTCTGTGAATCACCTATGCCGGACAAGGAGAGAAATAGTATTGATAAGTTCAACACAAGTCTTGGGCATGGAGAAAACAAACATCCGCCAGAGAAGTTCGTTCGCTACCAGAAGCCAAGATGTTTGTACCCGAGGCTCAACCTTTGGATCCAGAAACCCCAAAGTCGACGCTTACCGATAGAACAAAAGGCGCCTCACGGCCCGACCATGGAGGCTTGCAGTCTTCCTCCAGAACCTCACCTTCGAGTGGCGATGAGGGGTTGGTGGTGCGAGGCGTCCGAGTCAAGAGAAAGTGGCTATTTCTAGGATCTGTTTGCGGCTCTCTTTTGTAAGCTCCTACCGCCCCTCCCGCCCCTACTTCCCACAGATCCCACCTTGCCGAGCAAACGAAGGAGCAAGGGGAATAAAGGCAGGGGCAGAAAGCCAGGCTAACGTTTATAGATGCCTCTTAATGTTTTTTTCTCTTCTTATCGTCATTTATCACCACATTAACCAGGAACTCGAAGAAGATCGTATTCCCACCTCACCACGGCCCATACCTTGCCATTCCCACAACGACTACTGGAGAGACAGACCGGTCTTCTCTGCACTCGAGGTCGGCTGTGTGGGGATTGAAGCAGACGTGTGGCTCCGAGACGGAAAGCTATGGGTCGGGCATCATTGGGATGAATTACCACCCCCTGGCAGGAGGGACATGACATTTGAGAAGCTCTACGTTGAGCGTCTGATATGGGTGTTGGAAGAACGGAACGACTATAACACCACAGAGGGACGATGGAGCCGTCGTGGGGTGTACGAATCCGATCCGAGCCAGACACTTGTTCTCATGGTGGACCTGAAGGGCGAGGCAGAAGCCCTGTGGCAACCCGTCCTGCAAGAACTTGCACCCTTGAGAGGGCGAGGTTGGCTCACCATGTACGATGGCGAGAAGGCCAGTCTCGGCCCTATCACGGTGGTGGGGACCGGGAACACGGATTTCAAAGCACTAACGGACAACTCAAGCTATCGAGATATCTTTTTCGACGCACCAGTAGGCCGGCTGGACGGTTCCAACTTTGACCGAACAAACTCGTACTACGCAAGTGCCTCGTTTGGCAAGGAGCTTGGTTTCTCATTTTTCGGCTCTCTCTTCCCGTCTCAATCGAACAAGGTGAAGCAGCAGGTGAGAGAGGCGCACAAGAGGGGGCTCAAGGTCCGGTATTGGAATGAGCCGCAGTGGATGCCATGGGTGACAAGGTGGGGCTGGGCCAGCCTGGCAGACCTCGGTGTCGACCTTCTCAATGTCGACGATCTCGTCATGTTCCGGAAATGGTACATAAGACGGCAGGCGAGGAAGTGAGGTTGGCATGAGCCGCTCGGGAGCAATGTCGGGAACGCACCTGTGCGCCATATGAAAGTTCCGGAAATGTCGATTTATGCTAATAGAGATACTACGGCGACACTAGCGCCAGAGGTATGCATCGCTACCCATCTGTCCAGATCATCAATGCAACCTCGTTGATCCGTTCTCAGCCACTTTCTCGAGTCCTGCTATGTGTCGTTGTCCCTCGTCCTTCTGCCGCTACCGAAACATTAGAATTCGCCTAGCCTGAAAACGAAGGTCAAAGAAACAATGGGTTGGTGGAAACAAGGGAGCGCAGGTTGTCTGAACTCTGGGGGCTAAAAGCCTTCAGCCTCCATACCCCTCTCTTTTCGACCTATGCCCAAAGACTCGGCAGAGAAAGATCAATGTCTCGGCTTTGAGTGTGTGCAGGGGCATTCGCTATATATGGACATTCGCCGCAGCTCAAATCCACTCTCTTCGTATGGGACTTCCGTCAGTAGATTGCTGTAAGTTCGGTTTAAAAGTATAAGCATCCCATCGAAAATCGGTAGATAGATAGCATCACTATGGCCCACCCTCTTCACTCCACTCCAAACGACTTTTTCTTAACACCCTTTTCTACTTATATCATCTGTTCACAAAGCCACTTGGCGACACCAAAACTTCATCCACAATGGAAGCCACAAAGACCCAGATCAAGTGCACTACAGCCCCGGTCAAGAGCGCCGCTTTGGCCCAGACCGCTGCCGCTCCTGGGCAGAGTCGCGGACGGGCTACAAACGGCATTCTCGTCAACAAATGCACCGTCATGTGAATATGACGACGAAGGCTGTACCGGCTGTCTACTTTCCGAGAAAAGGCATGGACAGATGGCAACGTATCTCTACTATTGGTGTATGACGACCCGAACTCGCATCGTATATCGCTCTGTCCACAATATGGACATGTATTGTCATACATCCGATTTGGGAGGCGAGGGATGACATTGCCAAGGTCACTTTCCTTGTATTGCTGGAGGACTGTGGAACCTGTGATAGCACCCCGCCGATGTGTCCTGTTTCATAGCAGGTATTTGTCTGCCTCTTCACGCAATTAGGAGTAATTCGCCTATAAGCGGTGCATTCGCTGTAGATAACGAGTTCTAGTTCAAGCTACCGAAACGATAGTAAATGTGAAGCCGAGTTGTCACGCGTCAAGATAGAGAAGAGAAGCTACTGTTGACAAACCAAGGACTGCTAATAAACTCGAGAGAAAAAAATGAGAATAGTACATCTGCCTCGATGGGTGCAAGGAGGTTGGATGCAGAGGTGTTCGCAAGTTCCAGCAGTCCTGATAAACAGGGACCCAAATGCATACGAATAGCTATGAAGAGTCCAAACACGCATCTGGACCTTTGTAGTACAAAGTTCGTACTGAACTAGTGGCGCACTGGCGCCAAGTAGCGCGCCCGCCAGCCGCACTCACCGCCCCGTCCCCACATTTCAAGCGGCAGAATCCATCCCACTTTACCTGAAAAATTTCAACGATCCAGACCCCAGCCAAAGAAAAGTCAAATTCGGTAAGAGCTCAATCGGATTCTGGAGAGGCAGCATCCAAACTCTCCTCAACGATGGGCGTCAAAAGCAAGCTCGCTCTGGGCCTTGCAGCCGAGAAGGGCATCGATATCGGCAAAATCAAGGAAAAGAGAAGATTGAAGGCCCTGCACAGGAAGAAGGAGGGGAAGAAGCAGCACACGAAAACCATTGCGGAGGAGCAACCTGATGATGACAATGACGAATGGGAAGGTGGAGACAACGAGAGTCGAAATTTCGATCCGGAGGCGCTGAATGATAGCTGCTCTTCTGATTCCGAGGTCGAGATGGAGGAGAGGATAGAACGTCCAAAGAGTGCGATGACGAAGAGAGGTGCTCTCAAACCAGCGAACGGGGCGAACCCTGCCGCGGCCAAAGACGAGGATGAAGAAGACGAGGATGATGACGAAGATATTCCTATGTCGGATATTGAAGAGCTTGACGACGCCGACAAAGAAGATCTCATCGCTCACTCGCGCCTGACGATAAACAATACTTCGGCCCTTTTGACGTCGCTCAATCGCATCAAACTACCCACCGACCCGTCCGTCGCCTTCGCATCTCATCAATCCGTGTCTTCTAAGGAACCGACTGCGGATGCCATCCCCGACGTTTCGGACGACCTCCAGCGGGAGTTGCAGTTCTATAAGCAGAGCCGGGATGCGGTGGTAAAGGCGAGGACATTATTACGCAGTGAGGGGGTCCTCTTCTCGCGGCCAACAGATGTCAGTTCACACATTCTCAAAATAACAACACAGACAGTTAGGCTTCGGCCGCTGCCATGCTAACATGGTATATTGCGCATAGTACTTCGCCGAGATGGTCAAAGGAGATGAGCACGTGGAGAAGATCCGCGCAAGACTAATCGAGGATGCCAGTGCAAAGAAGGCCTCGGCCGAGGCACGAAAGCTCCGGGAGCAAAAGAAGTTTGGAAAGCAGGTCCAAGTCGCCAAGCTTCAAGAGCGGGAAAAGGCAAAGAAGGAGACCCTTGACAAGATTAAGCTCCTAAAGAGAAGTACGAGACAGCATTCCCCCCATTTCGCCTTACATCTCCGGACCGCGTTTACCGTGGTCATTGATGGCATAGCATGCTAACATAAATGGATCAATTCGCAGAACGACAAGATGGCGCCGGGAATATGGATACACACGAAGCCGATGACCTCTTCGATGTGGCCGTGGACAACGAGCTCGGCCGTGGAGGTGCCGACGGCGGCAAGCGGCGGAAGATGGCAGGCCCCGGAAAAGGAGATCATGCGCCCAATGCCAAACGCCAGAAAAAGAATGAAAAGTATGGGTTTGGCGGAAAGAAGCGGCACGCCAAATCTGGTGATGCCATCAGTTCGGGCGATCTCAGCGGATTCAGTGTGGGCAAGAATAAGGCGAGATTCAAAGGAAAGGCGGGCGGCAAGCCGCAGCGGCCAGGAAAGGCCAGGAGAAAAGCGATGGCATCGAGGGGTTGAGTCCACGAGGGTTTTTGGCAAGCTTACGAAGTAAAGCTCGACCAGCTGTGACGCCTTAGATGTAACAAGGACAGTTCAATTACAGCTTTTCACCTGAGTTGCCATGGGGTCATGGCATGAGCAACAAACTTGACGAGTTTCTCGGAAATTGATTCATAGCGATACATTATCATTCAAAGGTCGAAGGTCCCAGGAGGGACCTTCGACATGCAATCCTATGCCATTGTCCTACATGATTTGGCCTCTCCCCCCCTTGGGCCCCATCCCCATCTCGTTGTCTGTATGCATCCTTCTGTACCATCCTCTCTCTCCGTGTCATGTGCAATATGCTATCTCATAATCAAAAGCTCTCCTCCCTCTGCAAGTTCGTGTATGTCTGTATAGCCCCGCATTCTTGCCTGTCGTCATAAAAACATTGATTGGAACTAAGCTCCTCCCAAGCCCTTTCTTGCGATGCAATTCCTCTTGATCCAGAGGCGGCTGACGTCTCGCCAAAACACAATCAGAGAAGGTCGCCAACAACCCCAGCCAGAGCAGATAACCGACAAAAGAGCCGAAGGCATCGCGTCGATGCAAACTTCATATATACCAAGAAAACAGTGGTATCAAGAAACAAAACGCCGCCCGCTCAATGAAACCATGTGACTTGCTCCAAAATGTAGCGCCTTGCCGTGCTGTGCATGCCGTGCGATGACCCGGGACCGCGACTAGTAAGAGTCATGGACAAGCAACCGCGCTTGCCAGGTAGGATGAGATGAACGAGACGGATGAATAAAGCCACACTGATGTAACCGCAACCGGAAACGTGCGGCTCTCATTCATCCTGTGCTCTCCGTCATTGTTGTTGCGGGTTGGAGCCGGATGCAACTATGCACCAGTGGCGGTGAAAGGCCCAAGCACTCTTCTGGCATTCCTTGCTGCAGTACTTTGTCCTCCGGCAGCGCCGACACTTTGCAAACTGGCGCGTAAACTGTTCCCATTTGCCGCACTGGTAGTAGGCGCATTGGCGAATGCCTCCCCTCGTTTCGTCCTTCCTACAGAGGTTCCTCATGACAACACCAGCCCAGTACTGCATATCCTGGCTGTGATATCGCACGGTGAACTTTTCCACGAGAGGAAAGATGTTGAAGTCGTCCGGGAGGAGGTACTCCTCTTCGTACTCCTCTTCTTCGTCTGTCGACACTTCTTCGCCATCCAGGAGCTTGATCTCCTTTCCGATCTTGAGACGCGGCACAAGGTGGCTCTTCTGGAAATATGACCGCAGGCCGCAGTACTTGGAAACGTAGGCGAGCAGCTGCAGAGACATCATAACGTCCTCTTCGCGGGGCATTGCGGCAAGCATCTGCGGATTAGGAACAAAGTTTCGGTCTAGGAGATACCTGGGCACTCCAGACGCCGGCATGGTCGGTTGTGGCGGCGAGGCAATGGTAGGACGGTTGGGACTCAGGCCGATCGGCGCAACAGGCGTGGTGGCTGGGTTCGTAATGCTACCGTCAAGAGGAGCTCGGTGTGTAATGTTGAAGGCGCCCGAGTCCTGTGTCTCCGATACCGTCGGCGTCGTCAATTCCAAGGCAGTACCCGCCAGCATGCTCTCGGCCTCCTCGCCCATGCTGATATCCTGAATACCCACAGGAGTTTGCATATCACCGGTTCCCGACATGTCGGCATCTGGCGCCTCATCCGACGCCATGCTATCGCCATTCATGTCATCCGATTCGGCTGCCGTCGAAGTCTGGTGTCGGATCGATGGTCGTCGCCGTGAGCGTCCGGTCGGAGCTACCATCGAGACTGTTGGTGACCGGAGCTGGGGTGGGGGTAAAGGGGTGGTTGGGGACGTCGGTTGCGACGTAAAGCCAGTCAGGCCAAAGGGCAGGGTGATGGACGATCGATCGACGTCTCTATTTGGGCGGATGAATCCGTCGGCATTTTCCATTAGAGGGACGGCCGTGGAAAGCGGTTGCGTGATGGGTCGAACTGGCGAGAGGACCGATCGATGGGATTCCCCAGCACGGAGATGCAGCGAAGCAGATCCGACAAAGGCGGAGCGTTCAGGCGGAGTGGTATGAGGGTGCTGGGATGTGGCATTGGAGTCGGTGAATTGCTGGTCAACGGGGGCTGAGGATGATGAAGCGTAGGTCGCTGACACGTCAATGGACGGTGGAGGTGCTTGTCTCCTGAAGGTGCGATGCTCGGTATCGACATGTGTGGAGCGGTTCGTGAACGACGCTGCCTGTCGGTGTTCTCGATGACGATGATGGTGGTGGTGGTCATTCTGCTTCTGCCTGGCCTCCTCGCTCTTTTCGCGGCATGTTTCAATCACCTTGATGTAGTTGTCGAGGATGGTGGCGATGACTGGAACCATATCGGCCTCGACTACTCTCGTCCTGACATTTTCGGTTCCACGAACGCCAATGTTCACAACGCACTGGAATGCAAGGTTCCATTTCCACATGCCCATCATATCCTTACTCCGACCCTGCTTGAGGATACAAACTAAGCGTTCGATGCCTCCATCGATGGTGAGAATGTCTCGAATTCGTGCCGACGAAGTCGTGAGATATGCAAGATGATTGAGCGAATTAATCAGTGGTAGAGTTGACGTGCAATCGAGGGCTCGTCGGTCGTATAGGGCCGTGGTGATACCCACCGACGCCTTGTTGACGTTTGGGATGCTAAAGTTGACTTCCCTCATCTTGTCGTGATGGATTTAGTCGATGAGGGAGTTGCGGTGACAGAACCGGGCACCGAGTTGGATGAAAAGGCGACAGGCCAGCGGCGGCCAGTGCCTGAAATTGGCGGAAACGTGTATTATATAATGCCCCAAGCTCAGATGACCCCTTGCTTGGAAGAATGGCGATGGCAAAGGGTTTGTACGTTAATGCGTCGACGTTAATGCACCGAATATGGGTGGGAGTAGACCGAAACAGGTCGGAGGCGAAAGAACCCTGTTCCACGATCAGCCGCGAGAGCGGTTGCGGGTCTCGAGCGAGCCTAGGAACGAAGAGAGTAGGCAGGAGCGGGCGGAAGAAGATTTTGTCAGGGGGGGGATCGGTATCGACGATATAAAGGAGGGAACGTCGAGGATGGTGATAATTGGAAAACAAAAAAACAAAACCTTTCTGTGAAGAAAGATTCGATGGCGACGAAGAAGAGGGGAAGAGGCGAATGGACGGAAATGGTGACAGTCGAGATTTTGGCGTTTCAGGCGGCGGCGGGAGCATTTGCTGCGTGCACTAGAGTGTGTCCGGCACGGTATGGTGTTGTCGTCGGGTGCTGAAGCCTAAGCAGCCAAGCAAGCCAAGTACTAAGCACCGAACCGCCAGAGCAGGTTGGCAGTTGGCAGGGTTTGTCGGTTCCCGTGGTTAAAAAGACGAGGAGACGGCAAGACGGAAAGTCCTGCCACGCAAATTTTTGGTAGGCCAGGGCCGCAACATGCGTCAATCTGATCCCCCAACCATGGGAGTCACTGGCCAGTAGCCAGGCTGTGGTGGAGAACCACAACAGGCCCCGGCGGCGCGGATGCAGGCAAAATATCCAGTGCTTTCTAGCTTTTTATTGGCGTTCTCAGCTCGGTACGGAGTACAAAGTGGGGGCTTATGTACCAGCACCTCGCGCGCCACAAGCTCGCTCTGATCATGGGCTTGGTTGATCTTGGGAAGCGTAAGTACAGTTCCTCAGGTCTACGGACAGGTGGACGTCTTTGAGAACCTAGGTATCTCTCCAAATGGACGGACTGCGGAAGGTCCTCGTTAATAGCACCTAATACCGCCCCTGGTAAAAGTCCCTGCTCTAGTTCCAACTCGAAGTCCGTCGCCTCCTCTTTGTGCGGAGTGTGAAGGTACCTTCATACGTCCTTGCTATAAAACCATGTCATTGGGTCACTGGCAATTTGACACGCCTTTGGCGCATGATTTTGGTGCCCTGTAGTCTGGCGTCTGGGCGACGATATCGTGAAAACAAAGTGGAGAGCCGTTTGAACCCAATCGGCGTTGCTAGTGCCCCCTGATATCCAGCACTTTCGTCATAGCTTACTTCGAGTCAATGAGGTCTAAGAGCAAGACCCAAGCAATACTGCTCTCGTTGGATGCGGATGTATGCATACAGAGATATCCCACAGAGCCGCGAACGTGGAGTGAAATTTCTCGAAGCGCATAGGGGATTTTGCGTGCTGTCCCACACCCCGAACCTCGAAGTTGGCAACGAGTGGCAGGTTCATACAAAAGAAGTGGGCACGCGGCTGGGGGTTGGGCTGTAGCGTGGTGGCAGGAACTCCAAAGTGCCTGCAAGTCACGAACCGGTCTGCCCGGGCAGTCTACATCCTCCTATTCCCCTCGAATCTTCAATGTTTCCCGCCTCCTTTTCTTGTTTCCTCTCTACTTCTTTTAGAGTTTCGCGAATAGTCTCAAAGTACACGGCCCTCAGAGAGTAAACCTTTTTGCTAGGCATTTTCATTGTTGGTTGCGTGTGGTGGCTTGACGGGAAATCAAAGTAGCCCTAGCGGAAAGCAATCATAGCCTATAAATGGAGTTGGGAGGCAAATTTCTGCACACGCCTTCGAGAACACACCAGCGAACTCATCTGATACCTTGTTGGATACCTTAACGGTCCCGTTCTAGGCTATTTGCATCATTTGACTATTCTAGCTGCTTCACGCCCTCGATGCAACACACCTCCTGCCTCGCTCCACTGCAAGAAGAGCTTGGACTGGGTTCTTCTCTCGAATGAAGAACTTCGAAAGGAGCAGAGGTTGGGTGGCTAGCATTATGCTCCCCCCAGTTTGGGGCTTGGCATTGGCTGAGAATCCCAACTTCCCCGCAGCATCAAAGAGCCAGTAGGAATCGAAGCTCAAGGCCCCAAACGCCGCCAATACCCATACAATTCCTCTCCCTGTGTGTAGAGTGAGGCGGACAATTGAGATAGATAAGGCATCCATTTATTTGTCCTTTCAAATCCGCTGTCCCGCTGAGCTGCGGAGTGAATGCAAAGTGATAACTGCACCCAACATCAGTCTCATAGAATCTAACGCGAATAGTGTATGTTGTCTGGGCTTTCGAATTGGCCAAGAGCCAAGGATTGCCAAATTGTCCAGTCGTAGCAATGATTCAACTGCGGAGGTACCTGTGCATGCTCTTTGCTTCTGCCCTTTGGAGTGCGAGCTTGTCACGTAATACTGGTTGATTGGGCATGCCGCGCCTTTTGCCGCCTCTCTTCCGCGGGAGTAGCGCTTAATACAACTGTCAGCGCGACGCAATTGGCCATTTGAACGGTTGAACCCCTGTGCCACTCAGCCAACGCCGAAGGATTCATGTCTCGGTTTATTTCCGCCATTGCATCTTGTTGATTCGAACTTTCGTACGGATACAGGTAGAATGAAGCGACCGCCCTAGATGGCCTGCAGTAGCCCCAAACCCCTGAGCCTCAATTGCAGGCTCTCCTGAAGTCGTGATAGTAGCCAAGGAAATTGACCAAGGAAATGAGCGACCTGAAGCAGCCGCGGAGTGCATCCTGCGGCCCACAGCAAAACCTCCTGTCGCAGTCAGGGGCAGCGTGGAACGACGGACCCGACCATTTCATCACCGGTATCCGATGCCTCATTGCTCGCTGTTAGGCGCCAGCGCCGCCAAGTCAGATGAGAAATCAAGGCGCCGTCACAGGACCGCTTAGCGACTAGAAACACGCGACGGCGCGCTTCGCGATGGCCTGTGGCCCTGTGCAAATACAACGTCGGGTCATGAAACTCGATGCAAGGGACAGAGGTACGCGGTAATACGCGGTACGCCACGCGGGTGAACCCGCCTTCTTCGTCTCAATCGCCTGTAATCTTTGCGTGTCTAAAGTATTTCATGCCAACCCATGCAACAATGACCCATATCCAAGACATGACGCCCGTAAGGATAAGAAGAGCCGGATAGTATCCCACGATAGGGAGTGTCTCGTCGTTTTCTAGTTCGGGAGGTGCATACGGCGTGGTCCCAACATCCCAAGCCCAACTCCATACCCCGAAGCAAGAGCCCATGCCCGTGACAAAGACGAACCACGTCACGACAAGGACCACCCACCCCCACCACTCCGTCTCTGTATAGTCCCAGTCCGAGTCGGTGGATTGGACCGACGTCGCCGAAAGCCCTACCTCAGCGTATGAGAGAGGCGACTTCGGTGTCTGGCTCGTCCGTCTAGCTATGGATCGGCGGCTGAAGTAGGATGCCGTGCTCGAGGACAACAATTCGGGTCGGTGTAGGGTGGCATTAGGCTGTGGCATATGCAGCCCATCCTCCTCGTCCGTCGTTGAGGTGGATTTGTACGAAACGGTTGGACTGGTGACTGGCCCGGACTGCATGGCAGGAGTGGTTTGGGGTTGCCGTAGATTCCCGTTGCCGTTTGCGTTTGTATATGTGTTCGCGTCCGCGTTCGCCATCAACTTGTCTTCAATGCCCCCGCCACTCACGGGGTCATCCAGCTCGGGCCATGGTGTCACTTCTGAAGACTCACTCGCGCGATCGCTGTCGGATGTGGCATGGGTCGACGGGTTGCTCTTGATCTGATGCTCTAGCTGCAGCTGAGGGCTGTGATCGGTGTTGATAGTAAGGGGGATTGCGTCTCGCTTGTCCCGTTGGGCCTCTCTTCCCAGAACAGCCTTCCTCAGGGAGCCTTTGCGTCGCTTGACCTTCTGCTGCGTAACCGTTGAGCCTGGGGTTCTTGCCGGTCGGTTGTCGTCCTCGCGCTCAATTTGAGCTTGCCCATCTACGGCTTGTCGCGCAAATGCGAACCGCGACAATATTCCAGGACTCGCCCCACCCTTCTTCACGCTTGAGGCGGCCGAAGTTCCATCCAACGCCCCGGCCGAGATATTGTCGGTCATGTCTCCAAAGAGGCCGGACGGTTCGTCTGTCAGAAGCGTAGCTATCACACTCAATCATTGAGAGCACTGAGCATGTTGCTGAGCCATGCATAAAAGCATGCCGCCAGTGTGAGTGTTACAGATACGAAGACGCGACGTCTGTCTCGTCCATGGCATCCGTGACGAAAATTAGTTGGGATGTGCCAAGGGCCGGGCAGGAGGTACAGAGGTTACTCTGTCTTCATATTTGCAGGGAGAATACCTTTGTAAGAGGCTATGCGTTAAACGAGACACATATGACGGTCGCAATAGACCGACCAGCTGAGACCGGCTGCCACTGGCGTCCGACAACTGAAGGCTCCGTTGTCTTGGCGGCTGAACAGGAGCATAACACAGGTTGATCGATGATATGTTGTCAATTTATCGAACGCATTCTGCCGGGACAAGTAGTCGAAAAATTCCTGAGGTAGCGGTAAGGGGATTACTAGGTACGAGGTACGCTGTACTTGTTCATGGCTTCCCCAGCAATACCGATCTTAAGAACACCGTCACCGCCCTCCCCAGTCGAGAAAACCAGCGGCTGTGATCGCGGCGACGTTCCGCACCTCGGGGAATCTTGCCCAACCGCAGGCCACCGCGATCCGTCCCAGTCCACCGGATCTGAGCTTTTGAGACCAAATAGTTTCTTGGAGCCGCCCATGGCAGGCGGAGGCTCGTCCGAAAATGGCGGTCCACCGTCGCAAGGGCCGTTCAACTTCCAGACCCAGATCATATCAACCTCCCCTGTGAAGCCGGTATGCGCCCATCCTATACATCACCCGTGTCTGACTCGATGCAACCACGATACCCACCAGGGAGCAACACGAGGTGGAGTAGAGCGCTGACAAGGATCCGGTGTTCCTGCAGAATATAGGCCAACGGCGCGGCCATCGATACAAGCACAGCAGCGTGTCGACGCAACATCAGATATTCCAAGAACCTCCTCCACGACCGCCGCCCGTCCTGCCGGCGTCGCTCCCGGTGCCGACGCTCAAGGAAGCATGGCATAGCATGCATCGCGATCAGCGCGCAAGGCTATATTGGTGTCTCTGCCATGTTGCCGTCGCCATGTTCGTCTTCTTCCGCTCCGAAGGCTCTCTGGCCATGACGGCTCTGTCCCACCTCGTCTTCTTCGATGCCGGCAGCGCTGCCATTTGCGTTGCCGTGGATGTGCTGGGAAACTTTGAGGTTTGGAAGCGGAGCAGCATACGACATCCCTTTGGTCTCCAGAGGGCCGAGGTCTTGGCGGGCTTCGCTCTCTCCGTCTTTCTCCTCTTTGGGGGCTTCGATCTCGTGTCGCACAATCTCAAACACTTCCTCGAGGGGATGGGCTCGCACGAACCGCACCACAGCCATGCACACAGTCGTGTCTCTCCTGGATCCGTTGACTGGGCGTCCTTCTCGGCCATCGTCAGCACCGTCATCTCGGCATATGGGTTGCGAAACCATGCCCGGATCGCCAAAGTTATGCGCGTCTCGTATCTGGCGCCCCTGCCTAGGATGCTCTCCAACCCGTTCCATGTCCTGACTCTCTCCTTCTCAGTCCTTCTCCTCATCCTGCCTCTCCTCTCCATCGGCTACTACGTCTGGGTGGACCGACTTATCTGTGCCTGCATTGGCTTCTCCATGTTCGCGTTGGGGCTACGCCTTGCCGTGTCCCAGGGCTTGATGCTGCTCATGTCTTACGGGGGGGATGATGGGAACAAGGTGGTTGGCTCTGTGGTGCGAGAGATTGAGTCCGAACCGAGCATCACTCGTGTCGAAGAAGCCCAGTTCTGGCAAGTTCATTACGGCCTTGGCATGGCGAATCTGAAGGTGTGCGTTGCCAAGGGTTGCGATGAAGGTTCCCTAGCGAGGTTGCGAAGTCGTATTGCTATGCTAGTGCAGAATCGCTTGGGCGAGGGTTATGGACATGGGGGAAGTCTGAAGTGGGATGTCACGGTTCAGACTAACACCGATATGGTGATGCAATGATAGCATAGCGTAATGCAACAAATTTCAACATCCGTTGCCATTAGTATCTAACCGAGGTGGGTATCGCTGTCTATATTAACGCTGTAGGACCAAATACATCACACCAATACAAACAGACGGGGACCTGCCCAAGCCAACCATCTGAACTCCACGTCTAGACCTCCCGCCGCGATTTTGTACACTATCTATCACATGTAGGAGTTCCGTGACCTGGACTGCCCCTTCGTCCTATCCACAGAGGGTTTCCGGAACCGCAAGCCGTTCATCTTTGCGAGAGCTAGCTCCAGCAGCTCCTTTCTGCGGATAATTTCCAGGTGTTCACGAATACGAGAGTCCTGCCGGGCAAGCTTCTCCTTCTCTTCGCCTGAGAGGTTGCTCAGCTTGCTTTCGAGAGCCCACGGCAACCGGCTATGCAGCTCTGACAAAAGCTCCACATCCAAGAACAAGACAGCTGTTTCTGTCAGCATCGAGGATGCGGCATCGAGGAAGATTTCGGGGCAGTGTGCCTTGTTCTTCATGTCGGCGCATTGTTTCGACTTGATCGCTAGGATGCGCGTCTTTATGATATCTTCCCGATCCCGTAGATATGCTAGCCGCCGACCTGGTACAACTCGTCAACCCAGAAACGCTTCGGGCAAACAAGGGGCAAACACTTACCAGTCTGAAGAAGATCGGCCGTGAAGCCGCCTGCCCCGGAAATGGCTGCAGCATCATTGTCTACCTGAACCTCCCCACATCTTGCCTTGTGGATGAAAGACATCAAATCCCTGAGCTTGCGGCGATCTCCAACAGTCGCCTCCATTTGCTTCCGGCAGTCCTCGGCTTCCTTCAACTCCTTTTTCAGCAGGGCGGCGGCGTTCTGCCTGCTGGTTTGCCATTCTTTCTCCTTAATCCTAAAACCAAACTTGTACGGCTTGATAGCGTGCTCGACACCGTCGGTAGTTGTGTCATGCCTGTCTTCTAGAATCGCCGCCGTTTCATCGAGAATCAGCTTCCGAGCCAGATCGTTGGTTCGGAACTGGGAATGATCCACCAAAGTGTTAGTTGCCTTCCGAATCACGGCCTCGAGCGCCTTCGCAGATATCTGCCCAACCCCACAGCCGGCAAAAGCAGATGCCGTGGCGGCTAGCTGCGATTCCAGGTATTCTTCTCCAGGATAATCCTTAGAATCCTTGGAGAGCGGCACACGCATTGCATCATTCCGATCGACGGAAAGATCGTGGATTCTAGGATTCCAGTAATTTGCAGCTAGCAGATCCAGAACCTTGTCGTCTAGAGTGGATTTGACCAGGTCATGCATCTGCAGCTGTCCGAACATGTCCCGGAACGCTCGAAGGTGATGTTTGAAGTCATCCAAGGATGCCGACAAGTATGATCCGGCTGAAACGGTGCGGTCGCCGAATTGGGCCTTGAGCTTGTATGACGTGTTTTTGAGCTCCCTCTGGATGGCATCTCCTGTCGTTTTCATGTTCGCAGACAATGTCTGCTCGAGAACTTTTGTGAGTTGATGCCGGAGTTTCACCGTCCCCGTGCTTATGCCCGACGTAGGGCCAAATTGTTCAGGGTGTGATGAGAAGTAAGCCGCCTCGTTCTTGGCCATGGCAGAGAACACGTCGTCGGGCCCTTTCTTGAACAGGCCGTGCGACGGAGGTGGTGCCTTGGTAATGACACCAACATAGCCGAGCCGCAATGGGTATCTGTTGTGCTTTAGGACGGCGAGACCCTTCTCCGGCTCGACTAGGTCCATTTTTGTCAAGACGCCGATGGTACGCTCTCCTCGAGGATCAGCCCGGCGGCTGGCTTGCAATGCCGTCGAGTTGGCCAGGTCCGCATCGGCCGACGACACTGCGAGGATGATATTTGGCGCCTTGATGTACTTTTCGCAGAGCTCGGCGATGCTGTGCCTCAACTGCGTTGGCTGATCCACGTCCTCAACTTGAATATAGCCAGGCAAGTCAATCAGTGAGAGATCTGGAACGTTTCGGGAGCAGATACGAAGTTGAATCGGCTCGTCGGAAACGCAGACAGAATCGGGTACTCGGTTCAGATCTGTCAACATCTTCCTGATCACAGCGAAATCCGTAATCTTCCCAGTCCGCATGTCGGGGAATTCGCCGTAATCCACCGTCGAATCAGGCGTATTGACAAGGGTAAGCTCAATAGGTCGACGTGTGACCATATTGGAACCTTTAGGGAGAAAATCGTGGCCAACGATTGCCTCAAGCACCGAGCTCTTGCCTGAAGACTGTGACCCAACAACCACAATCGACGGAAGTACGATGGCGCTCGACTGTCCCACCTTTTGGAGGATTCCTCGAATTTCTATCATCTCCTTGGTCAGTGCCAGCATTTGCGGGTCTGCAGAGATAGACTCTGTGGACGAATCGGCGTCAGTAGATGCTGCCGAAACGACTGCCGCGGTCGTGGCTGCTCCCATGCCCCCCTTGCTCTGTCTCGGCGGCTGTCCATTCGGATTCCCCCCCTGGCTCTGATCACTACCACTACTTCCACCGCCGGCCGACGACGATTCTGTGGTATCAAAACTTTGCATCCAGGCAGCCCATGCCTCCTTTGCTTCCTCCCGCGTCTTGTCAAATCCAAGTATCGTCTGTCGAGCTATATCTTTTGCTTCCCCGTAGAGATTCGATGTTGTCTCCGCTACGGCGTCTTTCGTCGAGTTGAAAATATTCGCAGCGTACGCGCCAGCCTGGACCGTTTGATACTGGAGATATGCGATCCCTCCGACGGCAACGCCACCGAACATTGCAGGGATTCTGATAAATTTCAGAGCTAGCTTGGGCAGGATCCGACTGAATGAAGCGTTGCGAATGGTGACGGCGGCGTTGTGGTGCGCTGTCCGGCGGATGGCTGGTCTGTTCAGCATGCCTAGCCTAGGCATGCCGAGGCCAGCCCGACGCGTAAGAAATCGAGCACTCATTTCTCAATGATTTAGGGATTGTCGAAGATCTTGTTCCTCAGCAAAATGACGACGACGCGTGCTTTGCTTGTGGCGCGGGGTTATTTGATTATGTAACAAACCGCGCATCACTAACTTAAAGTTAACTAACTTAACTTAGTTAGTTAACTAAGCTCTTCTTTGTGTTGCCGGATAGACGTCTGTCCACTGAAAGACCAGTCACTGACAAGGAGCCAATCCGGCTAGACGTAGTTCTGAAGTAGGCCAAATATTTTAAAGCCGAATTATACATTCTAGCACTAGCGGTGTTCAATGCCTCGTTTGATGCATTGAGACCTGATTACGAAGGCAATGGTGACTTTTGACACCCGTTGACGGCTGTTCCCCGAGCCGACATGTAAAAGAGAGTGAAGGGAAGTGAAAAGAACCAACCCGAGAGAAAAATAAGGAAAGAAAGGAAATCTAAATAATCAAATTTGAAGGAGAGAAAGAAAATAAAAGAAAGAGAAGGAAAGGAAAATGACTCTTCGCGCGGGCTAAATCCTACCTGCACTTTCTTGAAAGTCGTGCGACTGTCTTGGCGGGGCAAGTTTCTCATTCTCCCAGATTCATTTTCAAACCCACTGGAATTCTCCTTCAACATGCATACCCAACCTGTCCCTATTTCCGTACGAAGCAGAGAGGCAAGCATGGTCTGACAACGCAAAGTCGACAACTTCATTTCCTACCCTGCAGCTCCTAAATTGCAAAGATGCCGCACAAACACACGAGAAGAGGAAACAATCCTGCAGAGTGAGACCCTCCAGACCGAACTGGAGCTCGAAGCCAGCTAACAAATTCGCTCTAGCTTCGATCTGCCCCCGACTCAAATAGCCAAGGCCTTACCTGTAATCCCGCCACCAGTGCAGGAGAACCAAAACAAGCAAAGCAAAATCAATAGCACGCCTAAAGGTAACTCACATCCCAATATTTCGAAGCGGAAGAGAGAAGCATCTTCCCGCAATGACGACACGCCACGGGCCTTTAAGAGGTTGATGGCATTTTCGAAGGGCAAAACGCGAAGGTCTGGCCTAGACGATGCCGGCTCAACGGCCACCAGTGGAACTCGGACAAAGACACCAAATCGAACTCCCTCTGTTCCTGAAATACAGCCTGGGGAGAGCCTTTGGGACTATTCAGCGAGGGTGGACGCTGCCCTCCCCGTTTCCGGCTTGGTGGCAAAAACAACCAAGAATGGCAGAGATCCTTTGGGCATGAAGGCGTACCAGACGAGGAAAGAGAAGAAGATGCACAAGCTTTACGACCAATGGCGGGCGGAGGACAAGAAAATGAAAGAGAAGAGAGAGGAGGCACTGGAAATGGAGGCCGAGAAAGCTTTGGAGGATAGCGCACTGATACCCAGCTCTGGCCTGGTGTTTGATGGTGACAAGGAAGCGGCAGGCCATGGTCGGAAGAACCGCAAGAGGAAGCGAACACCCCATCACCACAAAGAAGATGATCCATGGGAAGAATTAAGACGGAAGAGAGGCGAAAATAGGCCGAAACTAGGAAATGTTGCTACTGCGCCGCCAACGCTAGGGAAGGTCAACCCCAAACTGCCCATGCGTACATAGGACTAGCCGGCTCACTCTGGTGGGTGTCATCTAGATGACTTTCATATCCAAAACCAGAAGACCTCCGTATAGAAAATCTCGAGCTGGTTATGTCAGTGGAAGGCATTGAATGAGAGCGGCTCACTATTGACACTGTGTTACATACTGTGTGATATTACCGGCCTGGGGGTGGCATGTACAGTAAGCTAGAGGTTACTAAGAGATTCTCAAGCACTGTGTGATTGCTGAAATAAATCCGTCCAAACCGAAATTTTCGTTGATTCATTTTCGACGCCACGCAAATGCGCTGCCATTAGTCGCCCTTTCGACTCCTGCCGTCAACGATATTGTCAACTTTTTTTTTCACTCTCAATATGCACACACATTACCCTAATCATGGCGAGCGAATATCTCGAAAAGGCAATTGATCGACTTGTCCTGCAAATTGTCTGTTCTGGCTATCAAGGTTGGTCATCAACTCACAGTCGCGCTCTTTGGTGCCGGCCCTTGGCGCCATCCGTTTCCAATATCACGATACTGACTCTCATATCTTAGGCTGCTCTGTCACGGAAGCCTTTTTGGTGCTTGGTCATGAACTCAAATTTCAAGAGGCCGCTCCGGCAGCTCCTGACCATGCACAAGCAGGGAACAGCAGCGCAGTAAGTTCGGTTCCCCAAAATACCAGCGAGCTCTGCGATGAGAGGAGTGAAAACCTGTGGCAGTGGATCACGACGCGGCCAGACATCCTAGTGGGCGAGAAAAGGGAATGGAACGGTCTCACCTTGAGCGAAACATTATCGATCCCCGAAGCAAGTTCTCTCCAGACCCTGTCACCACATCATGTTCTTCAGCCCACCTCCACAAGCACTTCAGCCCCGAGCCAAAAACCTCGCACTCAGCCTCGACTCTACGTCTCCAATGCCATGCTCTGGGAGTTCTTGGCAGGACATGGCGAAGACTTCCACAAGCTTCCCAGGCTTGAGTGGCAGGCCCTTCTTGGGATCGCAACTTCGATGGAAAACGGCATTCTTCAGGGCGACCTGACCAAACTGACTGGTCAAGACAAGCGCTCGCTCCCCAAACGGACCGACTCCCTTGCACGGAAAGGGTATATTGAGAAGCGGCCCGCTCTGGTGCGCGGCTGCAAGACAAGCAAGCTATGGATCAGGAAGCTTGCACCTCTTCCCGTCACAGGAGTCGAAGAGTCGTCAAATCCAGCATTAACGCAGGAAGCCGCGATCAACGCTTCGCTCGAGACCATGACAATGGACCTTGAGCCAGTACCTTGGAGAAGTAGCTGGATGAACGACATGATCGACTGTGCTCTTCTTGGCAAAACTATAATGGCCATCGTCAAAGCATTTAGCGTCATTCGCTACCAAGATCTCCGGGTAAAACTAGGCGTAAAAGGTCACCAGTGGCAGATGAAGGTGGTGGCGAGGATTTGTCGATACCTAATGGGTTGCGGTGCCCTCAAGTACGTCGTCGCTGTCATGGGTGACGCGCTCTTCCGAGACTGCGTCAAGTTCGAGAGAGACTTGACGGCTGAGGATCTTGCATACTTTGCGACGAATTCGGGGTACAGCCATCAATCTCGGAAACCTGCCAAGGGATCGGCCAAAACACCGGAACTGGCCAAGTCAATCCCTACGGAAACGTGGGACCCAGACAAACCCCTCACAACATCAGTCCTCGACGTTATTCTTGGGTGTCTTGGCGCAGGTCTCACTAGTAAGGCCATTGCTTTCAATACGCTTGGTGGACACTATCGTCGGCATATTGCATCTGTAGCCGCCGCTGTAAGCATAAAGGACCTCCAGCCAGTTCATCTTCGACACCTGCAGGCTCGCCGAGTCTTCTGTCGCGAGGGAAAGCAGGCATCGTTCAGATTCCTGCCCGTCAATATGCTTCATCAAACACTGGCTGATGGCGGCGAAGCTCCGCCGCTACCTCTTGTTGTTGGCGAAACCGAGTACGGGTTTCGGCCTCTGCCTCTCATGCAACGCACTCGACAAAGTTTGGTCGATTCCATGGCCAACGACAACCCACGAAAGAGACCCCCTGACGATGATTCGGTTGCAGAGGCCGCCCCGCAGCCCAAACGAAAGCGAGGGCGGCCCAGAAAGGCTGTCGCGGAGCCTGACGCCGCTCCCAACACAACACCTAGTGCCACCGCTACACTTATAAAGATGGTAAAAAAACGTGGCGCCAAAAAGGGGGCGGCATTTGTCTGTGAAAAATGTGGCGGTTCGTGGAAGAATGACGTGGGCCTCAAGTATCACCAGACCAAGGCGCGAACCGCGTGCAATCCTTCTTATGTTCCCGAGCCCCCACGTCCTGTTGCTCAAGTAGCTCCGCAGACCCCCCGAAACGGCAAACAGGGGAGGCATCTCTCGCGAGCGGCCGATCTGAATCGAGCCAGAGCACAGAATGCCCTCGCTCGTCGAGGGTGGAAAGGGGCACCCACCGATATCAGAGGCTCCATCTACCGCTCGGAGTTGGCAAATCTGCAGCTAATTCCCGTGGAAAATGAGATAACCCAAATGTCCCCGGGCGAGAGTATTCAACTTCCTGGCCCCATGGAGGTCGACGAACCGCGGGACACGGGAATAAGCGGCCTCATTCAAAGTAGCCTGGGCACTCCGCGAGACGGAGTGGCTGAACAATCGGAATGGAGGCAGCAAAGCACCAAGCATAATTCAATGCGGCGAGCAAAAAAGAGCGATGGGCCACCTCGCAGTTTGTCTCCTGAACTCCATCTCTCTACCACAGCGGACACCACGAAACGCTCAGATACTCTGAAAAATCCGATTAGCTCGGCTGAGACCGCACCTGCAATAGCTAGCCCAAAGGGACGGGCTTTCAACCAGACACCGCAGCCTCTCCAGGAGCACCATGGCGAATCCGGTGACGAGGCACCCTCGGTTGAAACGGCCGTCCCCTCAGAAGTGGTAATCAGTAACGACATCCCCCCGTTCCAAGTACAGCCAGTAGACAGGAAGCTCTCGCGGACAGACCAAGAAGTCCGGCAGGTGATGGATGTCATCAAGTATCTTGTTCGGGTCAACGACGATGCCTTTCCGGCGCGAGCCGGCCTGTTCTTCGCCCTAGCAAGGGTATTTACGAAGGCGTTTCCCGGGGTGAAGTTGCCATCTGACCCAACAATCAAACGCGCTATCAAGGCACTTGCCAAAGAAAAATCGGTGGTGGAAAATGTGTTTTTCTTTCGCCAGCCTCTGGACGGATCGGCCAAGACAGGCACGCCGCGCAAGGTCGTCATCCTGATCAAGTCGGGTGTCGATCCCAATTCGGCCAAGGTTGACGCGCTAAAGGCTAAGCTGAAGGAAAATAAGGATTATATTCCCTCGGCCTTCGAGGAAACGTCGCCGGCCACCCCAGCAGAGGTGGAAAGGACATCACTGCGGCGCCCTGGACTCGGCTCCGTCGAGGTCCTCGACGCCCCCTTTTACGTCAGCCAGGTCGCTCGAATTCGGGAGCAATCTCAAGCCACAGTTTCGGCACAGCGGAAGCAACCCGAAACTTTGAGAGGGTCAGCAGCCAAGACCGCGGTCTGGCTTGAAGAGGAGCGGCTTACCTTTTATCCACCCAACACGGGCCTCGGGGAGGGTGATGCCGAGCTACTCAATCCTACTGAGATTGCGAAAATCGACTTCATACGCACCCCCGGAACAACCCTCGTTTTCGACAAGCCGACCAAGATCAAGTTTCGAGATGGCATCTGGAGGCGGCTGGGCACCGAGTATTTCGACGCGGAGGGGGAAAGGGGAAGTTTCACCATGGAAGGCCCAATGCATGTGCAAGAATGGACGAAAAAGAAGGGGAATGTCTCGGCCTTCCTTGATCCGGAGCGCCATTTCCTGCCCGCCCGGCGCGGACGGCCACCCATCCGGCCATCCATTCTCCAAGGTCCGACTCCCATCAAGGTTAGCCAGAAGGAGCGTGCTCTTGCTGGCGATTATAACACGGCAGCCGATGCGGAAGGGAGGCGACTCACCGAGGAACTCTTGAGTGAGTTTGCAATAGACGAGATTATCATGGCGGCTTTCGTTGCTGTGAGGACTTTACTAGGCGGCTGTGATAAACGGCTCGATTGGGGCTTGATCCAAAGCCTTTTTCCCGACCTTGCGCTCGATAATCTCCGGCGATCCTGGACGGGAATGCAGAGAAATCGGGCTTACTTTTCCATCATCGACGCCACGCAAAGTTTCCAGGCTGCCTTTCCCTTGGCCTACGAGAAGGGAGAAGTACCACCGATCAATTTCGACGACATTACGGGATACGACTGGCCCTTCCTGGTGAGATGGACTGCCCGGCTGATCCGAGACAGTTTTGTCAAGCTTCCGCTTTGGGACGGGGCCAAACAAGAGGGTATCACGCGCAAGTTCGTCCTCGAGGAGAATCACAAACTGGTGCAGAAATGGAGCGACAAGTTTTATCATCCGCACACTTCGGTCTTTGCTCGGTTTGAAATGGCGACGGCAGAAGCAGCTGCACTAGATATGAGTGACGGCGGTGACGATGTTGCTGACGGCGAAGACGCGATGCCCACCCTCGGGCAAGTGGTTTTATCATGGGTCAAGTCGCTGTGCATCACGCCCGTCAAGAGATGCCCGCCGACGGAAATCCAGGCGAGATTCACCGACTTGGTGAAGGGCGATTCCAGAGTTGTGGAGGATGCGGTGGCGGAACTGAATTCGCGCCGCATCATCAAAAAGCGAATGGGCTTGACCCCGTACCAGCTGAGCAAGCCCTTCGAGGCCGGCTTCGTCAAGATGAGCCACGAGACCAAGTTCCAGGCAGCATCGGAATTCAAAAGGCTGCTGGACGAAACGTTCCGGCTGGGAGCCCACTTCAAAGTGCCGTCCATGATGGAGGACGGTGCTGTCATGGCCTTGATCAACCTCGTGGCCCACGAGAGGGTGCGGCTTGTGGGAGACAACTTACCGGTCATTCCGCTGGGATTCAACGAGGGGAACTACGATACGCGCCGAATGGCAAAGTCGAAGCTGCTGCTCGGACTACACCTTGAGCCGTCCGACACGTACATGTACGACGAGCAGCTGGAGATTCTCGAGCGGACCAGGCGTACGCAGGCCCCCTCTCAGGGAAATGGGAAGCTGACACCTTTCTGGTACGATTTTGCCGGGGTGTTTGTCCCGGCCATATGGGTGAGGTCGCTCTGCACCGTGTGCTTCATACTTGACACGAGGGGCGCCATGTCGGTCCAGGGCCTCATCGCTGCCACGGACCCGTATCTAGAGCCTTTTGAGGTGCGGCTGATTCTGGCCTGGGGCGAGGAAACGGGGCTCTTCGTTCCAAATTCTCCGCCTGGTGGGTTCAAGATTACCGAGTGGTGTTGGCTGGTTGTTGGCCGACAACGAAGCTGGCAGGAACCGGTGGAGTATGGGGTGCCAGGCAAGCCCAAGGCGAAGAGAGGGAGACCGCGACGAATGTATGATATCAGTCGTCTGGGGCCGAATCTTGGACCTGGACAGGGGGAATAGCGGGGCAAGCGACGTCCACACAGCGTAGACGTTTAGCCGTTGCAAAGAATCATACTTAGGAACCCGACCGTGTCTGTGTCTCCGTTTGTGATTGTTTCCTCACATACTTGATTGCATGCTTCCCAAGTCAAGGCGGTAGTCACAACGGCGATGAACGAGCAAGAGAGAAGAATAAGTCAGAGAAGACAACCAAAAAACCATCAGTTCTTCGCGCAGCAGCTAAAACGAGCTAGGGCTAACAAACATCCGTGACCAAAAACCTCCGCCTCTCAATTTATTCTTCGCCCACGCGTCATCTATTCATCACGTTTCGCCGTTTCAAACGAGAAGAGGAGGAAAATAGAAGAAAGAGAGAACAGCTTGCAAGACGAGAGAGTCGACGACCAAGCTACTATACAACCCCGAGGTTACGGCTACCATCATCGCTTGCGGTCACTTTCCCGAGTGAGGTCCCTCCGTTAGTAACGCTTGATCGCAAATTTATCATCTTGCGCGCAATGGGAGGGAGAGGTGCTTACGTGCTCAGCCGCCTGGAAAGTTGATGCAGCTTCTTATCGTTTTCAGCATCGTGCGCCGCCTTCTGCAGGGCCGCCGTTCGCTCTTCCTCGTGGTGCCTTACCACCTCGTCATGACTTGGCGGGAGCCTCTCGTTCTGCAGGTCCACCTTCCTCGCATCTTCGAAGCTGCTGATGGCGTTCTTGATACCCTCGGCACCTAGCATCAGCGTACCGGCTGGCAGCCTGCCGCCCGAGACCGTCTTGAGCTCGGTAACTCTCTCGGATTCCTCCCTGAGAACCTGGAACACCCTCGACAGCCGACCGATGGCCAGGATCTTGTTCTTAATGGCCCTCCGCTTGAACTCGACCGAGTCGGGATCCTGCGACACGGGCGGCGACGCGGGGCCGGGTGAGGTGGAAGACGGGGTCTCATCTGTGCTGTTGAGCTCGTCCTCGGAGCAGGTGCTTAGTATGGCGATGAGCATGTCGGTGATCTTCTCGCCCACGAAGGGCAGCGACCATGTGAAGACGTCCATAAAATTGGGGAGCCAGTAGGGGTGCGGGGTGCAGTTGAACTGGCGGATATTCATAACATTGTTCTCGTACTTTAACACGGCCGCCTTGTTGTTGTAGACGTCGAGGTAGTTGGGCGCCGAGAATATGGTCATGACGCTAGGGAAGCCCGTCGTTCGTGTCTTGCGGTACATCCTGTAGCCGGCATCCTGGGCCTCATGGGCGCGAATGATGGACAGGAGGTTGTTCTTCTCCAGGAATGCGCAGGCCGAAGCGTATGAGAAAAAGTAGGAGCACCCGCGCACGTGGTTGTGCAGGAAAAAGTCGCTCGTCTTCTCCTGACCAAACTCCTCGAGCGGGTCGGCCCAGAGAATATCGCACATGAGACCCTGGGTAGGCGGTTCACGGAAGCGATCGATATTTCGCAGGTCGTCGAGCGTGTGCAGCTCCGGGCTCAGGCCGCCGTGTATGCACAGGAACTGTTTGTTCATGACGGCGGCCAGAGGGAGGCAGCAGAACGACTCCATGCACGCCTCATACACGGCCTCCGAGTACTTGTGTCTGCATTCGAGCTTGAAGGTGAAGTAGTCGGTCAAGTGGCGGCACTCGTGATTGCCTCGGAGCAGCCACAGTGTCTTGGGGTAGTGGATCTTGAGTGCCCAGAGGTACAAAACGCACTCGATGCTAAAGTAGCCTCGATCGACGTAGTCGCCCAGGAATAGATACCTAGTTTCAGCAGGGTCGCCACCCACCTCGAACAGTTTCATGAGATCGTAATATTGGCCGTGGACGTCTCCGCATACCGTGATGGGCGCGTCCATCTCTAGCAGGTTGCCCTCTTCCCGGAGGAGTTCGGTACCTTTCCTGATGATGAAAAGGGCCTGCTCTTCCGTCAGGCGGCCTTCGCGATAGAAGTGTTGCTTGAGGAAGGTAATATTGGGCTTCGACTGTTCGGCATCATGGTAGAATTGCTCGTCGGTGGGCTTAAACATTGCGGGCGCTTGCACCTCTGAAGCCAGCCAGCCACCATCGTTACGTCAGTCATCAATTCCATTTCATTCAATGCAACCATTTTTGTGCTCTACTTCCTCGTGCTTCATGGCTGCGGCGTGCAATGTCGGCGAGCAACATGAACCCCGCGATAGCCAAGGTGGCGGCGGGGCAAGGCGCGAGGCACAAGGCACGAGACCTAATGGGGGGGGCCGGTCGGCGGCAGCTCACCTTTGCAAACTCTCTCCAGGGTGCTAACCTGGGTGCCATCTTCCATAGTATGGATGCTGAAGTCGATCTCGGGAAGCGGCTTCTTTTGCTGTATTGCGCGAATGGCATTGTCTACCTGCTGGTTGCGGCGCTCCTCAGATGAGGCAGGCGCGCTGGAGCCGTCGCCGTCCATGTTGAGCAAGAGCTGGGCGGCTTCGGGAGACCTTGCCGTGGTGCTTCACGATAACTCGAAGGATATGTCAATGCAACGGCGGTGACGGCGAGATGTGCTGGAAAAGTCCGAGGTGGACTGGAGAGACCCAATGTCGGAGGGGAAGTGGCGAGGCTGGATATGAGTCGGTTTTGCCAGTGGGAAGATGAACAGGCACTAAAAGTTGGGCAGGGGCAAGTTTCTACCCGCACGGAGTTGTGGGACAAGTTTGCAATGCAACAGACCTTCGTGCAGCCAAGGCGGGGGCCTGGAACTGGAAGCTACGTGCCTGGACGCCGATGGATCATGGGGTGGCACCGAGCTATCGCATCGCATTCCAGCAGGCGAACAGGAACAATTGACAGTTCAATATACGTACTAGCTACGGAGCAATTTCATGAATAAAGTTTCTCTACTAATCTCCAAAGTGGAAAAATGGCAGATCTTCTCGAGAATTGGTATCATCGGAATAATAATAAAAGTAGCACGGCTAAGGGATGTAGGGCTGACATGGACATTTACCGATGGCGTTGGCGGTGATTCACCTCACAGGCAGGTAGTTGGAGGTACTACCAAGACCAGGGTACTTTCTAATGATGAAATTGGGTGGGAAGCTTGGCACTGTTCCTGTTGAACCTTTCGCAATCAAAGTACCCCGCAGGGGTAGCGAGTACCTGCCATGAACCTGCCAATTCCGTCTGGGAAGACCCATCCATTTTCAGCTCGTTCCAGCACCTGTTGCTGTCTGTGGGTCCGTCCCTCTCCGGTCAGCTCGCTGGATGTCTATCCTATGACTTGCTTGAGGATATGCTCTCGTGGGTAGTTTGTGTTTCTCCATCTAGAGATGAAGTCGTCACGATTGACTTGGATCGGATTAGTTAATGGGCGGTTTGGGATCGAGCCACTTCACATGGAAATCCTCTCTCCGGAGACTCACGGTAACCACCACATATTCTCCTGAGGCCTTGGAAAGCACTCCGGCCATGAAGTACCCTCCAGTTGTCAAAGACTGCTTGCAGGTTAGTCTTCCACCCTAGCCATAGATTTACATTTGATGGCAATATGGTGAGCTCACTCAGAGGTTTACCAGGCTCAAGCTGAGTCCAATATTGGACATGAGGTCTCGTAAGGATGGAGTACCACTTGCGAGCGGCGTCATACCATTCGCGCGGCGAGATGTCGTTGTCAAAGGGTACCACGCCACGATCGTCATTGTTCCAGCGAACGCGACGAAGTTGACCACTATCCTCGTCAATCTCCAGAACAGGGTAACGAGCGTCGGGAGCTATGGTTATTCCCTTGTTACCGCTTGCGTGCCACGGCAGCTTCACCTTGGTCAAGATATGGTACGCGGCTGGGTCCTCGGCCCTCAACAGTTTGGCGGCGCGGAATCCATCCACCAGCAACGACTGGCCACCTTCAGCCTCAGCGCCACCTTTGGCAGATTCCGGGGAGGTGTGAGACAACAGGTGGAATGACTGGAGGCCTGCCGGATCGCTGAAGTAAGTTGTGTCGGTATGAGCAGAGAGTGCGAGATTGGTGTAGGCAGTGTCTGCAAGTGCGAGATCTGGCACAAAGTCGTAGAAGCCACCATAATGAGTGACGCGGATGAAAGCAATCCTTTGGAGGAGTTTCTCGGTCGCTTCGGGGCTACTATACGGGGTGTTGGAAACGAAAGCGAAGCCATACTCCCTCTGCGCGCGTTAATCGGAGCAGGCTTCCCTACATATCGGGACATGGAAATTTCGACGACTCACAATCAACTTCGTTAGTGTGCCAACCCCCTTCTCATCCTCGGTATCCATTACAGCTGAGTATCCCACGGTTGGCGTGTCCGCCTCGATTTCCGCGCCCCAGAGCCGATAGCTGATGTCGAGTTAGACATTATCTGGTCATGTTCATGTGTGGTTTTTGGCGTTTGCACTCTTACTTGACATTCTCTGGCGTCCGGTGGTCATTTTCTTGATAAAAGGAGATAAAATCCCATGGATAATGGCTACTATGGTCGTCTCCGGACCCTATACATGCGAATTCAGTTGTCTGCAGCATAGCACGTTGTGGTATGGCAAGACCTTGCCGTACACTGAACACGAAGTCCACTTGCATCTGCAATAGCTTCTTTCGCCGATATGTCCTTCGGTATCTGAGGTTCGCGTCAGTCGTTTGGATGTCACTTAACTCGGATTGGAGCTGTACTTCAAACGTATTGAAATTCCGCTGCCCCGTGTCCTGGTTTACACAGCGATTGCAACGGCAATTGTCCCTTCACTGCCCGTCAGTAACAGGTTTGTATCGGTCGAGAGGATTTACTTACCGCAACCAGATGCTCGGCCTTTTTTCGGGGGATTCATGTCCGTTAGCATACTCTACGAGTTTAGCATTTTTCGGGCCCAAGGCTCTCACAGTATCGACCTCGTCAAGACGGCACCGGAGTTCTCGGAGGTTACCTCTATCCCGTCCTTTGTAATATTCACTTTACGTGTGCCGCCGGCCAAGGATGACAAGGACGCGAACCAAGACAGGGCTCCGGTTATCAAGTTTCCATGACTACGTCTCAGCCGAGTGCCAATTTCGCCGTGCCAGGGGGCAACATGACGGCATCGTGCTAGGTTCATGGTGGTAGCGATACACTACTTTGCATGTCCTGCTCAGGACTGTCAATATGGATACGAGTCTGAGATTTCTCGGCTCGGCATCGGAATTAGAACGGTTAGCGGGGTGCGGCGAAGCGCGGGGTCGGCAAATTTCATGGAATGTTGCCGCTGGCTAACAATCTTTCTCTCTACGGATACATCGACTCCACACTTGAGTTGACTCCGGGCGGACTCTTCTTTCCTGGTTGCCAGTGTCACAAGAAATGTCGACAATTGAGCCCGCCCCGCAGCCTTTCTCACCATCGATCCGGCCCTCCTGTGTAATCTGGGGCGACCGAATTCTAAGATCATCCGTTTTTTCTTTTTGCTCTCTAACCCCTTTTCATTGTCTAACTGCTCAAAGGGGCAATGCAACTACCCCGGTGCGCTAACAGGGGGTGGCAACTCAGCAAGAGCCTCTGCTTCCTCTCTTCGTAAGCCGAGGATATGTTACATTCAGCATACTCGGCATTCCGGCTATCAATCCCTTACAAGCCCACCGTTACCGTCATGCTATTGCTCAAGACCAAGAGGATAGGAGGTAGCTCGTTGCAGAGAACCTCAATATCGGATAGATACATCAACGTAGCCTCCTCGCTCGAGCTCGTACCCTCGGCCGGTATTGGTAGCGTGCTCATAAGGACCGCCGCATCTTCGCTCTTTATCCTCATCAGCTCATTGAGGATGACGTGCTGAGCTCTGCTGGGGAGATCGTTAAAGGAAAGTGCAACATTTTGAGTTGAGTACGGAGCGCCATCATCGCCTCCAGATGCGTCGGACCTGTATGACTCTACAAGTTCGGGCATGTTCAAGCTCGTGTCGTGGTCAACGTTTGAATAGGCGGAGCTTTTTCGGGAGTAGTAGGTAGGGTCGGCAAAGGAAATGCGCGGCCCCGTTTCGTCGCTCGTAATCTTTGTCCCCGGCATGAGCCGGCTCGAGAAGCGCCCAGCTGACGACTGGCGAGAGAAGACGGGCCGTTCCGAGCGAGACGGCGACGTTAGAGGTTCAGCAGCCGACTCGGCGAACATGATGGTAGGTCCTGCAGCGTCCTCTACATTGGTTGTCGTTTCCGGCATGGGCCTGCTACTGAATCGAACGGCCGAGGACTGCGTAGAGAGGGTCGGCCGGGCCGACACAGGGGAAAGAGGGGACGTAGGTAGCGGCGGGGATTGCTTTCCGACAGGCGCCGTGCCGTCTCCACCGGTTTTGCTAGAGCATGGTTCCAACTTAGGTTGTTCCTCCATCTCGGTCAATATTCTCCGCGGCATTGTACCGTAGGACTGGGCCCCGGGCTCTCTGCTCTCAGATCTCACTCGGCTGGATCTGGTCTTAGGGTCGCTTTTAGATCGGCTATATCTCGAATCAGCCTCGCTCCTTTGCCTCGGAGCTCGACCGAGGAGGGGCCGTCTTGCTGCCTCGGCGCCGTCAACGGCATTATGGCGCCCTTCACTTGCGTCGCTGTCCGATTCCAGGTCTAATTCTGAACCAGACGTACTGTCGCAGTCGGAGCTATTTTCGGCAGTGTCTAGATTTTCCATCTGGTGGAATTGTTCGTCGAAGACTTCGTCGCCGAGATGCTGGGTGTGGATACCGACGTTGACACCGAGGCGGGAGAGCTTCGACATTGTCGGCTTCGCCTGCATGTCTAGGAGGTCCACCACACTAGGGCGGCGCCTAGTCTCGACATCCTCGCTACCAGTGTGCGGGTTGTACACACCCGGCCGGCCCGCTGTAGCGTCAAGAATGGCGGTCAGGGAACTCCGCTCTTGCGACGAGCTCATCGAGGCAGGCCGGCCGCGGTACCGCTGCAGCTCGTTCCACCATTCCTCATGTTGGAGAATATCGTCGACCATGAATTCCGAACCGATGTCATCAGAGCGCCCGTTGACGATAAGCTCATACGTTTTCAATTCACCACAGGCGAGCCATGAAACGTGCACCTCGGCCTCGATTCGAAGTTTCTCCAGCAGGGCCCGGACACGAGCTTGCTCCTCTTCCACCTCACTCTCGTACTCTACAAACACGAGCACGCGAAGCTGGAATTGGGTTTTCCACGCGGGGACGCTGCTGAGAATGTATCCCAGTTGCAATATGAGAGTATAGGTGTCAAAGTTCGTGGTGAGGACGCTTTTTCCATTGGATAAAATCTCGGCCGACATCTGAATGGGCCAGAGATCGATGTATTTCTTGGTGTTGGAGCCATCCTTTAGGGGAGTCTCCAGCTTGTCGAAGCCCTTGCCCACTGCCACGTTGAGTTTGTATCGTAGCGTGAGGTCCTCGAGGATGGTCATGTAGTTGGTGGCCGACATCATATCCTCAGTTCGGATCACATCAGTGGGCAGAAAGCCTTCCAGGATACGAGCTGATGTGTCTCTGCGATGACGCCTCGCCGATTTTGCTTTCGCCTTGGACTCCGGCGGACACGTCGTAGCCACGGGGGAAGAAGGAGGCTCCGGCACGGTCCTGGGAGGCCGCGACCTTCGAAGCTCGTCCATGTTATAGAAGCCAAGGACGGCAATGTTTGGACGCATGCCGCCAAGGCCAGCCGAGAGGATCAGATTCCTGACGCCCCAGTTGATGGACGGCGACATTGTCAGCTGCACAAACGCCTTCAGCCTAGGAACTTCGGATATGTAATTCGTCCAGGCGTTTTGCTGCAGCTTGGCCTCATGAACGCCTGTGTTGAAGTCATCTGTGACAATGACGTGGCCGAGGATGTAGAGGGAGCCTTTCTTCATCGAGTTACAAAATTGGATGAGCCTTGTCTGGCGTCGGGGGTTGTTTATAAGGAGAATAATCTGCGGCCTCCAGAACTTGATATGCTCGGGGCGGAGGCGAAGTAGGTATTTTCGAACTTGATGGTACATGAGATTCTGCGACACGTCTCCCCAGCGTTTCGGTGGCGAGAGGTAGTGGATGAGCGAGAAGAGGAAGACCACCAAGCAGATTGCCGCGGCCGCATACGTCTCGTCGATGAAGAACATGGCTGCCGCCGACATGAGAGAGCCCGCCAGCGCCGTCTGCCAGCCAAAGAACTTGAAACCTGGACGGAAGTTTGGCGCAGACCCGATCTTAAGCAGAAAACAAGCTAGATTCATAACGAAAAAGGTGATCTGTCGGGAAGCAGAGTGTCAGAGCCTTGCGACACCGAGGCCCTAGCTCGACGGGCGTCAACTACGTACCTGGTAGCCCATGGAGATAAAGGTGGCAATCTGGTTGAGGTCGCCGAGCAGAGCAAATTGAGCAATCGCGTACGTGAGGAAGATGGCATGCATGGGTTCGTCCCTGCTCTTGGTGCCCCTGCCAAACATTGACAGGCCCGGCAGCAATTTGTCTCGAGACAGGGCCTGAAGTAGCTTGGCCGAGCCGATAACACCCATCAGGGCCGAAAATAACGTCACGGCAAGTTCTCCGGCAAACACAACGCCTGGCGAGAGGTTGGTAGCCGGGATGACATTAGCCTTCTGTAGAAACGAGGCATGCGTGGTGCTGGAAGCCAACGAGAAGATGACTAGCAGATAGGCAACAAAGGTGCTGAGCATGGCCCAGAGCGTGCCCTTCGGAATGGCTTTGCTGGGATGCCTTAGATCCCCCGACATGGATGCGCCGGCAAATATGCCCGACGTGGCAGGGAACAGAATACCGAAGAGATCCCGGAATGTTGCGACACCTCGAAACTCGGGTTCTTCTGTGTGAGGCATCAAGTTATCGGCAAGAGTATGAAGGCTCAGGCCGGTGAATTTGATGCCAAGGCCGTCATCCTCGAACGGCCGCCTGAATATGGCCGAGATCGGGATGCTTAGTATGGCAACCGTCAGCACCACAAGGAGCCCGTTGCTCGCCTTAGCAAAAATCCCGCTGCCGGCCAGACAGAGGGCCGTACATGCAAGCAAAGACGCCGTCTCGAGGGCGTAGACTTTCCAATACCCCTGGGGAAACCCATCACCAACATTGAGGCGAATGCAATCAACGAGACCGACAACGTTGAGCGCCGTATTCAAAACCTGGGAGAGATAGAAGAGCAGACCGATGGAGCCACCAAACTCAGGCCCGAGTGATCGGGAAATCAGGTAGTAGGCACCTCCTCCTTTGACTTCACCATTCGATGCGATGGCAGAGAGAGATAGAGTGGTAATGAAGTCAATGAGATATGACGTGACGAGGAGTCCTAATGCCCTCGACGAGCCACGAGTGACACGCCAAGTTAGCTAACTGAACCTTTCACTTCGGATCGAGTCTCGAGGTTTGACGTGACACACCTAGCATCCCGAAAAGACCAATTTGCCCTAATATAACACCAAATCTCAAAAACATGAGAATGCTGAGGATGTTGAGGCAAACTGGTATATAGACGCCAGAAACGACACCGAGTTTCGACCGCTTTTTAGACTGCTCCGCACCATCCGGGTTCGCCATCTTATCCGCAAGAGGCATTGTGCCAATAGGTCTTGTCGAAGACCAGCATTCGAATCCTATGCTATCAATCTCTCCGGCTTTACTCGCTGTTGATTCCCGAGCCTCATGGAGAGACTCGGGCCAGGAGATCCGATATACCCCAGCTAAACGCTTCACGCTTCAGTCGAGGGCAACGGTTTCGCCAGAACTTCCGTACACCTTGCAATGCACCCTTTTTCCGCCGCCAGTCTACCGGTCCGGGTTTTGGGTTCCGGAGGCCGGATGCAATTGACATGCACCCAGACGATCAATGTGTCGCCACATTGAATTGGCACGAATGACGAATTTGCTCTGGCGGCCGGATCCGATGTAGCAGTAACTAGTTAAGTATTGGGGAAAAGACGCAGGCGATCAAGACCTGCGAATCTTTAGAGCTTAGGCCGGGACGCGCTGGAGATGGCTGCTCGGTTGCAGCTGACACTAGGGTTCTTAATGGTGGAGTGGTGAACAGCGGTAGGAACACAGACGTCCAGTACAGGCTAATCGTGTGTCGGGTGTTGGCGACTAGTTTCGCTGGTACAAATCGTGGACACTGTGGTAATGGAGGTGCAGGGTGCAGTTGCCCTGATGGCCAGACTACAGGGCGCTGCGCCGAGTGACGCTACCTCCAAAACCTACCAAAATTAAAAATTCCAGGGGATCTTCGACGACTCATCAGTGATGGTGGTTGAGCTTCTTGGAAGTCCCAATCCACTACAGAAGTACCACTATCTCTACTCCCTACCTCAATGAATAGGCACGGCCTCTAATTCAGCGCAGGAGAAGGCAGTAGAGACGATCAAGGCGGCGTCAACTAATCTCTAAGGAGAGAGATCTGCATGCCGAATTTTGCGGGAGCGTTTCCGTTAATCCGTCGGTTGCACGAAGCTGGTCCAAGTCAGTTGAAAAATCGAATGATTGATTGAGGGACACTTTGACAGTATGGCACCGACGCAGTTTGCGGTATGTGAGTCCGATTGCCACTCAATTGGTACGGAGTAGGTAGATTGGGAGCTTGGTAGACAAATGTACTGGGAGTATAGCTCTATCCGACACCGGCCGCGAACTATGTCCCCATGCGTCGCATGCTGTCAAGCTTCCAATCTTGCCGCTTCTTGCCGGCTCACGCTACTTTCATTGCGTATGACGCCACAGCTCGTCTCGCCGGCCACAAGGCTTCCTACTCGTTCCACAGCCACCCAACTACTAGGGAATCACTAGTCGTCCTCATCTTCCTTATCCACCCTCGCTCTTTTGGACTGACGTGATTCCTCTTCCTGGATCCCGTAGCCTCGTTTCGTCGTTGAGCCTTGCTCCACCTCAGATAGGAATTTATCCACATTAAACGGATCCGAAGTATCCTTGGTGAATTGTACTGGACCTTCTCGAGCCTGCGTGCGAAGGGTGTTAGTCTCAAAATTGCCATTCCCGCAAGTAATGCGTATGCAACGAACCTCGGCTTCTTCAGCCCCTTTAAACCGCCCCTTTCCTAATTTTTGGATCTTTTCCATCTCACGGTCTCCGGCGTCTTCATCATCATCTACGTTCGCTCGTGGCCGATATAGGCTGCTGATGGCATCCTGCGCTGCAAAAAGTGGCGTGTCGTAAGGGTTGTCTTCGTTGAAGCCGCTTTGTAAACCGCTAGACCTGTTGAACAGGCGGGAGTCGTACATAGTCTCCTTGGACTGCGTTGGCTTGGCGAGGCCGAGTGCAATCTTTTCTGATATGTCACGATTTTGCTCCCTAGCCATGACTTGAACGCGCCGTTCCGCACCCATCCTTGACTGCCGCAGTTTCCGCTCTTCTTCCCGCCGCCGCTCCCGCCGTCTTTCTTCCCTCTCTTGCCTGGCTTCCTCATCACTGCCGCTCTCCGATTCAGAGTCCGAGTCCGAATCGCTCCCACTGCGAGAGTAGGACCGCGACCTTGACGAAGACCTTGAGCCTCTTCGTTTGCTTCGTCCCTCTTCTCTTGCTTTCGCCGCAAGTTTGCGGAGGTTCTCCTCCTTCTGCGCCTTTTCCTTGTCCGCGAGCCTCTGCTGCATGACAGCTCTTTGCCTGACCTCCTCCCGTGCGTGTCTGTCCGCCATGAATAGCGCCTCCGATAGCCGTGCAAACCCGTCATTGATGGAAACTTCTTGCAAGCCCCGACCATCGGCTGCTAAGCGCTTGTCGAGAGCAATTGTAAACCCTTTGGGATTCTTCCAGTTTGAGACAGGCGGAGGAATCTTCCACATTTCTTGGTCTTCGGCTGTCAACTTCCGCGGGGGAGAGTGCATGACGGGAGGTGGAGGTGACGGTGGACCTCGCGGGATCTTCTTGTGCTTGAACTTAGGGGGCTCCATGGGATCCCTTTGGCGCTCCACGATCTTCATTATTCGATCCTGCTTTTTCGAGTGGTCGCCAAACTGGCTGGCTGGTGTATACTTGACAAAGGTGGCATCAGGCCGTGGGCCGCCGCTGACATTTTTCGGCTTCTGTGCAGCCACTGCCTTGTTGACTAGTGCCTCGAGCGCTGCCTTCGTTTTCTCTGCCGTCGCCTGGGCCTCTTCCGCACTCGGTCGCGACAGGTCGATTTCGCCCAAGTCCGCTTGGGTGCGTAGAGGGATGAGATCCTTGAAAGAGGCATGTATGACACGATTTTCCGCGTGTCCAAGCCTCGCGAGGGCGTCATACTGAACCTTGCCTTCTGAGTCCACCTGAATAGCTATCGCATTGCTTTTAGATGATTTCTTCTTTCCCATGTCCAAAGGGTATTGAGCTATGGGTATCTCGGGGAACGCGCCGCCATCACTATAGTCTTCAGGCAGGCGAGGACGCCATCCGGCTCGCTGTCCGTACGGGGGAGGTCCGGACCTCTTTATGACGAGCTGTGTCTGGTCAATCTCGCCGGGCCCAACGATTCGAGTCCGGCTTCGCGTCAGGGTTTTTTGCTCCTCTTCTTCACCCGTATATCGCGGCGTTGGCAGCGAAGCTGCAAAAGAAATGGCCGCCGACATCGTCTTCGAGTAAGTGAGTCTCGTAGGTAGCAAGCCACTTTCGTGGAATATCCTGGAGAATGGCACGTTGGCAAAGGGTTCGAGAAATGTGGCGGGTAGAAGTGGATGTTGACGTCTTCCAGGTAATTTTGATATTGTACGTCGTCGAAATTTTGATCGGATGCCGCGATGCTGAAGATGCGCAAAGCTCGCTCCAGCCAAAAAATTTATTACATAAGCGCGATCTACTGACCCTAACCCTTGGTACGATTTCGGGGCGACTCCAACGGCCTTTGGCCGCAAATCGGATTCGGTCCAAACATGCAAGAGACCAAGCAAATAAGAACATAGTCACCTAGATTCATTCGGGCAAGGCAATTAAACCATCTATGACTGATTCCGCATGATATATTAACAACGACTCGACGAACGCACACCACTGACTGCATGGATCTAGTATCAGCTTCTCGAATCTCCAGACTTTTTACCTGACATAAAACCAGATAAAATTGGGTGCAAGTTTCCCCCATCCCCCATCCCCTTTCCGTCCCTGAACCAAATTCCCTGTAGTAGTATACACTGCCGACGCCGACTCATGATCGCCTGGATCGCTCCTTGCACGCTTCCCTCTTGAAGACTGGCGTACTTTCCGATTTATACATAACCCTTCCGCGCTCCCTGCACATATTGTAAGTAGAGCGACATAACTCCTGCAGTCCATGTTGGTATCTTACCTGGAAAAAGAACCTCACGATAAAGACTTGCAGGGCGCCCATGCAAACGATCAGACCACACTGGATCAAACTGAAGTTGACAATTCGCTTTTCGGTGCTGCGAACGGTGCTGAAGTTCCGGTTCTCGCGGGTTCTAAAGTATTTCTGGTTGCGAGAGATGGTGGACAACTGGCCCGAGATCTTGAAGACGGACTCTTCGAGGACGGATGTCTGCTCGGGGGAGGTGCCTTGCTTCGACGGCAGTTGTGCTTTCGCTTCGTTCTCGACGGCAATCTCGAAATCGACAAACTTATCGGCGTAAGTGCTCATTTCGTTGCTGAAGCAAAACTCATAATCGCCGATCGTTGTGGCTGTGAAGACAAAGTCGCCCTGGCGCTCTTTTTCGCCGCTGAGGATGATCTTGTCAGGTCCTTTGACCGTGTAATCGACGTCGAAGGCACCGCCGGATTGGACCTGCAAACAATGCGATTAGTACTGAGGAAGCCTAAGGGAGGCGATGAGAGATCAATCGACATACTGCAAAGTAAAAGGCGATCTTCTCCCCTTCTCTCTTTGTCGTCGTGTAGAAGCACGCCTTTTCGCTGGAATACAGCTTGTATGTCAATGCCGTGGCCGCAGCTTGAGACGCGAGCGAGGCCAACAGGCCGCAGAATATTAATGGCAACTTCATCTTGTTGCGTAGTCGCCTAATTTTGTCTTCTGCGAGCGGATGTTGGTGATGGTGAATTCAGGAAGTGCAGGAAATTCTTGACAAGCTGTCGATAAAATTTAGGGACAGGGGCATCGCGGTTCGCAAGGGCCACGACGTGTTCCCGCATTGGTCGGAACTTATTAGCGCACCCCCTGCTCAGGTTCGGATATTGAGATTCTCCGAAGCGGGACTCACCACGAGCAGATCCCAAAACCCCGACTGTCCGCAGCTGCCACTAATGGCCCGCAGTTCGTTCCTGCAGCCGCACGGCACCAGCACTACTTCAACTCGTTGTGACGTAGCCACCAGCTAGGCGGGTATGCCGCGGCTGCACCTCGAAAGCTTCATGTTTCAACATCATTCAACACCTAACGGTGGTCTCCCTCGTATGGACCATGATAGAGTCCTAGATTCTCTGGTCCTCATAGATTCTCTTCCCGCGCTCAAAATTATAGACCATCTTTTTGAATTCTTCGGACCTGCTTCTTGTCAATCTACTTTGCGATTTATTACCACTCTTCCATCTCAGCCACGAGCCACAGCTACAGGACGAGACCAGCCACCGCAGACGACAAGAAGCATACTTGGTTACAAGAGTGGGACGGAATCGGCGAGTAGCACGCCAAACATCCCAAATGGCTACCCAAACCAAGGTGGCTGAATTAGCGTCGTCGAGTCTGAGGATTACAGCGTATTTGTTTCTCCGCTGGGTAGGAATCGAGTCCTTTGTGCTTCCAGCTTCTGCTCATAATACTGACATGTTGATTTCCACTCGCAGTTTCCCGGGCCCGTATGTACATACCACAGCTCTGTGTTTTCTGTAGGACTTAAACTGACGGAACCAGGGTGTTGTTCCTGCGACGATTTTCACGCTCTTTGCCATTTACGTACCCTCCTTCATTTCGAGCTGCCTCATACAGTTTAACTCAGCAGTAGTGGAAGACGATGCAGAAATATTTCCGAAGGAAACCGCCGTAACGCCTACAGATGTGCCTGCTGTACAAGACTCCGGGCAGGCCGCGGCGGAAGCGTCAGGTGAGGGTCCGGATGAAATCCAAACCTGGGACCGCGAGGCCAATGGAGAAGCTGTTGCTGCCACGGCGCAGGAGCTAGATGTGACAGACACCACAACAGTCAAGAGTCCAAGCACGAAGCCTTTTCGGACGCTCTTACTCGGGTCACCTAGCCCGACGAGCATGATGTTGTCTATGGTAACATTTCTTATCAATCTCTGTCTGGTTCTAATGAGCGCCGACGTTCTTCTCGCTGCTCGCTTCTACTTCCCGAGCCACGACCTGTCGTTTGTTCGGTTGGGGCATGTTTCGCCTTCAGAAGCCAGGTTTATTCTTCGCGAGCCTGATCAAACCAGGATGCCCGTGTCGCTGGAAATCCATGTCAAGGATGCGAGACCTCCTTTTGACAATCCCCTTTGGCAAACAGGTGGCGGCGTGAGCTGGACGGATGAAACCACCGATTATACGGTGGCCTTGAAGGTCCCCCTTGTGCACTCTCATCAGCGTATTTATGAGTGGAGGACATCCAACAACCATTCAGGCGAATTCGTGGCTCCGCCCAAGCCGGGTAAGGTCAGCGCCTATCACGACGGGAAGTTTACCTTCCTTGCGACCTCATGCATCATCCCACGATTTCCGTACAATCCTTCGGACCATACCCTGTCTATTCCCGGCCTACGTTACTTGGCTAGTTTGTTGCCATCGCTCGGGGCACAGTTTATGATGTTCATGGGCGATTTCATTTATATTGATGTTCCTCAAAGATTCGGAAAGACAAAGGAGGACTACCGCCAAAAGTACAGACACGTCTATGCATCTCCCGACTGGCTGCCCGTCGGTCAGAACTTGAGCTGGGTCCATGTCATCGATGACCATGAGATTGCAAACGACTGGTCTTCCAACACGACGGGTGTCTACGAAGCCGCGCTTGACCCATGGCACAGCTACCATGCTAGCGCGAACCCTCCCCCGCCGAAGAAGGCCGGCACCAAGGCCCCTCGCGCAGGTGCAACGTACTACGAGTTCACTCAAGGCCCTGCTACCTTCTTCATGCTCGACACTCGCACATACCGGTCCCCCAACGACATAGCGTTCGATGATGCTGAAAAGTCAATGCTCGGCAGGGAGCAGCTCGATGACCTGCTATACTGGCTCAACAGACCAGAGCCCAAGGGCGTGAAATGGAAAGTGGTGGCTTCGTCGGTGCCCTTCACCAAAAACTGGCCGGTGAACAACAAGGATACTTGGGGCGGCTTCCTAGCAGAGCGGAAAAAAGTGCTGGAAGCAATGTGGGATGCTGGAGCACGAGGGATCGGAGTGGTAATTGTGTCGGGAGATCGACACGAGTTTGCCGCCACCAAGTTTCCGCCACCTGCCGACTCCAAGTGGGCCAAAACGGCGGCGCCATTCGAGTTTTGTGCGAGCCCACTCAACCAGTTCTCCTTTCCCCTCCCCAGCTATAGGCAGACCGACGATGAGGACATCATGATCAGGTATGTTTATGTAACATGGTCTGTCCTATTGGTCAGCACCCTAGTTCTAATGCTCATCGTATCTCAGGTACATCAACCGTGGCTCTTCGAAATTTGGCGCTCTTACTTTTGACACTGACCCTCAGACGGACGAGAGTCGCCTTCTCTATCGACTTTTTATTGACGGACAGGACGTATGGAACATGACAATTGTGGCACCACCCGTGTCAGATCAAACGAAGAACAGCGGGTCGTTCTTGGACAGATTTGTGGCATTATAGACGTCGGACGCCGGACGCCAAGGTGAAGGAAAGACATAGGCAACAATTTACGTTTTAGTGAAGATTTCTATTCGACCGCCATCGACTCCTCTGAGGTGGCCAATATAGACCCATGTACATGTGAACCTCCAATCAAACCCGCCATCCATTTCTCCTGTAATTTTTCAGCCAGTCTCTATCGATTCCCGCCAGCGTGAAGGCGCCCGTGTCTCCACCTCGGGTTTCTTAAGCATTCGCTATCCACGGATTGAAAGACTCCACGGCGAAGGTGGCGCGTCTGACTCCCCTCTGTGCCGCAGCTTTTCCTGGCTCCATCTGCAGTATCCCTGTACTGTTGGGTTCCTGAACGGGTTTTATTACCGTGTCGTGCAAGTCAACTGTTGTCAGGCTGCTTACTGACCCGGACTCGGGGCTCCTATCCGAACCACTAGATTTCCTGGTCCGTCCAGAACCTGCCAGACGAGCTTCGCTTTCTGAGTCGACGAGGGCCTCTGGCGGTAGAGGACTGGACTCAAGTCTCCGATACTTCTTGCTCTTGGGGTGTGTTCCCGGGCCAGGCGTATTTGCAATAGATAGGTGAGGAATGGGATATTCCGCCAGCGCACCTGGCACGTATGCCAAGTATTGCTTTTGAGTTCTCTCCTGCTGTGCAGCCCCTGTAGGCCCGTCAGTACCATTTTGGTTGCGTACCCTTGGAAGCGTTGCGCTTTCCCCAGGGACTTCTACAAGAGGCGTCCGCCGGCCCGTAGCTGCCGAATTGTGCCCGTCGCCGTCAACGGCCTCGGCGTCGGCGTCGCTGTTCTCTCGGCCGCCGCCATAGAACCGGCGTCTTATGTACAGAACCAGAGCACCGAGAAGGTATAGACATAGGAACACGCTTGTAAGAATGATGAAGGCTTTGGTGCTCGTCTTGGGGAGGGGCGCGTTGTTACCGAACGTGTATATCGCTGCCCCTGACATGGCGATGGTGAGGATGATGATGAGGATGAAGGGGATGACTTTGAAGGTTATATCGTGGAGTATCGCCTCGACCTGGCAAGTCTGCGACATATTGGCTGGATTGGTGGCAAATTGGCTAAATTACTGCCTGGATTGCAAGTTCCTCAACCTCTCGGCCCGATAGATATAGTTTGGCATCATACCCTCAGTCTTTGTCGAGGAGGCAGTTTGCAACAGCCTGTTCTCCGAGCATCCAGCGTGATCGATGTCTTGAGCCAGAAACAAGAGAACAAGGGCGAAGTATCCAGAATACGGATCTCTTTGTATGGGTATGGCAACCCTACCAGGCGATGAATCCTTCAATTCGGTAGTGAATCCAAGCTGTCTCACCTTGAGTGGGCAATCCAGACAGAGATGGATTTCCTATTCGGCTTATTACATTTCTTAGCCAGTCCTCTTTATTGCTAGCTTGAAGCCCTCCAGTCCTTGACCTCCATTCGGGACTATTTCTTTGCCGTTTTACTCTATTTCCCTTTCCAGATCGATAATTTTAGTGGAGGAATTGCTTGGTCCTGACAGCGCAGTTGCTGTTACGCTTTTGTATTCGACGGCATTACGGAGGCAAGTGCCCGTGCCGGCACCGCCACAGACGGAGCGGGGCGCCGAGTGGGATGCCGAAGCCGAAGCCGCAGCGGCATCTGGATAGATGTAACCCACGAGGCGGGATGCAGATTTCATTACCCGAATACTCCCCAGTAGCCCTAGCTGGTGCCACCGTAAAAAAAAATTTTAAACTTCAGGAAGAAAAACATAGTCAAATTTTGTCGGGGTGTACAAGAAAGGCAGGACCGCCCGAGCGTTCGAGATCGTCGGTTTAGCCCGTGACCCGCAGAGATCAAACTAATTCTTCCACCATCCGATGCCCCAACTGAGATGTGGGCTCTTGGTGCTTCGGAAGTACACATTGTAGTGTCAAATTGAGCTTGATATCTATCACCAATACATACCCAGTTGGTTCCAAGATCAAGACTCTCACAAGTGTCCCTCGCTTCACCCATTCCTCCACGTCCAATTCAGTTCTCCACTTCCGCACTCGCCATGTTCTCCATCGGTAAGAATGGCTGCCGTAGAAACGCACCAGTGGACCCAGCCGAATGCTAGGCCGCTGACCAGAAAACTAGACTCGCTTTTGGACGGCGGCTACCTTCCCCATGCCATCGTTCGAGCCGGCATTCGGCGTAACTGCAAGGACCGCCTCAATTCGGTGGCGAGTGCTAGCTTGGCCGAGGCAGCCGAGAAAAAACTCGCATTTGTCGAATTGCTGCGGTCTAAGCCTATTGCCATTGAGACAGATGCTGCTAACAAGCAGCACTACGAGGTCGACACAGGAGTCCTGTCGGCTTGCCTCGGACCGCGGATGAAGTATTCAAGCTGCCTGTACCCCACGGGAAAGGAGACACTCGCTGAGGCCGAGGTGGCCATGCTAAAGACATATGTTGAGAAAGCCGAGTTGAAAGATGGAATGAAGATACTAGATCTCGGGTACGTTGTCTTAGTGAAGCTCGCGGTGCGAGGGGATACAGTCGCCTAACGAAGAGACAGATGCGGATGGGGTTCTTGTGCCCTCTACTTCGCCGAGATGCTCCCCAAGGCAAAGATCACAGCCCTATCCAACTCTCGCACTCAACAGGAGTACATCAATGGCAAGGCCAAGGAGGCCAAGTTGGAGAATCTCACCGTCATCACAGGAAACATTGTCGACTATGAATTCGAACCCGAATCGTTTGATAGGGTCGTCTCCATTGAGGTAAGTCCCCTCCGGTGTGGGAGCTATCTGTCATCGTAGGTGAATAACAGTGACAGCTCTTTGAACACATGAAGAACTATGAGCTGCTCATGGCCAAGATAGCCCGCGCCCTGAAGCCGTCGGGAAAACTCTTCGTGCACATCTTCAACAACAGCTCGACGCCCTACGAGTACGAAGAAGGCGGCGGGTGGATGGCAACTCACTTCTTCACCGGTGGCACTATGCTGTCGGCCGATTTGCTGCTGTACTTCCAACGAGACCTCAGCATCCAGCGTCAGTGGTGGGTGAACGGAAGGCACTACTCCAAAACATGCGAGGCAAGTCCCCGATCCGCACCATGGCCCGTCTCACATCTCGAGAGCAAACAATCAGAAGGCTGACGTGTCGACGAGCAGGACTGGCTGGCCAGGATGATATCCAACAAGAAGAATATCTGGCCACACCTATGCGAGACGTACGGGGAACAGAACGCAGAGACTTGGTTCAACAGGTGGCAGATATTCTATATGGCGTGCTCTGAGCTGTTCGCATACGATGGAGGCGATACATGGGGAGTGTCCCACTATCTTTTCGAGAAGCCGGGTAGTAAAATAAGTTAACATTGACCAAACGCCCAGCGAAGCGGTCCAGGTTAGCTTCGCGCATGTAGTGGAAAGATTGAATTGTGTAGGATGCCGAATCATATCGTCTTCCCCAAGCCAGACACCCCAAGCGCCATACCGTTGCCCGAGCAAAGACGCAGCCTGTGAACCGTTGACCGGTCGGCAAATTGGCCCTCAGCGAGCAGTAGCCGGCAGAGAATTTCCCTCAGTGTTCCCATGGCTTTTTCCACCCCAGCATCACTGGACCTGTAATCTCCGCGTTAACTTGACGCCATGGGGAAAAAGACACTATTAGCTACGCGGGAGTTTGACATACCATCCTTTTTCGCCCTGTAGAAGATCTAGAATAACATCGTCAGCTGCTCTGCACCTCAACAAAGCCAAACAAGACATTCATACCCAGAACCACATAGCAGCACCAAGGGCCTTGCCAGTGAATTTGTAGATGAACGGAGCATGGGGCATAGGCGGCTCCCTTCCCGGCGCGAACCTGACCATTGTAAATAGAGTCTTCCTTTCCGACGTAATGTCGCGTGTGTATCCGAAGCTAGCATTCGGCCAAGCGTTCTTCGTTAGTCGAGAGCTCCAATGCAGGGACGCAAAACGCCTTGGGATGTGAAATACCTACGGCCTCGTGGTCTGGCTACCGAAAAATACCGAGCCTTCAAGAGCGGGCGGCCGTACCCGATCGGCTTGATTGTTGGTTGTTGATTGCGAGGGAAGTCGGAATGTCGAGAGCTCAATGGCACGGCAGAAACAGCAGGAGAGGTGTGCCGTCGGTTCGGCTCGACGTTGTGAAGTATTGTAAATGATCGCATTACCGGGGCTTACATAAGCCACATATCATAACGTAATCTACCACCTTCTCGCTCAGACCACCTTCTCGCTCACTTTTCCGTCCCGCACCCCACCACCTTGACTTTAGACGCACCTTTCTACGCAATTACGATAGCAAAATGCCTAAACCTCTGCAGCATGAAAGCCGAATCCAATTAGCAGTCGAGGCCCTTAATTCGGGCCAGGTTCCAAGTATTCGGAAGGCTGCAGCCGTATTCGATGTGCCCTTCTCCACGCTGAAGGATCGCGTACAGGGACGCGTCCCTCGCCAACAATCACAAATTACGCGTCGAAAGCTACGCCCGACAGAAGAAACTGCCCTAATTCAATGGATCGAGTCAATGGACGACCGCGGTATGTCGCCGACAATCAGCTATATTCGACAGATAGCCGACCTTCTTATTTGCGAGCGTGGGAGTTCGGTCTTACTCGATGTGTCCGCTACATCAACTCCTACCCCGGATATAACCGTTGGCGAGAATTGGGTTCGGCGGCTCTTGGACCGATATCCTCAACTAAAGTCGAGATATTCTCGCAAGTACGATTATCAGCGAGCACTCTATAAAGACCCAGAGAAGATCTTAGCATAGTTTGAGCGAGTACGGAAAACGATCGAGTCGAATGGTATCCTCGACTGTGATATCTATAATTTCGACGAAACTGGTTTTCAAATGGGTGTAGCAAGTACGGCTAAGGTAGTAACTCGGTCTAACCGGCGGAATCGACCTGTTATTATTCAGCCTGGGAATCGAGAATGGGCTACAGTAATCGAGTATATTAACGGAGCTGGTTGGAGCCTTGATCCAATGATTATCTTTGAGGGGAAGGTCCATATCTCGTCGTGGTACGAAGGCTCGCCACTACCGAAGACATGGCGTGTTGCACTCAGCGAGAACGGTTGGACAACTAACGAGCTTACTTTAGAGTGGCTCCAGGAAGTCTTCGAACCACAGACTCGAAACCGGATAGTTGGCCGATACCGACTGCTCATCCTCGATAGCCACGGAAGCCATATAACGCCTGCATTCGACAAATTCTGTACCGAGCATTTAATTCTTACCGAATATATACCACCGCACTCGTCGCATCATCTTCAAGCTCTTGATGTCAGCTGTTTCTCGGTTCTCAAGCGAATATACGGCGATCTTATTAAAGCGAAAACAGCTATCAAGGTTTATCATATCGACAAGCCAACATTTCTCGAACTCTTGCTAGAAGCTCGAAAAAAAACCTTTAGCTTGAAGAATATTAAGAGTGGCTTTAAGGCTATAGGGATTATTCCATTAGATCCGAGCCAAGTCCTTAATCGGCTTCAAGTTAAAATCCGAACACCGAGTCCGCCACCTACCACACTTAATCAACCTTCTCCAAGTTCGATACTACTTCTCAAGACCCCATCAAATATACTAGATCTCGATCGTATCCAGAAACAACGTCAAAAACGGACGAGCCCGACCGATCGAGCATTTCAGAAGATTGTCAAAAGCTGCCAAATGGCAATGCATAATGCTGTTCTCTTACGCGAAGAGAACATACGGCTCCGAGCAGAAAATACTCGACAGAAGAAAAAACGAGCACAACGTCGACACTTTATCCAAACTGGAGGGACCATGACGATCGGGGAAGGAATAACTCTCGTTGAGGCTCGTCAGGAAGACCGAGGTGGCCAGGAACCCTGTCCGGACGTAGGAGGAGCAGAGGCTGAGCCCGTAGAACCAACTACACCTAGGCCGCAAAAACGTACGCAGTCGAAGTGTAGTGTCTGTAGGTCAATTAAGCATAATGCTAGGACATGTCCGGAGAAGTAAGGATCAGATAGATATATCTTTTTAATTGAGTAGGTTTGTTCTTTTTGTGTTAGGTGCATCTGAAGTCAAGGTAGTGGGGTGCGGGGCCGAAAAGTGAGCGAGAAGGTGGTCTGAGCGAGAAGGTGGTAGATTACGTTAACTAGTTAAGACCTGTGGCCCGTGCTTCGATGACATCAAGTGTAATGGTTAGACGTTCGTGCTGAGGTACAGATAGCAGTCTTCAATTTATGGATAAGGCTGCGTGTCTCATGCCAGCTCAGCCACTAACCCCTCCAGCGAAAAAACATCTAAAACCACCGTAATCTTCAGCACCTATTTATTTTTTCGCCAGCACATAGCTCCTTTGGTAAAGCGGTTGTTGATTTTCCTCCATTTTCCTAGGGTCTTAAGCGTGTGAAATCCATTATCCGCGAACCAGACCCTGGTCTTTGGGCTGTATCTGGACACAATGTCGACAGCTAGATTTGGCGCAAAATCGCCTACGATCCGGCGGATCAGTAAGCGCTCACGAACCTTTCCACTACATATTTTGCCTTTGAACAGATTCTTCTAACCTGAATTCTTTTCTTATCTAGTGAAAGAAGCGCAGGAACTCTCGAGCAACCCATCTCCAGATTATACCGCCGCCCCGCTCGAATCGGACCTCTTTGAATGGCACTTTACCTTCAGAGGACCACCCAATTCGGTCTACGGCGATGGCATCTACCACGGTCGCATAGTACTACCTCCCACATATCCCCTACGGCCTCCGAGTTTCCGGTTCGTGACGCCGAGTGGCCGGTTCGAGGTGAATAGGGAAATATGTTTGAGTATTAGCGGTCATCACGAGGAGACGTGGCAGCCGGCCTGGGGCGTTCGAACCGCCCTCGTAGCGTAGGTCTGATTCCGTCCTAATGCTGGTGGTGAATTCACAACGGGGTGTCATTCATGTCTACCTATCAAGAGAAAAATATATTGACTAAATCATGCTGGTAGACTCCGAAGCTTTATGGAAACGGATCCCCGCGGCCAACTCGGTGGCTTGGACACCACCGACTCTGTTCGCAAGCGAATGGCAGCCGAGTCTCATGCCTTTCGGTGTTCAGTCTGTAGCAAGACGAATCTCGAAATTATCAGCGAACGCGAAGTGGCTGCGGCGGAGACTGCTCTGGAGGAACGGACGAAGGGCGAGGTCGAGATACCTCCTGAACTGAAGATGGGGTGGAAGGACGAACTAGCCCCGTCCACCCAGGATACCGAGGCGTCACAGCCATCACAGCCATCACAGAGCTCGGTCGCGACAACACAACCGGCGACGTCATCTCCAGCCCCCTTGCCCGCCATGCAAAGGCAACAGCCCCGACCACGACAGGTGACAGGTGATGGAGTACCCCGGTGGCTGGACCAGCTGATCATGGCGCTCGTCGTCATCCTTGCGGGTCTCGTCATCAACCGAGTATTCAACTGACATGATAGGCTAGGCTGTGGTTGTATGTCCTTATTGTATGGTGTATATCTATAGATTTCTATATCCAAGACCTGGAGAGCGAATTTGTCGGAAGCGAAACACCCCCTACATGCGCATGCCGTCAAGTATCTCTTTGTACTCTTTCCGCTTCTTTGGCTTCTTTGTGATCATCCTCTTCGTTCGCCCGAAAAGGCGGGCAAGCCATGGGAAGACAAACTTCTCCGAGAGCCACCCGACAAGGAGGTAGAGGCCACCGAGTAGTATCATGAAGAGTTGAAAGTCCCACTGCGTCTTGGTCAACTCCATCAGCTTCTTGATGGTCGTGGCGGGCCCGAGGACCATGTACAAGGTGACGGCCGAGGCGGCGCCGATGGTCACCAAGAAAGGCCCTGTAAAGGTGATCCAGCGCGTGGTTAGCCCAGAGTGAATTTAAAATGTGTTGATGCATAATGAGCCTGAAGAGTCGCGCGTAGACTTACAGTTTTGTCTTCCTGGCTGGCGGAAAGGGGGGCCGGCATTGAGCACGACGCCAGAGAAGATGTATTCGAAACACGAGATTAGAAAGAGGACTGTGTTTTCCGAGTTTTTGATGTTGGACTTCTTGTGCTTGATCTTTGGCGGAATGTACCATGGCTGTCGCCGGACTGCAAGATAAACGATTGTCTGCGTCGCAACCACGATGAACATCTGCCCTAGGAGGGGAACAAGCACCTTTCGGGACACAAGATCGGCGGTAGGGCGTTTCCGGCCTAGGGATGGGGACGGCCCTGCCCAACTCACTGCGGTAGTAGGGTCAGAACACAGTGAGTTCCAAACAGGGTTGGATAGAGAGAACGTACTGAAGATGGCGATGGGTAAGATCAACAGCAAATCAATAAAGAGGAATTGAAAGTCCCCTAGGTTCGACGCTGTCGCATAAAGGAAGCTGACAGACGTGAATTGGATGGCCGAGTATAGACTCATATACTTGAAGCAGCTGAAGCTTGTAACAAGAGCAGCCCGACCCTCCCTTTTGAGACACTTTAGGTCAGCCTTCAAGGCCACGATGGGATGAAGCGGGACCAGGAGAGGATCATCCTTGCTTACCGGATGATTTGAGGCACACAGCGAATGTCAAATACTCGAGACGTGAAGGGCGCCGCAACTGACGCCTCGGCTTCGGAGAGCGAAATACCCACGTCGGCAGCCTTCAGGGCACCGCAGTCGTTGGCACCGTCGCCACAGAATCCACATGAATAGCCAATGCTTTGGAGCTTCTCCACAAGTTCATGCTTTTCATCAGGGGACATGCGGGCGAAAACTTTACCGCGGACAAGCATCTATAAGTGGTTAGTTAGGAACAGCAGAGGCTCTGGGCTCTGTGGGAGTTCATGGTACGGACTCGCTGGAGCACCAGGGGCGACGCGAAGTCAACCACCCAACGAAATACGTCGCCGCTCACAGCTAGCGAGAAGTTTCTGAGGTTGGAGATGTCCAACGGGAGAGATGCATCTGCTTCTGGAGGCAAAGGCTCGGGCTGTGGTCGTAACCGTTAGCGAGCCAGCATCAACAGCGATGAAAAAAGCGGGGGAGACTGACCATCAGCGTATTGGCATGCAGCCGGTACAGACTGTTGTCTATACTTTCCCACTGAATACGGGCGTCCGGGTCCCGGTAAGTTCCCTCGACAAATCTGGCAACAAAGCAGTGTGCCGTCCTGTCCATGAGCCCACATTCCCGCGCAACGCTGATTGCTGTTAAAATGTTGTCGCCCGTCACCATTACCGTGCCGATGCTAGACTCGCGGAGCTCTGTAAGAACTGCCGTCGTCGTCGGCTTTAGCTTGTTTTCAAAAATGATGAAGCCCATAAATTCCAGATCTGTCTCGACCTCGTCCCGCTTCATCTTCTGGGCCTTGACCCAACTCAGCCGTGCGATGTATTTTGTCGCACAGGCAATAACTCGGTAGCCTTTGTGGGTGTAGAACGAGAGAAGCTCGTCAAAATCGCTGGGAACTGCAAACGCCGCGCCTGTTAGCACTCTCTTCGCAAGATACTTGCTTATGAAACCATGGTCCTACAGCTCTCTGGCCGGCAAATATCCCTCATACACTCGGGCGCTCCCTTCACATAAACATTGCCGCTCTGTTGTCCGAACCGCTTAACAATCACACTGGCTCGCCGCAGCTGGGAGACAAACTCGAATGACTTTAAAATGCCGAGTTCAAGGGGAGACTGCTGGGGATCCAGTTAGCTTCTACCTGGGTGGTTGAAACGAAGGCAGACAGGGTACATTGTAACGCACTTCATCGCCGAGAGTTTCCCTGCCCTCGAAGAAGCCGGGAGGGGGCCGGGCAACCGAAGGCGACAAACCCCCTTGCTCTTCCTCCTCATGATCGTTGTTGCTCTGCTGGCCTTCTTCGAAAGACCAGCCAGTGAACTCAAACATCTTCACCTCGAGCGGATCCCCAACCAGCTCGCCGTCTACCGACTTAAGAGAGTGGCAGGTTGCCATAGTAAAAAGTATGGCCTGGTGGTGACTCTGCAGGGCGCGGGAGTCACCATACAGACTTGCTGCATCGGCAATGGTGTCTCCAAACCCGTCTCCGCTAGGCGCCACAACTCTTACACCTAGAATGTCAAGGCCGTCTTCGGTGAGAGTCCCCGTTTTATCGAAGCACATCATATCTAGCTTTCCACCAACGTTCACTCGCTGCGGGCTGATGCAGAAGATTTGCCTCTTCCTCAACCTTGACAGCGCAAAGTTAGTGCCAATGGTGAGGGTCGCCGGGAGGGCCGGTGGCACCACGATGGTCACCAGATCCAAGGCGCGGATCACGATGATGTCCCAGGAAATCTTGAGCCGCACAAAGTTGATGAGGGAGGCGACGAAGCCGAGTATCGCGACGATTGCCATGACGCTAATGTAGCGGAATGAATCCCTGTAGAACTTGAACCCTGACGGTTTGGGGAACAGCATCGACCGAACCAATGCACCCTTGGTCGTGTTGAAACCGCTTCTCATCACGAGGCCGAGTCCGACAGCGTCTCGATTGTGGTCTTCCTGGGGTCGGCGAGCACGCACAATTCTTGTGCCACAGAAAAGGAAGTGACGAGCCATCTCGGGAGTGACGGTAGAAGCAGCAAGGTCGAGCCTTGCGAACGTCTCGTCTGTCGCCGGCAGCTTTGAGACGGGAACAGACTCCCCGGTGAGCATGCTTTCGTTTACTATACAGTCGCCACTTAGTAGCAGACTGTCCGCCGGAAACTGCGAGAGACCGGGATCGCTGACTTCGTATACGTCTCCTGGAACAAGTTCCGCGGATGAAATGTACTTCCCTGTTGCCACCAATGAGCGTCCGCCAAGTGATAGAGTCGCAGAAAGACTTACAGAAGCCATTTCTTAGGACGCGGACGTCGCATTCAAATCTCGATATTTCTCGAAGTCGTTTCATAGTCTGTTAGGGATCCGGTTAGACGGGGCTACTCGTGAGGGATATTTGTCCATTTCCAAAGACTCACAGCTCGCGTCTCAACCAGAGTAGTTACGATGCTACCAACAGACATGAGAAAGATGGCGACGGCATAGTAGTAGTACTCTTCCAGAGACCAGAGAACCAGACTGGCAACCTGGAAGACGTAGAAAGGATGCAGCACCTAGATTGCGTCAGTCAGGAGTCAGATCTCTGTAGATGCTGCAGGCTTTGGGCTCGGGCTTGGTACATGCCTCGTCAACTAAGAGCTTTGGGATCGACTTTTGCTCAATATCGATGAGGTTCGATCCGAAGACAAGCTCCCTGAAACCTCTTTCCTCCCCGTCAAGTCCGGACCGAACCGACCTCACGTCGGTCCATGCAGAATCCTTCCAGCCCGAAAACAAGACAAAGACGTCCTTAGGGGGGTGAAAGAAAAGTCGCACGTAGCGGTAGTTGATGATGAGCAGTTCCGGTAGCAGAGGGTCGCTCTCATCGTCCATTTCACATACTTCTCCCTTGTTTCCGGGGGCAAACACAGTCGACAGCGGCCTTCCGTATGCCTTTCTCTCCACATTTATGATGGCCATCTCTCCCCATTGGTTCTGAACAGGTTAGTCCAACGCAATAAGAGACGGCGGTCGCCCTTAGTCACCTTGGGGACGTGGAATGCGGCATACCTCAACTACGACCCACGTACAGTCTACTAGAGAGCTGGGTGTCCCGACGAGCCGGATCTGCCACCGAGGAAGCCATCTGAAAAGCAGGTAGGCAATGCCCACAGTACACACGCACAAGGCTATGTACAACATCATTCCAACTCTCCTAGTCTGAAATCCTGCAATGGCAATCGTGAGGTCCTCGTTGGCTAAGTACGCCTTTTGAGTAGTCCTATGTAGATGATGACCACTGCCCGTTGTTGCAATGCTGTCACGGCGAAGTAACTGGGCCCGTATAGAGCCTCTGGACATGGTCGAAGACCGGCGTCGTAGGATGTAATCCTCACTGGCGGCGTCGTCCAGGTCGACAGAGTCATCCTCTCCGTCCGTGAAGAGAGCTTCTTCCAGGTCGGCTGATCCATCGAATTCGGGAATGTCATCTTCGTCGTTGTAGTAAGTGAAGCTCGCCGTGGAGTCGGCACGCGGTCGTCGATGAGAAAAGGCAGAAACGCTAGTGGGAAGGCTCTCAGCAATCGGTCCTGCAAAGAGCTGTGTCATGTCAGCGAAGGTTCGCGAGGGCGATTTGGGCGGTTGCACACGTGCCTCCTCATGCGCCATTTCCACATCTTCGAATATGCTAGAGCTACTCTGGTTTGAATCGAGACGGTAGAATGGTATCTGCCTGCCCTGCGTCCCATTGCCCGCCCCTCCTCGTGGAGGATCCCGTTCTTGATCCATGGTGTCACTGTTTGACACCACCGCAGATAGCAGATGCGTGCGATTGATAGCGACGCTGCAGGGCCCGAAGCCCACGAGAAGCCTGGAGTCGTCCTGTGCGCTCTGAGTGCATTGTACGGGGAGTTAAATGCAGCTAGAGCGAAAATCTTTGCTGCTATTCAAGGTTAAGATCTGGAGGGGAGTTGGAGACTAGCTTAAAGTTCAGCCGTGGAGTGAACTACCCACCGGTTTTAGGGACTATGCCTACTCGCACATGCCTCACACTAATAAGCTCTTGGCTCCTAGCAGTTTGCAGGTACAAAGGTACGTGCCGACACTCGTTCAATTTCAGGGGCAGATGGGCAGTTTAGTGGGGCTAGGGTTGGAAAATAGACCAGCTAGGAGCATTAACTACCCCAAATCCCACTGACATTAGGGTGTAGGAATCTCAGTCTTCGAGAGACGGAAATAGCCAGTGGCGACTGGTGAGGCCGCTGCGAAGTATTTTGACCAGCCTAGCGAGCAGATGGCTACGAGCCATGGAGGCAACGAGCTAGGGAATTTTTGGTTCCATTAAGGTCAAATTTTCCGCCCTTTCCTGGCGCATTGCACGAATTTCCGATCTGTCTCCGGCCTCGTTCAGAAAACGTTTGGTGATTTCCGCCACTGTACCTTCGTATTTTCCTATTGCACCCCTCCTCACGAAATCATTCACCACCCCTCACCGTATCTTGCACGGTGCAAATTTTCGGGTTGGGCGCACAAAACCGCGTCCGTATCCTTCAACTAAACGCAACTTCACCTTTGGACCCCCCACTACATTTCTCAAGCAACGATATTGGGCCTGTTTGGTCGATCAGTTGAGTTTCTCGCGAGCAGACCAAAGATCGATTGCCTTTCTCCAATTAATACCTGCCCACGCTTCGCCTGTCGACATGGCCGAGCCTATCCCCAACAAACGCCCAGAGTCGGGCACGGCACCGTATGTCATGTTCCCAGCAAGTTGACTTTGCAGCAATAACTGCGTCCAGACGGATCATGGCGAACAACCAGCTGACCTAGCCTCGCAGGACGCCTCAGAACACGCCTGCCAGCAATGCACCCATCTCGTCGCACGCCCAGCAACCCGGTGTGGCTAGCATCAAGGAAGGTAAGTAGCAGTATTTTTACCGGCAAACAAGTGGACTAGGAGACGCTAACAGGCCGGTGTTGCTTCTTAAGAGGATATTGAGCGTCTCGATCGTGCCGCCGCAGCTTCTATTTTCGCCCAAAACCCCAAGATTATCGAGATGATCCAGGGGAGGCTTGGAACCCTCGTAGGCCGATCTTCTGGTTATATCGAGTCTCTCCCGGCTCCTGTCCGTCGCCGAGTTGCCGGCCTCAAGGGCATTCAGAGGGAGCATTCCAAGCTCGAGGCAGAGTTCCAGGAGGAGGTGCTTCAGCTGGAGAAGAAGTATTTTGCCAAGTTTACCCCCCTCTACGAGAAGCGCGCGGCAATCGTGAATGGCAAGACAGAACCAAGCGAGGAAGAGGTCCAGGCCGGCGAGGAGGACGAGGAGGACGAGGAGATTGATGAAGCTAGCAAGGGCGAGGAGGATGCTGCTGAGGATAGCTCGGCAAGCAAACCCGCCGAGTCGACCATGGCCGAGACGGTGGCAGGTATTCCGGAGTTCTGGCTTTCCGCCATGAAGAACCAAATCTCCCTCGCCGAAATGATCACGGACAAAGACGAGGCCGCACTCAAACATCTTGTCGATATCCGGATGGAGTACCTCGATAAGCCTGGCTTCCGGCTGATCTTCGAGTTTTCCGACAACGACTTCTTTGCCAACAAGACCATTACGAAGACCTACTTTTACCAGAACGAGAGTGGCTATGGCGGCGACTTCATCTATGATCATGCCGAGGGATGTACCATCAACTGGAAATTGGGAAAGAACCTGACTGTGAAGGTGGAGAGCAAGAAGCAAAGAAACAAGAGTGGGTACCCTTGGGCAGCGTGCAGTTGCCCGTGTTTGTATAGCAAGGCGCCTTCTGACTATTTGAATCAGATACCAAGCAGACTCGCATTGTCAAGAAGACGGTCCCGACCGAGTCGTTCTTCAACTTCTTCTCCCCGCCTAAAGCCCCGGAAAACGATGACGACGATGCCTCTTCGGATATTGAGGAACGCCTAGAACTCGATTACCAGCTGGGAGAGGATATCAAGGAGAAGCTCATTCCTCGCGCAATCGACTGGTTTACCGGGGAGGCTCTTCAGTATGAGGAGATAGACGATGAAGATCTTGAGCCGGCCTACGACGACTCGGACGAGGATCAGGACGACACGAGCAGCGATGGCGAGGAGGGAGAGTCTTCGGAAGACGATGTGAGCAACCGCCGATTTGGCAGTGTTACTGATTTAGCGCCTCACTTACTAACCTGTCCTAGGATGAAAGCGGAAAGCCCAGTAAGGAGGCAGCTGAGTGCAAACAGAGCTGAGGGAACTTAGGGATAGTGGTGTCTTGGGATGGTGTCTTTTCCCATGGAACAGACGGCGGGAGAGGCTAGCAAAGCAACAAGGCGGTGCGACAGATTTGATATCCTGGAGCAAATGCATGGACTGAGCCGACTCACCGCCCCAAGCGGTCAGGCTCAACATTGTATGGGTCTTTCGGCATCAGCGGTGGTAGGAGTGGCACAATGTCAATATCGTTGGTAGACGTAGTAATTGAAACTTAGGTACAGGCCGCCGGCGCCCCTGTTGGTGCCGTCTTGAGACCGGATACGGAACACTTAGTATCCCGAATGTTTCTAGGCTCGTAAGGTGACTGAACTGCTCGATTCCGGCTAGTATTTCGGTTCCGTTTCACGTCATCGGCACAAATTTTTATAGTAGTAGTTAGCAATGTGGCGACCCATCTGACATGCCAGTCAACCAAATGTACCGTCGAATCGGTGGAAACTTGAAAGGTCGCTACTCTTGGTGGGGCTTTATGACGCACAATTCAGCAGCAGCTCATTGGCCTGGCTACCAGACATGACTGACGGGAGCAGAGGTACTCTGAAAAAGTCAAACAGCTACTCGATGCGTGTAGGTATTAGAAGTCAAGACTCTAGTCCTTACCGTGAGTACTAGCCTGGGACGTACATGAATTCTTCCTTGCTGCTTGGTAGCTCAAATACGTAGTCGTGCCTCAAAAAGTCTTGCCGCGTTGGTTATTCAAGGACTCGAGAGTGCCGGTCAATTTGGATTCCACCTATTCCAGCGAAGTTCGTCCCCCACAAAGGCTCAAACCACGAGAAATAAATATTTTTCCCGGCACCTGATTACCAGCAGCGCAGTCTCGCATCTTCATCACCAACCTTTTCTCCAAGTTTAACAGGCAGTTCGTGCCCAAAAGCCAAAATGGGAAGCGATGCTCGGGAGATCAGAGTCTCGTCACAATCGCGGGCTGTTTCCTACAGCTTGAGCCACGGCAGCCAGGGCATGTCCACGTCGCCGACGGCCACATTCCATTCACCACCTACTGCATTTCAAGGTTCACACACGTCGAGGCGGGCGCCGAAGCACCTGACACCATTCGACACGCAGGATATCAAGATCCTCCTTCTCGAAAACGTCAACCAAACAGGAAAGGACATTCTCCAAGGCGAAGGCTACCAAGTCGAAGTGCTGAAGACGTCTCTCCCAGAGGATCAGCTCCTTGAGAAAATCCGAGATGTCCATGTCGTTGGAATTCGGTCAAAGACCAAGCTGACGGAAAAGGTACTGCGGGAGGCCAAGAACCTCCTTGTGATCGGGTGCTTTTGCATCGGTACAAACCAGGTCGACCTCGCCTTTGCTGCGAAGCAAGGAATTGCCGTCTTCAACTCACCCTTCGCCAACTCGAGAAGTGTTGCTGAGCTGGTCATTGCCGAGATCATCACCCTTGCTCGCCAGCTTGGAGATCGTTCCATGGAGATGCATCGAGGGACCTGGAACAAAGTGAGTAAGAAGTGCTGGGAGGTCAGAGGAAAGACACTCGGTGCGTATAACATGGGATAGATAGCCCGGACTCCGAGACAAGAGGTGAGCTAACTTCGGTGGTGCTCAGGCATTGTCGGCTACGGTCATATTGGCTCGCAGCTGTCAGTGCTCGCCGAAGCATTGGGCATGTCGGTCATCTTCTACGATGTGGTTAGCTTGATGGCAATGGGCACAGCCAAACAGGTGGGCTCGTTGGGTGAGCTTCTCGAGGAGGCGGATTTTGTGACTTTGCACGTCCCTGAGCTGGCCGAAACCAAACACATGATCTCGGCCAAGGAGCTGGCCATGATGAAGACTGGCTCGTACCTCATCAATGCCAGCCGCGGCACCGTCGTCGACATCGCCGCACTCATCCACGCCATGCGGTCAGGAAAGATTGCAGGGGCGGCGCTGGACGTCTATCCCAACGAACCTTCTGCCAACGGGGACTATTTCAACAGTGGCCTTAACAGCTGGGGCGATGATCTTCGGTCGCTACCTAACATCATCCTAACGCCGCACATTGGAGGCAGCACCGAAGAGGCTCAACGTGCGATTGGCATCGAAGGTATGTTCGATAACCCGACGAATGGCAAGGGACCAAGAGAAGTGCAAGAACCCTAACCAAACTTACCTGCCTATAGTTGCCGAGGCTCTCGTGAAATACATCAACCAGGGCATCACACTGGGCAGCGTGAACATGCCCGAGGTAAACTTGAGATCCATGGACTTGGACGAGCCGAACCACGCCAGGGTCATCTACATTCACCAAAATGTGCCCGGTGTGCTGCGCAAAGGTGAGAATCGGAGTATGACACAGGGCCGGGCTAATGCTAACAAAGGGTTCATCCCAGTCAACGAAATTCTGGGGGACCACAATGTTGATAAACAAATCAGCGATAGCAAAGGAGATGTAGGCGAATTGCTTCGACTCACACAAACAAGTGCTAACATAGTGTAGTTGGCTTATCTAATGGCCGACATCAGCAATGTCAAGACTGCGGATATCAAGGAGATTTCTGATCAGCTCGAAGCTCTAAGCTGTAAGTGTGATGACGGTTGCTACCTGGCCTCAGCTGACACTTGGCTCTTTCGCAGCTCGAGTCCTCACCAGAATACTGTACGGATAGTCTTGTTCAGCTATGCCACAACTTGTCATGAAGTTGGTGACACGTTCGCGGTGCATGTGGGTGGTCTCGGAGAGTTTAGAAGTTTTTATTTGTTGTAGAGAAAGTCACCGCAAGGCAGCTTTCTTTTGGATACGTGCCTGCATTTGCCCTCGAACTGCGAATTGATGGCAGATAAATTCCGACTTGGTCGGAGAAAGGGTCAGGCCCAAAAAAACCCCCCCAAAAAAGCAATATGAAAGAGGAAATTTTAACTGGATCAGAGATTCTACTTTCTGGGCACGGGCAACCAAATACAAAGGATACCGGGGAACCCATTTCTTACGATGTACATGTTTGGGAGATCTGTTTTGTGTTCCATTCATTACGAAGGGATCCCCAGTGATGGCCGGGCTGGTTTCATGAATCGCCACATCAATCAGACTCCTGATTTCATCGTTCGTAACTAGGCACTTTTCTGCAAAGAGATACCTCTCCTTTCAAAGTAGACAGATTCGCAGCAAACCGAAGAACCAACCACAACCAAACAAGCATCTAGATCCGAATAGCAATCTAGAACGCTACTAGGTTACAACGTACGTACTGCACAGTAGTTTTTAGTTGGCACGAAGAGACCCGTAGAACAAAAAAAAACTCCATGCTAGCGCAGATTTTCCAGTACCAAAAAGACACTTCCTGGCTCTCAGACTTCGCTCATCAATCTTCGTCCTTCAGCTGCTGCTACCTTATTCCCAGCCAATCATAGCCCTGGTTTTTGTTTGAATTGGAGCCGCGGTCGGGCCAGCCACGACGGGAAAGATTGACGGACCCCTGGAGAGGTGGATCCACCACTGGATGCGGAGCTAATGGGAAGTTGCTGCTACACTGTTCCCCGTTCCCTCAGGCGTGCATATAGCATACTCCATCTGGACTACTTCGGACGGTCGTGGAGCGCTGGGACTCGTCCTGGTGGTTTTTTTTTTTTCTTCCTCCCTCCCCATCGTCTTCATCATCATTTCAATCTGTTCCATTACTCTATCGTCGACATGAACTGTCCGGGCAGGCCATAGTTGTTGCAGTATTTCCCCTCTACGACTTTCAACCCACGAGTCCTACGCTCAAGAACGGACCTGCACCGGGAGGGACCCTCGTTCTCCATCCGACGCGTTTTACGACACCATCCATGAGAAGCAACCACCTCAAACCGTGTATGCTGATGCAGACCAATGAATGCCATCATTTCGAAAAAGCCTTCTCCCAAAAGACTTCAATAAATAACACGGCCTTGCCAAGCCTGCAACCAGCCGCTCCGCGTCGTCCTCGCTATGGCTTCCAACTATGATGTCGGGACGAGGGCGTGGCAGCCCGACACAACTGAAGGCTGGGTAGCCTCAGAACTCGTTAGCAAGTCTGTGGATGGAACCAAGACAAAACTTGTGTTTAAGCTTGAGGATGGCAATGTATGGCTTCCCATCCCAGCGGTTTGGCAGCCCTTGTGTGTGTGCCGCCGTCGCTAACGCCAAAGGCTTCCTCAGACCAAAACAGTTGAAGTCTCGACCGAGGCACTTCAAAGCGGCAATGATCCATCACTGCCGCCTTTGATGAACCCAACAATGCTCGAAGCAAGCGACGACCTAACGAACCTGTCCCATCTCAACGAACCAGCAGGTATGTTCCCGTACTATACAAGAAATGGGAAGGATAACCGGCTAACACTGCCCTCTCCCTCTAGTCTTGCAAGCCATTCGACTCAGATATGCACAGAAAGAGATCTACACATACAGCGGTATTGTCCTCATCGCGACAAACCCCTTCGCCAAGGTCGACTCCCTCTACGTTCCGGGCATGGTCCAGGTATATGCTGGGAAGCAGAGAGCAACACAGGCACCGCATTTATTTGCTATTGCCGAAGAAGCCTTTATGGACATGCTGCGAAGCGGCAAGAATCAGACAATTGTAGTCTCGGGCGAGTCTGGTGCTGGAAAAACCGTCAGTGCTAAGTACATCATGCGGTACTTTGCCACCAGAGAGTCGCCCGACAGCCCCAGCGGGCGTTCCAAGCAGGGTCCCGAGGCGATGAGCGAGACAGAGAAGCAGATCCTCGCTACGAACCCTATAATGGAGGCTTTCGGAAATGCCAAGACGACACGAAATGACAACTCGTCGCGGTTCGGAAAATACATCGAGATCATGTTCGACAAGAAAACCAACATCATCGGTGCCAAGATCCGCACATACCTCCTCGAGAGATCCCGCCTTGTCTTCCAACCCCTCAAGGAACGAAACTACCACATTTTCTATCAGCTGGTGGCGGGCGCGTCGGAGAGGCAGAGACAGGAACTTAGTCTTCTTCCCATCGACCAATTCGACTACCTTAACCAGGGTAGCTGCCCTACCATCGACGGCGTGGATGATAAGGCAGAATTCGAGGCAACAAAGCAGTCCCTGAAGACCATTGGCGTTGGCGAGGACAAGCAGAAGGCCATTTTTAAGCTGCTCGCCGGTTTGCTGCACCTGGGCAATGTAAAGATCACGGCCTCTCGGAATGACAGCGTTCTCGCTCCAAATGAGCCGTCGCTGGAGCGAGCCTGCGCAATTCTCGGCATTAACGCAACCGAGTTTGCCAAGTGGATCGTCAAGAAGCAGCTCATCACACGCGGCGAGAAAATCACGTCTAACCTCAGCCAGGCACAAGCCGTTGTGGTTCGAGACTCGGTGGCCAAGTTCATCTACTCGAGCTTGTTCGACTGGCTGGTTGAGATAATCAACTATGGCCTGGCAACCGAGGAGGTGCTCAACCGCGTGTCATCCTTCATCGGTGTGCTGGACATCTACGGCTTCGAGCACTTTGCCAAGAACTCATTCGAGCAGTTTTGCATCAACTACGCCAACGAAAAGCTGCAGCAGGAGTTCAACCAGCATGTGTTCAAGCTGGAGCAGGAAGAATATGTCCGGGAGCAAATCGATTGGACATTTATCGACTTCTCGGACAACCAACCCTGCATCGATCTGATTGAAGGAAAGATGGGCGTCCTCGCTCTTCTCGACGAGGAGTCCCGCCTTCCCATGGGGTCCGACGAGCAATTCGTCACCAAACTTCATCACAACTTTGCCGCCGGCAAGCACGCCTTTTACAAGAAGCCAAGGTTCGGCAAGTCGTCCTTCACAGTGTGCCACTATGCCGTCCATGTCACGTACGAGTCGGAGGGCTTCATCGAGAAAAACAGGGATACCGTGCCCGACGAGCACATGGCGATCCTCCGGGCCACGAGCAACGGTTTCGTTCGCGAGGTTCTTGACGCTGCCTCGGCAGTTCGTGAGAAGGATCTCGCTTCGGCCCAGTCAAACGCGGTGAAGCCCGCTGCGGGGAGGAAGATCGGTGTCGCCGTGAACCGTAAGCCGACGCTCGGCGGAATCTTCAGATCTTCACTCATCGAGCTTATGAACACCATCAACAATACTGACGTGCACTACATCCGCTGCATAAAGCCAAACGAAGCCAAGGAGGCGTGGAAGTTTGAGGGGCCCATGGTGCTGAGCCAACTGAGAGCTTGTGGTGTTTTGGAAACGGTCCGCATCAGCTGTGCAGGCTACCCGACCAGGTGGACGTACGAGGAGTTTGCGCTGCGATACTATATGCTTGTGCCCTCGACTCAATGGACGGCTGAGATTCGAGAAATGGCCAATACAATCCTAACCAAGGCGCTGGGCAGCAGTGGCGGCAGCGGCAGCGGCAAAGGCGAGGATAAATATCAACTGGGGTTGACCAAGATCTTTTTCCGCGCCGGCATGCTGGCCTTCCTGGAGAATCTTCGTACAAACCGCCTCAACGAATGCGCCATCCTCATTCAGAAGAACCTCAAGGCCAAGTACTACCGGCGGAGGTACGTGGCTGCGCGCGAATCCATCATTCGGCTCCAGTCGGTGGCAAGGGCGCACGCAGCAAGGAATACGGTGCAAGAAATGCGGACCATCAAGGCGGCCACAACGATCCAGCGCGTGTGGCGCGGTCAAAAGCAGCGCAAGGAGTTCATGCGCATCCGGAACGACGTCATCAGGTTCGAGGCGGCGGCGAAGGGCTACCTGCGGAGGAAGGAGATTTTGGAAACGCGCATCGGCAACGCAGCCCTGGTTATCCAGCGAGCATGGCGCTCACGGCGGCAGATGCGGGCCTGGAGGCAGTACAGACGCAAGGTGGTGCTCATCCAGAGCTTGTGGAGAGGCAAGACCGCGAGACGCGAATACAAAAAGGTTCGCGAGGAGGCGCGCGATCTCAAGCAGATTTCGTACAAGCTCGAGAACAAGGTGGTGGAGCTCACACAATCGCTGGGTGCCGCGAAGTCGCAAAACAAGAACCTGCTCTCGCAGGTGGACAACTACGAGGGCCAAATCAAGTCGTGGAAGACGAGACACACCCAGCTCGAGGCTCGGTCCAAGGAATTGCAGACCGAGGCAAACCAGGCGGGCATTGCTGTGGCGAGACTGCAAGCGATGGAGGACGAGATGAAGAAGCTGCAGCAGAGCTTCGAGGAATCCACGGCCAACGTCAAGCGGATGCAGGAGGAGGAGCGAGGTCTGCGGGACTCGCTGAGGAGCACTGCGACAGAGCTCAAGATGGCCCAGGAGGAAAGCCAGAAGCTCGAGAACGAGAAGCTTGCGCTACGACAGCAGCTTGCCGACCTACAGGACGAGCTCGAGCTGGCACGCCGTGTTGGGCCCGTGGTCAATGGCGAGGCAGCCGTGAATGGCGCCGTGCAGAACAACGTGCCCCCCATGGCCGCCAGCGGCCTCATCAACCTTGTATCGTCCAAGAAGCCCAAGCGAAGGAGCGCCGGTGCGGAGCCGCGCGAGATGGATCGTTTCAGCGCTGCTTACAACCCTCGGCCCGTGTCCATGGCAGTCGGAACCGGCGCCCTCAGGCAGAATCTCACGGGTGCCGCCTTCATTCCCGGCGTCGACAATATCGAGCTCGAGCTCGAGTCGCTGCTTGCCGACGAGGACGGCCTCAACGAGGAGGTCACCATGGGTCTCATCCGCAACCTCAAGATCCCGTCGCCCAACACGAACCCGCCTCCGTCGGACAAGGAGGTGCTCTTCCCATCCTACCTCATCAACCTTGTCACGTCGGAGATGTGGAACAACGGCTTCGTCAAGGAGTCGGAGCGGTTCCTCGCCAACGTGATGCAGTCGATCCAGCACGAGGTGATGCAGCACGACGGCGATGAGGCCATCAACCCGGGCGCCTTCTGGCTGTCCAACGTGCATGAGATGCTCTCGTTCGTCTTCCTCGCCGAGGACTGGTATGAGGCCCAGAAGACAGACAACTACGAGTACGACCGCCTCCTGGAGATTGTCAAGCACGACCTTGAGAGTCTCGAGTTCAACATCTACCACACGTGGATGAAGGTGCTGAAGAAGAAACTGCAAAAGATGATCATCCCCGCTATCATCGAGTCGCAGTCCCTACCTGGCTTCGTTACGAACGAGAACAACCGCTTCCTCGGCAAGCTCCTGCAATCCAACTCGACGCCTGCCTACAGTATGGACAATCTGCTGAGCCTCCTGAACGGTGTGTTCCGGGCAATGAAGGCCTATTATCTCGAGGACTCCATCATCACCCAGACCGTCACCGAGTTGCTGAGGCTGGTTGGTGTCACGGCCTTCAACGATCTGCTCATGAGGCGAAACTTCCTCTCGTGGAAGCGCGGTCTGCAGATCAACTACAACATCACCCGTATTGAGGAATGGTGCAAGAGCCACGACATGCCCGAAGGCACCTTGCAGCTAGAACATCTTATGCAGGCTACCAAGCTTCTTCAGCTCAAGAAGGCTACCCTAAACGACATTGAGATTATTCAGGATATCTGCTGGATGTAAGTCGCCATGTATTCTGCTCATCTGTTCCCGTGGGGGGACTTGGGTGGGCCGTGAATTGACATGTGGAAAACAAATAGGCTGTCACCGAACCAGATTCAGAAGCTGCTCAATCAGTATCTCGTGGCCGACTATGAGCAGCCCATCAACGGCGAGATTATGAAGGCAGTAGCATCCCGGGTGACGGAAAAGAGTGACGTTTTACTCTTGCAGGCAGTGGATATGGACGACAGCGGGCCGTACGAAATTGCCGAGCCACGCGTCATCACGGCGTTAGAAACATACACGCCTTCATGTAAGTTGCTTCCGCTGCCGTAAAAGTGTATTTTTTTCTTCTGACAGGTCATGATTAGGGCTTCAAACGCCGCGGCTAAAGCGACTGGCCGAGATTGTATCCGCTCAAGCCATTGCACAGCAAGAGAAGCTTGAGTACGGCGATGATGATGAGTTCGCCGACCAGGACGAGGAGCAGGAACAGCCAAGAGGTCAGATGGCAGAGCCAATCGCAGCTTGATGTCATGGGACGGCAGCATGACTCGAGGGTTTACAATGGTGGCAGCGTTTTGCGTCACAAGCAATGTACAAGAGAAAGAATTGCGAAGCAGCGGACATAGAGATGGTTGTCGCACAATGGATTTAAGGATATGAGGACTTGAATTAAGCTCAGCCGTGTGATTGCCACGCAGAGCCCGTGGCATTGATGCACTTGTTAACATGAGCTTTGTACATGTATTGTAGACGGAGATTGCCCTTGTTCTATATGGCGGAGCTGAAATCAGGCCAGGTTCTTCATAAGGAAATCACCGTGAATGCTCGTCTTACCTATAGGCCTCGCAGCGATCTTTGTTGCCTCGATACTTGGCGGTTCTGCTCTCGCCTCGTTATATGGGTAATCTGCTTACCCGAATAACGACGTGCTCCTTGCGAAGTAACCGTTCTGCCCGTGACAACCGCCGAAGTCGATAGTTTTCCGCCAACCTCGACACTTTTGCCATCCCTCACCACATTCGCCGCCTACATACGTATACCATAGCCAGCGGTTTGACAGGGTGGAGTTTCGTGACTCGATAATAAAAAAGTAGGAGAAAAATAAGGTATTGTCAATGCCTCTCATCCCGGTCCCGAATCGTCACTGACAAGCCCAAGGTAGCATCTTCCGTGAAGATGAGAAAACTTCCGAATATCATCATCACTGGCACACCCGGTGTGGGCAAAACAAGCCACTGCGAGGTCCTGGCTCAGAAGACCGGACTGCGTCACGTATCCATCAACGAGGTTGTGAAAGAAAAAGAATGCCATGAAGGCTGGGATGACGAATTGACATGCTGGATCGTCGATGAAGACAAGGTATCTTCCCGCCCTCCTTCCCACTCCGTACCGTTTGGGTCACAAAGCTCACAGTGAACAATAGCTCCTGGATGCCCTCGAGGATGAGATCAAGGTTGGGGGTTGCTTGATTGACTGGCACGCCTGCGACCTCTTCCCCCAGGGCTGGATCGATTTAGTGGTGGTCTTGCGCGTGGACTCGTCGACGCTCTATGACCGCCTCAGGGCTAGGAATTATCCCGAAGCAAAGTTGCAGGAGAACCTTGATGCGGAGATAATGGAGGTGCTGATCCAAGAGGCAAGGGACGCATATGATGATAAGATTGTCGTGGAGTTGCGGAGTGATACGACTACGGAAATGGATGAAAACCTGGGGAGGATAGAACGTTGGTTGGAGCAATGGAAGAAGGACCATGGCCAGGACTCTTCGTAGCACAGCAGGAATGACATCCCCGTTTTGAGCATGATGCCACATAGGTGCATGGATTTCAATTGGTGCATCAGAACTCGGCCATACATCCCTGCGGAGATGAGAGACCCCAAAAAATGCAGATATCGAACCAGGAACATGCCAAAGTCCGATATCGATTGGGCGTTTCCGGTTGTCATTTCGCACCTTGCGCCGTGGCTCTTTTCCGAACGCCTGCTACTTCGGTTTTCGAGAAACATTCGTTGATAGGCAAAGGGACTAGAAGACAAGATGGCGGCCTCTTCTTCTCCGAGACCGGTAATCAACTTTATCAGCGGGAATGCAGGCAAGCTACGGGAGGTCAGAGCCATCCTAGAGCCAGCCATCGAGATTAGGAGTCAGGCGCTCGACATTGAGGAAATACAGGGCACTATCGAGGAAGTCACGGAAGCAAAGTGCCGCAGGGCTGCTGACATGGTCAACGGACCTGTCCTGGTTGATGACACCTCCCTGTGCTTCAGGGCTCTTAATGGGCTCCCAGGCCCTTATATGTAGGTTTCAAAATGAGACTTGATGGGTGTGTTCAGCGGAGAAAGCTAATTTGGAGATGTGGGAAGAAAATGGTTCTTTACGTCGCTTGGTCACGAGGGTATTGTTAAGCTCCTCGCCGGGTACGACGATAAGTCTGCTGAAGCTGTATGCACGTTTGGGTACTCGGCTGGGCCGGGACAGGAACCCGTCTTGTTCCAGGGTCGGACCATGGTAAGCCCTGCGACATGGCCGGGTGGGAGGCGCTTCCTAACTGCTTGCCGTGCAGGGAAAAATTGTCCCGCCCCGCGGTCCCGCAGGTTTTGGCAAGTAGAGTGAGACCCGACGGTGACAATCAGCCACTAACTCTATTAGGATGGGATGCCTGCTTCGAATATGAGGGCAAAACGTATGTGGCAACTATCCTTCGCCGTAGAAAGTGCCGAGGAGCACTGGCTAACCAAGCTTTCCAAGATATGCCGAGATGGAAAAGGGCGAGAAGAACAAGATATCCCACCGAGGACTAGCTCTCGAGAAGTTGCGTGCCTGGTTCGGCTAGTGCCAAGTCGGGACTTGAGTCGGAGTCGGGATCTGAGCGGGATCGGGAGCGAGGCTGGCTTGCCGCTGAATTGGCGGCTGCGGTCGGGATTGGACCTTCTCGTCGCTCGACCAGCGGGTCAATGGAGTCCGGTAGCCTACAAGGAATAGATGCTCAGTATTTCTGCCTGTGGCTCGCTCATTGATGTCACCCCGTCTCTTACGTGAGCAGCTCAAATTCAGAGTGCGTCCTGAAATATGACGCGCCTCGGCGGTAGAGGGCCAACCACTGGTCAATCTGGCCGGGTCGCGGCCGTCGTGCGTGGAGGCTAGAGTTCAGGTCCACGTTGTGGTATTTGGGGTCTAGGACAAGGAGATTTGCTCCGCCATCTTTTAGCTTCTCAAGGCCGACTACTACCATTGAGTGCGCTGGTGCGATTTACCATGTTAGTCGCATGAAATCTCATGGTTTTCATCAGCTGGGACGCAGAACAAACATGGCGTTTGAAGATAGACAGGTGGCTTGCCAGTATATCGAATCTTTTCCAGTCCATAATTCGCCGTGTTTGATTCGAAATAGTTCTCCATAGTAGCCATGAGACATTGCTGTGCTTGCCGCCCATTCGATTTCCGTATGATGTGAGTACGGTATCTGTCAACCCCATCGGTCGAGTGAGTGAGTAAGCTAATTCCGAGCAAGAGGGACATCTTACGGGATCTCTAGGTTCGTAAAGAGAGCCTCCACCTCGGGGGTGCCAATATATTTCCGCGTCCCCTTGATACCTCCTGTCTCGATCCTCCCTTCGGGGCGTATCCCACTATCCCACGCATCCTCTATCATATCTTGGATAGCCAGTATTGACGGCACTCCCCCATTAAATGGAGAAGCCGACGGTGCCGATGCGTTCAAGTACGTCACCATCATCTGTATGCTCCGGTAACCACAAAACTCCCCTGTTTTTTTCATTTTTTTTTTCATGTCAGGGGTTTCAGCTTCATCGGATACCTCTGCATTCGCTCAATATGTTGGGGGGAAGCATTACCTTCTCCCCTAAGCTTGAAGATCTGCTGGACGCACGGGTCACAGAGATAGGCATACTCAGCCGAAGCAGTCTCGGACAACCGCGCCGCAAGGAGCAATATCACACCTGTTAGCCACCAGCTAGAATTAGCATGCCTGTCTGATGCAGAAAAAAACAAACAACATGCCCCCCTTGAAAACTTCACCGCCTTCTCGGAAGAGCGAGTCCAGCCAGTGAGGTATGCGTTGCTTGAAGGTAAACAGCCCAAGTTGCCTCCGCTGTCGCACGCCTGTCAGCACCGTTCACATACACGAACATGTAGAAGACAGAAAGAGAAAACAGACCCGGAGTCTTTGGCCTACGTCGGTCTGTTGCTTCCGTGAGATACCTAAGAACCGTCTCAACATAGACCTACGGCCCCCGGCTTTGCCGTCGATGGTCTGTCGTTGTCTCATTGCCCGGGAGGTCCGCGGAATGATCCCGAGGTACAAGTTCCTTCTTTACATGAGGCTCCAGTACGAACTTTAGAGGGTCAAATGATAGGTTCCTAATTCCACACCTGCTCACCAATGATAGCATTCCCTGCCTGGTCTGATCGGACTGTGGAGGTCTCAAGCGCCAGCAAAGGCAACCAAGGAAACCTGGGTGTTGCGCACGGCATGAGCCGAGGTGCGTCAGAAGATGCCCACATGCTACATATTCAATATCGGGTCACAGGAGGAATTCGCATATCCGGTATGATGCATAATATGCTTCTAAATTTTCCCTGCCCGGAACGGTGCCAAGAGGTGCAAGGATTCAACTCATTCGCCATGCTACCTCGAACACTGGTTCGGTAGTGCAGGCGCAAGGAGCTGAATAACCATCTACAAACCGGCACCGCCATGTCTGGCCCTCGAAAACTAAAGGTCGATGTCTTCCGCCACACTGTTCATCCCGTTTCCTACTTTTTCTTATTTACCGCCAGCTTCTTCGAAGTTGCGTTCTTTGGGAGCTCCTTTGTGTAGGGCATAAACTCGGGAGTGGCTCGCATGTATTTCCGGAGAGGCTCGGGCACCTTGACACCCTATCGAACTCCATTAGCACACGTGTAGCATACAAGCAAGGGGGCGAAAAAAACCACTTGCCTCTTCGGTCTGGTAGTTCTCGGCAATGGCGCAAACGGTCCTGGTAGTAGCGCAAAGCGTAGCATTGAGGCAATGGACGTAGGTCTTTCGCGCATCAGTCTGTGACTTAGGCCCAAAGCGAATGTCCAATCCTCGGGACTGGTAGTCAGTGCAATTCGAGCAAGAAACTAGCTCCTTATACTCTCCCTGGAATGGGAACCACGCTTCCAGGTCGAACTTCCGAGCCGCTGCGTTGTTGAGGGCACCGGTAACAATGTCGACAACCCTGTACGAAAGCCCGAGTGACTGGTAGAACTCCTCCGAAGCCCGTATCATGTCATCAAGCATCTCCCACGACTTATCCGGCTCGGTTAGGACGAATTGCTCCACCTTATCGAACTCATGAACCCGATAGATACCCCAGGTATCTCGGCCATGTCCACCAGCCTCTTTCCTGAAGCACTTGCTGTATCCGGCATACCTGGCAGTCCACGCGGTTAGATGCTTCGTCCTGTACCTTCCATACAGGGCGCCGCCTTGGGACGGGTGACTCACTTCAACGGGACATCCTGTTTGGTCAACCACTCCGATGCGTGGAAGGCCGAGAGCGGCTGTTCCGAGGTGGCAATGAGGAACTTGTCGCCCTCGGTCTCCGGATCATCAACCTTGTAGAGCTCTTCGTCGAATTGCGAGATCTGGGCTGTGCGGGCCATGAGGCTACCCAGCATGAAGTGAGGTACTTGCAGCTCGGTATAGCCACGCTCCGAAAGGAAGTCAAGACCATAGCGGATCAGGGCTTGTGTACTGGAAATATATATTAGCCCGTGCATAAAACGAAGCCAAGTTCGAAGGAGGACCAACAGCTGGCAACCCCATCCTTTGAGGAAATACCCTCGATGGCCCGACACTTTGACTCCCCTGTTCTGATCGTAGGCATCCAGGCGGAATAGAACATCATGATGCGACAGGCAGTCCTTCTTTTCCACCGTCACGCCTTCCGGGGTAAAGGTTCGAAGCACAGCATTGTTGTCCTATGCCAAATATCAGCATCCTACGGCATGGGTGCTTAATAGGGAGGTAGGGCGGATCTAACCTCGTCGTTGCTAACAGGAATTGAGTTGTGTACGATGTTCCTTTGCGCCATTAGTGCGAGACCACACCATCACAACTAAGGAAGTCTTATCTCACCCAATCTTCCCCAGGGAGGCCTGCAATAACTTCTCCTTCTCGGCGGCCTGTTCTTGTATGCCATTTTTTTCCGCCTCGAGGGCTAGCTTTTCCTTCAAGAGGTCGTCGGCATCCTCCTTAGCCTGCGCTCGTGGGAACGGCGAGTCTTGTCAGTCCTAATTGTGTCCTTGCGGGGAAGATAAAGCTGTATAGATTGCTTTGTACCTTCTTCTTGGCCCCGATTTGCTTGACTAGGGCATTGACCTTGGATCTGACTTGGGTCGCCTGGTAGTTCAACTAGAGGATGCGCACGGCGTCAGAACACACCATCCTCGTCGCAGTCCCGTATGCCCTGTTTACCTTCTGATGTTCCCCCCAAAGAGTAATTACGGTGTCCACATCCTCAACGGGAGCATGCCGCCTGCGTTGGGACTCGCGGATTTTCTCGGGGTCGCCGCCCCTTTCCTTGATAAAGTCGACGACGTCGAGCATTGCAATCTGGGCTGCTATGCTTCCTTCGAGCTCTGGATTTCTGGGGAGCGGTAGCAATTGGTCTTGCGGACTTCGTGAATTTCTGTCCCAGTCCTAAGGCTTCCAAGTTCGTGTGTCTTGTTTGAGTGGTATGTTTTTTCTACCGCGCTTAGGTGAATGATAAAAGAAGCGGTGGGTTGTTAATATCTATAGGTGGTTTTTTTCAGTCAGTCATGCTAGAATTCCGAACATACTCGTACGATTGCAGCTGGCTGTGCTGCCCCGCCCCCGCCCCCGCCCCCGCCGATAGAGTCATCGAGGCAGACACTAGAGTTACCTAGGAGGGATCCCAATAGTGACAAGCAGCCTGACTCACATTCGCACGAGGTAACAGAAGATGACGAGTTCGCTTTATTCCAATAATTAATCCGATGCTACTTCAGCTAGGTTTCACATTTGCAAGAGCTCGCGCTACCCTAACCCTTCCTCTAGTTAAGATATCCCACAATCCAGCTTATTTGCTGTGGAGATGGGCGACGGTGCAGAGCTACATGACGGCACAGCCCTTGCTGTCTGACGGGTCGCCAGGATTCTGTGACTTTTCTATTTCTCCAACCAGAAGCTCAAAAGCTTTCGCGACATTCTCGTTATATCGGGCGCTTGCCTCGGTCCACCCGCAAAGATACTTTTCCGACAGTTTCTTCCCCTCCTCAGTGCTTACTTGTCGCTGTTCGGGCCGTAGGTCGCTTTTGTTCCCGACAATAACTATTGGGACGGACTCGGTGCCCTGAGAGCGAGGCATCGGTTAGACATCTCGCAACAGCTCCTCGGAGTCAAGCAAGAGGGTAGGTACATACCAAGTGGTTCAATATCTTGTCTCGAATGACTTGGACCATCTCAAATGATGCAAATGATGAGACTGAATATACCAATATGTACCCGTGAATTCCAATAAAATGCTTCGAATTTAGGATGCTATATTCGTCCTGTTGGATTGACATCGCCAAATGACGAAGTATCAGTCATCCGGATTTCATTCAAGCATAGGTGCGAGCATACCTGTCCAGCAGTGTCAACTATCTCGGTGGTATAATCCTGACCCTTATACCTAATAGTCTTCGTAAAGGTATTCTCGATCGTAGGGTAGTAGCTCTCGACAAAGTGCCCGTCGACGTACTGTACGGCTAGCGATGATTTGCCTAGGTACTCGAGAAACTGACGTCAGCCACGAACCGAAACTCTGTATTTTCCGGCCAATTTTTTTTTCTTTCCATACCGACGGACCTGCTGCCAACAATGGCAACTTTTCTCTGTTTCGGCGAAGAAGGAGGCATTTTGATCGGTGGGTACAATCCCCGAGTTCTTCGGCAGGTCCTTTCGAATTGGCGCACACAGTGCTTCGCGCGCAGTCTCGCGGACTCCTTGAAGTCGGCAGTCGGCAGTCGGCCGAGGAGCGGGGGGCAGAGCAAGGACGGGCGAAGTCGGATTGAGATCTAGCGGATGCTGGTGAGGTTGGAATCGGAGGGTTTAATACACGCCGTCCAAGTCGCGAGGGAATAGCAGCCGTACTGCAGATAGCAGTTCGAATATTCGTGTCTCGTGGTAGATGTTGCGGGGCCCCCGCGTTTGGGGAGACCGATTGCTACGGTGCACTTACTACTACGTATCCATATTAATAGTACCTTTGCAGAGAGGTCTTGCCACTCCTGTGCCGCTGTAACCCGTCGTGCGTCCGGCTGCGTGGCTAGACGAAATTTGACTGAGATCCGGCAGGATTGTCATAGAAAGTTGGCTACGATTAGGGTTCGCAGGTCGTGAAATTCAAGCAAGAACTTGCACAGACAGACGCAGAATATTTTGCTTCCACCAGTTTAAACATGTTGAACCTTCAAATGCCTATATTGACGCCCAAGCAACCATGGAGCTCTAAGTATGTAGTAGGCGCAACTGCTGTTCTTTCTATCCGTACGACAGCAGAAAATCGGGATGCTAGGCATCATGGTAGGGTGGTAGGCGCAAGCGCCAGTCGTTAGGGAGACCTAGCCAAGTAAGCACTACACTTCGCAGTCTCCTACTGTCCTTAGTCGTAAACACTTTGCACCTGTTCTAGTCTCTATTCAGTCTTACAAGGATCGAGAGCATCTAGAGCCATGATCACGTCCCTCGTGACAGAGCGTCTACCAGTTTGTCTAACTTCTGAACATGGTTGCTAGCCGCTCCCGACTTGGCATCGACGCTTGCAAAGAACTGCATGACCTCTCGAATGGATTCAACTAGACAATTCAGACCTGCCCCTTGATTGAGTGAGTCGAAGCGGCGCCATGTCGAGCCCGAGAGACACAAGTAGCCTAACAAAATAGCCAAGTAGCCCACCGCAACATTGAGTTGTGACTTTTCGACTGAGTCGGCCTGCAACGCTTGGGTCAGCATACGGAAGATCATATAGTTTTGGTACCCATGCACACGTCCGGACTAACCTCTTTTGTGGAAGCGTGACTACGAAGATAGATCTGGACAAGTCTATCCAATTTTGGGCCCTCCAAAAGTGGCCGGGATAGAGAGCCATGTTCGCAGAAGTTGATCATGACACCAAGAATCAGAACAAGTCGGTTGAAACCATCCGTGTTGAGCAGACCCTTCTCCACGTCCGCCTTGACTTGGTCGAAGCACACGCAAGATGCTTCAGCAAGGTCCGCGAACAAAGTGCTATTGACCAACGCCTCCGAAGCAGAAGGATTATTGTTAGTGGAGTTCATAGCAAGCTTCAGCATCGTCATTCCAAAGCCCGAAAGCTGTGAGCTTCGCCCTTCCAAAGAGAGAGAGAGAGCCTGGGTGGTTACGGGGAGGAACGGCCACGTCCAGCGCGGGATGGCGTCTTCCTCGGTCGCTGTGGCCGAGTGAGCTTCCAATATCGAGGCAGCCAGGTGGCAGTCGAGCATATCTTTGCCTAAGTCGTCCCCACCTTGCAGGTATTCCTCGAGCACCGAGAACAAATCCCCAGCAAAGATCCCCACGCCATCCAGGCAACCAGAAGCCGGGCGTGTTGGCTTGCAGCATGTGTCGATAAACTTCAGGGCCAAGCGTCGCGGAGAGAGCTGCGACCGACTGCCTTCCCACACAGGAAGCCTTAATACCGATGCCTTCAGTGTCGATATTGAAGCCTGCGTGGAGCGCGGTAGGTTCATCCGACGTTGACTGCCGATTGTGACAATATCGGCACCGTGCCCTAAAACCCTCTTAAGTAGGGAGGCAAATCCGCCGGCTCGGAGTTGAGTCGCCAGGTGGTGGTCGACCGATGTAGAGAGAAGAGCAAGTAATGCCGATACAAGGGCGAAACCACTGATAATGTCCTCCTCTCGGCCCGTATTCGCAAATAATGTCGGGTTGATACCATGATCACGAAGTTGCCGAACGAATCCTTTGGTGCACATCTTCGTGCCCAAGTCCACCAGGGCATTACGCCGCATGGACGATAGTTTGCCAGATGGTACCCCTATCCTATCAACCAAATCATCCATCTCGTGGGCGAAACGATTGTTTGCGCCGGC
>Ga0247774_1000015_pt1 | contig 77540 bp, 79 predicted proteins | sample UWRJL001104B6_FD_179933 | JGI IMG/M metagenome (GOLD analysis project Ga0247774, IMG submission 179933) | Plant litter microbial communities from Arlington Agricultural Research Station in Wisconsin, United States - UWRJ-L001-104B-6 | ecosystem: Environmental > Terrestrial > Plant litter >...
GCAGCTGTTCGAGTATTGCGACACCTCCCAACTCTACTGCACGTCGACGCGTTTGGAACGGTCGATTCAGTTATTTCGGAGCCGGAACTTGCAGGCGGGACAAATTTGCGCCGCCGCACGAGACCACAAAATCCGAATTGCTCACGAGGTGGTAATAATTGCGGTTTCGGGATATTTCTCCGTTCGACAACTTTGAGAAGAAATCGGTTGGGAAATTTTTTCAATCCTATTCTACAGACTGGCCGACTGGAAGAGCAAACAATAGACTCTTGGAGAGATTTATGCCGATTGTGGCTGCCACAAGTTTCCGGTGCGGACCTGGCTATCTCGGTCCCAATTCAACCTTGACGCGATCATTTTTGACCGGAGCTCAATTGGCTTCGGGAAGCTGCAGGTCTGGTTGGGTTGGGTTGAGATCGATCGAGCCTAGCTGAAAAGCTCGAGAGGCTTTACATGTGCCGACGGCCGTTTTGTTCGAGGAGCTTGACAAAGTCGAGCTCGCAATTGGAGGAAAAGTACAGATCGTCCAGCCTGATGCTGACAAGCTAAACGCCCGAAACTTTCTTTCTTCTCACCACTTTGGTTCGGGTTTGCTTATCCTTGGCCTTGCAAGGTTAAAGAAAATCATCTGAGGCCAGTTCCTTTACTTATATTACGCGAGCTCCCCTCGAGCCCGTTCAGCTTGGACATCCCCCAGGGCATCGCAAACCAACATCATGTCGGACGACGGTCCACCCCTCCTCCGTCCCATCCCTCGCCGTCCCTTTGGCCTTAACCTCACATCACCCACCCCGCCCGAAGAAGACTCCCAGCCGACGACCCCGAATCCTGACCAAGCCGCCTTCCTTCTCAACCCCCACTCAGATGACTCGCTCCCTCGCACTCAGTCCGTCCTCAACCTCACAGCTTCAACCTTGTTCGGCATCTTCGCGCCGTCGACACCATCAACCCCGTCTCTCACGTCTCCCTCCCGCTTCGAGCGCATGGGCAGCATGGTGGACCGGCTGGGTCTTGACGACGCCGAAATAGAAGCCAGCACTCCGTGGGGCACTGGTGCGCAGACGCCAGTCAAGCGAAGGCACGACCTTGACGACGGGACGTTCGAGCTTATGCGGGACAGGTCACACGTCCCCATGCTGAGGAGACGCGACTCAACACGCGTACCCACCAAGCCAACGAGGAAAGCAAATTCGAGGGATGATGTGGCGCTGGGTCTTGCGCTTGCCCTGCGTGTCGGGCTCCTCTTCTTGCTGGGAATGGGATATGGGGCCATGGTGACGCGGTTGAGGGCGGAAAGACATGTGTTTGGCGACGCGATGGGTCAGGTGGTGAAAACGGCGACCGCGGAGGCAGCGACAGGGTGGACATACCTTGTCGTATGGGGTGTTTCAGGGGTTGCACTGGGTGCGTTATTGCCATGGTTTGACGGGGTATGGCAGTCGGCGTTCGGAGAAGTAAAAAACCCTAGCGAGGACGTGAGGAAAGGGGATGCGAGGGAGCAGACGCGAGAGCTGGGGACCAATCCTAATGGGACGGATTGGTCTGTTGTGGTAAGGAGTATTGGAGCATTTATGGGAATTGTTTTCGCGATTGTAAGGATTCCTCGCGGCACTTTGGTCCGGTTCATTTCCGGATAAGAGGTTCAGACGGCTTGCTAACACTTCATCCCAGAGAAAACTCACCTGGGCATCCACCCTGCAAGTCTCCCTGACTCTCGCCCTCGTCAACCCCTTTCTGTGGTACCTCATTGACAGGTCTAAGCCTGGGTTCCTCCTCTCTGCCGCTGTTGGCCTAACCGGCTCGGCCATTCTGTTGGGGATCAACCCGAACGTGATGCCTTCGCCGATGCAGGCCCGTGCAGTATCGGCCTCTTCTTTCTCTTCTCTGTATCAACGAAACTCGTCAAGTACATTCGAAGCCCCCTCGTCGGCGCGGATGGCGAGCCAGGAAGCTCTCGAGTCTGGTATTTGGATGGTCAGCGTGCTATTTTGCAGCTGTGTTTGTTTTGGCAATATTGGGCGGCGGTTGGCGCTGCATCGGGAAGCGGGCAGGGAAGGACTTACTGCGAGGTAGGAAGTTTGCAGGATCGATATACCTGCTGATTGCTTGTAACGCTTTTTGCTTGTACAGTGAAAATAAAAAGGGGCACGCAAGGCTGGACTGCGGAATCGGCATTGTCATATACGACATTTTTCGAGCCGTTCTAAAGAGGAGGCAGTTTGGTGTTTGTGTGATCTTTTTGCTTTTCTGTCCATGGACAGATCTATCTATTACAATTTGGAGCGTGCATCGGCAATTTTTTGGGCACCTTGTTTGGTGATGCATATTATGGCATATTAGAAGAATGCCGAGGCCGCCAGATTCCCTGGAAGCAGATCTGGGACCTCGTCAACAATGAAACCGGTCCACATAAATACTGGTCAGGTGTCGATATACTATTGTTATGGACTTGCATATCGCTCCAGGGAACAATTTCCGTTGCTGATGTGGATGGAGCGTTTCTATTTGCTCGATTATGGTGCAGGTTAACAGAATGAAGTGTGCGACTGCCCATGCTGTACAGGATATAGGAAGGCCTCATGATCTTGCAGGAACGAATTCGAGTATCATTTGCAAAAGCAGGAGGCCTTTATTTTCTCTCTGGTCATTTGCTTTGCTATTATACAGTCTATATGCGTAAATATCCATGGGCACGCCTCATCGGATATACGTCCTCATACAAGGGTAGATTATTACACGGTGGTCCGAGGATAGTATCATTTATCCATGCCACGCAAGGCTGTCTTCAGCGCACCGGTACGGTCTTCCCAGTCGCGTTTTCTCCCAGTCCAACCGTCGCGGTATCGTTCTCTCAACTTCTCCTTTCGAACCCTGTCCTGCCACGTGTTTTGACCCTTGGTCTGACCTTGGTCCCCCGCCGGGGACCACCGACCTCGTGCCCTATTCGGCTGCCAGTCCTTTGGTCTACCTCGTCGACCAGGACCATCAGCGCTTCCAGCTGCCTCCTCAAACGCGTCCCAGCTTGCTTCCGACCTAGGAACCTCTCGCCGCTGGGGCCTGCCCTGTCGGATTTCGCCATCGATGCGCTCAACCGCCTCCTTAGAGGCGGACGAGTCCTCCCTTGCGCCCATAGACTCCTCTGGTTTCGTGCCAGCAAAGAGCGCGTCCAGACGGTTTGCAAACTGACTCAGGCCGTGACGCACCTTCCACAGATCCTTCTTGGCCTCCTCGGGAACTAGTGGTCGAGGACCTGCCCCGAGTTGATGATCGGGAACGTCCCCAATCGAACGGCGGGGGTATAGGAAATAGCCGTCGTAGACGGCCATAATATCGCGGGCTAAGGTCATGGCCTCTGTGAGGTAACGCTGTGCGTCCGCCTTGTCGGTATCGATGGTAGGACTACCAACTTCGTGGTGGGGCTTCCTCATGGGTGGAGCCTCTGTGCCCTCCTCGCTAGGAAATGCTATCGGAATCAGCTTCTCTGCTTTGTCAAGTACGGCGGCGAAGGGTCCGCCTTCTTCCATTATCCTGTCGAGACCGTGACGGAGCCGGTTGAAATATTGCGATTTGAGACCGTCGATTGTGAGGACTGATGCATCCCGGAAACCGATCCGGATGTCGTAGTGCGTGTTTCGGTAAACGTGGATATACATGGTGAGAAATTTAAGGTATTCTCTCGGTAGCGGGCCTTTCACTGCACTGAGCAGCTTGTCCAATATAACGTCAGCATGTTCGAGGCAAGCTTTGTTCATGTTGTCCCGGAGGCAGGTGATGAAGGCATCATTGAAGACTTGTGGGCTGATGACGTCTGCGGGCATGTCCTTCACCGCCTGAGCAATAAGTCGGCTCGACTTTGAGTGTCTGAGGGCGGTGAGATAGCGTCGCCAGTTGTCGTCGTCGGGGTTGATGAGGCCTTTAGATACAAGAGCGTTCCAGTACTCGACGGACGGGCTGGCCATGCGCATATTCTGGCAGACCTGGAAGATGACGCTGAGGAGACTCCGCCCGGATCTGGAAAGGCGTTTCTCGATGATACTCGGATCCCACTGCTTCGTCTTTTGGAGGCCAGGAAGATGCGTGGCCAGGATGGGGACCCCCAAAGCGTCGTGAAGAGCTTTCATCACCATGGCATGTATCTTGCCATCCGGATACCCGCGAAGCAAGAGCCAGCAATATGCACAGGCAAGACCTTCCGTCATATCCACATTCCCCGCCTTCCATTCCTTCATGGTCTGGTCCCAGAATTGCCCCCCTAGGCGCACGGCCGTCTTATACATCATTTCGTGTTTGTCTCGCTGCTTCTCCCGTTCCTCTGGAGCACGCTCCTCTCTAACCCGCGATTCCTGGGCTATGAGCCAAGAGCGTAGCACAGTAAATATGGTTGTATAGGTCTTCTCATTCGGTCGACGATCCGCATCATCTGCTGTGGCTGCCACCTCCATTGCTGCATCCAGATCAGTGGCCTTACCGCACGCGTTCAGGAGGGCATTGAGATGAATGATATTGGGCTTTATGTGCACCATCCTCCTGCGTTCTCTACGACCACCGTTATCAGCGTCAGGCCCCAACCGGTCGGGGGTTTCGATATCGTCTCGAAGGTCGGCTGTCTTGATCATACGCATGTACAGCTCCATGCCATGTTTCAGAGCCGTCTCCTTATTGCTCGCTAACCCTACACCGTGGAATATTATCGTGTATGTTTGCGCATCCGGAGGCTGGCCGTTCTTCTTCATCTACCACCATGTCAGGCGAATGAATTTTCTTAGCCCGGCTAGGATATGCAGAATGTGTACCTCGTTGAACAGCTTGATTCCCTTGATGAACCACCCCTGCTTGAACACATACTCCATAACATTGTTCCAGAGCACCACGACGTCGCCATTTGAGTATTTCGTGGCAATTCGCAGAAGGCATGAGGCCTCATCGAAATTGTTCTTTTCAAGCCGTAGCTTAATTGCTTCGTTGACCTGAAACCGGTCGCCCCTGAGAAACTGGTCATATTCTCTCCATAACTTCTTCCACGTCGCCCAGTCGTGTTCGGGAGCAATCGCCTTATCCAACGGCAGTACGGTGGGGATGTCGTCGACATTGACTACCCTCGCCCCTTCAAGCACCGTCTGTTCTTTAGGTTTGAATCTCAATGTAGCAAGGCGCCGGACCGGGTGATCACCTAGACTGGGAGGCAGCCGAAGACAAAACGACCGTGGACGGCAGATACGCCAAAGGCGTAGCTGGGAAGTCATTGTTACCTATTATGACATGTTGATGTGACTTGCGACTCTCGATCGACATGATTAGATCTTAAAGGTCGCGACGAAGTAATTCCGACAAAAAATTTGGCATGTTGGAGCTTCAGATATGAGCTTGTGCTTGCAGTTGCTACCAGCTGCTGCATTGCGCTGTCGGCTGTCCCGCGTCCCCAGTTCCCCCACTCCCCGCCCCTGGCCGACAAGCGCGCCACATGAATGCCAATCTGTAAGTAGGACGCGGTACGCGGTCCAGGTTTGCCGGCCAGTGCACCAGACGCGACGCGCACCTCTAAAGACCCAATGCCGGAACGAAAGCGGCCATGTTACACTTTGCACCTGCCACCAACAACCAAACAACCTTCGTGAGGCATTGTTTTTCCAACAGCCTCAGTGCTGTCTCTTCTTCCCGCCCACGCCTCAATGATTGAATAGGTCTTGTCGCTGGATTCCTTTCAAGCACGAATACCTTTCGTGCATTTGCAAACATGGTCAAGGTCGACAAACGCGAGAAGCTCGCCGAGCTGCGAGCTCTGCGGAAGGCCGGAAAGAAGTTGGAGTATAAGGTGCAGGATGTTGAGCAGTTGTACGAAGAAGTAGATGAAGATCGCTACAAGAAGATCGTCAGGGACCGTTTGGACCAGGACGACTTCGTTGTCGACGACAATGGCGAAGGGTACGCCGATGACGGGCGAGAAGAATGGGACCGTGCTCCCCAGTATTACTCGGAGAGCGAAGATGACATGGTGAATGGACGTGGTCGACCAAGCAAAGCTGGTGAGTGCCAATGGCTGGATTTGACACTTCTCAGCTTGACTTACACCTCGCAGCCAAGAAGGCGAAGGAGGACGAGCAGGCGAAACGCGATGCCAATGACCGCGACATTACCGACTTCTTCACCAAGGGCGCCATCAAGAAGCAGCCAAAGGCAAAGGCACGACCTACACCTAGTCCAATGAGAGAATTCTCCGAGCTAACATCATTACTAGGTTGTCAAGACGAAGGAAGATGATGACTTCCTCGCTGGCCTCCTCGGCGAGGTGGATAACAACATTCCCGCTCCGGCTCCGCGCCGTGTCAAGCTCGAGAAGTCCAGTGAACGGAAGAGGGTCCGCATGCTATCCCCCGAACCCGTTGCGAAGAAGAAGAAGATTGTCGACGACCGGCTTCCGTCTCCCCCATTCGCCGACACGGATGATGCCGGCCCCGCCATGGACGACGATCCCATTATTACTTCGGATTTTCAACTGAGCGACCCCGCACCATCGTCGCCTGCCGCCAAGGTTGCAGAGCGCAAGTCACAAGCTCAGGCAAAGGAGGATCCTGCCCCCAAGATAAAGGAAGAGGAAGATGACGAGGATATGATGGAAGTTGCCCGCACTGGCGGCGTCACCGCAGCCAGTGTAAACATATCTGGCTCTCGGCCCCCGAAGAAAATCCTGAAGCCTGAAGCCTACCCGTCGCCAGTCAGCTCGTCGCCTGCAAAGGCCCCAGAAGCTACCATCGATTCTTCGGCATGGAATGCCGTGAACGACAAGCTCAATCTTCTCTCATCCCCCGATACGACCCGCCAAGTGGGCAAGATGGAATATAAGGATGCCCTTGAAGAAGACGGAAGCCTCAACATGTTCTGGACCGACCACACAGAGGTTAACGGTAGCCTCTTCTTATTCGGAAAGGTTTTGAACAAGAAGACGAGAGCCTATGTTAGCTGTTTCGTCAAGATCGACAACGTTCTCCGCAAGATGTACTTCTTGCCAAGGCAGCATCGCGTGGTGGATGGTGTAGAAACGGACGAAGAGGTCGGCATGGCCGATGTCTACAACGAAGTGGACGCCATCATGATGAAGATGAAGGTAAAAAGCTACAAGATCAAACCGTGCACCCGGAAATACGCATTTGAGCTGCCGGATGTTCCCAAGGAAGCGCAGTACCTGAAACTGTTCTATCCTTACAAAGGTAGGCACCTCGCACCTCTGGTTTTCAGATGATGACCTAACTAACATGACTAGACACGCCACTCGATGTGAATCTGAGCGGCGAGACGTTCTCGCGCGTCTTCGGTGCCAAAACTGCTCTATTCGAGCAGTTTGTGCTCTGGAAGAACATCATGGGTCCTTGCTGGCTCAAGATCACTGACGCCGACTTTGGAGCGCTCAAGAATGCTTCGCACTGCAAACTCGAAGTCCAGGTTGACCATCCAAAAATGGTGACTCTGCTCGCCGACGGTGAAAACCAGGAGTCTCCACCGCTCACGCTGATGAGCCTTGCCATGCGGACTGCCTTCAATGCCAGGGAAAACAAGCAACAAGTACTTGGAATCAGCGCCAGAATCTATGAAAACGTCTCCATAACCGACACGACGCCAGCATCGCAGCGTCCCTGCAGGACCTTCACCGTCATTCGACCCAATGGGACCGCATTCCCAATTGGATTTGCAGACGTGGTGAGGAAGCGACAACGGGGGCTTGTCAAGATGGTGAAAAATGAGCAGGAGTTGTTGCAATTCTTCCTTGCCCAGGTCGACATCGTTGACCCCGACGCGCTCCTCGCCCACAACTTCGAAGGTGTTGACTATAGCATTCTTCTTAATCGGTTACACGAGAAGAAGATACACAAGTGGTCGCGTCTCGGAAGGCTCGGTAGAAGTCAATGGCCAAGCTCAATGGGGAAGGTTGGTGGAAGTGTCTGGGCAGAACGCCAAATCATGGCCGGCCGTCTGCTGTGCGATCTAAGCACCAAGGCCGGCAGGGAAATTATGTACAAATGCCAGTCGTACACCTTGTCGGAAATGTGTAGCAAGTACCTGCCCGGAGACAATGTGCGCAAGGAACTGGACAACGAAGCGGCTTTGAAGACGTGGGCAGCCACGCCACGAGGTCTTCTGAACTACATCACCCACATGGAGACGGACACGTACTTCATCACCGCACTCGCCCTCCAGACCCAGATGCTTCCCCTCACTAAACAGCTCACCAACCTGGCCGGAAACTCGTGGGCCGGCACCCTTACGGGTTCGAAGGCGGAGCGGAACGAGTACATTTTGCTGCACGAGTTCCACCGCAACAAGTATATCTGCCCGGACAAGCAGCAGGCCTTCCGAGGTCGGCCGACGATAGATGAGGAGAAGGAGGAGGAAGAGGGACAGGGGACTAAGAAGGACAAGTACAAAGGTGGGCTCGTCTTCGAACCCGAAAAAGGTCTGTACGACAAGTTTGTGCTTGTCATGGACTTCAACTCGCTTTATCCCTCCATCATCCAGGAGTACAACATCTGCTTCACCACGGTTGAAAGAGCATCCCTCGTAAGAGAATCCATCCCTGCTTATCTTCCAGACTAGCTGCTAACGCGAATCAACAGACGGATGACGATGCTGTCCCAGAAGTGCCCCAAGACCAGGACCAGGGCATTCTACCCAAACTCATCGCCACGCTTGTAGGTCGTCGGCGGGAGGTGAAGAAGTTGATGAAGGATAAATCAGCCACACCTGAGCAGAAGGCTACTTGGGATATCAAGCAGTTAGCCCTCAAGCTCACCGCCAACTCCATGTACGGCTGTCTCGGCTACACCAAGTCACGATTTTACGCCCGTCCCTTGGCCGTCCTGACCACCTTCAAAGGCCGTGAGATTCTCCGTAGCACAAAAGAGCTCGCTGAGACGCAAGGCTTGCAGGTCATCTACGGTGACACGGACTCGGTCATGATCAATGCCAACGTCGACAATCCATCCGATGCCTTCAAGGTGGGCAACCAATTCAAGCAGTGCGTCAATGAGCGGTATCGGCTGCTAGAAATTGACATCGACAACGTGTTTCGGCGGATCCTTCTGCAAGCGAAGAAGAAGTATGCTGCCATCAACATGGTTGAAAAGGACGGCAAGTGGATCGAGCAGATGGAGATCAAGGGCCTGGAAACCAAGCGTCGGGAGTATTGCGCTTTGGCCCATGAGATTCTGAAGACGCTGCTCAACTTCATCCTCTCAGGAGATGAAATGGAGACCTCGGTTCAGCATATTCACGAGTATTTGCGTGACATGTCAGCCAAGATGCGAGAAGGTGCAATCGACGTGCTGAAGTACCAAATTTTCAATCAACTCGGGAAGGCACCCACCGACTACCCCAACGCCGACTCGATGCCGCAAATCCAGGTTGCACTCCGCGAGATTTCTCGCGGCAAGACAGTCCGCAAGGGGGACGTTATGGCCTACATCATCACCGGCGACAGCAGCTCTTCGGTGCCGCCTGCGAAGCGTGCCTACACGCCTGCCGACGTCATCAAGGCCGACTCGGGACTGAAGCCCGACTGCGAGTGGTATATTGGCCGCCAGATTTTCCCGCCCGTCGAGCGTCTTTGCGCAAACATTGCCGGCACGTCGGGCTCCCATCTGGCTGAGAACCTCGGACTGGACATCAAGAAGTATAGCAACAGCTCCCACCAAATATCTGGTCCCGCCGACTTGGAAATCCACCCGCTGGAGTCTCAAATCCCCGATGAAGTCCGCTTTGCCGATTGCAAGCGTCTCAACCTCCGTTGCCGCTCGTGCAAGGAGTCGGCACCGTTCGAGGGCCTCCTCTTGGAACCGGACCGCGTCTCGGCCAAGGGCATCCTCTGCGGAACGTGCGGCGTGACCACGAATCCTCTTTCGGTCCTTGCGCAGGTTGAGCACACCTTACGTGCCGAGACAGCCCGGTACTACGAGGGGTGGCTCGTATGCGACGACGCGCAGTGCGGGGCGCGCACGCGACAGATGAGCGTCTACGGCACGCGGTGCTTGGGACCGAAGGGCCTGGCAAAAGACTGCCTTGGCCGGATGCGGTATGAGTACACGGAGAAAGCTATTTACAACCAGCTTGTATACCTTGCCTCTCTTTGGGATGTGGACAAGATCAAGGAGAAGGCATCGGCCAAGGAGGATCTAGAGCCGGGTGAGAAGGAGAGGATCTTGGCACTGGCAGAGCATAACCGTCGCAGGTTCTCGACGGTGAAGAGCGTGATAGACAAGTACCTTGAAAAGTGTGGTCGGCAGTGGGTGCTTATGGATATGCTGTTTGCGAAGCTCGGGTTTAACAAGGTCGCTCAGTGAGTTTTGGTTTACCCCGGAAGGTGGCACTGATGGAAGAGCCGGAACGGGGGTCATTCAGAGTTAAAGCCGGTTATTGGGTTTTCAACACAGTCTAATACAAAAACATATTGTCATATGTAGAAATGTAAAAACATGAAGAAGTCATATGTAGAAATGTAAAAACATGAAGAAGTCATATTTCACAATATCTAAGTCTATCTGCTATGCTAGGGAAACGATGAATGAAACCTCGCAGCTTTATCAAAACGTCTCAGACTCTTCAAGCCTGACTTTTGAGCCCTATCTAGTGATTCTGTGAGACTTAAGGATGCTCTCAGTGCTACTTACGCCTGGGTCCCCTAAAACCCCTGCATCTTGAAAGATTGCATCTGCTCGAGCTGGGTGGCGACGACTCTGTCTACAAACTCGTCTGGTTTCCCGTCCTGCGCATCCTGGATCATCTGGATATAATCACCTCGGTCTAAGCCCTGCATAACGACCGGTAGGTATCCTTGGCGCACCAGATAGTCGTGCATGAGCATGCGAGAGACTGCCATTCCCGTCAGGGAAGGGATGTATGTGAAGGAAGTAGACCGTGGCATGGCAGGCCGTGAGGAGTGGGTGAAGTCTCTTGGTGTTGTGCACTCTGTCGCGCCACTCGAAGAATCGCTTCATCAGCGCCGGAACTTCGACGTGATATGGGAAGATTTGGAGTGGGTTGCGTCTCACCGAGATAGGCGTTGAGCGATATCCACCCAAGGCAACCCTGTCTCCCCAGCCATGCGTATAGATGCGTTCTGAGTCCGTTCCCTTGATTGTAATGGCCGAGAGGACGTGAATATCATCTTCGTTGAGACCCGACGTATCAAAATTCCGAGAGGCAATCTCAGCAATCCACTTAGATGCTACAATGTGGTTTCGCAACTCGGCGACTTGGCTCTTAGGAGCATCTGGCAGCAGGAAGGTGACGTCGGGTAGCTCAGCCTTGAAGAGATCCTGAGACGACATGCTTGTCAGGTCCAGACGGGAAAAGTTCGAAGAAAGAAAATCGTAGATCCGAATCGAGTCTCCAAGATTGAGTTTGTTTGTTATCTTCAATCTGAACAGATTGGTGTGCGTATTCCCCAACAAGAGTCTTAGCTAGAGCGACAGCTGGAATTTTCATGAATTCCTTGAGACTGTCGATCTCGGCAAGTGCTCCTGTGAGTTTCTATGAGATTTAGTGAGTGATAAATCTGTGGTGATTGAAACTAAGTCATGAATCTTACCCTCTCCAGTCTCATATACCCCTTCTTCTTGCTTTCAGAGGGCTGGTGATAGTCCTCCCAGACCTTACCAGTGAGAGCAAGAGCATTGTACTCAGGACCATTCTTCTCGAGTTTGGCGAATGGTTTGTATATCTCGACCAATTTCTTACGGCGCTCGACGGAAAGTGAACTTTTGTTGCGAGGAAAGCCTCGGTTGACAGAAGCTCCGAGCGGGCAAATGTTGCGTATGTGGACAATGGCTCGCGACAACATCATTCTCGTTGGATGGGAAATTCTTCGCTTCGTCGGACAGATGGGTGGATGTGTGGGTAAATCGAAACAACTCACTTTTCGTAGAAGCCACCAGGGAAATCCTCCTTAGCAACTCTCTGGGCTCAATCTGGGTTGGTAGATAAATAAAAGGCCAGTGTGAGGTGTTGGGGAGCAGTTTATTGCCTAAGTTTGAGTTTGACCTGATCTCTCAAGGTTTTTTCGTTCCTGCTATTTCTGTTAGATATAACTTCAACAGAACAACATCCTATCGATAAACTAGAATCGATAGGAACAAAACGGTCCAAAACCAGAGCAGATAAGGGCCAGATCCGTCTAATTTTTGTTCAGTTAAGCAGGTGCCTACATACAGCCCAGTACAGTAGCATCCCATTCGAAAATCATGCCTTATGCTTGTCATTCCTCCCTCTAACCAGCTTCAAAAAATAATAAATTTACAGAACAGCGCCATTTGATTCTCCCCTGCAATGTAATGAGCACCAAGTCGGCGCATGGGACTTCCCGGTTAGCGCGTGAGATTCACGTTGCCACTCACTTCGTCTCAAAGTAGAAAGCCTCGTCCGGCGTCCTTCCCCGTATAAACTTGGGCTCCGTCCCCTTCACATAAATGTCCTCAAACAAAATCTTGGCCACTGGATCGGGCGGCACCATAGCCTCAGCTTCAGACACTTCCTGGTTCACGTAGCTCCTGGCTTCCTTGTCGATGCTCTTGAGCTCGTCCTCCGTAACCACCTCCCAGTCGAGGATCTTCTGCTTGAGTCCAGCAATGGGGTCATTGGTCGACCGCATGCGCTGAATCTCCTCGCGTGTCCGGTACGTGGTGCCCGGGTCCGACATGGAGTGGCCACCGTAGCGGTAGGTAACGTATTCTAGCACAAGCGGTCCGTTGCCCTCCGTGGTCCACTGCTTACCATACTGGACGGCAGCCTTGACGGCCAAGACGTCCATGCCGTTGACCTTGAGACCGGGAATGTACTGTCCACGCTTGTAGTAGTCGGTAAGAGCCGAGGACCGAGCCGCGGAAGTTCCCATGCCGTACTTGTTGTCTGGCGCCACTTTGTAAGCAAATGGGTTGTCCTATAAATGCATCTTCGGATCTAACTTACTCTCGCAACCAAACAGAGCAGGCAAGTTCCATAATTTCGCCATGTTAAAAGCCTCAAAGACTTGGCCCTGGTTGCTGGCGCCATCCCCATACAGAATTACCGTCGCATTCTTGTTGTCGTTGTACTTATGCGCAAACGCCAGACCAGCGCCGACGGGTACCTGCGCGCCAACGATGCCATTGCCGCCATAGAAGCCCTTGGTGAACATGTGCATCGAGCCTCCCTTGCCATAGGCGATGCCCTGCCGCTTGCCGAGCAGCTCGCCGATGATGGACTTCACCTCAGCACCGCGCATGTAGGCGAAGCCGTGGCAGCGGTAGGCCGTGATGAGGTTGTCTTCCTTGTCGATCGCGTGCTCGATGCCGACGGCAACAGCTTCCTGGCCAGTTGAGAGATGGCAGAATCCGCGGATTTTCTTCTCCTTGTATAGCCGGTCGGCGGCCATTTCCATCTGTCTGTGGCCTTATCAGCTTCGACCATCCCCACCGATGTCCTGAGAATCGGCAGAAGCAAAACCAACCTAATGACCACCATGTCATGGTACATCTTCTTCAAGTCTTTCTTTGTGACCTCGAGCGTGTAGGATGGCGGGTCGAGCTCGTACGTCTCGAAGCTCTCGTCGCTAAGGTGGACGCTGAACGGCTCGTTCTCGTCCTGATACGCGTTGCATTTTCAGCATTCTGTCCATAGGTAGACCGCAATTGCGAGAGAAACTCAATTCGGTCCTCTCGAAGATCTACTAGAAACTACATCTCTAGCAATGGGTCCGGTAAGCATACCTTGGGGACGGATTGTTCAATCGTTGCTGAGGCGGCATTTGTTGTCACGGTCCGCCGAGCGACCGCAGATGCGAGGCAGGCCGGCCTGCCCGCTAGGAAGGGCGACGCCCTCAGCCTTAGTGCTCTGGAGAACATCGTGGGCAGACGAATTGGATGGACTCCGAGCGATGACGAGCTCTAAGAACGGGGTAAATGCAGCCTGTGGTGAAAGATTGGAAACCGGACTGAAAGCTCGAGGTAGGAATTAGCTTCCGAAATTTACTGTTGGGAGATGCAAGCAACGACGAGTGAGCTCCGGGTGGCGCTAGTCCTCTTCTACGCTAGCGTTGATAACTAGCTTTGAAGTCACGTGCTGGCTGCGTGGCGCGGAAACGCCACACAACAGCCAAACATTAGCGAGGCGAAGGAGGGATAGCATAGAAGTTGACAACCGAGATGTCGATTTAATCAATTTGTAGTCTCCTAGCTAGTGATATCAGTATAACGATATTGGTAATGGTGACACTGTCTATGCAGAGACCGGCTTGCGTAGCCTACACAGTGCTTCTGCTAAACCGCCTATATTGGAGCTCGTCATCAGAGGTCATGTAGGAGTCAAAACGGTGCTCGCAAGCGGATTAGTACACGGCTTACAAGCCCGTCTTCGAAATCTCAACAAGCGGAGGGCGCCATCAATATTACCTCATCTCGAAGGATTTCTGGGTATTATGAAAGTAGAATCCTAATCTCAGCTTTCCATCACATGGATCTATGTGAATACACTAATCTGCCCTAAAATGAGTCTGGCCTCTCTCTCGTCTCAAGCTCCTGCTATTTTGTGGAACCACCGATGCTTGGTCCTATGCAGTCATCATGATCCGCGTAATATGCTTAAACCATCTTAAGCGGAATGCAAACATAAAAACGCCCAAGCCATGCTGTCGGGGTCACGAGCTAACGTGTTGCTAGCTTCCCGACTCGTCTCACGCAGAGACATTTCTCCGCCTCTTAAATGTGCTGAGAATCGTTTTCTCCCGAGGTAAGCCGGCACCATTTGCATTTACAGCAAGAGGCACCTACAGCCTTGATAGCCCTAATCATCGTGGAAGAATGTCTGATTTCCGCTCTGAAGAGGAGCAGTAGACGGTCCGGCGTCGCTCATTTCAATGTCCTGATTCAATCCACTTGGACCAGCTCCATCCTCCGATGACCGACGGAAATCGAATGGCAAGGCGCTCATCGGTCGATTCGGTACGTCATCCAGCTGCCGAGGCTGGAGCGAGAGCGGACGGTCATAGAGCATTTCTTCTGGAGGGGAGAAATTCCAAACCTACACCACGTCAGTAACCGAAGTCAAACAAGAAGGACGGGGGATGGTCAATATACCTCCATAATCGTTCTATTGCCCCTAAGGGCGAGAGCAACGCACTTCTCATCTTCAAATGCGACCCTCCATACTGCTTCCGAGGCGCCAACAAGCTCCCGCACTAGGTGGCCAGTCTTGAGATCCCAGATCTTGACGCGGCCGTCGCTTCCGCCGCTCACCACTCGGGTGTCGTCAAACTGGAGACTCGTCACGCTGTTATCGTGTGCGGCAAGGCGGTGGATAGGACACATGCGCTCAAGAGACCACACCCTGACGGAACCATCAGACCCGCCTGTTACAAGTGTGTCGCCGCGCATCTGGAGCTGGCCAACCAAACTAGTGTGTCCTTGAAGAATCGCCAGACATTCGCTATAGCCTTCGTTAGTGCAGTTCCATTGTCATGCGGGCTCTTTCAACTTACGCAGTATTTGGATCCCAGATTCGAACCTGGGTATCCAGGCTGCCGGTGACAACTCGCTTTCCATCGAAGGCGATTGCATAGATTTGGCTGAAGTGTCCTTGGAGTGTCTGCACACACCGGCCCTCCGAGATGCTCCACACCTTAGCCGTCGTGTCGTAGCTCCCGGAAACGACAATGTCGCCCTTAATTTCCAAGCATCTGACGCTGGCCTGGTGCCCCACCAGGACGTTCCGGCACATGCCCGTTCGAATGTCCCAAACACGCAGGGTGGTGTCTCTAGAGCCCGATATTGCTGTATTCTCATCTGACATCTTGAGGCATCGAACGGTCGATGTGTGCCCTCGGAGAGTATAAAGACATTGCCTACTTTCATTGGTAAAATGCCTCACGCAGAACACGACAGAAAATAAACTTACCCTGTCGACAGGTCCCATACCCGGACATCTCGGTCGCATCCACCGCTGACCAGAATATCGTCCCACGGAACCATGGCCCAAACCCCCATGACGTGGCCTTGAAGGGTCCTCTGCTGGTTGCCTTCAGTGTCGAAGACGTGAATTCGGGCGTTATCCAGAGCCACGACGATGTACTTGGGCGTCAGGTGAAGACTAGTCACGACACCGCCTTCCTGCGTGATGTTCTGCGTGATATGCGATCCACCCGATCTCCAGGCCGCCTCCACCAAATACCTCTGCTTGAAATGCGACTTGTACGACCGCAATTTGGGACGCGACGACGCTTGGGAGCCGTCGAAGCTCCGGGATCCGGAAATATGCGTTGCAGCAAGCGCCAAGGCACCCGGGAAACTGTTACTTGGTACGTCGGTCTCCGACTGTATGAGGGCGCTTATGCCTGGCCTTGTCGGGGACGGGGCCGTAATATGCGGGTATACATCGGACAGGCGGCGGTCGTAATCGTGCTTCACGCAGAGATTTTTCCACGTCATGTCGTCCATGAGCAAATCTCTCCATCTGCGGGACACTTGCGAGGCTCTTGCAAGGACTTTCGGGTCGTCGATAAACGAGAGAATCTGGAGCAAGCAAGTGGTGAGCTACAGGCTGTGACGAGGCTGCGCTTCGTCTTATCTTACCCTGAGGCATAGTTCGTCCGGCAGACTCGTGAAAGGGTCCTTCTTCAGCAACGGGCTGACGAACTGATGGACGAAGCTCAGCTGCTGACTGGTGCAGAGGTTTAGAAGATCGGCCAAGACGCGGGTTCGCTGTGGACCTGAGCAGTTCTTAAAATGCTGGCGGACCTTTGCGAGGAAGAAGTCTTCATCGTCTGCTGCGTCGCTCCAGTCTGGCTGGGCATGCGAGGGGCCGGGGGAGGCTGCCGGTGTTGGTGGAGGTGGGGGAGATCCAGTCAACTGCTGATCAAAATCGGCCGCCGGAGTCGTCATGCTGGGAGTGGGAGGGCCCCGCATTTGCCTCTGCTGTTGAGGCATCTTGTCTAATCTGGGATTAATCACCATGTTGGTGGTATTCAGACTCAACTCTTCACCCATTGTACTTCCTCGTCGGTCGGAAAAACTCAGAGGTCGATGATAACCCGCCATCTTGTTTTGCCTGCTGTCAATAGATGAAAGGCGGAATGGCTCTCACACTTCAAGCGGAACCGAACGTGTGTCAGAGTGGCACCGTCGAAGGGAATCGTAGTCGCTGAGCTGGCGGTGCTGATACTTGGATGACGCAGCCGGCTGCAACTGAGGGGATTTGGGCTGGAGTTCTAAGGAGGTAATTAGCTTCACGCTTCGGTTATCGAAACGCCACTTCAACGCTGTATAATTGCAGTGGAGATGTTTTTGGTAATAATCCAAAGCGGAGACCATATCAGAGTAAGCAGACTTTTTGTGGCCAGTTTGACCCTGGGGTTGCGAGCAGGAGGTTGGGCAGCGAAAGGAGCAAAGGGTGCGCACCGAAGAAATTGTAGGTCAGATCTAGATCGTCGAACTCTGCAAAACCCAATGACTTCACGAAAGCCTCCCAGAGTAACTAGGACCCGCACAAAGACCAATAACAACTTGGGATGAAAGTTGACTAGTGATGGTGAGCTCGTCAGGGTTTTGGATTGGCGCCGATGAGCTGGCAGTGGTGGTTCGTCGAGCGGAGACAAAACGCTGTCGATCGATGGAGGACGTGACAGAGCAGAGTCTGCACCAATCCTCGAGGCCTGGCGAGACGGCCGCAAACGTCAATGTCGATGGATGGTCGGACAGAAGATGCTAGTGCATCTCAAGACGTCAAGATTATGGTCGGAGTTGCAGTTCCAACATTGTTTTTTTTTCGCAACGCTACAAGGGACTCTTTCGACGGCGGAGTAATCTTTCGGGCTCGTTTGAGGATTCGAATGTCGTTCGAGGCTGAAGATGCAGCCGCCGGATGGAGTTGGCGCGCCGAAAGAGACCCGTTGACAGACCGTTGAGCTTGATTCGAGACGGTCAGTGGGGGAGGGCGAGAGAAGTGGGCGAGATGGCGGGGGCCAGGAATTTGATTCAGCTGCTGTGGACGAAGCGAAGTGATCAAGAGATTGAGGAAATAAGAGGCGGGAGGAGCGGAGTGCGGAGGGCCGAGTCTAGATTCCGGACCCCAGAACTTGCGCCAGGGAGAGGGTAGGAACTTAGCGGTTGCCAACTCATCAGGGGAGTCCGAGAAGATTGCGACACTGGCTGACTGGCAGCCAACGGAGCGCGGGAACCATGAAGAACAGGGGACTTGGAGGGGAAGAAAAGTGGAACATTGCCGCTGGTGGAGGTCAGACCAGGCACGGATGGGTGGGTTCAAGGCGGTACCGCGGTGGACTTTCAGCGGATCTGCGTTCCACTCTTCCTCGAGACTCTTCTGGTACTTAGGATCAGCCAGCATTTTGCGGCAATCGCATGTATCGCACGAACGGCCCCAACTTGTAACGCGGTCCTTGCCAATCCAACTTCGCCGCTGCGGGCTGCCTGGCCAAACTTCCATCTAAACCTCTTCGCTTGCAGTCAAGGGCGAGGGCAATTGCGCAGTAAACTCCTCCTTGCACCAACCATGGTCGCCCAGCCTGACAATCGGCTTGGACTTGCCGCCTGCCGGGCCCTAAAGGATACCGACAGTCGCGGTAGGAAAGAGCCCTAGCACTCGTACCGAAAGCTAAACGGCACCTCGGAACACCCTCGACATTTATCAGGATCCACCAGTTGTCACGGCCTTGTCGCCAGTGGGAACCGACATCGAGAACTGACGTACAAAGCTTGTAGGATTACAACTTTCATTCCCACGTTCCCCGTTGTAGGGCCCAGGGATGGATTTCTCATCCTCCAGCGTACAAGTGCGCCAGGCTGCTTAATCGCCATGATCAACCTGCATGAAAAAGGGCCCGCCGTGAGATCGATAATCATTCTTCGTCGAAATACAGTATTACCTTTCCGGGGTTGCATGCACTAACCCAATCTCCTCGATGCTTGTATATTGCCACATCCCTGGCTGGCGTATTGGCTGTCGGCCAGGCTCTACTCTCATCAGTCGAAGAGCCGGTGAAGCTCCAATACTCTACCTCTGTCATCTAACCCCGTATGTACTTCAACCTTCAACAGCAACATTGGGAGCTACCGCTGGTCTAGCAACGAGTTCTTCTACGTATCGACAGAATCCCAGGATAAGGAATGAAAGGCTGGATGGTCGAATGCGAAAGAGGCTAGGCGGCATGAGTCTAAGAAGGTGCTTCGCACACAGCTCTCGTAGACGCCCAAGTCCACCCACTAATTGCCCCAAAAAAGCAACGCGGCACTTGTCAGGGGTCCGCTGTAGCCCTCCCGTGCGACAGCCGCTCGTGCGATGGCGTGCAGCACGGCAGAGGATCGCGGCAGAGGTGCGAAAGCGCCTGTGCTAAGACAGTACTGGTGTCAAAGAAATGTTCATCCCTCCCAAATGGGACCCTTCCTTACCTTTTGGCGACTCGATGGCATTCTCAGTTACGGGCCGCAATGCATGCTTGGTTGAAAAGTTGAAACCACGGAATGCTTGTCCAGCCCAAGCCTCCCCCTTGCTGCTCTCGTGGAGAGCCCATTCTAGCTGAAAGGGTCGATAGCCCCGCCCGATACTTATGCATGCAAGCTGCCTTTCCTCGAGTCACCTGGTCTGCTCTTGCTCCATTGCTACTACCCGTACAGAGATACATGACACGACAATGGAGATGTCGTGATTTGAGGTGTCGCATCCCCGCTCGCGTGTGGCTCTTCTCAACAAAACCGGGGCCAAGGGAAGCTTGCGCTAGCATGTCCGTCGATGCATCGGGCCCTTTCGTAGCCTTAGAAGGCTTTACTGTTCACATCGAGGGGATTTGATACGAAGAAACGTCACTTGGCAGAGACAAAGTGGCTTGCGTCGGGCCGAACTTCTTGACGTATCAGAGTCAGAGGTACCACGGCAGAACTAGTATTTGAACTTTGAAGTCGAACATTTAGAACGAGTTTTGTGGTGCGCCCGTCATTGTTGAAATGCGGTTTACCTGGAACTGAATTTGGTGAAAGAAAGTGATTCTTAATACGGAAATTGAGCCTTATGTCGTTCCCCGCGAGCTCGCAAACAAGGTCTTCCTTATCAAGCTTATCAATTTTGTGTCTCTGATTTGAGACCGGGCTCAGAGACCATTTCTTGATCTGTCGAGCCCGAACAAGCCTGAAGTGGTGCCGAGGCAAGCCATCCTGACCGCGGATAGAAGGCTGATTGATGGATTTGCCGCCGGGCCCCACGAGCCCCTCACCACCTCAATCAGAGAGGTCGGCTGCGAGGGTTGGAAAAATGGCACTGTAACGAAACTGAACAGAATGCGGTGGTACCACACCTAGTGAACTTACCATTTCTAAAGTCATGAGATGCAGGTTTGCGGTTCGGCACCATGAGAACTGTCACCCTACCCCAGATTTCTCCTCCGCTTTTCAGCATAGAGAGGCAAAGGCCCAGCGCTTGGCCGACCAGCTTTTTGATGACTCCGGGAGGGTGGCGTTGGACGGGATGGCCAAGACCCTGCAGGGAAACAAGAGGCAGCCATCCATCACGCCGAAGAAACATCCTATTGGTGATGATGATTTTCGTTAACAGACCGAAGCGATTTGCTTCAAATACATTGAACTGTCAACCCCGCCACCCTCGAGAGTTGTTGGCGAACAGATCCGCCCCCTTTCAGCCTCGGCGTAGCAGGTTCGTCCGAGATAAAGTGACGGCTTTGGCTGTACTGGTGCGTGGCATCGTTTTCTTCCGAGTTCTAGGAGAGAATTAGCCTACCATACTCGTTTTCTTTCTAGCCGGGCCGTTCTTAATAAGTCGCATCTTGTGTTCTGCCGGGCAGAAGACAAACGTGGAGAAAGCACTTGAAACATTCATCCACAAATGTAGAAAACACCCTCCCGTCGACTTGAAACATTCGCGAGAGGGAGGCGAGGAAATCCCCTGGCGCCGACCAAACGGCATGACTTGCATGCACACTTGGGGTTTTTCGCCACAAACTCCAACGAGGCTGAAGTTTAATCTTGATAGTATTCGGATTTAGGTTGGTTGCATTACAGAAACGACGTGCCGAATTAGGTTCAGCCTCTCTCCAAGTAGGGGGGGTTGGTCCCTTGAAAATCCAAGAATCTAGCACTCTGTTCAGCTTAGTAGTAATACATCTAGATGGCAACAGCGCGCAATTGCCGGGAAATTTACATTCCATCCCAAAACGCCAGCCGACGCCATGCTTTTTCCAAGATCCGTAGTACCAACTCAAAGAATCATTCGCAATCAGTGGTGGTGACCAATCTGGGTCAGGAGAGGAAGGAGCATGCCTCCCACCGTCACCAGCGTGTCCCGCATTTGTAGCCTCGCCTGCTTCCTCTGGTTCAAAGGGCCATCCCCATACCCGTTCGATGCGGAGTGGTCTTCCAGAGACGACCCTTCTTCTTGCATGGCGTGCATCGCTACGTACCTGGCCAATCTTGATTAGCATGACCTTCGAGAATGGCTCAACATCGCCACGCCGTCACTTACAGGAAGGTCCCAGCGGAGAACAAAAGTAGCATCCCCGTCCACCACTGTCCCGAGTCCCCGTCCAAGCGACCACCACCAAATATGGCAATGAGGAACCATGTCCCTAATGCGCCAACCGGTGCTGCCAAGCTGAATATGAGAAGATGGCCCCTGGTCGCCCGCTTTGATAGGCCCTGCTTCAGCAGGACCGAAGTAAGACCAAACGCCGCCGGTGCCTTGTGGATGAGGATCGCAATGAAAATAATAAACCCCAGTTTGACGTTTGACGTGCTCGAAGATGCACCCATGGCAATGCCGTCCGCAGCAGCATGGATGACCAGACCAGTTGTGGTCGCAAGGCTCCGCGACTGCTTCGGGGTGGGAGCTATTCCTCCCAGAAACCCCGCAGATTCTTCATCAGTCGTAGCGCCCGCGCCGTTTCCGCCTATTAGGTTGTCGAGGCTGACCTCGATCGGGGCTGCTGCTCGCTGGAGGTGCTCGGTCGCGTGCCTCGGTAGCCGATCGATCAGGAACATGAGAACGAAGCCGAGGATGAGGGAGAAGCCGATGAAGAAGGTGGGTATCCCCGTCTCTCCGTCTTCATCTTTCGAAGATCGCTCTCGTTCTCGTTCTGGTTCTAGCTCGTGGATATGGTCGTCGTCAGTGCCGTGGTCCGGCCTTATTTCCTTTTCCGAGTGGTCATCTACCTCCCTTGACGAGAGTACTTCTAATACGCCAAGACTCCGAGGTCCGCTTTCTTCTCTGCTCCATATTTTGACATTGGGTATCTCGTTCCTCGGGAGGACTTCTGGCCCATTCCCCGAGTATATTGTTCTCGAGAGGCCATAGTTGGAGAGGCCCCTCTTTGTATGAGAATGACCGCCGCCGTGCGGAGATACAGCTTCAATTCCTTCTGGTATGATCACTATCAACGATGTCCCAACGAGTATTCCTACTCCTATACTCGATACCAGCCTGAGCTGCGGTTGCGACAGCGCCATGGACAGTGGGAGTGCTCCCGCGAGGAATGACCTGTCGCAAACTGTCAGCGCAAGTACCAATATGTTCGAAAAATAATGGGCTCGTACGCTAGCGCCATTATTACCTGTAGCAATAGAGAAGTCTGTTAGCTCGTCTGTAACAATGCCCTGAAGATCTATTCGGATTAAGACTGTTCACTTACGCAGAGGACAACGAGTAAGAAAAGCCCCCCCATTTTCGCCGTCTTTCGCGACTGCTTTCGCAGTCTTGCAGGTCAGCAAAACTCCGGAGCGATATCCGCATGAGGAGGCTGGACTGGAAATCTGAAAGGACAGGAAGATGCTCGACTCAAACATGCAGGCGAAAATTTCTGGATCACAATTCCATCGCGACAAGATCCGAGGTATCAGCTCTTATGCTCCTTGCTACTGTGGACCCCTGCTTTTCTCAACCCTGGACAAGTATCCAGGCCCCGGCAGCTGCACAGTGGCCACTTCAGGAACTTCCAAACCTGACGGGTAATAATCGGGTAATCGCCCCTTCACGTTGAAAGGGTTACGGTTCAGTGCAATTCCACGAAAAACTGGTGCCCCGCTATCAATCTCATCAATCTGGTCTGTCCAGAATAATTGAGTCCTTCAAGCCGATCAATCCGTCGAGAGTTCTCGCAGGTTTCCCCTAATAACCCCCTAGAGACACGCACAAGAGAGATGCTTTAGACCTTTGAGCGAATTCTCTTCTAAACTCTCATCTGCAATGGGGGGAACATACTACCAGACCAGCCAAGAATGGCTCGACCAATCCATGCTCCTCATTCAAGCCCAACCCACAACCGTAAGCCCTCTCACCTTCTTTTCCCCTCCCCCCTCTCCCCTTCCACTTTCCCTCTTCTCTAAATATCATGCCGATTTCCTAGACTAACTCGCCTACAGACAAAAATACAAACCCGCTACTGCATCAAGAAGCCTAAACCACCCCGCATAAGACCCCTCCCCGAGAACCCCACCTCCGAAGACGTCGCCCGGCACGAGCGCCGGAAGCGCCTTGCCGACAAGCGCAAGGATGCCGCCGCGCGCGCGCGCCTGGTCCTCAAGACGTACGACCCCGTCACGGGCTGTTGCTTGAAGTACCGGACCACAAAGGCCGCAGAGGTGGGGCGGTTGGTGTCGGGGATGGGGATGCTGGGAATGGGAATGGCGGCGCTGCCGTTAGAGGTTGCGCAGGAGAAGAAGGAAGCGGAGGAGGTGGCGGCTGGGTCGTCTGCGGCGGGGGCGGCGGCCCCGAGTAAAGAGGCCGCGAAGGAGGGTCAAGGAGGAGGAAAGACTGGCGGGAAGAAGAAGAAGAAGGGGAAGAAATGAGCGGGGGATCTTTGGGGACCGAGTGGCTGCGGCCGAGAGGCTACCTGACGTTCTCCATTAGGGCTTTTCAACTTGCGTGGGTGCGATGGAGGTATGTAGCATCACCGCTGCCCTCGGCAGAGGCAAATATTGCTTCCACGTCGAGTCAAGTAAAAGCAGGGGGATTCGCAAGCGAAGCGTCATCACAAAGCACAGCGGCGCAAGTGAATGTGTTGTTGACATGCTCATTATGCTCAACTACTCTACTATGTTGTACAGTCCATCGTTCGTCACAAAGTAACACCTAGTAAACCCCTAGCATGAGGTGTGACGATTCCAACCAAAAAAAAGATAGATATTCCCTTCCTCAAACGCCTAGAATGCCTGTGAAACCTCCGCTATACCCTTGAACACGCCTACCGGAGGTTGTTGCCGACCTCATGTCCCCTGGCCGCCCCATACCTGACCCATAGCCGCCGAACACAAGGAGGCATTGCGGATAAGGACGCCATGGACATTTAGAGAAGAAAGGTCTAAAGAGAGACGAAACACTCAAAGATTAGAATTCTTCGTCGAACGAGAAGGCGCCTCCTCCGCCATTAGCTTCTTCCGTGTTGCCATCCGATTCTTGGGGCATCTTGGCGCTGGCCATGACACCAGCCTTCTGATAGTCGGCGACGCGCTTCTCGAAGAAGTTGGTCTTGCCGCCGAGCGAGATGTTCTCCATAAAGTCAAAGGGATTGGTGACCTTGTAAAACTTCTCATTGCCAAGCGCGACAAGGAGGCGATCGGCAACAAACTCAATGTACTGCTTCATCAAGGTCGAGTTCATGCCCAGGAGCGCGCAGGGAAGGGCCTCGGTGAGGAACTCCTGCTCAATCTTGACGGCATCCAAGATAATGTCCTGGATGAGCTGCTTGCTGGGACGGTGCTTCAAGTGAGAGTAGAGCAGGCAGGCGAAGTCGGTGTGGAGACCCTCGTCACGGGAGATGAGCTCGTTGGAGAAGGTGAGGCCGGGCATGAGGCCACGCTTCTTGAGCCAGAAGATGGAGGCGAAAGCACCGCTGAAGAAGATGCCTTCGACCGCGGCGAAGGCGACGAGGCGCTGAGCGAAGGTGGCGTCGCGGTCCTGGATCCAGCGAATGGCCCAGTCGGCCTTCTTGCGAATGCAGGGGACTATAATCTCGGGTTAGAGGAGAGATGCAAGTATTCCGGCAGGAAGCTTACTGGTATCAATGGCGTTGAAGAGATGGGTCCTCTGGGCAGGCTCCTTGATGTAGGTGTCGATGAGGAGCGAGTAGGTCTCGGAGTGAATGTTCTCCATCATGATCTGGAAGCCGTAGAAGCAGCGAGCTTCGGGAATCTGGACCTCGCCGCTGAAGCGCTCGACCAGGTTCTCGTTGACGATACCGTCCGAGGCAGCAAAGAAGGCGAGAATGTGCGAGATGAAGAACTTCTCGCCGTCATTGATGCGGTTGTTCCAGTCGTGGAGATCCTTGCTCAGATCAATCTCCTCGGCTGTCCAGAAAGAAGCCTCGGCCTTCTTGTAAAACTGCCAGATCTGTTGTGCCACTTGTTAGCGACCATTGAGTTGCTAGTGATGCCCATGTTCACTTTACTCACCTCATGATACTTTATGGGGAAGAGGACGAATCGCTGAGGATTCTCCTGAAGGAGAGGCTCATCGGACTCGTCAGGCTTGACAGTGCGGGCAACAGTCGTCTGGGGGGCTTCCTCTGTTGGCTTGACCTCAGTGACGCCAGCCTTGCTGTGCTCGTCGACGACCTCCGTCTGGGTGGCGACTTCTTCGGTCGGCGTGTTGTTCTCCTTGTTGGAGCCGTTAAAGTCAAGCTTTTTGACCGGAGACTCCATCTTCAAGTTGTCAATAGCCGCAGCAGCCTGGAAGATGCAGCCGAGTTAGTTACAGTTCGAAGCGCGAGAGGGCGCCGCGATGCTTTGCGATGGGTTGGGGGGCTGGGCACATACCTGCTTGGAAGGGGTGATTTGAGTAGCCATTGCGAAAGAGGCAGTGTCATACAGAGGGTTAGAAGAGGCTTTGGAGACAAGAGAGATATCGTAAGACCAAATACGATGCGGTGTTTGGTGCCGTCTGCTGTATGTTGTGTAGAATGCGGAAAATGTGGTAGCTGCCGTGGCTGCAACTGCTTTAATAGTTCGCGGCGAAAAATACTTTGCTGATCAATGCGCGATGGCAGGGAGACGCGTTTCGGCGCGACTGACAGCTGATGATGGCCCGAGAGCGCCAAGCGGTGTCAATTGGAGGTGGAGACGCGTCGAGTTTCGCCGGTGCCGTCAATCACTCTAACAGGCTGGAAACCACTCAACGCGTCCAGCGGTGGAGCCAGTTTCTCCCGTTAGCGGGGCAGCCAGCGGCTATCTGCGATGGGAAAAGAGGCGCTCAGAGCGGCGCGCGCCCTGAACTTGAGGGGGCTGGGCAGTTTCCACCTGGAAGCGAATCAACAAAGATCTGGAATACCTTACGACTTCAAACGTACAACATTTGTGGCCTCTCCTAATTTTCATCGACAACATTCACCCATGATGGCGTCACTCACTTCTCAAAGTTGCGGTGTGCTTAGCATCCAAATGAGAGCAGCAAAGTCTTCGCTGCCTAAACGTGCCGCCGCGCTCCGAGTCTTTGCGGACACCACTAGGAAACCGAATTCGGTTGCCTAGCTGGCATCCGTTGGTCATCACCTCGTTCTCCCGAACTCTGTCAAACATTCTGCAAAAGTCAAATGACATGAACATTGGAGAGGAACATTGACCGTCCTGATCTTCCCCGCCATTGTGAGACCAAGAAGCCCCGAGATTCCTTGGGCAATTTCGCTGGGTAAGCAGCGCCTGATTTGGAGAACCCATATGGTCTTCTGCTGACATGAAAGCGACGTTTACTCATAATTCCACTTCGAGGCTTGCCACCGGCCACGTTTTTGACTCAATGCAGTCAGGCTGGCCATCCAAAGGCGAATTGCTTAGTTCATGTGCTTGATTAAATCCAAGGGCCGGCCAGGGTCCAAAGTGCATTGCCCAGTCCGAGCCAACAGGTGGGGTGCACAGCCTTAAGGCTGCGACTTTTGCAATCCTCCCGCGAGGCATCCAGTAGGACTTGCCCACCCCGCGAAAGTCTGCTGCACGTCATGCCGCCGTTTGTAATTGAATGTCAAGCCACACGCATCGATCCTGACCATCGGAAGTTGCCGTGACACAACCCGGTTGCTAATGCCATGGAGGCCAACGAGAGGCTGAGGCCGGTCCTGGCACTCCAAAGTGTGGCCAACCGGCCATGTCAGGTGTTGTTGAAAATGTAAGTGATACGGCGGACTGCCTACCTTTGCGTTTTGGACCCCAACCAGGCCACAGCAATTCTTTCTGCTATAAAGTAGAGATGTTTTCTGTCTCTTTGATCTTGGGGTCTTTCTTTTCTGTCACGAATCTCAAAAGAATCAAAAACGCAATCTCTTCTCTACGAATTCAACCAAAGGAACAATTGAGAGATAACATCTCTCCTTGACAACATAAGGATATACACATCAATACAGTTGCCCGCCATGTTCGGCAGACCATTCCGTCGATCCTACACCCAACCCATTCCGGCCCAGTACGTCTATCCCAGGCCGGCCCCGGAGCCCATCGTGATAGACGTCAACTACCGCCCAGCACACCGACGCCACCGACACTACGTCGCTCCCCGGGACGACAGCCCCATACTACCGTCTTGGGCAGTCCCCGGCACCATTTGTGCCTTCCGTTGCGGCAACCCCCGCATGTACGGCTCAACGTGCTGCAAGCACGACACGTGCAAGACCGAGGGCTGCTTTAAACCTTCCAGGGTCAGGAATGGATGCTGCACAGAGCACGGCTGTGGAGCCGATGGCTGCCCGCACTCGAGGCAGCTAACCAAGATGGAGAGTGCTGGGGCTTGCGTATGCCGGTGCAATGGCGGACGACACGAACTGGATTGCGAGCCGAGGGCCGCCTATCACCTGTCGCCATTTTGCAAGAAGCACTTGTGTACGGTTTGGGCCTGCGACATCCAGGGAAGGAAGGACTGGGGGGGATACTGCTACAAGCACCATTTGCAGAGATTCACGTACTGAGGGTAGGACTCGTGATCTTTGGAGTTAGGTTTGGCTTTTGCTTGTAAGGATAGACAGGACCTGCGGCATATATCTTCGGGTTGGCGTTGGGAAATCGGCAATGGAATGGCATGGGACGAATATGATACCTTGGCGAACCTCTAGACGGCAAACAGGTAGTTTGGTCAATAGAACAGTGTATTATTAGAATGGAAGCACGACTTCGAGGTGAGACAGATACAGACCATCTAGATAGAAGGATGCTTGCATTATATGTCTTAGGTCTATCTTGTCCGTGGTATCTTTTCCAAACCCCGTGCATGGAACAAATTATGAAAAATGTAAAGTCCAATTTTCGCCAACCCATCAAAGGCCCAATTGATCTGCAAGGCATAACGCGGCCCAAGAGTACCAGCTGACTCCAGTCGAAATTCGAGGCCGGCCCAGCTATATTATTTCCAACCATGTTGAAACCTGTCAAAGCATCTGCACACGTCCGCCGCCAACTGACACGTCGAGTACATCCTAGATGCGCTGTTGCTGCTTTTGCAGACGAGTGTTTGAACTAGCCCCATTGTCGACGTGGCCCATCTCGACATCGGCAGGCCTCGACCTGCCCGAGCTAAAGAGGCCGGTCAAACCGCCCGACCTGTTCTCGTGGACCTGGGCCGGAGCAGGAGACGAGACGCCGTGTCCATTTCTGGTCCCCGGGCCGCTGGGGTTCATGGTAGGGTTGCGGGACGGGGGCGATGAGACCATCTGCTCGGGCGTTCCTTGTTCCTGCATGCGATCCCACTCGTGCGGGTCGCTGGGATCGATGTCGGGAATGGGCGCGCCGCTCTTCCGTAGATTTTTTTTGCCCTGCTCGCGGAGGTGGCTTTCGAGCAATGCTGCGTTGCGCGTGTTGGCGCGGAAGGCGGCATCGGCCACGTCGCCGAGGAAAGGGACCAACCCGACGGCGAAGTCGAGGATAATATTGAGCATCATCTTAGACCTGACGCCCTTCGGGAGGCCGTCATCAATCTGAGCACAGGTGCGCAGGACCATCATGGCGAGGAGCAAGTCCAAGACATCACCAATGCTGCACTATTCGGTTAGATCGCACAAACATATGTTGCTTAGAGAGGAATACGTACGCAGGAATAATGCCAATTACGCTACTCCAGCCAAATCGGATGCCACAACAGTTGAACAAGCACATATCGAGCCGGTATGCTCGCCGCTTGACCTTAGTTAGGACCTTCTGGTCGTTCTCTGACAGCCCGGGAGGGAGAGCCTTCCTTCGCTTCTTCACCTTCCCGCTCGGCGAACCATCGAGACGGGTCGCTGGAACGGATTCAAAGTACGGGTCCTACGAAGAGCTCATGTTAGCAAGGTGATTCCAGACGATAGCATATCACGACCGTGGCATTCGACTCACCTCCGTTCCAAACTTGTTGGATACAGTCTCCCCCAGAATCTTCTTCCCCACAAACTTCGCAATCATGCTCGACATTTTGGTGTTGGTAAAGCTTCCGTTCTCTCTAAAGCTCCTCTCTCAGATTTTTCCAATTGTCCCGAGATTCGCGGTACAGGTTCAGGGTTGATATCGAGGTATTTATCTCAAAGAGAAGTACCAAGAAATGGACTCGTGTCCAGCCAAGGACAGGCCGAAAGCGGTGGCCTCGGGGGGGCTTCTTTGTCTGGCCGGCGACGAGTGCAATCTTGGGCCAGTGGTTGGCGATGGATGCTCGATTGGACAGGGCGATGGCGACTGACCGTTTCAGGAGCCGCTGGAGCGCGCTAAATAAAGAGCACCAGAGAAGGCCAATTCGACAACGCCAGTTGTATTTGGTTTTGTAATCGTTCAAAAGACTGCCGAAAATGGTCTGGAGCCTCCTTCCCTTCTTATGTGGTTCATTCCATTGAAAAGAAATATTCACGCTCCCAGAGGCCTCTCTTGCGATTGGTTTTATTTGCACAGCTTAGCGTGAATTTTCCTGCTTTTCGCCCAGCATCGCAACCTGATCGCGCCCCGGCCCAGTGCAGTACGTCATAGGATTGGCACAAATAGTCCCTTATTTGACAGGGGTCCAGCGTCGCCGCGGGTCCAGACATGACACTTCCCGAAACTGGTCCGTGCCGTCGGGAGTTTGAATACTGCAGCGCACCTGTTCTGCAGCCTGCACCACTCCTGATGCCGCGGCGAGGGTGTGTGGCTTACGTCTCCACCTCAGCCACGAAGTTGTTGGGACGGGCTACCTCAATTGTAGAATACGAAATGCTATCACAATTCACCATTGAAAATATTTGGGCGTTTACCATGACTAAGTAAGGAATATCATGGCAAAGTCCTCACCTATCTGCGCTACTTTCGAAGCGTATGTGATGAATATCTTATGACCTCAGTGAACCAGCAGCGTTAATACCTGCGAAAAAGCCTTGGCACTGGCCGGGAGTGGATGAATTTCCGAACGTAGGACACAAGCATTCAAAATAAACTCCGGAAAGACTACTGGCTGGAGAGCAATACAAGATAATTCTCTTTGACACGTAACATAGCTTATCAAAGATCATTCGTCGTGTTGCCAAGTACCCTCCAGAGAACCTCAAAACACTCCAATATTTTGCTTTGGTTTGCGCAACATTGCATGCGGCCGCCAGCTGTCAACAGGCGGCATCGTAAATGCGGGCCGCTCCTTGATGACGGGACTGAAGCCACGACCACAGTTGCACCAGCCGCGGAAACCCGACTTCGCAAATCTAACACAACACCTCACAGTTTCTCATTCTATACGCACCATCTACAGTTTTCAACATAAATTCTGACTGTGCCAAAGGACTTATTCTCTGTAATCTGTGCTTGGGTGGCCGTAAGCTCTTTCCTTCTTAAAGATAATAACGGCTTGTCATCGTGCTCGCCTCGCGAGCGTCAATTGTCATCGGGGCCTAAACCTTATTTACCCCGGCAGTGCCACCTTTCACCAGCATTTTAGGTATCGAAGCCACCACGATTCGGCTTTCGTCGCCCAGTCTGATAAGACCAACTCTACGAACTTGCCACCCAAAGTTGTGATGCTTCAGAGAGGAACGCAATCATGGAAGGCGCAAAGATGCAACTCGAAGATTGTAAGATATCCCCTCCGCCAATAACGAGGGAGCAGCTGGAAATGGTTATCAGGCATACTGACTCTCCCTCCCTGTCTCTAGGGCTGGACGACCTCTGCGTCCGCTTCATAATCAACCTCCCGCAAGAAGATCTCCAATCAGTGCCGCGAATATGTTTCCAAGTCGAAGAAGCGCAGTGGTTCTACGAAGATTTCATTCGGCCCCTCGATCCTTCTCTCCCGACCATGTCTCTTCGGAGCTTCTGCTTGCGAATCTTTCAGCACTGTCCTCTCCTGACAACTTTCCCTGTCGGCGCACATATTCAGGCATTCGAGGAGTTTCTGGCCTACAAGGTTCGCATCCCGGTACGAGGAGCCATACTTTTGAATGAGGACATGGACTCGGTTGTTCTTGTGCGGGGCTGGAAGAAAAACTCTAGCTGGAGCTTTCCTCGTGGAAAAATCAACAAGGATGAAGATGATCTTGATTGCGCCATCCGAGAGGTTTATGAAGAGACGGGTTTGGACGTTTGGGAGGCAGGCCTCGTCTCTTCCAAGGAAGCTGTAAAGTTCATCGAGGTCACTATGCGCGACCAGCAGATACGCCTCTACGTTTTCCGAAACGTCCCCATTGCGACGAAGTTCGAGCCGAAGACGCGAAAGGAAATAAGCGACATCCAATGGTACAAGCTGTCAGAGCTTCCGGCCTTTCGAAAGAAGGGAAATCAGACCCAAAACGAAAATGCAAACAATGCTAAGAATGCTAATAAGTTTTACATGGTTGCGCCTTTTCTTGTGCCACTGAAGAAGTGGGTGGTGCAACAAAGGAAGAAGGACACGAAGGTGAAGCAGCAGTACCTCGCACCCGAGCCGGTACCAGAGGAAACCGCAACGGAAGACGATATCTGGATCCCTAAGGTGGAGTCGCAAAGTCAACCCACGGCTGGCGGTGTGCCTGATCAAGATATTTTGGCCGGAGCTACTATGGAGCTGAAGCGACTACTGAGCATACAACCGCCTACCCATGGCCTTCAACCACATCTTGTTCCGAACGAGGCACCGCAAGACAAGGGCGGCGCACTCCTTGCGCTCTTGCAATCGAAAGGCCCGACTAAAGCAGCTCCTGGACCTGAGACTCTTGTTCCCCAGACGCCTCTCGACCATACAATTCCAACGGCGCAACAGCCTCCGACTCCGCATCACCATCCGGCTCAGCACCCGCCATTGGCCAGCCACAAACAGCCACCTCCTCACTTCCCCATTCCCCCTGATGCCCAGGCGACAGTCCAGGATGACCAGTGGCTCGCCTTCCAGACTCAAACCCAAACCATCAGTCTCACTGCCTCTCACCCTCACCTCTTCAACACGGTAAAGCCGTCTCATAACGCTCCACCGCTTGTCCACCCTCAACCGCTCCCTCCCCAGGTCCAGAAGACGGGCGTGTTCAACTACACGACACCCCCGCCTAACGTTTTCAATGTCCAGCCGGCCCAAGGCGCTTTTCCCATGATGTATCCTGGCCAACAGCCACAACCTAACCAAGGGCGGCAATACGGTGCTCCTCTAACAAACCATTCCAAGGCTTTGTTAAACGCCTTCAAGTCTGGACCACCCGGAAGCGACATGTCTAGTGCCAGTATCAACCAGCCCAGCCAGTCGAATCCGGCCATCATACATCAGCAACCAACCCGCCAGCCCCATGTTGTACCAGATGCTGCCGCAGCATCTCAACCATACCAGCCTGGAAGCAACCCGGCGATGCCACCCAGCATGTACCCCAGTAACAATCTAAATATGCGCAGTCAAGGACCAGTGAATCAGAAACACCGATCCGCTCTCCTAGGCATGTTTAAGACGGCAGATTCCAACCGAACGCCTCAGGTTGCCCCTATTCCTACCTCTGTGCAGCCTCAGAATCTCGCCGGCCCACCCTCGGACACTGCACCGCAAGTTCCCCTTGCTTCACTTTCGCTAACAGGCCCTTCGACTGCTGGGTCCTCGTCGACCTACCAGACTCCTCCGAGAAACGCCAGAGAAAACGCGATGACACTGGCATCCAATGCCGGAACACATCATCCTGGCCAGCCAGCCTTGCTCGGCTTGCTCGCGAGGAACCAAAGCGATGGGCAGCCTAGCGAGCATGGCGTAGCTCTGTCGTCGATTCTCGCACCCTATAGCGAAAACCCCCATGCCATGCCTTCCAGCCTTGCGAGCCCCCCGGGCGCGTCCAAGTTACCTATGCCGAACATGGCTCTTCGAGGCCGGACGGAGCTACCTCCCGAGCACAAGCAGAAGCTCCTGTCGTTGTTTGGCAAGCCCCAGCCGCCGCCCGCCACTCGCGGTGTAAGCGATATTTTAGGCAAGGGCAAGGAAGTCTACCGAGTTGGCTCGGGCGAACCGGGCGCACGGCACACGCCTCCTACGAACAATGGGCTCGGATCTCGTCGCAACAGCCAGACGCCGATATCACCTGCGGATAGGAACTTTTTGCTCGAATTCCTTCAATCTGCAGGCCAACAGGGTTAAGCGCTTTACGAGAGCATATCTATCGGTTTTGCCATTCAAGTCAAGAAGCGCTCCAAGGACAAAAGTAGCCGTGACTGCAGCAGCTGCGAAGCATCGGATATCGGGCCGGCAGCACTTTGTCACTATTCAACATTATTATCCTTGGGATACCTTGAGGGAGATGCATAGAACCGAGAGACTGCCTCGCATGGATGGTAGGCGGTTGATTTTGCCATACGTACACCGTGAAATGAGACCCCGCAAGGTTCCTCAAATACCCAGGGTTGTCACCAGTGCGAACTCGCCAGTTTCGTTGTTTTTCAGATGGATGGAGATGTGAGGCATGTTCAAACTGGCATTGCTAGTAGTCAAATATGAAGCCCTTACAGAATCCAACTTTCCAGACTCCTGTCGCCTTTGTTCTCACGAGCCACGTGGCCATGGCGCTGGCAATTCTAAACAGAAGGGGCTGATCATTCCAGCCATGTTTCCTGCTACCACTGCATACATCATGAGCCACCAAAAAATGCGATACCAGTGGTACAGCGTGTCAAGTTCGGCGGGGAGACGAGGAAACTTTTGCTTTCAACCCTAGCACCAACAATTCTGGCTGGCATCTCAGCAGCGAAACTGCCCCTCTCCTTCGTGCGGGTTTAGAGAGAGCATTCTATAGAGCCCTATGATACAGCTCGATGAAATAGACGATAGATTTTCTGGCTGGAGGGGCGAAAAAAACCCGAAGGCACGCCGTGGTGGCGTGATGCTGTGCAAGACCCCGCAAAAGTCAACCGTAGATTGGCGGACATTCCCAGCGCAATTTCTGAGGAAACGGTTCTCAGATACCATTTGCGTGAGGGGGAGAAGGCTTGGCAAGGAAGAGCTCTCAATCGTTACCTATTTAGCTGTCGGAGAGTGTGCTTCCCTTCCCGATATACAGAGTTGTGAAGGTGAGAGGGGTGGTGTGACGTCACGAGGTTGAGCAAAAGGGTAGACCGGATAGTTGTTCTTCAAAACCAATAAATAAAGCCTTATCGGTCTCTGCTCTTAGACAAACAGGAGATATTTTCAAGTATTTCAATTAATGGGTCTTGGCTTATTGTAGACCCGGATGGTCTGGAATTGAATGTGCAGCTCCAGCCGCCAAGAAGACGACGGGATTTGTCCAGTCCCTAAATCCGGGCAAGATTTGTATGCGGAGTCGAGGTCAAAAAGAGAGCCCCGTAGGTGTGAATATCACGTGTTGGCCATGCAGAAAGTCAAGCAGAAGGCCTCGATGAATTGTTCTACTGCTTGGTGTTTACTCAGACGGCAAAAGACCCCAGCATTTGAGAACCTCAGACCACCCCTTCACTATCAATACTACCTTGGTCCCGCCATTGGATGGTCCTGCCGATCCAGCCTTCTTTTCTTATCTCGCATATGTCGAAACTTTCACCTTTCGTTATCAGGCAATAGCTACGTTAAGCTTACCGAGACGGAACGGTCCTGGAAAATCAGGCCAGGTCGCACATGCTAAGCTCACCTAACCTCGAATTGAATACCTTTTCTCGCCATATTCCTTCAAATATCAGAGAAGTACAACCATTTAAGCCAGTAGCGGTGACACAGAGAACAAACATTAACGGTGAAAAGCTCGACATATTCATATATCTGCGGCGTCCCAACGCTAGGTAGAACTACACTGCCTCGGCTGACCATCTGCTGCACAATCTCCAGTAGTTGGTTCCTGAATCTATCAACCGTGCCTTGGAGCCTGCATCCCGGATATTTGACACCTAATATTCAAGACAACGGATTCGGCTGTACCTCTGCAATCCAGCAAAGAAGGCCGTAGGAGAACTTCGCCCGATTTACTTGCCCGGCTGACGATAGTGGTTCACGATGTTGTACGGCAACTCGCAGGACCAGCCTTACATCCCACCGTCCCACGTCGATCCCCACGGATTCGGTAAGGTCGCCATTGTCACGGGATGCTCCTCGGGAATCGGCCTCGCCTGTACTCAGGTGCTTCTAGCCCACCAGTACCAGGTGTTTGGCCTCGACATTCTCGACATAAAATATGATCTCATCCAGAAAGACCACCATGGGCGGTTCCACTTTCACAAGGGAGATTTGGCCGATGAGGGGGCTTGCGAGGAAGGTGTCAGGGTTTGTGTGGCGAGTTTCGGGTGAGTCGCATCTCTCTGCCTGACCTTCGCTCTCTCTCTATTCTTTATTCTCACTCTCATCCCCTATTTGTTGTTTGGTTTTGGTAGCTGGCAAGTGGTCGTTTCCGACGCCGTTGACATGCCCATGTAACCATTTTATACCCTGTGTCTGTGATGAGAAGCTTAGATTGGAGATGATATCTTCTGCAATTTGGCAATATGAATGCTAGGAAGGCATCTTGAGTGGCTAACTCGGTCCAGGTCGAGAATTGATGTGCTAGTCAACGTCGCTGGTGTGATGGACAACTTCAGCAGCGCCGACGGAGTCACTGACGAGGTCTGGAATAAGGTCCTTTCCGTCAACCTTACAGTTCCTGTCAAAATGATGCGGGCTGTCCTGCCTCTCATGAAGGAGAAGAAGGATGGCTGCATCATCAATGTGGCCAGCACGGCCGCCCTGTCCGGAGCGGTAGCTGGCATTGCCTACACGTGTAGCAAGCACGGTCTTGTGAGTTGTTAGCCTTCTCCTTTCCGTTGGCCCCTTCTTCGCTATATGCTAATGAGCTCCCACCAGATCGGTGCAACCAAAAACGTCGCTTGGCGCTTCCGAAATGAGGGGATCCGCTGCAACGCCGTCCTACCCGGCTCCATCGACTCCTCCATCGGCCAAGTCATGGCGATGGGTCGGAACGAGCAGTGGGATGCCGAGGCTTTCGCCCACCTACAGCCCGTGCATGCGTTGCAGACGAAGGAGACAGAGCAGATACCGAGCATCACCGCCGTCGAGGTTGCCAAGACGATTGTGTTCCTAACGAGCGACCAGGCCAAGACCATCAACGGAGTTAGCCTCCCTGTTGATAAGGCCTGGGGGGTTATATGAGAGAAGTGTTGGTGCTGGGGGGGATTGTGGATTATGAAGGAAGGGGAAAGCGGAGCCTGTTTCTTTTTGGTGTGCTTTTCCCGCCTTGGCGATTGTAGACACCTACAGATGTATGTAAACGAACGCCCGCCCATCCCCCAATAATTTTAAAATCCACCACTATAATTGAACCGCCATTGTTGGACCGCGCCGCTCCGCACAACCCTTTGCTTACGGGTTAGGTTGATTCGGCATTTCTCTTGTGGGGACCTTCGCGGGATCATTGGTTCTACAAACTCGGGGTGGGTCCGGCCGAGAACGATTCTCCAAGGCACGTTCGAATGTAGACCCGGAACCGGACCCAATTTTTCGGCATCGGGACCCCTGAAAATTTGAACGTCGGTGTCCGTCAACCTTGCCTAAAAGAGTGGATATAGAGAATTAGCGTGAAATGGCCAAGCTGAAATTGTAAGTTCGAGTTATCTAGTAGTGTATTTAGAAGCCCTAGTTTTTCTGTCATCTTTATCACTATAGACCTAACACCTGGAAAGAAATTATTGCAATCAAGTAGAGCGTAATTTTGGTCATGACGTTTCGTGTCTCCCTCTCTTGGTGCTAAAAGCTAGAGTTAGGCTATCTTGGGGTTCCAAAAAGCTAGGAATAGCTACTCCCAGTCCCCTGCCACTCTTACAAACCAAAGTGTGCGCCATAAAGCGATCCGCGACTCCCCTTGCGCCAGGCAACCAAGCCGATGACGAAGAAACCCGTTCTCCGTCGGGGTATGTAATCAGACAATGTTTCCTTCCAACCCTTGCGGCGCGAGCCGTCGAGGAAGGTAAAAAGCGAGTGAGGGCTAAATACTGTCTCCATTCTGTTCATTCTCCCTGCTAGTTTGGTAAATCACAATGCGATCTTATGCGTCTCTGCTGTGCGGATGTCTTAGAAAGCGACCCTGACGGAACTTTGCGTGAGAATTCCGGGAGTGGTCTGCTCCTGCTCATCGTCATCACCGTAGTCTAGGGACAGGGCTTGGAATCTGTTTGAGATCTGTCGGGTGACGGGTTTGCGTTCACTAGTCGCTCGATAGCCATTTGTCGGTCGTGAAGGCACAGGTTCTATGATCTGGGCGCACTCGTCCACGTCCCACTCGATCTTAGAGCCTCTGTATTTGCTGTGAAAAGGTTAGCAAAGGGTCCCAAGGTGGAGAATCGTTTGCAACATACAAGCGACTCATCATGCATGTCCGTGCAAACATGGCGTTGTGAATCGAGTTTGTTTTGATGTAGCAGCTGTCGCTGGCGAATTCCACCTTAATGACGTAAAGGTTGTGGATGTGCTCTAGGTCATCACGGATAGTCTCCTCAGTATGCTCTTTGCCACACCGTCGGACTACGAGATTACGTGAAGCCCCAACGCGAATCTTATTGGCAACATGTCCCTGTAGCTGAAACTGTTGTTTACTCCACTTGATCTCGATCTAATACCAAGATGAATTAGTATGGCACCGCAAAAGTCTGATGGGGCTGCTCGTACTCGTTTATTCTTCAAATACAAGTCATTCTTCTTGATATGATCGTAGAAAATTCGCGCATCCTGTCCGTGGACAAATGACACAGTACAAGATCGGTCGTTTCGCATGAATACACCCAAGAGCTGACCACCTCGAACGACGTTGGTGATGTCACCGTGTGTCACACCCTCCGGCAGGTTGAACAGTATGAGCGTCCTCGTAGCAATTCGCAGCAGGGGGCGTCCGTTGACCATTAGCGGCTCCCGTTCTTGTTCTTTTGGGGCTGCAACATGGCCCGGCTCGAATGGACCTTCATTCGACGAGTGCTCATCATGTGAGGCACATTCAGCCCAGTCGTTGGTGTCGTTTCGCTGAATCGGAGCCGGGAATCGAGCCTGGTAATCCGTGTAGCCATTCTGATATCCTCTATATCCACCTTCGGCGACAGAAGTCTGACGCGAGGCGGTTAGTCGCACGCCACCATCGGTCTGAGTCGGGGTGGGAGTTTCTAGAATGGGCGCTGGTTGCTCATGAGTGGGCCAAGTGCCTTCGTCTGCACCAAGTAACTATTCCGGTATCGTTAACATAGGGCTGACTCCATCTCGTGGGTGTGGGAAGCTAAGAGCCTACATTGATGGTTTGTTCATCAATGCCGCCTCTCATAAGAGCCCTAGTCAAGTTGGCTAACTCGAACGTTAGCCAAAGCCACCAGTACTTGGCGTCTAGCCATGTCTGCTATACCATATTGGCGGGATTTGAGAACGAGGCCGTCGTATTCAGCCTTCGAAACGTTGACATGGCCGGCGTCATCGTTAATGTCTGCATTCTGTATTGCAGGTGAGCCGATTGGGTCGGGTGGAAGCGAGCTAGGCCAGGCCGCGTCGTCGCCACTCACGAATTTTGCCCTGTTCAGGATTGGACGAGTTAGTCTTGTCCCGAATCTCCAATTCTCCACTGCTCTAGGGACCCGAAGTGCGCGACCAACAGCCGTGCTTCCATCCTTGTGGGGTTCGAGTTTGCGTTTGGTGTCGACGAGGACAGGGCGATAGCAGCCCGGTGGATACGTAGGATGGGATCGTATCGGACTAAGAAGAGGAATCGAATGTCGGCCGCTTACCTTCGAAGTAGGGTTTCAAAGTAGTTTCTGTCAATCGTGACAGTCGCTGCACCTGAGGGGGCCATTGTTGAACAATGAAGACCTAAATCTTATCTTCGATACGGGTCTGTGGTGAATACGCCGAAGATATAGGAAAGGAAGAGCCGCGACGGCCTGCGGAGAATGAACATCCTTGCTAGGGTCAAGGCAGCCGACTGCATGCCGCGGATCCAAATTCACAGGGCTGCGACCCACCCGAATTCGCGACAGAAAGCTGGGCGTTCTTGAGAGCCCAAAAGTACCTACGCAACTACACTACTCTCAAAGACCTTCTCTTCTGTTACCTCCTCCTTGCCACTGTTTCGTTTCTTACTTCTGTTTCTCTCTGGTCCTTCCCCTCTTCCTGTTTCTTCCTGCATTTATATTCCATATTCCTCCGTTCTCTTACATTTATTTCCTTCAAATAAAACCCCCATCCTCTATCGAGTGCTTCCCTTTTTATGGCGTGCTCACTCCTCTCCTTGTTGGGAAACAAGTTCTGGAAGTTCTGGGAATTTTGGACCACATTTCCCGACACCACTTGGTGTCACCGTTGCATGACCCAGCGCTTGCTCCTTTGGGGCAGCCGTCCACTGAACCACTGTGATGGGACTTCCTAGCCGCTGAAGCCGAGCTAAAGTCTAAAAACTGCCCCCCCAACTCGCTCTTTTGGGAGTTCGAGCAAGGGTGCGTCCAATGCCGTGCCTAGCCAGTAGTTAACAGTTGGGCTTACCCCACATGGAATTGGTGCAGGAGCGCGGGGGTCACTGGTGAGACCTCTCAGTTCAGCTGTTCGTCCAGCAAACGGCTGGTGCCACCTGCAACCCGACACAGGATGCCAAACTCAAGGCTGGAGGCTGCCTTCATCAGCCCACTGCCAGGCAAGTGATTGTTAGACAATTCCTGTCGGCGTAGGATACCTCCGAACTGATAGGCTATATGTACCTGAGATTCCCAAAGGCAAAACGCATTAGGGTCATACCAGTCTCTCTTCTCTTCTCTCGAGGAACTTGGGAGTTAGTTCACTTGAAGTGGGTTGTGCTCTGAAGCCGTCTGGAAACTGGCATGAGATACGCCGTACAAAGATGTGTGCAGGAGACCGTCGCCTCCCCGTCTATCTCCCCACTAGTGTCCTCGCAGCATATATCGGTTGGAGAGCCTCAAGCCTCACAAGAGCCTCAATGGAGGCTCTAGGGTGTAGGATGACCTTATGGTCTCCCTATTCGCCGAAACTCAGGCAAGATGGCGTTGGAAAGCCACGTCTAGACGATGATAGCATAGCGTCCTCCTTGGCGCGCAGAGAAATACGAGTGCGTTACGAGTCGTTCCGACATGTTCCTCGAACCTTAAGAAAGGCTCGTGTATGCTCTCGCATTGTTCGATAGAGGGGCCCTGTATGGACATAACGTCTGAGCCGGTTCCATACTCGACTCGAAACAAACGTCCGAGAGAGGCACAGGATGCGAGAATCCGGCAGCTGTTGAGACTTCGGTGGAACAAGGAAGATGGGTCTATACTAATATATATATATGAACAACCGCACACAATATTTTGAGACTCGTGAAGGCTCGCGGCGGAAGCCGATTCGTGCTGTTTCAAGAAGCCCGTTCGCCTCAAGACACCATGTCCACCGCGTGGCCGTGCCGAGCACCGTCAGGTAAATATTTCGCTTGCGGACTGCCCGGTAATCTTCCCGAGAGGGAGTGAGGCTCTATGTCCATGAGGCTCCGGGAGATCTTGGTGACGTTGTGTGATAAAACGCTTGGGCAGTTTTAGTGCGACCAGATCACTGGCAAAAGGGGCACACATCTCACAAGCCACGGAAGTTTCGGGTGCCGTGGACCACTCACAGTGACGAACAGCAGCAGCAATCCCCCACGTCCGCGTCGAATAGAACGTACTAGTCGAAGGCGATTACTAAGGCATGAGAGAGGATGAGTCTTGCTCTAACGGAACACGTGCCAGCAACTGCACAATTTCGATTCTCTGATGCTTGACTCATTCTGGAACAAATCGTAGGTATGCCGTCGACGTCCGAGCAGGCAGATTTCAAAACCTGGTTTGCAGGAAGATCAAGCAAAAATTGCGCAACGCGTGGAGAACGTCGGGGACGGCAGCCGGCGATCAAGGAGAAAGATGGAGAAGATAAGAAACGAAGGCTTCTCGAAGAAAAGTCTCTTCCTGCGCGAGAAGCGGGAACCCAAGTTCGTGACATGTGAGGATTAACATGGCGCCTCAACAACAAATTTCAATCTGGAAGTCGCAGCGCTTTCAGGCTTCACTACGGAAGCAGGCATGTCTTCCTAATCTAGCACGGATTATCGGGTTGCGGAGCGGACCATCGACGTTCGAACACGAGAACGCTTGCTATTGGGTGGGAAATGTTCAGCAGGGAATCGAACAGGGGAGGCAACTAAAAAGAAAAACGAGCCTAATGTGTCGAGTACAATTTATTGCTACTGCTGGCGGCCCAAATTCCAGGTAGAGGATACCTAGTGGATTGGTTGTCCCGGTCAGACCATCGGCTGCCGGGCCAGCCAGGAATACGATCTCCCCACCATTGATCACCGAAGCGACGGGGATTAATCGCCATTTAATTAGTCGTGTACGTACATCCGCGGTGGTAATTGCTATTCATGCTGGTCTGGACAGAACTGCCTTGCTTCAATCCTAATTTCCTCCGTATTGGATAGCCGAGCCCTGAACCTCTGTCCTCTGCAGCGCGTGTCTTGCCGTTCTCCTTTTCTTGATGGAAAAAGGGACAAGCCTGACGAGAATAACGTAAGACCCCGGGAGTGGACATTTTAGCAGTGCCACAGCATCGCCCTTTTCGCCGTCCACTGTTCACTCAGCAGCTTTCAGCTAGGAAATACGGGACTCCACCAGGCGAAGTGTCCGGTGCTCGTGAGCCCCTAAAGGAATCGTTGGCGCTTTCAGCTCCACCCGCACGACCACACCATTCTCGAGCCCGCTTCCAAGATTCCGCGAAATCCTTGCCCAGACAAAACTTTACACTCCCGTCAATCGACGACAACCGCCTCCATAGGCATGACTTGACCCCCGACTCTCGCTCGCTTCCTTATTTTCAATTCGACATTCGCTTTCATCATCGCTCGCTCGCTAGGTTTTGTGTGTTTGTGTGTAATTTTCGAGCGGATTTGATCTTGTGCAGTGGGTCTGGTTAAGGGTGACGAGAGAGGACTGTTTGGTTGGCCTGAATATCGAACGCCAATCCATCGCGTCAAGAGGGAACAACAAGGCCCTGCGAAATCCGACAGCGAATCGATTCCGCCGGCGAACACGGCCACTTCCCTGACCTGAGAACGTCGACCCCGAAAGTTTCCTACATAAGCAATTGTTGCAAGGCCTCAGCTGAGGCATTGCACTTTTGTCGTTAACGCCTTTTTTAATAGTCCAGGCGATTGTTCGCTTGCTTCGACATCACCTGCAACTATCCACCCCTAACCTAAACTCATTCATCGCCGTCGCGACACATCCGATATGCGGCCGACGACATCCTTTGCACGCCTGGCTCTGTGCCTTGGTACCATGACCTCGCTGGCAGCAGCATGGCCGAGTTGGATGGAAGATATGCACTTGGCAGCAAGGCAGGATGCAGGGGACGGTGGCGACAGCGGTGACGGAGGAGGTAAGCTGAAACCTCATCCATTCTTTCCCGTCTCATAGTTAACATTCAAACCAGCAGCAGACGAGTCATCATCGTCGGAATCAGCGCAGCCAACGACCCAACAAACCTCGCGAAGGTTAAACACGGCCACGACGCTCGACCCAGACGCCCCTCGTCCGACCAAAACCGGCTCATTCAAAGGCGGAAAGGGTAGCAAGGGCAATAGCACCGAAAAGGAAGACTTCGACGTAACGGCCCCGGCCGCCAATTTCGTCATGGTGACGCCGGAGCCGCTGCTGGGTCCCCCTCTGTACAAGGCGGGCGACTTTGTAACGTGGGCGTGGAACTACACAAACCTGCTCGGCACGCCAACGGCTATCGACGTCTTGCTGAGTTGCGCCAAGGTGACGGCGACATGGACGTTGACAGCCAACATGTCGTTCGAGGAGGCAGCCACGTATACGTGGGACTCCAAGGTCCAGATGACGGACGCGTCGCAACCGCTGCTGACGGAGCAGTACACGCTGCTTGTCAAGGATTCGGACTTTGACGTCACGGCCTCGGCCGAACCGGGCTATCTTTCACCCTCGCCGTTCCGGATGGGCATTTACCTGCCCAAGGAATACACGCCGCTGTCGGACTGGAACTGCGCCACATGCAGCGCGGCGCGTGATGGCCTGGAGCAAAAGGCACTGGGTTTTGCTATCACGATGAGCCTGATAACAATTGCGAGCTTTACCTGGTTCGTGGCCGGGCTTCGACTATGATTCAACCTCTGATGCACTGTCGTTGGCTTTTCAGATGGAGAACGATGGCATTTTGGAGGGCTTGGAAAGCAAGACTGGAGAAAAGTATTCTTAATTGCCCGTCTCTCTCAGAGGAAGATGAGAGGGAGCGGACTGGGTGTTTATGTCTTCTCATACAACCTGACATCTAGGGCGGGTTTTGTTCATCTACAGGCCGGAGCTAATTTCCAAACAAACTCGGACACAACATTGGGTGGCGTTATTCAATACAGTTGCGATTTCGAATTCTGTCAAGATGGAATGGCGGGTGAGGATTGAGAAAGAAGAGCAGACGGTGAAAAATATATTGGAAGTTGTATCCGTTCTGCTGAAAGGGAGGGAATAATCATGTCTCATGAGTATCTGCTGTAATCATTAGAATCCGTTTAGTCTAGTCAATAATGACGCTTTTAAGCCTACAGGGAGAATGTTGATCTGGGTGATTGCACGTGTCTGTCCATTATGGCCATGTACATCTGCGTATGGATTCGAACTTTCTTGGTGACCTTTTTGAAACCATGGCTGGCACGATGCTCTTTGCTAGGTGTTACTAATCACGAGGTGTGCATAGACAACCATGTTGGCATTGGGTGTCATGGCGTGTCCCTCTCCTCACATGTGTAACCTAAATCCAGCCCCTTTTGCCTCGGCATCCCTGCCTCCGAAGAGATGCGTGCAGTCCACCTCCTCCAACTCGGCTGCCTTGCCGTCCCTTGCCGGCGCGTTTGGTTCTCTCCTCGGTCTCCGTTCCTGATTCGCCTTGCTCGGGAAGGTCGGGAACAAACTCTCGGCCTTCGGTCTCGGCTTCTCATCAAAGTAGGCGTGCCGCAGCATGTCGTCTGCCGTCGGCCGTTTCTTGGGATCGAGCGACAGAAGGTCCCGTAGCAGGGCACAACCGGCGCTCGTTAGATCCGGGAACCGCGGGCGGATTAGATCCTCCGCGGGACCTTCCTTCCGGGGGAGCTTGAGTGCCTTCGCGTTAGGCAAGGCGCGAAATTCGGGCCAGCTCTCCGTGGTGGGGGTGCCTAACGCGGCGAATATTTTGGTGATCTGATCCACCTCGTTCCTCCCCTGGAACATGGCGGTGCGCTCGAGGAGCTCGCCAAAGATGCAGCCGATGCTCCACATATCGACAGAAGCATTATATGATTTTGCCCCTAAAAGTAGCTCGGGGGAGCGGTACCAAAGCGTGACGACCAGGGAGGTCAGCTTCGGTGCCGGGTCCCCGACGTAGCGGGCCATGCCAAAGTCGGCGATTTTGAGGATGCCCCGGTTTGAGAGGAGGAGGTTGGAGGTCTTGAGGTCGCGGTGGAGGATGTAGTTGGAGTGTAGGTAGTTGACCCCCTCGGCGAGTTGGAGGAGGAGCTGCTTGACTTCGGAGGGGAGGAAGGGATCGGGTTGGGCGTCGAGAATGCCTCGGAGGTCGTGTTCGACGAACTCGAGGACTAAATAAACTCTTTTTCGAATATTAGCTTTAGCGGAGCAGTAGCGAGGAGAGTGGTGGCTTACATGGGCATCCTACTAGCATCCTGACCCGTCACAATCTCCTGCAAACCGACGATATTGCGATGTCGACAGTTCTGTAGTATTCTAATCTCCCGCATCGCCGTCACAGGAAAGCCCTGCTGGTCCCCCGGGTCAATCTTGAGGCGCTTGAGCGCAACAATCTTTCCCGTCTTTACCTCCTTCGCCCTAGAGACGGAGCCATAGGTCCCTTCTTCGATGTCGTTCAGCTTGTCGAAGTTCTTGATGTCTCTACATGGAGCCCAGGCTGGAGACTCGAAAGTTGGGAGCTTCCCCTGGGATGAGGATCCTGCTTCGCTAGCAGAGCCTCCTGCATCTCCACTTTCGTATCTTGTCGGTGTCAGTTTCCGTCGCTTTGCGGGTCGATCCTCGTGGTCGTTCTCAGCGACGGTGGCTCTCGCTCGCTCGGCGGTTTCCTTGGCGAGGCGCTCCTTCTCGAACTTCCGTGCTTTCTCAGCCTTGACGCGTTTCTTCTCCTCTTTTTCTTTCTTTCGCTTGGCATCGAGGGCGGCATCCTCGGCCGTGTCTGCCCAGCGTGAGCCGGGATTGCTGGACATCTGAATTGTTTGCGCTGCTAGCAGGACAGAGGCGAAGCTTCCCTCCATGCAACGGCGAGTACGCCGGATAGCAATCTAAAACAGGACAGAATATTTTTGCATAATTACGGGCGCAATTTTGCACGTAGAGACCTTCCGGATCTGCTTGAAAGACGCAATTCATCCAATGAGCGGGTTCGTGCTCGGTCTTGTCGTCTCTCTGCGCAAGGCTGCTAGGCGGAAAATTCCCGAGCTTGAGGTCTCGACATGGTGGGGCGGCTGCACCGCTAGGGAGGCCGGTATCCTCTGCCACCAGCCACAGCACCTCGCCCGTCGTGTCTAAGGCTTTGATTGGACCAAAATGTTGGATAATAGGCTGGAGTTACGTGGCGTGTTACCCTCATTTGATATTACAGCTGATTTTGATCCAATTTGAGGACTGCCAGAACACAGCCATCATCGAAGAGTTAACAGCCTGGTCATAGTAAATTCGCCATCGATCTTCCATCGCCGCCAAACCTGAACACATTGCAGCCGCCTTGAGCCGCCGGATAAAAAAATGCCAGCGTAGCTTCAACAAGCAAGATATTGCCTCTACCTCGAACTCCACGGAGCTCTCGCAAAGCCGAAACGAGCCAAAGCCACGCAAGGCGACGAGCTTCGCATACTCTAGCGCGCAGCTTGCGCGCGGATATCACGACATTCGCGGAATAAAATTGTATTCAGGGACTAGCCGGCGACGATGAGGATATCAGTATGTGCGGCAGTCCTGGGGTCCTTCCTCTGGGCTGCCCAGGCATTTGAAGTTGTAATGGTAGGGATAGCCCCCTCCCTTTGCCCGTGGGATCCGAAGGCTATGGTGGCCCGGATGCTAACGCCGGTTTCGCAGGACCAAACCGAAGAGAAGGGCCAACAATGTGCGGGCATGTACAGTAGGAATACATGGGGAGGCGACATCGACCCATTCATCGAGATTGTCTTCCTCAACGATACTGTCAAGGAGGGGACCGACCCGATTGTTAGCCTCGTCATCTTCGAGTGGAAAGATTTTGACCTTGTTGGCATTCCAGACGATAACGGCTTTAATGTACGCACGATGATTCCTTATACCCCGCTGTTGCATGGGTCGTCATATTTCCGGAAGCTAACCCAGTATGCAGAACAAGATGGAGCTTTGCGACGAAACCCAGATCCAGGCCAAGCTATGCAACAAGACCGACAGGGGGGAGTATGTGGTCGCGCCGCCCGATGTCCTGAACGAAAAGTCGAAGAACTTGGTCATGACCAAGGCGGTTCACCTCAACAACCCCCACGTGGACCAGTACCCCATCAAGAAGACTGGCTACTACTGCATCTTGACAGCGCCTTTTACAGCCGGTTTGGAGTACAAGGCTGTAGCTGTCTTCAGGAATGCGTACGGGGAGCTCCCTGCCACGCAGGTTCCTAAGCTGCCTTTCTATGGAGGCATCACGATCCTTTATGCGCTCGTTGCTGTGTACGTACCGCGCTGTCCCTCTTATTCTCCAGGTCGAGATGCTAACGGCAGTTATAGGTATTGGGGCTTTCTCTATTACCAGCATAGACGTGATATCCGTAGGTTTATTTCACCCCGTCACTACGAAAGCCTAGACTGACATGACCAGTGGCTGTACAAAATTACATCACAGCCATTTTGGTGTTCTTGGTTGTGGAGATGTTGATGACGTGGGGCTTCTACGGTTGGTCTCAACCTCTGAGAGACACTGCATAGTCCTCCTGGTGCTAACTAGAAGCAGATTATATGAACAGCAACGGATCTAACGTGGGGGCCAAGGTGCTGCTAGTCATAGTAGCCATTCTCAACGCCGCGCGAAACTCATTCTCGTTCTTCCTCTTGCTCATCGTCTGCATGGGCTACGGCGTCGTCAGGCCTACCCTCGGCAAAACCATGATCTACGTCCGGTGGCTCGCGGTGGCACACTTCGTCTTCGGCCTCGTGTACGCCATGGTGGCTCTCTACGTGAACCCAGACGATGCCGGGCCGTTCCTGCTTCTCATCGTCTTGCCCCTCGCCGGTACCTTGACGGCCTTTTACGTCTGGACCCTTAACTCGCTGAAGTTCACCCTCAAGGATCTGGTTGATCGCAAGCAGAATGCCAAGGCGGCCATGTACAAGAAGCTGTGGTGGTGCATCTTGGTCTCGATTTTTGTCATCTTCGGCTTCTTCTTCCTCAACAGCCTGTCTTTCGCCAACGTTCGGGATCCAGATTTCGTGCCGTACCACTGGAAGACGCGCTGGTTTATCCTCGATGGGTGGCTCAACCTTGTCTACTTTGCGGACGTGGCCTTCATTGCGTACGTGTGGAGGCCTACCGCTAATAACCGCCGCTTCGCCATGTCGGACGAGATTGCCCAGGACGACGACGGCACCTTTGATCTTGGCGACATTGGTGCTCCCGACGATTCGGACGATGATGAGGAGGAGATCATTGGGTCGAAGGGGCTTGGCACAGCCAATGCGCCACCACCGTCGAGCATCATCCAAGGTCCATCGGCACCGGGGACAAGTTCGTCATCCTCCGCACCCGCACCGACGACGCAACGGAGCGCGGCGCCGAGGGACTCCCTTGACGGGGAGACCATATTTGCTGTCGGGGATGACGACAAGCTGTCTGATGACGATGATTCAGATGAGGAGAGGGCAAAACTTGTACCGGGGAAAAAACGGGATTAAAGTATTGAGGGGCATTTAGATGGAGCGAGGCGAGCGCCTCCCTGATTGCTGCGTTTCTTAAGAGTTTTTGTAATTCTACACGACACCGGATCCCTCTTTTGCATTATTTGGCGACAAACGGGATTGAGATCACTTAAGTTAGACTATGAATGGATGGATGTGTCAAGGTGCGTGGCCGCTCTTCCGGGCATGAGAGGAGAGCAAACAAGGGAGAGGGTTCTATATTATACTTGACCCTCTTTGGACGTGTCGTCTGAAATCAGTCCATATCAAAATTCACCCGCTTTGCATCAACTTGTAGCCTTCGATAGTAACGAACCCTACCCGTAACCCTAACCTGGTTGCTTACATAAAGGAAACCCAGCTTTCAATTCAGGTTGCCCAAAAACCTTGGCTCTCTCGAGTCATTATCTTCATGATGAGCGGGACCTTTGACGATTCAAATCTCGTACGGCCTGCCATCCGCCTGCGACATTACTAGCAAAACAGCCAAAATGTCGACGCTTCCTGAAGTTATTCGAGTCAAGAGAAAGAGGGACGAGACGTCCGCTCCGGTGGACTTTCTAGGTAAAATCCCAACCCCAAAGCATTCCTGTCTTCCTGTTGTTGAACAGTGGTTTCCCATCAGCGGCTGGATCTGGGCCGCTCGCCCACAGTTGCATTTTGGCGCGGCTCAAAAGTGTCCACATACCTTTATGTGATTTTCATGGATCTCGAGCGAGTTTCTTCGATCTCACACGTCTTTGGCGTACTTTCGCGTGAAATTTTATTTCGTAGAACTCTTTAATGGAAATGCTTGCCTAACCAACGAGACCAGAGCTCGAGCCCAAGAGGCACTGCAGCGTCAGCGGGGGCGACAGTTGGGTCTATCAAAGACAAGGCTATGCTGAGGGCACCGGTCAAACTACGGTCTCGTCTCCCGCCGAGCAGCAGCGCCGCTTCCTGCTCTCTAGACGGCCGGCCGGCGCATCATCCTCGGGCAAGCGACCACGTGAGTCCGTCGTCTTCGTTGAGTGTACGTCTCCGACGACCACGAAGAAGCCTCGCCTGGAAATTGCGGAGGAGCACAGCCAGCATATAGCTAGGGTCAAGAAGATCGACCCGACAGCAGCAGCGGCAACAGCAGCCGGCGCCTCAGCGTCGGTCGCCGCCGCTGCGCCGGTAGAAAAACAACCGCGAGCACCGCCAAAGAGGCCGTTGCCGCTACCGCAGGACTACGGCTTTGATGAAGATGCTTACCAGCGCGCGCTGGCACGGTGGAACCAGGATGAGTTTGTTCGGGGGTGTGTCGAGTGGAGCGACCGGTGCAGAGAGGCCAAGCTGGATGGGGAGAAGGCAACAGCAGCAAGCAACAAGCAAAAGGCAGCAACGATAACCCCAGACGGGCCCAATCAGGGGGGCCCTGCTGGGGTGACGACGGGGACGGCAAGTAGTCAGAAGAGGAGCCTAAGATTCAAGCCGAAAAAGCCTAGCCAGCGGTACGCGGAGCGACATCCAGAGGTCGTTACAGACACCCACAGCAACAAGTCTGATGCTGCTCGGGGTAACTCCTCCGCACACGCCCCCTCTTCTTCAGATCATCCAAGCGCCGTGGAAGGTGGTGGCGACGAAATGGATATTGACGGGGACGGGGATGTTAGTGACGGCGGTAGCAGCAGCACTCGCAGCAGTGAGTGGGTTGTGGACGTCTACGAGCGCGTGCCTGCATCCAAGATTGTCGGCAAAAAGCACAACATCGGGTTGATCGTGTTCGAGGATTCCAAGGATCAGGAATTCTTCTACGGACCTGAGGGGGATTCTGAGGATGACGCCCCTGGAGATGATGGCAATGATTCGAACGGTATGTTTTCTGTTCTTCGATTTTGCAGTTGGGAAGGTATCATGTACTTTGAGGAGAGGTTAGCGCACTTGTTGTACCTCCCGGTTTTGTCCCTCGTGTTTCTTCATTCTGCCGCTGTTTTCTTCCCTTCCCGCCTTTCTGTGCGCCGCCTATCGTACCGTTGTACCCTCATCCCCTTCCCCCGTTTCCCTCTCCCTTCCCCACTCCCTTCTTGTTTCTCCCTTCTGCGATATGCCGCATTTTCCCCTTTATGACGGCGGCTACTGACCACGATTTCGTGCCACAGCTGAAGACCACTATGAGAATGAGTACCCAGAGGAGGAATCGAGCGGTGATGAGGACGACAGGGACCCGGATGAGGCCCTGTACAACTACTACGCCAACGACGACGATGGCGAAGATGGTGAGGAGTTTGAGGAATTCGGGGCTGGGAGTCATCGCGATGATTACATCGTTGATGGGGAGACGGATGCGCAGATGCTGCGCAAGCTGAGGAGATGGCAGGCGATGCGAGAGATGGAAAATCCTGACGATGATTTCAACGAGTAGTAGCACTAGCTATTGCATCCATATACCTACGAATATTTACTCGCGAGTACAAAAGTACATTTGAGACGAAAAAGTAGAAGCGATTGTTGGGTCTAGATCAGCACCGTGTAAGTGATAGCAAGGTAATACCGGATTGCTAACTCGTAGAACAGTGCCAGAGTACCTGGATTTCCGAAATGGGATGGGTAAGGGGTACCGTCTTCACAGGGAACTGTTCCAGGGTGTCTCGCTCGCTTGGTACGTAGGAGGACGATGCCAACGCTTATTTGCTCTGTCCTCCACCGGCCCCGACAGCTTGGAACCGAATAATCCAGCCAGCAAAAATAAGTGGTTCAGCATAAAATGATGAGCAACTACGGCAGACGGGTGCCTAACAACAAATACTCCCTCCCTCCTTATTGCCTGTCAGCCGGTGAAAGGTGAGTGACACGGCGTAGAATTGATAGAAAGCAAACACTCCAACCTTTTCAACCCCCACCGGTCCCGCCCATCCATTCACTGCTCGCGGCGCTTCCAGCGGTCAGGATGGCCGAAAAAGTGCCAGCATACCTGGTTGGGCCTGGTTTCTTCTCCGCCCCGGTGAGCAAGACGCCTACCCCCCTCCCCCCCATGTCAACATCTCTCGCCCAGGCTGTTTCTACCTTCTCTGGTCTGTTGGTCAGGCATGAAAGAGACATGCACAGAGACGCTGCCTACTCGACCCTGGGGTGTGACCAGTTTCCGACTCACAACATTGGGGCTAGACGTAAAAAAAAACTGCGACAAGCGCGCGTGTGTGCCGCTTCACCAAGCAGCAGAGAGAAATGGAAAGTCGACTTGAGTAGAGACCTATCCCACATGCTGCTGTAAGGCGGCTCACAAAGTGTTCGGCGACCTTTTTGTTTTGATTTCGGTAGATGAAGGGGTTTTGGTCGCGTCGACTTTCCCGAATGAGCGGGATGAATGACCACTACTACCAGTTCCCAAGGGACGCCCGGCGATGGGCGCGGCTATCGTTCAATGTCCGACGGCCGACGGGGCTGGTGGTGGGTGCCTTCTGATGAGGAGGACCGACCACCAAGGCATTCTCGAGGCTGCCAACGAGGGTTGCCTAGATGGGTTACCCTAGGCTTTTTTTTTTCTTTTTTTTGTGAAAGTCTTCCGGTCCCGAGTCCTGGGTCGAAGTCCGTCGGCCCGCTCATGATTTGGTTGGTCTAGTCTACCTAAAGTTGTGCTCACCTCCGATGAGAAAGCGACACGGCGATAACTGAATGGCAAGGGTGAATGTACACACAAGTAGCTGGTTTGTGCTGTAATTTGGCTCCCAAGGGGCGAAGTAGAAGCCCCTCAAGTTTGAAGTGGCTACGAGCATGTTCTTCTAGGCTCTCTCGTGCCTTTCTACGATTTCTACTTTCCACCAGTCTATTTCTGAAAAGGAGTTTGAGAAAAAGAACGTGGTTGGAATCAAAGTCAAGTTTGGGTTCAAACCGCTCTAAAGAGCCCCCCTTTTGGAAGTATTAACATAATTTCTTGTTAGGATTTTTAGCGACAACATGTACAATTCGAAGACTGGGCCAAGGTCCTCGCGTCCCGGCATGGGATATCAGATCAGGGTCCCTGAACAACCAAATGAGCAAACCCAAAAGTTCCGCACGTAACAAACCTAGATACAAACAACCTCACAAACACTTCTAATATTAATATGTTCATCGTGCCGTATCAAGCCTTCGCAGGCTTGGCCAAAAACACCCTGGACTTAGCCAACTGTCTCACTTTCCCTTTGGACAGCACCGCTAATGATCGTACTGTTGTCGTTGTACAAAAGCAAATAACACAAGCGTCCTTGCCCTCTCCGCAGCTTGAGATGCCGATATTGTCCCCCACTTCTACAACAAAGAAGCAGAAATAGTCGCCGTAGATAGCAGAATGCGATGAGAGATATGAAGTCCCATCAGAAGAGCGAGGCCGTGCCAGTTTGTAATTTAACCACAGGCGTGCGGACCTATCAAGGGGTCTAGTCACTGCCCTCAATCTGCTCGCGCAGACAGGTCATGTGCCTTTTGCTCTTCCGTTCCGCCTTTCCAGCATCCAAGCCTGGCGGGCGAGGACGTATGCCATGTAGCACGTGGGACAAAACTGGTCAGAGGCGGATTCGGCGGCTCATCAATCTGCGAAATGGCAAAAGGGTGGGAATCGAGCGGAACGATGTGATCGTGGTCCCTCTGGCCCCTGTTTATTCTTGGTGCGGTTCCTCTGAGTTCTTCATTTGTTTCTTTCTTTTCTTCTGGGAGGTCTTCTTTCGTGATGCTCACTTGCCCGAGGAGATTCAGTTAAAGGTCTGACGGTGAGGATATTGGGATCTCTGTGGCTTCCGAAACTTTGCCTCGTACATTTGCCGTTCGAAGCGACGCGCTAAGCATTAGCAATCTCGTTAGCAAATCATGTGCGTCTTCGACTTTCAACCCAGCAGTGCTCGTTGGGGGATTTGCTACTACTTACCCCTGTCGTGTATGCTTTCCCTGTCGTGGTAGTCAACCCAGTCGTACCTCATAGCCGCGACGGGATCGCGGAACAAGAGGCCGAACCTAGTGTCGAACTCGTTCTGCTTCCGAATCTTGAACGGTCTCACCGCTTGCTGGCCGTTCTCGTCGAACACCAAGGTGTCTGTTGCCTCGTCAATCTGAGGGAAATGGATGTTCTGGCGGTAGAAGCGGCCCTGCAGGCCCGGCTTGGTGCGTCGCGTCTTGGGGAACCTCAGGTTGAACTCGGCAAGGATGGAGTCCCAGTTGCATCGCTTGTCGACACGCTTGTATGTGATGAAGTGCGTCTCCTCTTCCTCGTACTTGATATTGGTGCGTGCCTCGCCCGTGGCGTTCCGAGGCGGCCGGCGGGCCACCTTCTTCACGCCGGCTCCGGTCCGCGAACGGTCACGGAAATCGTCCGAGGAACAGTTGGACAGGGGCGAACACGGGGCACTGGGGAAGGAGGTCCGAGAGGCCCTATGCCCAGCGCCGTAGCTGATCATGAGGGCTGGAGGTGTCCGTACGCGTGAGTAAGACTGAGGGGGCGCCTCGGCCGCGGGATATTGACACCGCCTCGACCCCCATTGTTCCCTTTCCCATCTTTCTCTCTCGGTCCTCTCTCGCTCCCGCTGGGCCTGTAGCTCCATAAGCGTCACTTCGTCCATGAGATCCCGACATGGTGGTAGCCCTTCGAAGAGCGGCCCCCCGTGACCGGCCTTATGTCCTTCTGGTGACTTAGGAGGGGATGTGACTCTCGTTTCTGTCTTAATTTCGTATTTTTTCGGGACGGACATCTGGCCGTCCGGAAGCTGATGCCGATGCGGTTTCTTTGATTCGTGGTGATAATCCTGTAGAGGTTGCTGGTCTTGAGAAGTATGACGGTCGTCAGATTTGACATACGCCATCTGAATATCGTCCCGGTCGGCCATTACGGCGTCTTCTATCTTTGCCGTCATAGGGCGCGACCGATTCTGAGCCTCTGGCGAGGCAGCTGGGCTGAGGTACGCAACGCTCATGGCTCGATGAGCCGTCACAGGCATCTTCCAGTCTCTCGCAGGCAAGCAAGGAACGCTAGTTGCTGCCCTGGGGGTCCCGGCTGGCCACTGGCGGAGAAAGACGGAGGATTGCGGTAGAAGATCGAGGTGGTGAAGGGTAACTTAGGCGTCTTGGCAAGAGCAGCTCAAAGCTACGAGGATAAAAGCAAACTGAAGTGACCCCTTTAGGAGACAGATGGTGAGATCGAAGATCGTCGTCAATGATGGAGAGGAGGGAGGCTCAGGGTTTGTGGGGAAATGGAGATGCCGAAAGGGGTTTATATACGTGGCAGACCGTGGTAGACAACGAGGCGATCACAGGCCTCACACGAGTTCAGGTATATATAAGTTTGTTGTTTCTACCCCCAGCCCCAGCGTCGCGGCTGTTGGCCTTATTACCGTTGGCTGCCGAAGTTCATGGGGCCCCCCCGTGGGTTACGAGGTGTGGTGTGCAGAGAGAGTAGCGAGTTTGTATGGGGGTCTGTGTTTTGTCGGGACACGGGAGTCGACCAGAAGAATAGCGACAGGTTATTCGGCGAGGCCTTGCGTTGTGTTCCTTGTGTGAGAGAGGAGGAGCACGGGAGAGTCAAGGGAGAAGGTGGCTAAGGCTTTTCTTCTTTTCCCCGGCCGCCCCCATTCTTTTTTCGACTTGGCTTTCCTCGGGAGAGGCAAGGCCACGATCGGGACTCCTATGGGGCCCTACGGGGAAGCGCCCGATGTTTCTGGGTGGCCCGATCGGCGAGGCGTGTTGGAATCCCTAGACTCACAAGTAGCCAAGACCGCGGTCCCGACGAAGTCCGGTGCGAGGGAGGCAATTGCAGGCACAGGGCATAGGGCATACACGGGAAGAAGGATGGGGAGATTGTGATGCATGCTTGCGCTTCTCCGTATATGTGTGTTGTGTTAGAGAGAGAGCGCTAGAGCAAAGAATATGCAAGTGGAAGCCGCCGAGGTCCTGAGGAGAACAGTATATGAATCGGAGACGTGACGAAGTGTGAGAAGGACGCAAGAGAAGCCTGGACGAAGGAAAACAGAAGGTAGATCGCCGTGTACCTGGTACCGCCGGCGGCTGACGAGCTCGGAAAATGTTGGGGGAAAGCGCAGCGCTGGGAAGACGAATTGAGTACTCGATACTCCTTCTAGGAGTCTTAGGACGAAGAGCTGATAGAGTTGGTCAGGGCCGAGAACCCCAGTTTCCATCACGCGCCCCGGCTGCCCCCCGTCTGCTTGGCTGTTTCTTAGTGGACCATCGACGCCAGAGCACACAGTATGTGAGGAAGCGGAGACCGCATTGTCGCCAGGCGCATCGAGCCGTCTCTCTCTGCCACCCCGGACAAGCTTGGTGAAGAAGGCGACAACCGAGATCTGGGCCTTCGATTTCCCTGCCCATGGGCTGTACGTGCTCAGATCATTTGGCTTTTGCTCATGCATAAACGCCTTGCTTCTGCGAGCGCGCACACCCGCATCCATTTTTGTGTGTACCTCTGTCTCACCGGGTTCAAAGTTACACCCCTCCCCTTGCTGCACACGCCCGACTTTGACAGCCGTGGTACTCCACAGGTACACATGTACAACCGCAGCACAGTAGCAATTTACCATGAGCATCTCTAGCCTTTTTTTCTTTCTTTCCGTCTTGCTCAAATTCTTGAACCAAATTTCTAATTTGGAGTCTTCCAGAGAGTTATATGAAGTTGCCGCTTACTCAACATACCCGGATACTCTGTTCGTCTGCGCAGTTCACATTGGCTTCCCTTTCTGCCTCATGTCTAATTTTCTTGCCGATGATCCTTTCCCAGCGCCCGATTCGCGAAATATGCGCTCCGTCCAGGGACCGGATGACGGGCAGGCGAGTTTAAAAAGTCAATAGGGTTGGTGGTGGAGCGGGCACATCCTCTTCCTCTCCATTCTGGTGTGGCTGCGTCTGTTTTTGTTCGCTGTTCTGCTTTGGCTGAGGAATCGCGCCACTTCCTTCCCGCGAATCTACCCGGCCGCTAGTGACGGCTGTCCAAACTGTTGCCAAGCGGTCCTCATCAAAGGTTCCTCTGTTCGCCTCCATGCTCTCATAAATGTCAGTATATTAATCTATGGAGCCCTCTCGCCTCGCCTTCCCCGAAGTGTGCTTTTTTTCAGCAGCAGAAGTGATACTTATTCCCTGGCATGTGCTTTGCACTTTCCCGAAGAACAAATGAGAACCGCCCTGGCGTCCTGTGTTGGTGATACACAGCATTTACAAATTAAACTGCAGAAACATTGCCCGCCTCGAATCCAGGAACTTCCAGAACAATGCGGTGCTTTGAGAGGGGGTGGACTTTGATAGAATATCTGAACCAGACATCTAAAAATTGCATGGCTCGGCATTGTCCATCCGCAGGAGATGTTGGTACCCAACAGGACACTGGATGAGTTCCTCTAATGAGATTCGGGAGAATTGTTTATTTTGGGAATGCTTTCCTGAAACTCGATTGCAGAAGGGCAAAAAATTCGTACAAAGAGAGCAAACACGCAATTCGGGAACGTGGTGCACTTCGTCAAAGTCCTCGTTTCAGGTTCGGCGCTTCGCCTTGTCGTCTAGACTCTAAATCGTCAGAAGAAGCAAGGGCCCCGTTACTCGTGGCACTCGTCCCATCATCGCTTTTTCCGGAGAACTGTTGGTGGCCTTCTTCAGCCATCCTCCTTTCCCCATAGGACTTCCAATGCGACCGCTGCAAGGCCGGCGGCCAGTGGCCCAATCACTGCTGAGAAGCGCGACATCCAGGCGACAGCCGAATTCTCGGAGGGAAATTTAAATTTCAAGCACAGCCTTTATCCAACCCCTGGGTGCCTGGCCGCATGAGAGGTCGGGCGGGACCTCTATTTCTCGCTTCCTCGTTGAACCCCTCCTTCTGACTTCCTGTGTTATTGTCCGCGCTCCTCGTCTTTTCTCGGCGTCAAATCCTGAGTGCTGGCTCTCTTGCCAGGCTAGCTGGCTGGGTTGCTCGGGCTCCCGCGGCAAACTGGATCCTCTTGCCGCTTTTCCTGCCCCAAATGCCCGGCCCGGTTGCGTCGGTCATGCTTGGGCGCTTTCCGGAATAAAGAAAGAGTGGAGGTGGCCGTAGACACTCTAGCCAATTGAGGGCGTCTGCCGCACTCCATACAGAGTCTACGAAATTCTCATCCTACCTCGAAGGGCCAAGACTCGCGCAAATAATGCATCTCGCAACATTCCTCATGGTAAGTGGTGGGTACATTGATGACCATGTACACAATACAACCACCCCCTCTCTCGCTTACCCTTTCTCTCTTGAACTTTGCCTCTTTGCAAACCCAGGCAACAACATCCTTCGCAGAAAAAAGCTTTATCGACGCACGGTGTGTTGGTTCTTCATCACGCCAACAGGCCATTCGAGACCCATCCAATCTCCGCATCTTCCTTGGCTCGCTTCACGGAGAAAGGCACAGCGCCGCCTCTGACAGGCTGGCTTAAAATCCTCAGGTCCAAAAATTGCCGCCTGCAGGGTCCGGTTCCAGAGTGTCGGGTCGGATTTGTCGCACCGTGGGGGAACACAAATAGGGATTCATCAGCATATCCATGGCAGTTGTAAAAAGTGGAGAGGGTACCAAAGTGACGAGGGCAGACGGAGAAGGTACTGAGTTGAAAGCGGGGAAGCAGGAAAAGTGTTACGATAATACCAGCAACATTGCTTTATAACTTGGAGTTGCTGATGAGGAGATAAAATGGTAAATAGAAACAGATCCAGGTAATTCGGGTTGATCCACCTCGTGGGCGTGAGATCCTCACCCTCGTAATCGGCCTGCTGGCCCGGTGCTGCATACTGTAAGGTTGTGTTGGTTGTGCACCATTCCCCAATCAACCAACCCAGAAGCGACAACTAGTAAGCAAACTGAACGATTGAAACGGTTTGCCCTTGGTCGGTAAGTTTGGAAGGGGAGGGGAGAGTTAAACATCGACTCGACGACTCGAGGTTTGGAGTTGACACCACAGGCAGGGGACTCGGCGTCTACGTAGCGCTTTGTGGAACATTTTTTGTTCCAATCTTATTACCGGCCCACCCTTTGGCCTTCGCCGTTCTGAACTGCACATAGAATACTTCCCAAATAACCTCAAGCAAGGGAGAAGAACATGTTGTCTCGGGGCCAAACGGGTTACCTCGCACTGCTCCGTCAGCAGACGTCAGCGGGCTGAGAGAGTTGACATAACAAAATGTTCAATGGGGCAGCGTGCACGGTGTGGCGCGGTGCAAGCGTGACGGTGGAAATAAACTCGACTCGGATCCTTTGTGTCACCCGAAATCCTCCGATCCTGTGACCTTAGCTTGCGCAACATTGAGGCCGAGACCACTTGGCCTGGGAAAGAGAGTGAGAAACTTCTGCGCAGTCAACCCGACGTCTCAGACCGGTAGTTACAATGTAGAAATGTGGGCAAAGCCGAATCTTTAGTCTCATTTGCGACTCCCCGCTACCTTCGCGACTCACCAAAGGAGGCCCGCCCAACGCGACAAATTGACGCCATAGCCGCACTGTGGAGGTGCGTCAAAGGCCGATCAATGTAGTCCACTGTCCGTCCGTCAACGGCACCTACATCTTATTCATGCACGGTTCCTCTCAATCCCATTCAGGCGTTTGGCGATGCGACTGCTACTCGAGGACTTCCGACTGGGTTGATTTCCCTTCAAACTCTCTTCGTCTTCTCTCCGCTAACTACCCATAATAAACCTTCACCCGCTCGATGTTTTGTAGCGTCATGATACATAATTCCGCCTCATACCGTAGGCCGTCGGGACTGGGACTCTCTGTCTATCCCGTCTTCGCCTCCAGTTATTTCCTTGCCATGAACCCGGCCATATGGACCTGTGATGAGTAGCGGAGGGCGCAGCTGGGTGACCACGATTGTTGCGTCAGTCGATGCTGGGCCAGTTTGCCAGCCAAGAAGCTGCGCAATGCGGTCACAAGATTGTGTCCCAACATTAAATGAGGATGGGACCTTCGCCGCGGCTCAACCACCGGCGGGGCGCTCTTCACCCGAGACACAAGGCATCTGTTCCCCATTTTGGATTGATTGCCCGAGACAGCCGCTCCTCTTTCAAGTGCCATCATCCATGCCCTTGGAATGTGGAGGTACTACTGGGAGCCTGGCGAAAGCAACAAGCCCTTGGAGTCCCCCGGGAGAGTTTGCCCAGCGGGGCTTGCTCACTTAACTAATACGATCATAGGACCATGTCCCACAGGGCCTGTCACCCATGGTCATGCCTGTCAGTCCCTCATTTCTTATCACGAGGAATTTGAAGTGTACGAAGACATTCCAATGCCCGTACGAATGATTCAGACCACTCGGCTGCCCAAGATGGTGCCAAAGTTGGGCGAGGTGCTTGCTCCTGGACCGGAGCGATCAGCCTCCGTAAGGAACACATCACTAGAAGGTGTCCCTTCAAGGCTTCGAATGATTTCTCCCTTGTTCAGTACAACGGACCTGGTAGCGTTGCTCGCTGGTCTCAGTGGAGTGGGCTAGACCCAAAGATATGATGGACTTTGGTCCTGTATTGAGCAGTTTTCTTCATATCCACGTTTCTTCTTCTCGAGCGCCACGAGATACTTTCTCCACGGATTTAGGATGAAGCCCAGCCAATCCCGGTCCATCTAGCGGGAAAGCCGGCCACCATGCTGTAACTGAAAGATCTCAACGGGAGAAGGAGGAATCTAATACAGCACTGAGACATCGAGGTAAAAAAAAAAAAACCCCCCCGTGGTGACACACCCAGCCTGGGCTTTGGCACACCGATGCAGGCAGTACTCGGCTGTACTTAATGCGCGGCGAAAAAAAATAAAAATGAAAGGGTGATGTCCCCAGGACGGCAGTTGAGAATCCCAGCCATCAGATGACACACGCGTGCGTTGTCGTGTCGTTCAAGCTGGTGTCATGGATGTTTTTCGACGTCAAAATCTGCCTCCGCTAATGATTGACCGTTCCACGACTTGGACTCCCTTGCTGGCTCTGCCTCATCTCGAGTTCCACCGAAGAAGGTAAACAGGGCTTTGCACAACCAACACTCAACCGGTCGGGTGGCGATTGACCACCTGGAAAATTCAAAAAGAGGTGTTGGGGGGTGGGTGTTCAATGCTGAGCGAGGAATGCAAGGATCTATTCCAAATGAGGAGTGCGCTAGCCAGTCTGTGGCGGCAGTAGTCGTTGCACAGTACCCAGCCGCTCTGCAGGACCGTCTGAGCGGCGTCCTGTTGTTGGCTTTTTGCTTTGGTGTAACCCATGTGACCGGCGTAGGCAAATCGGTCTAGAGAACGGGGGACAGGTCGCCTGCATATGGGACGAGACATGTGAGTTGTCAGGACCCAGTTGCCAACCAACGGCATTTGGATGGACGACATTTCACCTCGCAATTTGCAATTGGCGGGCAATCGGTCCAAGCCTTTAGCTTCGCGCGATAAGCAGGACTGCCATTATTTGACGGTCGCCTCGCTCCGCATGTTATGTTGGGGGGTGATTCTGATTTGATTCTTACTTCGTACTTCGGTCACCGACGAGGATGGAGGGGTGTAGGCCCATCGTCTTCCAAGCCGGTGGAGTCATATCTTCAGAGTCCACAACGCGTGGCTGTAAGGAAAAGTAACCCAGGTGCAGTTTCCGCCCCAATCTGGCTGGCGTTGCAAAGTGCAGCGCGGATGCTGGTACGGGTGCGTACTCTTCATCATGCAATTGAGATATTGACGCGGTGGTGCATCTCGACAAGAGGTCTGTCAGATCCAAATGTTCCCTCGCCAGACACTTAGAGACATCAAGCCACCAAGTCCTTAGCCCCATCACTTGCGGGTCAGGGAGGGGGGCAGCTCGAATCCAGAACGTCAATTGATAATGTTGCACTCTACACACAGAATGTCGCTTTAATTCCACACTGCCCGAGCAACTTTCGGGATGTCCTAGATTCGTGATATTTTACCCTAGCTCCGCACATGTGAGGCGGCCAGAAGGGTTACTACCTGCGAGTCAAATCAGGATTACTAAGATTACAAAATGCGACCTTAACCAGGAGCCGGGGCTTCCAAGCCAAGGTACTATCAGTAAGAAGGTAGGTCCGCACGTTATACCTCACCCAGCCTCAACATTCGCAAGCTCGATTATGCCCGAAAGGATTGGCTAATCGTGGCCGAAAGGATTCAGCGAGGCATTCGGAGACTTGCGACCGACAGTTCGTTGGTTCTGGGCCTCAGGAGCCACCACTTATAGCCGGGGGCAGTCGGGTCCGCCTCGGCTCCCAGCAGAGTTTGAAGCACCGACCGGACTGGCATGAGACCCGTCTGGTATTGATTGGCTGTTGGCTATGAAGGCTTCATCACCGGCGAAGGCCCTGTTATCAATCTATTAACCAGCGCACGGAGAAGAAACCAGGGCAAACCCGCCAATGGAGGAACTACGGGGAATATACCCACCACCCCCTTGCTTCTCCTCCACTTAGGAAGCTGCAGTCCGAATTGGCTTCACAAACCCACCCGCCTCGAAGGACGTGGCTACGAGCTGCCCCGGGTAGACTGGGTGCAGAGCATGTACCCGGTATACCCGATACGCTCGATGCACCGCCTACGTCTGAATTGTCTCTCTGCACCGTAGCATCGAGACCTCCCGGAGGCCGGTTAATTGCAGTCGCCGATCTTAACCCCGAAGCCGCATCGTGGCGGTTGCGATCCCGCCGATAGACGCTCAGCCCGCATGTAAAGGCGCGAAAGTCGTCGGCGCCAACATCGTCGGGTACCTGTCCAGTGAGGATCCTCCCCAGCGCAATGACAACCGCCGCGTGGGTGCACAGGACTACGGATCGGATTCCTTCCGCGTTGCACTGCTGGATAATTCCACTAACCGCCGACGTTACTCGGCGGTACAGGTCAGGGATAGACTCTCCCTTTCGGGAAGGCGTGACGAGAGACTGGTATGTCTCATCGTAGGCCTCGAAGAAGCTTTTCAGCACAGAAGGCTCGGCCGGGGTCGGTTGGTCAAAGTGAGCCTCGCCGAAGAACTCTGCGAGACCGCCTTCGGCCCTGATTGCCACCGCTGTTGCGAGCTTGGGTACGTCGTCGGATCGAGATAGCTGCTCAGCTCGGAGCGAGACATACGGGGTAATGGTTTGGAGACACCGGTAATATGGGCTGGAGTAGATAGCTTCGATGGGGGGCTGCACGTTGAGGAGGTGACTGGCCAGCTCGTGAGACTGGTCGACGCCATGGGATGTAAGTGGCAGATCCGCCGCTATGCCTGTTGGCGTCGGGAATTGTGACGAGTATGTTCCTGTAACTGGATCTACCGTCCAAGATGACCGGAACTGGACAGTCTGAAGGTTAGTTTTCTTCTACTTCCCAACATAACCCCAAGGGAAAGGTCATACTCCGTGGCGGACAACGTAAATGACCTCTAGAGACATAGCGAAGCCAAGGTCCTTCCTTTTGGTGGCCAGATAATTATGGAAGTAGTAGCCTTTGGAGAAGTGGGAGTTGCACCTCGTTTTCAGCGTTTTATAGGCGGATGTGCTTGATATGAGCAATGCCGTCAATTCAAAGAACACCGATTCTATGACAACTGGATTCCGAACAAAACCCCCGAGGCTGATTGGTGATGATTTAGAGCAACGTTTACTTTGTAGTTTAACACTTTGATAGAAGCAAAGAGAGCATCGACACCATTCGCTACCCTCACTTCGATTGCACTAACAGTCATACAAAAATTCAATCCCCAGGCCTATGCCGAGGTAGGAGATTGCATCGAGTGCTACGGTGCCTAACCCCTGACAGAACGCAGATTATGTAATCAGGAAAGTTGGTCTGTGCGTTTCCCGCGGTGGATTTCTGCGATGTTTTAGCAGCAGGCAGAACGAGGGGCTCGGTAGCAGCATCGACGCTCTCCAGAGACATCGTAAACTTTGATGGCATTTGAAGCTCCCGAAAATGGGAGGCCTTAATCGCAGTGAATTTTTTATACGCCCTCACATGATCTAAGAACGCCTTGTTTTGATTTGGTCCAATCGACCTTGCGTCTTGCCTGCCCGTCTTGGAATCTGGAAAGACAAGGAATGCGATGAACTCCCCCCAGAACGGAGCACCTTCCTGAACTTGAAGCCACTTCCCTATTCTACCCGCCAAATGTGGATTCGCCATGTCCGTTCTGCAGACAGAAGAGTAAGTTGGGCCTCCGTAAGCCGTGTGGCACCATTCTAATCAATCTGAACAGCCTTGTGGTCTACCAGCTTCGGAGCAGCTACCTCGATGATATCGCCGACGGGGTTGGCGAGCGGCTCATCACACTCAATGATTCCTTTGTCAACTCTGCAGCCTTCAAGGCCGCAGGATGGCGCACGAACCCGGCCCTTGCGAAACGAACTCACTCTCCTCCGATCCCGACCGCTATCACAGCAGAATACTTCCAGGCCCCGCGCGCCGCTGGTCGGACGCTGGAGGACGATGCTGATGATGGGGGCATGCTCACGGGCGGAGGCGCCGATACCCTTGGGCCTGGAATGGCCACGAAGAGGAGGAGGCGGCGCGAGCGAGAGATGGAAGAGGATGACAGCAGCGACCTGAGCGACGAGAGCGATGACGAGTCGGACCAGCGGGCAGCTCAGCAGATAAAGTTTGCCAAGATGCCCGTCCGAAGCCGAGCCGGGTCGTCGCCGCTCCAGTCTTCCACTCTCAGGCAGATGACAGCTGTTTCATCGCCTCGGTCCGGACCTGGGACTAGGAGGGGCTCCCAGACGGCTTTGGAAGTTGTCAAGGAACGCGCTCGACGAGATACCGTCACAAGCAGTGAGGTATCTTCTGAGAACGAAATGGATCACAGACACAGGGAAGCGGCCAGGGCGGCTGCGAGGTCCTCGTCCAAGCTTCAGTCGAAACTCTCGGATCCGGTGCCGGGCATCAGGCGGCAAGACACGATTCTGCTGCCCGAAGAGGAAGAGGAATCAGATGCCGAGTCAGACACTTCGGGGCCGTTCTTGGAGAGTCTATATTCCGCGTCCATCCTCGACACGATCGAGAACAGCAGCAACGCTTTACCCATGCAGGCGAGTCCAAGGGCTCAAGTTGTCGGTACGCCGCCTCGAGCTTTTACGAGAACATCTACCATCAGAAAATCACAAGCACCCCAGAGATTCCTTGGGTCCCTCCCACCCCCCCGGCCGTTGAGCACGATACGGCCACTTAGTATGATGCAGCCTACAAGTCTCCTTTCCGAAGCTCTGCAGTCCAAGAAGTCCAGGTCCAAACCTACGACGCCCTTCCAAAATTTCGCTTCTCTGTCGGGCGAAGGAGACCGCAGAAAACCGATCCTTCTCAACATATATGCACCGTTCTCCAACTCTCCAGATGAGCCATTCGAGGTCCTTATCCGTCGTGATGTCAGTGACGACGCCGGCGGAAACCCGAAGCCCGTCACTGTGGCCGACCTGATCGGTCTTAGTCTGCTTCGATATATCCAGGAGAAGCGAGCACCGCCGATTCCGGCGGACAAGTACAACGTCAACTGGTGGACGCTTCGAATGGTGGAAGAGGGAGGCGAAGTAGACGACGATTTTCCGCCGCTCGAACGGAAAACGCCTCTGGCTTCCTTTACCACGGCAAACAATCGTGCGGCTGCGGCTGCGGCCGCCTCCTCGATGGGTCAGGTTCCCGGTCGAGGAGCCGGCCGGATGCGGGCCAATTCCAAAGTTACGGACGATTTTGCTCTTGCCATGGCTAGAGAAGATGAGTACGCGAAGAACAAAACCATCACGCCGGAATTTGAAGAAGAGCAAGATGAGGTCGAGACACCTGCCCAAGACCAAGGCGACCAGGAGACAACGCCGAAGAACACGCCACAGCCCGAATCCTCCCTGCTTACGCCGCTCTACTTGAGGCCAAATCCGGTCACAACCACCACATATCGCCAAGGCACGCTGCTAGACCAGCCGCAAGTAGTGGCGTCTGTGCCAAATACCGCTCGGGGCCAGTCAAAGTTGCTTCGGGTTAATATACTCTCATCAGACACAGCACCAGGCCAGCTGGTTACCCTTGACGTCACGACGGACACGTATATGGCCGAGGTCCTGGACCTTGTCTGTCGGAAGCGCCAGCTCGACAAGGCTAACCACGTGCTTAAGATACCGCCGTCTGGCACGGTCGTCAAGGTCGACCGTCCCGTGTCCAGTCTGGGCGGCATAGCGGAGCTCGAGCTGCACCGTCGCCGTTTTGCGACAGACGGCCCTCTCAGCATTGGCTCCCCGAGCAGCTCCTCCCCTAAGCTGCTTCCCTTCGCCGAGATGCAACCTAATAAGAAGGCTCGGAAGGAGAAGCTCCTTGGGGTTCACCCTCTTGCACAGGAGGCGATGAAGCAGGACGAGCTCAACAGCGCAAACTACAAGAAGTACACGGTTTGGCGCAAGCAGCCCATGCGCATCGTTGGCACAAGCGAAAGGTTGCTGATTATTGACGGGGAGTATATCCACATTATGGCGGGCTCCGGTGGAAAGCCTGTGGAGGGAGGGAACAAGTCGACGACGTACCATTTTAGCAACGTTGTTGGCTGTAAGGTTACGAGGAAGCACCCTACAAATTTCAAGGTCTGTGGCCGCTCTTGTCCTCCAATTTGGCCACCAGTGTCGCCGTACCGGCGGGCGTGGGAATGATCTCGTTCGAAAATAGGAGCGTGTGTGCTAACCGTTACTGACCAATTTTAGCTCGTCGTATATAAGTCGGCCGAGAAGAGGTACGACTTCGAGGCGAAGACGGCCGACGAGGCCAATGAGATTGTGCAAGAGCTCAAGAAGGGAATATCACCCTACCAGGACGTCTAGGAGGCGTGGCGTCTGCCACAGGATATACGACACGTAGTATTATCACACGATATCACCGGCGCACTCCTGGCTTTGCTTGCTTCGCTGTTGCCTCGGGCAATACCGAGACGTCAAAACGGAATCAACGTGGACATTGACCAGCGTATTCCACCCTGTGTGGGATTTGAGGCTAGTGATACTAGTGAGGCTGAGGGTTGTGCATAAACCTGGCAGTCAGGACGGTCCAGCTTGCGCGTCCCTCCAGAGCTGGTGGCGTTGGCAGCACCCTCCGTGGCTGATGTGAACCGCTCTGCAGCGACGGGGATATATTTAGGGGGCCGTCCATGTGTCTCATAGAGCCTTGACTTCAACTATTAGGACGGAAGTGGATTAGCCTTGAAACACCACGGTTCGTCTGGATCGGGTTACGATCCACATTCTGGCTTGCTTAATAGATGGGACTTGCATCACCCTTGTTCATCAATCAAACTTGGCCAACGTAGAGTATGGTGCATGGTGTGAGCTGATAAATGCTCTCCACGTGCTGCATTGAATATGTGCGAGGGAACGGCATCAGATTCGGCGCATGGGCCGTGTTTCGAGGTATTTGGTTCTCCGATCAGGCGTTGAGTTGGAATTTCGGGATAGAGATCTTCACCACAATTGGAGTCGAAGACGGAGAAGATTTCCAGAAGATGGATTATAGCACACTACCCCACCACCTCCACTCCCCTCCCCCTTTCTCTAGGAAAATTCTGGAGCGTATAAGGGGGGAAAGTTATTCATTCTATGACGAAAGCTGGCCGCTAAGAGCACCGAGTGAACATCACTCAGTCCTTGCAGATCGGCCTGCTTACAAGAGGTGAGGCGTCTAGGTGCCAGAGAACTAAGCGGTAGACACGAGGGCTACGCTAGTTTGACGCCATACCCACGAATATGCTCTTCACGCGACGGGGTGGTTTATCGGTGGCGCTCGTCTTGTGTCCACCGCTTGAGCACTTGAGCACTTGAGCACCTACGAATTGGTAAACCAGGTGTGGCAGTACAAACGCAAGCGTGCATGTCGATCGTCAGCTGGATCAGTGGTTGTCTCGTGGGAAAACGCTGGCTCCGAGCCGCAGCTGCCGATCTAGCCAGGGTCGTGCAGCAGGTTTATTTTGATCATGGTCTTGTGGCAAATGTGGAGACGTACTCTAGACATTTTCAACCGTGTTTGCTGGAACAAAATTCAAGGGACACACGACTCGGTGCCACAAGGGTAGACGGCCTGATGGTCTCTCTAGAAACCGTAGAAGCACCCCACCCCCGTCTGCCACGTGGTTGATGGAACGGAAATTTCTTGCTGTCGCTGGCTGATCGTGAAGGAAGTTTCAAGTAGGGGTTTTCTTATTAATATCCAGCAATAACTCTATTCCTCCATGTGGATGAAACGGCTGCTAATACCCGCTCGAAATCATCTACTTCCTCTCGGGCAACAAATTTAGAACCCGATTTGGTGTGACGTCACTGTGCTATGAGCGGTTCTGAAACTTTGTACTTGCTCGGTACGGTGACCAACTCTGCCGAGCTTCCGTATCCAAGTGTTCTCTTGCCGAGTTTAGTACTCCTCCATATGTTAGTGTTCGGTTTTTCTCCATGAGGGGGGTCACAGTGGCGACCTCGCCACGCCTGGAACTTGATCAACACGGAGCTCCACAGAGATATTTAAAAAGTGCTGAGCCTCAAAACACGCAAGCACAACCTTGGATTCGAGTGGAGGCATTTTGTAGTATCCGAGACGGATTTTGTCATTCGCAGCTAACTACTAAGTCATGCAGTAGAGCAGACGCCCGCTGGAATACAACGACTTCTGAGTGGTATTTACTGTGGTGTGGCTGCAGCCCACTACCGGACATGTTGCCATCTACGGATACTCTCAGAACTGAGCCCTAGCCGTAAAGTTAGCTGCACACTGGTAGCCGAAGGGTAGGAAAGGGCTGAACATACCAGATTTTTATGGAGAATAGACCGGTGCCATGCCACCTAGATCTCGATGTTGGCTACAGAGACATGAATACTATCACCCCAGAGACCTGACCACAATCGATAGGGCAACGAAAGCAAAACTAATTAGTTCTTGCCTCTTCCTTGAGTGAGAAAACATCTTTCATTTCGTTCAGTGGCCGGCAACAGGCTCTGTACTACACCGAAATAGCCCTGAGTGAAACTCATCTGATGGAAGCTCTACCGACAAGAAAGCCGAAAGATGATGTGTCGTCGAAGGTGCTTGAAACATTACCGTGGCCATAATGACGCAATGGTGGATCACCTACTAGTTCAATGTGCATGCCCCCGATCTGGCGGCAGGGGCCAGCCAATCCAGGAGCCGGGTAATTTATGCAACCGCCAAGCCGCCTCATTCCGCGCGGCGCCCTGCTTGCTGCAGCGTCAACTTTTCAGCAACACCCCGAAGATTTTTTTTCTCAGCACGGCAGATCGACAGGATTCCAACGGTGGATTCATTTTGAACGGAAACGGGACCGAGATGAAGGGTCATTACTGGGCATGTCATATTGGGGTGTAGAGGAGTTGGATCTAGATGGATGGAAGACCTCGGTGATTCTGCTGCAAATGTTTGCTGGGCTGGGTAAGTGGTGATCTATTAGCAGACACTCAAAAGTATGTTTGCTATTCTCGGCGATCGGTGTTTAGTTCATCTGACCCTGCTGATCAAATATGGCGAAATCTTTTGTCTGCCACTTGGCTGGTAGGAACACAAAGCCAGTCGGAGAACGGACGCGCTGCTATGGAAATTTTAGGCTCTGCAGAAGGTACTCGGTGCTAGCACGGACAAGGCCCGGAAGGCCGTACAATTGCGATGCCAATTCCAAGGACTTCAGCAAGGAAACTCGACGTTGGTGTTCGTTGATAGCTCCGACTTGATGGTTTGCCCAACGCTGCTCGAACCCTTTCCTAATTTGGCGAATCTTGAACTCTTACACGCGAACCCCACAGCAAATGGAATGTATGAAGAACGCGCCATTTTGAGGAACTCTCCAAAAGTCCCCAGGTCTTCAGGCCTAGAAACCCATGGAACCGGAATTTCATATTCCCTTCTGCAGACCAGGGGTCTCTCCACGACCGAGAAATAGTCACGACTTTCTTTTAGCGAACCAGAAGGTTCGTCCTTTCCCAATTTTGCCGGGGGCAGGGTGAGAAGCTGCAGCCTCAATTCTCCCAGCTTTCATGCCCTGTAGCTCTTGTACTCTTTCATAGTACTTCGTACCGACTCGCTATGCGAGGCACCCATGGCACCTCATTGGCACGCAAGTTAGGTGCAGGCCAGGTACATCCTACTTGTAGGCCTGGTAAATGAAAGAGGGGCAAATCAACTTTTCCAACTCGTCGAAATAAACGCCCGACTCGTGCACTTGCCGGCCTTGCTCGTGTTGAATTTATGAGCTATGACGTCGTTGGGGCGATGAACTGCCACCTGGGAAGAGGAAAATAACAACCCAACAACATGACACAACCTGTTAAGAGATCAAACGCAACATGGCAGGCATTCCTGTACGTGGCGAAGCAAAGGCTCCAACAGCAGCCAGTCACCCAATTGGCGTAGAAACCCTAGGGATTAAAGGGAGAGACTTGGATACTACTAGTTGGATTCCTTGCCAGCTCGAGTACCTCCTGTTAATCTCTCAGCTTGCCGTCTGCCGCCCAAACACCCACAGCCGGGCCGACCGGAGGTGAGGCGACAGGCTTGACGCAAGCCCGTAGTCATGATCGGCCGTTTGGGCAAAGGCTAAACTTGGTGCTTGGCCAGTCGGTCCTGCTGGCCCTTGAAAGTCCTGGCTACATGAACTTGTTGGTGGTGGCTGCTGTGCTGCCACTTAGGACTACGTACCTACGGCTGGCTGCGAATACGACGTGCCTGCTAGCGTCGAGTGGTTGCGGAAGGTGCGTCTGGGTAGTCGTGGAAAAGCTACTTGTTCGTTGCATGTGCGGGTAGTTTCCTTTGGAATCGATCTCTCTGAAGGTGTCTTCTTTTGCTCTTCTGTGGTCAATGTAGTAAGAGGCCGGGGGGTGGGGGGTTGGAGGAGCTGTTACTTCCGTCATTGAGAAAGGTGAAAGGGCTAGTTCGACTTGCGACGATCCAAGGGGTTTTCAGCTAGTTTCCTTCATTGGCCCTCAACTTCCTATCCCTCCGGGTACTTGCTTGAAGCCTTGAAAGGGTTGGACAGCGCCGGGTAGGCTGAGACGGACCCAGAATACCCGTTCTTGTATATAAACCCTCTTCTCCCCTTCCAAGATTTACAAGTTTTTCCTCTCTGCGAATCAGACTTTCCAATTCATATTTTTTACTTTCCTGTACGAGCCATTTCGTGTTCATAGTACCACCCAAATAATACCAATCGTTCAAACCGCACCAGAAAATCAACCAAAATGCAGCTTACCACCACCGTCGTTCTCTCCTTCCTCGGTCTCGTCTCGGTATGCAAAACATCGACGCCCCCTTCCAACTGGAATTGCGCACGCAAGAGTTGTAGGACTAACGAGAACCATTAGGCCCAAGCAACCTTGACCATCCCCGACCCCGGTAGTGTGGCAACTGATATTGGTGGCGGCGCAACTTCAGTAATAGGGGACATTGGCTCCGGCATCGATCGGGCTACGTCGACTATCGGCAGTGAGATCTCCGAAATTTCGTCGGATCTCGAGACAGCTACCGGAAGTGAGTCCTCGAAACTGTCCACCAAATTGGACTCAGCCTCGAGTCGTCTCTCGTCTGCCAGCGACGCTGCCAAGACATCCAACTCGGACAATCCTGCCCCCATCCAGACCGCTGCTGTCGGTCTCGGCGCTCTCTTCGGTGGTGCCGCCGTCTTGGCTGCTTTGTGAGTAAGGCAGCTTTGCTGTACGGAGGATACAAGTATTTAGACGCGGCGTGGAATCGAAATCAGATCTGAGCATATGGTAATAGTCTGCAATCAATGGGTCTGCAGAGTTATTAGGTTTACAACAATCAAAGGCACCGGTTCTTATCTGTTGTGGTCAAATCAGCTCCTTTGCTCGTGAATAATACTCATTCCGACTTTGCTGTCAGGCTGTAAATTCTATGATCCGGCTTAGCTATCCCCAAAGAATAAAAAAGCTAAGGATTTCAATGTTCCTTCCGCCGGGTATCGCTCCACAATGCATCAACAACCTGGAACGCCGTCGTAATCGCCCGCAACGTGTTTGAATCGACATCACCGCCAAGCTGCCTCTGGAATTTATCGGGATGCCACCTAACTCGTTCGTCCTTCATGGCAACTGAAAACCGTTCGTCTCCAAGCTCCGCTCGGTCGAGGGCCGTCTCGAAGAAGTTCTGAATTGCCAACTCGTTGACGTCGTCAACCGATGCTGTTTTGACAGGCCACGGGATCAGGCCTGCCTCCTTATTCAAGGCAGTCTCCCACCGTGACCATCTCTCCCGGTAGTCCTGCCAGGCCTGAGTCCAATCCTTCCTGAACCTACGTTCCGTGCCCATGCGTAGTACCTCTTCCATATCCGCCTGTAATTTATTGGCCTTCCGCTGCTCTCGATTGGCTCTCCGCTCGGCTCGCCGTCTCTCTTCTTCCAGCATTTCTTTCCGTCGTCGCTCTTGTCCCAGACGCTTTCTTGCAGTCTCCATGCCTTCGGGCGTCTTCTCCCACATTTTTTGCCGTACGTGCGCAGCGTATTCTTCGTCCGTCATGCGCTCGAGCTCGCCTTCTGGACCAACCCTCGCGTCGCTATAAACATGGATAGGCTGCCCATAGACACTTTCCCAATACGCAGCACCTTCGTCGTCAGCCATGGCGTCGAAAAGACTCTCCCGGAACGCCGTCTCGGGGTCTAAAGCCTCTGGTTCGTGTGGGTCCACAGGGGTGGGGGACCGACGCCGACGGGGACGGCGCCGGCGCCGACGACTACGGCTGTGGTCATCACTTTCCTCTTTATCGCGTCGAAGATATTTGCGGCGACTCGAGTCCTTCAGCTTGAGGCGCTTGCTCTGAGCTTTGCTTTGTGCATCGTAGGCGGCGGACGAGTTCGTCTGGTCGGGCTCCTGGCCGGCTTCGACATCGGCACTCAAGCGCTTCAAGTTCGTTCGGTAAGATCCTTCAATTTCAGCTTCTCGATTGATAGAGGCAAGGATATGTCTCCTGCGTGGAGATCGCTCCCGGGAGCTCATCTTGGGAGCAAGTGCGGTCTTTCGTCATTTGCTGTCGTTTGTTAGAGACACCTTAAATCCCTGCGACCGACAGATTTGGTTAGTACTGGTCGGAGAACGGAACCTGGCGGGGAACTGATGATGTAATCATCACATGTAAATCCAACTTGAGCCTAAGCTGCCCAGAAATATCCACACCCAATACTGCGCCATGCCAATGAAGGGAGAGATGAAGGGAGACAAGATAAAACGTGGAAATATGCAAAAGAGGAAACAGAAATAGTGGGATTGAAAGAATAAACAAAGAAAGCAATGTAATTAAGTTTCTACCAGTGCCATTACGTTTTAAAAGGAATAGAACACAGGACAAAAGCAGAAAAGTCGTTGGGCGAACACGCAAACTGTGTCAGCCCATAGTTTTGTCTTCATTGCGGGGTACCAACTCGAGACCTATTTATATACTGTCCAATTCTTCGTCAAATGATTAATAAAAGGAAAGAGGCTTGGTTTTGAAGTGAATCCCCTCCTTCTCACTGTTATGGGCTTTTTTCTGGGGTTTTAGCAGTTCCTATCTCTAATCGTCCCATTTGCCCGTGCTTGGCCATCAAGTTCAAGAACTACTCGAGACGATGACTTGCATCAAGATCCCAAGTTGCACTAAGCTCCACGGCATCTTATAGGCCAATTCACGCAACACACTGGAGAAACCTGCTTGCGTTCTGCATGCTGCATGGGGAGCTTTCCTTCCGATGCGGGCATGGTAAAGTTATGGTGGAGGACTTGCTATCAACATCGGCGTTGAACCTGCTGCTTGGTCGATGGGCAATGACTAAAGTCGGGAATCGCGGTCCAAATTGGAAACCGGAAGTGTCCAAATTTATGATTCTTCGAGTATGAAAAGAAAATGTCTCGCTATGACCCGGATTCACCGAGTTGCACAATTAGAGCAGGTAGCTCCCCGGCCCAGGTCTCGAGGTTGATGCCCAAGAATCATGGTTCTTCCCAACAGAGGCCGAGGAAAAGGGATGTGTAGGAAGGAGTGTGCCGTTATACCAAGATCTTTCCTAGCCTGCATCTTACCGGGCCTTGCCCATCCACCCACTATCTGAAGCTACAAAGTGCACCATGGCCCCGCGTCATTCCCGTTACGTCGCTTCTTTCGGCGTAAACTTTCATTGCCCAACGGTTTAACCTACTCGTCTACCTAGAAATTCTCCATATTCTCGTCCTGTAGAATTTTGCCGCCTACTTAGGAGCAATTTGATATCCGAAAACCAGCAATCATCGCCTCGATCGTTCAACATGAATAGCTCAAGTGCAGTCATCAACCTCAAGTACCGGAAGCCCGGCACGCGCCCGCCCGTTTTTGTGGCCGGGACATTCTCTTGCCCTCCATGGGAGCCGCAGGAAATGGAATGGATGACTGACGATGATGGAGAGTACATATTCGTCAAGGCCTACGTAGTCGACTCTAAAACGGAGGTGCAATTCAAATTCCGTGTTGGGTACGGGAACTGGTGGGTGCTGTGCGAAGAGTATCCAACAAGTATGTTGTATACCAAGTCTCCTCCATCCATGCGGGCAACTCTGACTATGTGTTTCGATAGCGACTGACGGTATTGGAAACGTCAACAACTTCATCAAGCCCCAAGCCGATCCGTGTATCCAATCTCCAACCCAGACTCCGATGAAGGATCTTCAGGAATCTCAAGTACCAGGCCCTGTGGAAGGTACTTTGCAAGCTACAGTCCAAGACCAGGTGCAGGAAACCGTACAAGATGCTGTGCATAGTTCTGCGCGGGAATCTGCGGGGAACGATTCGGGTTTTCTGGACAAATTCGTATTTCCACTAGGAAGCGGCATGGATACTAATCACGCTACTGGAGATGGAACATCAGAAAGGGTCGCCGAGGCTTCCTCAACACTGCGAGGAGCCAAGGACGGCTATTCCGAGTCGGTTGAAAAGCAATTCCCGGAAGAACCACAGGAAGCCCAACTGGCTACTATCGCGGAGCAGTGCGGAGAAGTATGGATTGTCTGTGTTGTCCGGATGAGTTGTCTTCCGGGCAAAAGCTGACTGGTATTCTAGGCTCCGGCACCTGCCGCAGTCCGAGCAATAGAAAAACCGAAGATCGGACAACACGACAAGAGCGTCTCTGCCACGCACCCAGAAAGCTATAAGGCTTCGGATAATGAACAGGAAGCTGAAGCGCCCGAGGCAGAGAGCGTCGACACGAGATCGGAAAGCTCCAGCGGAGATACGGCGTCGACGGCGGTGGAGGCTGCGGAGCTTGAGGTTGATTCCGAACTCAGGCGGCGACATAGCACCAAGAATGGAGATACATACGCCTCTTTGCCCTCTTTGCCCGACTCGGGCAATGAGGAGAGCCAGAAGAATGCTCTCAGCTGGGTCTGGGGTGTTATCGACTGGATACGAAAGCTTTTTGGGAGCTTCCTCTCGTGGGTCATGTGAGGGGGCCACTGGTCAAAGTGTGGCCAGACGTCGTGTGAGCTGACCTGCCAAGGATAGCATAGGGTGTCGTTGGGAGCACAAAATCATTCCCTAGGTGCGAATAGATCAAACTGAATAGCTGCATCGGTATCAACCAGGCTTTGGCCGTACTACCTGCTGAACCATGGTGGGGTTTGTTCGAGTGAACAATGCGTGAATTGCACGGTATTGGATTGGGAGGCAACGAAAGTCTCTGGTAAACGCTCCCAAGAGGAACAATGTTCCACTCTCGGGTTATATACGGCATTGCTAGAAAGTAGAGTCGGTCATCTGGGGACATCATAAGAACGAGGTGGTGTGTGGAGGTTGGTGGAAATCGCGTGGGCGATCCGCGCATCTAAGACAATTGATACCTCTAAGGGAAGCATCCAATCCCCGCATTTCCCCGCCAGCTTTTAGCTGAACTGCCGTAACCCCTCTTGCAGCAACTACGTCTTCCACGCGATCTCGAAGCTTCCCCCTTTGGTGACTCGATTCAGGCGTCATTCGCGTCCTCTGACCGAATACCGAGCGGCATACGGGCCCACCGAGGTAGGGGTTTGTATGCCAGATTCGATAACTTACGATATGCGATTCTTGCACACCAGTTTTAAATCCCGGACTTTGCCCGCGTGTGTTGATAGGGCTCCGATGACACCTGGGACGGGGTAGCTATGTAGGTCCACTTGACCAACCAATTTATCCGCCGCGATGACGTCCTCTGTCCACCATCTATTAAGGTCAACAGGATTCGTTTCCCGGACACCTGATATTTGCTGTGACCGGTAACAGTTTGTTTGGTATTACAACAACGATCCTCCAAATGAAGGTTCCGTTTGTGCACGAATTATCAAGGAATTCCAAGACATGGGCTCTGAGCTTGTACGGAGTATTAAATTCTTTCATCAATCGCTGTCGATGAAAGTTTAGTCGGGAGCCTAATATGAGGAGGAAATTGTCCGCCTGAGACAATTCAGCTCCTATGTGCTGCGTTTGGGATGTTTTGCCGGCTCAAATCTTGGCTAGGAAATAGCTGCATTATGTTGAGCTGCCGTTGCCGGCAACCGAGTGGCACTATTTCGCTTGCAATTTGGAACCCAAATCCAGGTTTTCCGCCCTTTCTTCATTGATATTATGAGCAATAAGATATTACTCCTATTTCTCTAGTTTCCTTTTTTCCCCGGGTTTGTCTGATATTTCACTTCTCACGTTGGTTATTTCCATCTTCACGTTGATTCGACGTGTCTGACTCAACCACCACCACACATTTCTCTGCAGAAGGTCTTGGAGGGCCAGGTCACAAGCCACGATCTCGGGTTCGGGGTGATAGACCAGGCAGGGACACATTACTGTCAACAGCCCGCCTCAAGACCTCGGTCATCATATCCTGAAATGGAGAAAACAATCGACTGATTGAAGTAGAAAAGAAGCTCGCTCCTGGGCCTTATTCTTGTTCTTTCTGGAGTCATATAAATCATGCTATATTGAAACCACATGAACAACTTCGCTTGAACAAACTAGTTTCAAGTATACTGAACCTACTTTCCACTTACCTATTTCGTCCATCCATCCCTCTTCAAGATGCCGACCGACCCAACCCTCAACATCTCCCTCAAAAACAACACCAACTCCCCCAACCTCTTCGTCACCATCACCGGCCTTGCCCTGGACCGGTCTAGCACGCCGGTTCTTATCCGGTCGGACGGGGTCCAGCCTTACTATCCCACCAGCCCGTCGCAGATTCTCCAGCCCCTCGGTGCCGACTGCGCCATCGTCTTGGCCGGGCCTGGATCCACCCGAACAGTCACGATCCCACGCATCGCGGGAGGGCGAATCTGGTTCTGCCGGGATGCCCCCTTGACATTCCTCCTGAATCCAGGCCCGGCCATTGTAGAGCCCAGCATGATGAACCAGTCGGACACCAACTATAACCTCAACTGGGGCTTCGCAGAATTCACCTACAACGATTTCCAGCTCTTCGTCAACGTCTCATACGTCGACTTTGTCAGCATCCCCTGTAGCTTGACACTCGAAACGAAAGCCGGCGAAAAAATGTCGGTCGAGGGCATGCCGAGCAACGCCCTGGAAACGGTCTGCCAAAAGCTCATCGAGCAGGACAACAAGGACGGGGCCGGTTGGAGCAAGCTCGTAGTCCGGAAAGCGGGCACGAACTCGCCCTTGCGAGCCCTGAGCCCCAATTCCGGACGGGTCATCTCCGGGGGAAGCCTATTTGCAAGCTACTACACCGCCTACGTGGCGGCTGTGTACGAAAAGTACCGCGGCGAGGACATCATCATCAACACGCAAGCCGGATGGGGGGACGTCCGAGGCCGGGTCCGGGCCGACGGCACGCTCGACTTTGGAGGGCAGATCGGGACGTTTGAGCGCCCGTCGGCGGCCGACATCTTCTCATGCGACAGCGGGCCGTTTGCGAGAGGAGCGGATTGGACCGAGGCCCGCGGAAACGTCGGGGCTAGGCTCGCGGCTGCCTTCAACCGGTCCACGCTGCGGTTCACGCCCGAGCACCCCAACGGGGAGAGGGTGGAGAATTACTACCGCGAGCCCGTGACGAACCATTACTCGCGCATCTGTCACGAGACGAGCCTCGGGAGCAGGGGATATGCGTTTCCGTATGATGACGTGGGCGCCAACGGGAGCGTCGACCAGAGTGGGAGCTTGTGGCATTCGGAGCCGAAGTTGCTCACGGTTGGGATTGGAGGCGGTTTCTGATTTCGGCGTCTATCGTCGTTGTCGAGATGAAGGGGGAGGAGCCGGGAGGGAGGCCGTTTCTTGAGTAGCTTGCTGGGGGCTTTTTTCGGTTGCCCATTC